>Ga0209380_10001339_pt1 | contig 16657 bp, 15 predicted proteins | sample HubBroMetageWFT6_FD_188347 | JGI IMG/M metagenome (GOLD analysis project Ga0209380, IMG submission 188347) | Warmed and freeze-thawed soil microbial communities from the Hubbard Brook experimental Forest, New Hampshire - Hubbard Brook CCASE Soil... | ecosystem: Environmental > Terrestrial >...
ATCATCTGCGTCCACGTCGTCCCGCACTTTGGCGGGGTGCTGATGATGATGTCGCCGGGGCGGAGCTCGAAGCCGTCCCAGCGGTTGCTGTCGTACATAGTCGCCTCGTAGCGGCGCACAGCCGTCATCCTTGCAGCGGATCCGATCCCGTGAGGCCCAGATGACTCACCGCACGACATCCTGCCGAGGGCTCACTGCACCATCGGCCCGACTGCATGTCTATGCAGCACCCACCTCGGGGTGAACGTCCGGTCATACCGCCGACGGCTCGGCCTGGCGCGCTGGTTAGCCAGTCTGCGGTCACGACGATGCTCGTGGTTGCGGCGGGTGCATTTGTCGTTCTCAAAGGTGCCGCGAGACCTGCTGCCTGATCAGCGGGAGGGCAGCGGCGTCCAGCGCAGGGCTCGCGTTCTGAGCGAGCATGAGCGCCTGCTGGGAGAACCAGGCCCCAGCGGCAGGGTCGGTGAAGACCGAGCCGTTCTGGAGACTCCACAGCGGGTCGAATGTCTGGAAAGCAGCGCTGGCGCTGCTCGGCCAGCCAGGGATGGCCGGTGTATAGGCGGCGTCATCCCAGCTGCGCACGCCGCCCGCGGCGTCACACTGACCGTCCGACTGACCCGGAGTCTTGATCCACAGGTAGGCGTCGAGCAGTGGCGGGTTGCCGGGCAGGTAGGTGTCCAGCGAGCTCAGCGTCACACCAGTGGCCGCGGTCGACGTGATGCCCAGACCCTCGCCCGTTGGGTTGCACCAGCCGCCGGCCACGAGGGTGTTGATGACACTGCTTGGCTGGTCGTCGGGCGCAGCAGCATAGGCCTGCATACTGTTGGGACCGAGGCCGTTGCGGCTGGTGTCGACGATGAAGTGGGTGGTCGGCACCGTGCTGCCCAGGGCGCTGGCGTAGCTGGCGTCGATGCCGGACGTATTGAGGTCCGGGGTGCTGGTGGTCTCACTCCAGACACCGAACGGGCTCAGCGCCACGCCGTTGTAGGCGCCGACAAGTGAGGCGATGTCGGTTCCCGGCGCGCCACCGTTCCAGTACTGACTGGCGCAGCCGCCGGGCGGCGACGTCGGAGGATAGGCCGGGCCGGCGAAGGCACCGGTCGGAGTGGACGTGCCCACGAAGGTAGCCGCGGCGGCCATCGCGTCAGCCGGCGTCTGGGCCTCGTTCACGGTCGCGTAGGCGATGCACGAGGACACCCAGGTGCCGAAGAAGTCGCTGTTGGTGTCGTACTGATAGTTGGAGACGTTGAGGAAAAAGCCCTGCGTGTCCTCGACGTCCGCCGCGACCAGCGTCTCGGCCATGCCGCCGACGTTCTGCCAGTCGCTGTTCCCCGCATCGAGGTAGAGGCTGATGCTGGGGTCGCTCTCGAGCGTTGCCACCGCATAGCGGATGTCGTCGATCCGCGTGGTGTTGGTGATGTCCGGGAACTCGGCCGCGTACGCGGAGCCGCAGTATCCGGGAAGGTCGGCCAGAGCGTCCGGCTCTTCGAGCACCACTGCCTTGGCGTCACCCAGAGCGTTGCTGATGGAGTCGATCCAGGCATCGTAGGCGGCGTCGGACGGCGCCCCGCCGGCCGAGTACTGGGAGCAGTCACGGCCGGGAATGTTGTAGGCGACAAAAATCGGTACCGCGTTCTGAAGGCTGGCCGCAAACAGGGTCTGCCTGACCTGCTGCGCGACGTCGGAGTCAGCCTGCTCCCAGCCGAGGTTGCCCGGCTCGGCTGCCTGCGCCGGGGTCTCGCCGTCGAGCCAGACCGCGGAGGGCACCGCCTCCATGGCGGCGATGAGGCCCGCGTTCTTCAACTGGCCGCGCTCGATCAGCTGAAGGATCTGCCGGACCGAGCCCTGAGCTGGCGGGGGGACATAGAAGCGCGTGTCGGGGGAGAGACGATGTCCGCCTACCGTTGATGCCGCTACTGAGGGGATCGCCGTCCCCAACACGCCGACAGCAGCCGCCATGGACGTCGCGAGCGTGATGGCCTGCATGACCCGGCGCTTCATCTGTGCCTCCTCGGACCGCTCAAGCCGACCGCCCAGCGCGGCACGGCGTCCGAGCCGTGGAGTAATCGCCTACATAACCACCTCTACCATCAAGTTCGGGCATGTCAACAATGCACGGACATTCTCGTCCGGGCCGACGCGGTGCGCAGCTCCCGGCGAGCTATGGCCCTCCGGGACAAGATGGCCTTACGCAGCGATCCAGTGGCGAACGCTGAACGACTGCTGCCTTTGGTCTCGTCGCGGTCGTACGGCATGGAAGCACCTGGGCACGAGGTCGGCCTTCTGGTGAGCCTGGCGCGCAGATCGCCCAACTCGGGCGCGCCCGTTTCGAAAGCTGGCGGCGACCGGCAGCCATGCAGAACGGCGGTTATTAGGCATCGGGCAGCGCGGGGGTCGGGTGGTCATCTCGGAGCGGATGCACCGCTACGGCAACGCGTCGTCCCGCTAACTCTTTTGCCCGGTGTCGACGGCAGCATCTATTAGGCCGCTAGTCGTGCGTGGTGCTTAGCATGTGATGACGACGGCTCGGTTATCTGCTGCTGCGGGAAGGCGGGCGCGACTCAGCGGGGCTGGCGCGCCGCCGACCGGGGGAGTATGCCAGGCCTGGGCCTTGCCGGCGAAGCGTCGGTCCGGCTGCTGGAGCTGTGCTGCACCCGCGGTTACGGTGGTGGTTGTGCGAGGTGTGCCGTGGTGGGGCGTGGTCTCCTCGGCCGCGGCTCCGGCGCTGATGGTCGCCGGGTGGACGGTTGCCGCCGGGCTGCAGCCACGTTCCTTCGACCCGGTCACCCAGCCCGTCAGCGCGCTGGCCGCGCCGGGTGCCGCCTACCCGTGGGTGATGACGCTGACGTTCGTGGTGGTTGCCGCCTGTGATGTCGTCACCGGGCTTGCGCTGCGGCCGGCCAGAGCGCCGGGACGGCTGATCCTGATAGCCGCAGCTGTGGCGGGCTTCCTGGTCGCGGTGAGCCCGGAGCAGCCCGGAACCAGCTTCCCGCTGCCGCACATGATCTGGGCAGCCGCCGGGTGCGCAGCGCTGGTGGCCTGGCCGGCCGGGGCATGGCGCCGCGGGCCGTCGGTACCGTGGGGCCTGCGGCCCGCGGTATCAGCGGCTGCCGTGACGGTGCTGCTAGCCCTGCTGGCCTGGTTCGGCGCGGAGCTGATCACCAGCGGCGGGCAGGCCGGCCTGGCCGAGCGTGTGTTCGGCGCCGCACAGGCGCTGTGGCCGCTGGCGGTGGTTGTGTCCTGCCGCCGTGCTGCCAGGACGGGCACCAGGCACGGTCCGATGCCCGGCCTGAATCGGTCAGGTACACGCTCGGCGGTCGACGCATAAAGACCGGCTCGGTCACGCTCAGCTCCGCATTTCCCGCCAGGGATCGTCACCGGCTGCCTGGCCGAACCGACTTGCATGATTATTCATGACCACGCGTCACCGGAAACGCACTCTTTTGGCGCGCTGCGCGAGAGTTCGAGTTTGACTGGTTTGCCTTGTCGCTCACGCGCGGTCACAGGTGGTGCGGACGCGGTCGAACTTTCTGAGCGTGCGGTTCACATGAGGGTCGAAAAGCGCGGGACTGGCGTGCTCGATCTGGTCTCTGGCCCACCAGCGTGCGTCACGGAACTCGCCGCGATCGGGACTCAGGGGCTGGTTCATGTCGCAGGACAAGACGAACCACAAGCTGACGTCGGTATGCCGGCTGGCCCTCGGGGCGGTCTGGGTGACGGTCACGAACACGGGGTTCTCACCGGTGACTGGAGAGAACAATGCCTCGATGCCCAGCTCCTCCCGGGTTTCCCGGCGCACGGGAGCGGCGGGGCGCTCCGCAGGCTCGACGTGCCCGCCAGTAGGCAGCCACAGCCCGGCTCTGCGATGGTCGACCAGCAGCACATCTCCGCGGTCATGATCGATCAGCAGGAAGTACGACACCAGATGAGGCGACGGCGTGCGCGGCTTGATCCGGCGGACGATGTCGCTGGTACTGTCCAGCCAGGTAAGCGCCTGACGGCGATGCTCGTCCTCCACCGTGTCCAATGGCGCCACTTGAGCGACGAGCCTGCGGATCTCCTCGTGAAGCAAGATTCCGGTCATCCTTGCGGCCGAATCCGAAGCCATGAGCCCAGCTTGCCGGTCGGCGCTGACACCGCTCGCTCTATGCCGCGCCTGGCGCATTCGGACGCCGCGTAACTTCGGTGTCGGCACGTGGGCCCGGCAGATGACGCGGCTGTTGGTCAGCTACGCGCGGGTCCGGTCCGCAGGCGGCGTGCCGAGTGCCTTCCACCAGTATTCACCCAGGCTGTCGATCCACATCAGGCGGGACCGTCGACCGCCGTCCCACTTCAGGCTCAGGTAGCCGAAGTTGAGGCCTGGTCCTTTGTGGTCGAAGACGTCCCAGAAGTCCCCGGTCGCCGCCACGAAGTGACCGGACTGCGCGCAGTCCGGCTGGCAGTTGTCGATGAAGAGCCTGCCGGTGGCCCATGCGCTGTGCCTGTTGTAGTGCCCATAGCGGAGGTCCTTGATGAAGTAGTAACTGCCGAAGACGATTGTCCGCGGACGTACCTTCCATGACTGGTGCCAGTTGCCGGACCAGCCGTCAGACTGGATCTTGGGCAGTGCCGAAGCGTCGGCGGTCCCGCTCGCGATCAGTCCCGCGCCCAGCAGCGACACCACCGTCGAGGTCACAGCCAACAAACGCCTCACCCCGCACCTCCGGTTGCTTTGCACCAACCATCGGCGCATGAGCCGCCTTCGTTACCTGAGCCTGGCCAGCGCAACGAGGCAACCCCGTGCAGGTGGCTGCCGGCGCTGCTCGCGGTGCCGCCTGGTTCGAAGGCAGCGACCCGTCTATCTGCCTCCGTGCACGACCTCGCTGAGGAGGCGCCTGAGCGCGCTCCACGGAGGTGAGCGAGAACGTCCGCTGAATGCTCCCGCGTGCTACTCCTGCACATCACGTCCTCGTCGACGGCCAGCAGATGCGCCGGAATCCGGCCCTATCCGCACGGCCCGGGAGCGAACAAGCGATGGAATCGATCGCGGCGGCTGGCGGCCACGACCAGCAACTCCTTCGGCAAGTCACCGGACGAACTCCGCCGGGTACTCGACGACCGCGCGGCCATTGAGCCGCGCCTGCGCCGTATAGCCGACCACGCGGTGGTCACCACCGCGCCGCTGCATGAGGTGGTGACAGCCATCCTGCGCCTAGTGCTGCCTGACGATGCGCGGTCACCGGCGCAGACGCACCCCGAACGCGCCCAAAGGCGACGCCTCATCTTGCCGCCGACAGCGGGAGCGCCCCGCGGGGTCACTCCCATTGACCGGGCAATCCGAGTAGCATGACCCGAATTCGGCCGGATCACAGGGAATCTGGTCAATTGCCCGGCGCGGCCTACGGCGCAACCCACGGGAACATCAACAAGGAGCGGGCGATGACCTACCTGCCTGACACGACCAGCGACATCATCCCGAACACGCCGCAGCCAGACAGGCCGCTGTCGGTCGCCACCGCAGTCAAGCTGATGTACGCAGGCGCCGCCCTTGAAGTCCTTGGCGTCCTTATCAGCATCGCCAGAATGGGCAGCCTGGCCGGCGCGCTGGTCAGCAAAGACGGCTATTCCGGTAGTCAGGCACATAGCATCGCCCGGCACGACACCGTGCTGTTCGCGGCGGGCGGGCTGATCGGCGCCGCCGTCTGGGCCTGGATGGCGCGGTCCAGCGCCGCGGGCCGCAGCTGGGTCCCCGGCCTGGCGGTGGTACTGCTCTGCCTCGACACCGCGGCAGTCGTGCTGATAGCCCGGCCGCACGACGCCGTAAGTATCACCGCGGCCGGTGTGCCCTGGCTCGTTGGGCTCGCGGCCACCATCTGCCTGCGACGCCGCGACGCCACCTGGTTCTTCCATCAAGCCCAGGTCCGCGACGCCGCCAGCGGAGCCCAGACCCGCTACCTGTGAATTGCAGCCAGGCCGTGCCGCACTCTCATGCCGGGACATATTCGTCGGCCGGGCCGCTTCGACGATCTTGCCCGATGACGGCGCCAGCGGGCTTCGGCCGCCTCGATGCCTACTGGCCGCCGCGAGAGGCTGTCCGGGAGTCGAGGTACTCCCGGAGCCGTGTGAACAGGTGGGTGATCGCCCTTGCGTCTTCTCCGGGGTAGGCGAGGTCGTCCCCGCTGACGGGGGATGGCGCAGGCACAGGCCAGCCGGAACCAGCTGCGGCCGGGTCGTCTCGCCACGGCAGCCTGAACGCCTGGTCACGCTCAGGGAACAGCTCATGCAGCAGGAGGCTGGCCCACGAGTAGTTGCGGATCGCGCGGTTCTGGGGCTGGCTGCCTAGCCACCGCTGAAATCCGGGTAGTACGTCGTCGTCCTTGGCGTAGCCGAAGCCCTCGACGAAGCTCCGCACGAGCGCGTACCGGTTACGGCCGACAAACATGCCCGGGCGACGTCCGACCTCGTCGATCAGCTCGTCCCACGATCCCAGCACGGCATGATTATGTCGCCGCTGCCGACGACCGGCACCGTCCACTAAAAACCGCATCTGCCGTCGACGGCGCGACTACGGCAGGTGGTGGGATGGTTCGCAGTCGGTGGACTGACCCGGACGGAGGCCCATATGACGGTGCGCTCTCTCGGCTGGCTCGGCGTGCGCACGCCCAACGCAACGGCGATGACGGCTTTCTACCGTGACGTGCTCCAGCTTGAGGTGATCCTGGAGAGGCCCGGCGCAACGTGGTTCCGGCTCGGCGACGGGGCCGAGGTTCACGTCTACGGCTCAGACGATGCGGATCATGAGTTCTTCGGCAGCTCACCGGTGGCCGGATTCTGCGTGGACTCGTTCGACGCCGCCCGCGCTGCCTTGGAGGCAGCCGGAATCGAATTCATCTATGCCGAGCCGCAGCGAGCTGAAGGGCGGGCGTGGCAGCATTTCCGCGCCCCCGACGGCAACGTGTACGAAGTCATCGGGCCCGACGATCTAGACGACTCAACAGCCAAGCCCGTCTAGACCGGCAACCCGACTTATATGCCGCCGGGCCCGCATGCGATCCGGTCCCAACCAATGCTTATGGCCCGCCGTGCTGCTTCTCAGTCCGCCAGCGCGTGAGGCCTGCTTAGCGCCGGTCTTCCGTCTGACGGTGCCGGATCATGAGCTCCAGGACTTCATCGGCCGGCAGTTCCACGATGTGTCCCACGTCCGCCTCCCCGACCATCAGAACCTCAGCGATCGTGCACAGTGGCCCGCCCATCGCAGCCTTGGCCTCCTCCGTCGCCACTCGGGCATCCGTTATGGCGTCCTGCGCCGCCTGGTAACGCTCCCGTGCCTCCGTGACCTCCTCGGGCCACGGAAAGTCGAAGTCGAAGCTGAAGCCCTCACCCTGGGAGTCGTCGCTGTCGTTGAACTCGCTCTCGTCCATAGCACCATCGGGTAGGCGGTCATCGTCGTCCTGGTCGTCGTCGCCGAACTTCTGGCTGAACGCGTCCTCGTAGTCGTTGTGTCTGTCCGGGTCGATAAAGCCGTGGTGTTCGCCGATCTGGTGCCACTCGATCCAGTCCATGGCCTCGGCTTCCAGCCGGGCGTAGGACATGCTGGTCAGGATGTGCCCGCACGCCGGCAGGTCACCGCCGGTTATGGTCACCTTCCAGAACGGAAACTCGCGGGTGACAGCACCGTGGTAGTCGACGATCCCAGGTCCGCTCAACCATTGGTATCTCTCCGGCATCGCGTTTTCCCTCCCGGTCACGCGCACGACGCTACGCCGCAGTCTCGCAGCTGACGACCGGCATCAGAGACAGGCCGTCGCCAACCTTGAGCCGCGAACTAACCTTCGGCAGCTGACGACGTGAGGAAGATCAGCAGCTCCGGTCGGATCGCATAATTATCCATGGATGCCGCGCTGGGGACATCCGCTCTTGCCGCTCTCCGCGCATGGCGTCCTGGCCGCCGCCATGCGTAAGTCAGCCCGCAACCCGCCTGGCACCGCCACGCTCCGCCCGAGGGTCGGCGAGGACACGACTCGATCGGCCAGGCCGATTTGCGAGCCGTTGACATCCAGAGCCACAAGTAAATGCATACCGGGCCGACACCGCAGGTGAGCGTTCCGCAGGTCAAGGCTTTGAGCGAGGGCCTTGTCTACTGCCTCTGACCCCGCCTGACGGCACCTCGCGCCGCATCAAAACGCCGGGTCGTGGCGCTGATGCGGAGCCTGCACGGGGCCGTGAGCTCCGATGGAGTTGCCAGCAAGACGTTGCTGACATCGCGCGGGTTGCGGACTGTGCGCGAGCGGAAAGTGTGCCGCGCGTTCCGGCAAGATGTGGTCGGCCTGGCTTCCTAGCCTCGTCAGAGGCGGCAGGGCGGCCGCCGCTGTCGAAGGGAGTCTCCCATGCCCAATGTTTCACCGGCGGGGGCCGTCAAGGTCGCGGTAACGATCGACGACTTCGTGCTCTGGGACGGTGTGCCGATGCCGGACGGCGTCACCCCGCTGGGCATCACCAAGTCGATCGGCGCCACCCTCACTGACCACGGCATAGAGGGCGTGTACGGCTTCTCTCACACCCATCGTCTCGACTCGGACCCCGGCCTGATGGCAGCCTGGGAAGCCTGGATCGAAGCCGGGCACCACCTGGGCAACCACACACACCTGCACGCCCCGTTGCGGTGGATGTCGGGAGAGCAGTACTGCGCAGACATCGACAAGGCTGAGGGTCTCATCGGCAACCTCATCGCTATGGCTCCTGAGCGCTACTTCCGGTACGCGATGGACATGGCCGGCGAGACCGAGACCAAGCGCGGCCAGGTGGAGGACCATCTTCGGGCGTCCGGCTACCGGAACGCGCCGATAACCGCGTGGTTCGGCGACTTCGCCTGGATCGTGCCCTATTACCGGGCGGTGGTGTCGAAGGACGAGGACGCCAAGCGGATGCTGCAGGAGACATACGTCTCTTCCGCGGTCGGCCAGCTGGCGGCGCACGCGCAGCTGGCGCGGATGCTGTTCGGCCAGGACATCCCGCTGATCTGGCTGATCCACGGCACGGCCATCGCGGCGGACACGCTCGGCACGATCCTGGACGCCTTTGTCGAGGGTGGTGTCGAGTTCGTGCCACTGCGAGAGGCAATGTCTCATCCGGCGCACTTCGGAATGCCGCCATGTAACTCCGAGTTTCTGCGCAACCATCTGCAGCGGTATGCGATCGCGGCGGGCATCCCGGAGCCGATGTTGGATCCGGGGCTGTTCGGCCGGGTCATCACGGCCGCGCCGGTCGAGGGCTACGAAACCGTCACGGTCTTCGAAGAGCGGATGCTCAAGCCTCTTGCGCAGCGTGCGGGCGCGGCCTACGACTGGACCTGGTGAGACGCTGACGGCCGGCTCTAGAGTTACTCGGGCCGTGGGTGGCGCTATCGTGGCGATGAGGCTCGGGGCTGAGTGAGGTCCGCGGTGTACGCAGTTGACGCCTATCGGTGCGGCGACGTCGCTACGGCGGATCGTGCTGAATGGTGGAGCGAGCTGGTTTCCTCAATCCACAGTCGGATGGCGTTCCGGGTGCCCGACGGATATCGCGGGCGCATCGAGCACCAGCACACCGAGGCTTACCAGCTGGTCCGGTGGTGGGGCGACGAGGAGTTCATCAAGCGCTCGGGTACCGATGTCCGGCGGCACCCGCACGGTGCCTACGAGCTGCTGGTTCCGGTGACGGGCTCGATGATGATCCGGCAGGCGGACACCGCCCTCAGACTTGAGGCAGGCGGCATGTCGCTCGCGACCCTCGATGCGCCCATGGACATGTGGCACGGCGACAACTTCTCGTGTCTTGCCCTGGTGATTCCGCGGGCCTGGCTGGACGCCCGCATCGGCGGCCAGCTGACCCGCACGGTCGGGCTGAATGCCGGGCACGGCATGGGCCGTATCGTCGCCGACCTGCTGGGAAGCCTGCGCAGCCAGGCACACTCGATCGACGGACTGGGCTTCGATGCCGCTGCCGACAGGGCTGTAGACCTGCTGTGCCTCGCCTACGGAGGCGCGTTGCTGCCGCCGGTGTACGAGACCCAGGACGACCTCGTCGCGACGATTCGCTGCTTCGTCCGCGCGAACGCCCAGGACCTCTCACTGTCTGGTGCCGCGGTCGCAGCGGCGCTGGGCTGGTCGCTGCGGCAGATCCAGGCACGGCTGCAGCGCGCCGGAACGACGCCGTCGATGCTGATCCGGGAGGAACGGCTCGAGCTTGCCCGGCTGAGGCTGCAGCAACCCGGCTGGGACCACCGCGCCGTCGCCAACATTGCGCGGTCGTCGGGGTTCAGCAACCCCAGCACGTTCAGCAACGCCTACCGCGAGCGTTTCGGCGAGCGGCCGACCGATACCCGCGAGCGCTGTCGGCCGCACCGCGCCTCCCAGCCGCCGTCTCAGGGCCGCTGAACAGCGGCCGTGCGTACGGAGAATCAGGTCTGCGCGTCCGGTCAAGTGCCAGCCGGCCGGGCAGCCTAGCCTCCCAGGGCATGAACGCCATCCAGGCCGTTACCTCGCTACCAGAGACGGCCAAATGCGATCGGGCCGACCGTGATGCGGTGCTCCCCGGGCAGTCGCGATGGTGACCGCGCGTGAGCTGGTGCTGGCGCGACGGCCGGAGGGACGGATCGACTCCGGGTGCTTCGCGCTCGCTGAGCGGAAGCTACCAGCGCTGTCGCCGGGTCAGCTGCTCGTCCGGACGGACTGTTTCAGCGTGGACCCGTCGATGATCCCCCGGCTCTCCGCGGACACTTACGCGCCGGCCTTCGGCCTTGGCGTCGCTGTCGAGGCGAGGGCTGTCGGCCAGGTCGTGCAATCTGCCGCCGAGGGGTGGGCGGAAGGCGACTGGACGGTTTGCTGGGGAGGGTGGCGTGACTATGCCGTGGTGGAGGCGAATGAGGGAGGCCGCATCGAGCCGCGCAGCGGGCTGCCGCCGCATACCTGGCTGCACGTGCTCGGCGTACCCGGACTGACCGCCTACATCGGCCTGCTGGACGTCGCGCAGATGAAACCGGGCGACCGGGTCTGGATATCCGCGGCCACCGGCGCCGTCGGCTCGGCGGCCGCCCAGCTGGCTAAAGCCTGGGGCGCCTCGCTGGTGATCGGATCCGCCGGAGGCGCCGAGAAGGTGCGATACCTCACTGACACGCTCCGGCTGGACGCGGCCGTGGACTACCGTGCAGGTGACCTTGCAGGCCACCTGCGCGGGGTCGCGCCCGGGGGCATCGATATCTACTTCGACAACGTTGGCGGCGACCACCTGGAGGCAGCGATCGACCTCCTGCGCATCGGCGGCCGGGTCGCCATCTGCGGGATGATCTCAGGCTACGGAAGGCCGCCCGCACCGGCGCCATGCAACCTCACGCAGCTGATCATCAAGCGCCTTCGACTCGAGGGCTTCCTGGTACTCGATCACCTGCACCGCAGGGCCGCCTTCGAGGAGGAGGTACTCCCACTCGTCAACGATGGGATATTGCATTCCGAGGTTACGATCTTCGATGGCCTAGAAAGCGCGCCGCGGGCACTCCTGTCGCTGCTCGATGGTGCCAAGCTCGGCAAAGCCCTGGTCCGGCCGTAATACGAGCGTGGTCGTGGCAGCTTTGAGTCACTCGACGCACCGCGGCCCGACGGGACTCATAGCTCTGGATAAAGAAGGTCCAGGGGACCGGACAGCAGGGAGCGGACCCGTCGGGCAGATTCGTCGACGAGCACTTCGGGCTCGCCGCGGACTATGGCGTCCATGGTCTTGTCGGCAACCTGGGTCGCTGGCACCTTCGGCGCGTCGAGTCTCCGCGTGGCGTCGGTGTCGACGTAGCCGACGTGGACTGCGATGACCATGGTTCCCTGAGCCCGCAGGCCGAGCCGCAGGGCGTTGGTCAGTGACCATTCGGCGGCCTTGGATGCTGCGTAGCCAGCGGTTTTTGCATTCGTTCTCCAGGAGGCGGCCGAGAGCATGTTGACCAGGACTCCGCCGCCGTTAGCCGCCAGAATGGGCGCAAACGCTCGCGACATCGCCCAGGGAGCGAAGTAGTTCACCTCCATTTCCCGGCGGGCGCCGTCCAGGGAGCCCTCGAGCAACCCAGGGCCGGTCATAATCCCGGCGTTGTTGATGAGGATGCTCGCGTCGGATGCTTTCTCTGCGGCACCCTCGATGTGGTCGTGATCGGTGACGTCCAGGAGGAGCGGTTCGAGGCCTGGTTCAGTGAACTGGTCGGGGTTGCGGACCCCGGCATATACCTTGGCGGCGCCCCGCGACAGCAGAGCGCGGGCAAACGCCAGGCCGATTCCCCGGTTTGCGCCTGTGACCAGCGCGACTGATCCCTCGATGTCCATCGGACAATTCCTTCCTGAACGGCCGCTCAGCTAGTGGCCCTGACGGCCTTGAGGATGACCGAGGTGACGAGGCCGGGGGCGTAGATCATGGACAGGTGCGGGGCGTCGCGGGCGATGGTGATGTGGGCGTGAGCCTGATGGGCCATAGCGAGCAGCTCGGCAGGGGGGATGGCGTGGTCGGCGGTGCCGATGACGGCCCAGGACGGGATGGTCTTCCAGGCTGGCGTACCGGATGGCACGGTGAGCGCGAGCGAGGTGAGGGGCCGTTGCGTTGCGGCGAGCATCCGGGCCTCGCCGAGGGGCAGGCCGTTGGCCATGCAGGACGGGAAGACACTCTGCTTGACGTAGACATCGACGGCGCCTTTCGGGGCTCCTGGGTATGGCTGGGCTATGACGTTGGCGCTCGGCAGGACGCATGAGCCGGGACGGGCGCTGACGAGCTGACCGATGGTCTGCCCCTCGGCGGGAGCAAAGGCGTCGACGTATACGAGTGCCTTGACCTGCCTGTCACCCGTGGCGGCGTTGGTAATGACAGCACCGCCGTACGAGTGACCGACGAGGATGATCGGCCCGGCGATTGTGTGGAGGAAGTCGCGGAGGAACGCGGAATCGTATTTGAGGCCGAGCAGTGGGTTCGGCGGGACGTAGACGGTGTATCCGTCGTGCTGCAGCCTGCTGACGACCGCGTCCCAGCTAGAGCTGTCCGCCCAGGCGCCATGGACCAAGACGATGCTGGGCTTAGGGCCGCTGGCGCGGGCCGGGTGAGTGGCTGTGCTGGCTGACGCGACCTGGGTCATAGGGAGCACGAGGGCCGCGGTGCCCAGAATTGCTGCCATGATCTTCACTCGCAGTGATGCGTTCCGCATCGGGTGGATGAACCGCATGGTGTCCTTCCAGTGCTAGGGGCGGGCTTGCGAATCGAGCGCAAGTGCACTGCGGAGGTCGAGCCGCATGAAGCGCATCAGGCTGACGCTTCCTACCCAGAGCCAATTACTTGCCGTCGAAGGGTGACGTTCAGCACGCGCTCGGATGCCATGCGTACTTGTTGCTCTGCTTATCCGCAGCTCGGGATCTCGCCTGACACTTAACCCCGCGCGCGCCGCGCCGCGCCATCACCCAAATGCGTGACCCGCAGGGAGACGACGGTCACCTGAACGTGTGAGCCGGGTGCTGCCGAGGCAGCAGGTATCGATATCGGGCTCGATACCCGCGCGGCGGCCGAACCCGCCCGCCATATCTTGCAAGGGAGCGTGGTGAAGATGACCGACTCATACTCGTCCAGGCCTACCGTGATGCTTGTCCACGGGGCATCCGCGGATGCCTCCGGATTCGGCGGTGTCATGAGGGAACTGACGGCAGCCGGATACGACGTCGTGGCCCCTCCCAACCCGCTCCGGAGCCTGGCGTTCGACGCCGACGCCATCAGCGAGGCGGCGCGGGCGATTCAGGGACGGGTGGTCCTTGTGGGCCACTCGTACGGCGGTGCAGTGATCACTCAGGCATCAGCGGGCCTGGACAACGTGTCAGCGCTGGTGTACGTGGCTGCGTTCTGCTTGGACGCGGGGGAGAGCTGCTCCAGCGTGCAGGAGCCGTTCCCCCCGTCTCTGCTGGCTACGACTTCCTATCCCTCGCCGTACGCTGCGCCGGGCGCGCCTCAGGGGCCTGATCTCTACATCAAGGCCGAGCAGTTCCGCGAGACATTCTGCGCGGACGTGCCCGTGGATGTCGCTCAGGTCATGGTCGCGACCCAGCGGCCCCTGTCGCTGGCCGCCCTGACGGAGCAGGCCACAGCGGCCGGATGGAGAACGCACCCGTCCTGGTACCTGGTGTCGGAGCACGACAACGCCATCCCTCCGGACGCGGAGCGGTTTATGGCCGAGCGGATGAACGCCACGACGGACTCAATTGCCGGCTCGCATACTGCGTTCATCGCGCAGCCGGTGCGCGTGGCTAGCTTCATCAAGCAGGCGCTGGTTGCCTGAGACCGGGGACAAGGACCTTGCGCGTGGGCAATCTAGCCCGGCGGTGGCCAGGTGGGGGACTGGTTCTTCTGCGGCACCGGATTCCGGCTGACCCTGACGGCGCTAACCAAGGAGTACCGGAACCGCGCCGCCGACACCGCCCACACCCACCTGCCAGGCACGGACGACAACACGCGAGCCACGGGCCGCTCGCGCCCGTACTCGATCGGACTGCTCCGCCGGCGCTGAGCCATGGCGGTCAGCAGGCCGATCGATCGATCCCCCGATGTAGTCTCGAAATATGGACGCTCCGTCCCGGCCTCCGCTTCGCGGACGTGAGCAGGAGCTCGCGGTCTTCCGTCGGAAACTGAACGAGGCCCGGGCCGGCACCGGTTGCGTGGTCGTGGTGGAGGGGAGCGCCGGGCTCGGCAAGACGAGGCTGCTCGATGAGTGCGTATCGATCGCTGGAGCGCTCTCCTTTCGGGTCGGGCGAGGAACTGCCGAGCCGGGGCGGGTAATCGAGCTGGGTGCCCTCTTCGACGCGTTGTTTGAGGGAGATCCGCCACTCGCGGATCGGCGCGCCCTCAATGACGTTCACGCTTCATCGGAGTTCTTGTTCTGGCTCCTCCAGGACGTGCAGTCCCTCATTGAGGAGGCCGCACTCAAGAATCCCGTGCTTATCTGTCTGGACGATCTGCACTGGAGCGGGACCAGTCTCTCGTTCGCAATACGGCAGCTCCCTGCGCGCCTCTCGTCGCTTCCTGTCGCGTGGATCATGGCATTCCGGCCAGACCAGGGCCTCCATCAGGTACAGCAGGCGAAGCTCGAGCTCATAGAGTCCGGGGCGGAGCTGATTCGCCTGGGGCCGCTCAATCGCGAAGCCGTCGCGCAGGTCGCGACCGACGTGCTCGGAGCTGAGGCCGACGAGGAACTCCTCCAGAAGGCCGCCCGGGTTCAGGGCAATCCGTTCCTCCTAGTTGAGTTCTTCCGCGGACTCCAGGACGACCAACTCGTTTCGCTCGACTCAGGACGCGCAAGGCTCGTCGAGGATCGGCTGCCGCACCGCGTGAGTGACAGCATGCGTGGGCGCCTGGCGCGCATGTCGCCAGCATCGGCACGGGCTGCGACGTTCGCGTCCGGGCTCGGACGCAGATTTAGCATTCACGACTTGGCCACCATGACCGATATGTCCCTCACGGAGCTGATCGACCCGCTCAACGAGCTCGTTCAGGCCGATATCTTCGCTGACGACGGCGGTCAGCTGGCCTTCCGGCACGACATCACCCGGGAGGCCGTTCGGGGCAGTTTGCTGGCCCCGGTCCGACGTGCAATCGACCGGCAGGCGGCCGAGGTGCTGCTTGCGCGCGGTGCGCTCCCGGTAGAGGTGGCCACCCAGCTCGTTGAGAGCGCAGAACCGGGCGATGACACCGCAATCGAGACGGCACTCCAGGCAACTCGGGCCCTCGGCGCTTCCGATCCCGCCGCGGCAGCTGAGCTAGCCGCGAAGGCGCTCGACCTCACCCCGCATCGGCACACCCTCCGAGGTCCGCTGGTCGCCCAGCGGGTCGTGTCACTTTTCGCAGCCGGCCTTGCGGAAGAAGGAAAGCGGTTCGCAGACTCTGCGCTCCGGGAGGCGATGCCCGCCGAGGAAGAGGCGAGGGTACGTGTCAGCGTCGCCAGCATGTTTGATATCTCTCCGGAGGTCCGGTCGGAAAACGCTCGCGCTGGCCTCGCTCTTCCGTCTTTGTCCACGGATCTGCGTGCTGAACTCTGGGCTGCGCTGTACCACAGCCTCAGCGTGGCCGGACGGAAGGCGGAGGCGCTCGACATCGAGCCCAGTGCCCGTGAGGCGGCGTACGCGAGCACGAGCGAGGTGTGCCGGTTCGCGTTTGAACTCCCGGAGTCGGGGCTCGCGTACCAACAACTCGACTTCGGGCGCGCGCTCGAGATTCTCTTGACTGCGGAACGCCGTCAGCTCAGCGGTCAAGGCGACGCGCGCGCTCGTCTAGCGCACATGCTCCGGGCATGGATTCTCGCAGCAAGCGACCGGTACGAAGACGCGCTTCAAGCTATCGACTCCGGGGTGATCGCCGCCCAGCGCGACCGGCAGAATTGGGCGCTGCGCGTCTTCGAGGCAACGCGTGGCCGGCAGATGCTGCAGATGGGGAACTTCACTGAGGCGGCGCTCGCGCTTGAAGGCCGATTCAGTCGCGGCGAGGCCCATCTCATTGCCGGAGCCCTCCACGCGCCCTCGGTCGTCGCGCTCGGCACACTCAAGATCCACACCGGAGACGAGTCCGGCGCGCTGGAGGTCGCCGAGATCGCGAAGATCATGTTGCAGGCGAGGGCACCTGGCGTCCGGCATCATGCGATGTGGTA
>Ga0209380_10001341_pt1 | contig 16652 bp, 13 predicted proteins | sample HubBroMetageWFT6_FD_188347 | JGI IMG/M metagenome (GOLD analysis project Ga0209380, IMG submission 188347) | Warmed and freeze-thawed soil microbial communities from the Hubbard Brook experimental Forest, New Hampshire - Hubbard Brook CCASE Soil... | ecosystem: Environmental > Terrestrial >...
AGTGACCCTGAGCGACGGCGCGACGTAGCGTCGACCGGGACACACCGCAGAGTGCCGCCGCCTCGCCAGTTGTGAGGATCTCTTCCTCGCGCTCTACCAATTCCTCCTCCTCCGACCGTCACCCTTAGAGAGACCCGGGCGCGGATCTCCAGGTGCAGTTATACAACGCTTTGGCAGGGTCGTGCGGATCACCCCCCTGGGTGATGCTGGCAGCGTATCTGGCGACCGTATACTCCAGGCGAGGTCAACTGACTCACCAGCCCGGTTGAGAAAGGCGCGAGGATCACCTATGAACGTCGATGTCCAGGCAATGGCGCGGCGTCTGCAGGAGAGCCTCGGGACGGTCATCGTTGGGAAGGAAGCGGAGATCGAACTCTGCATCGTGGGGCTTCTGTGCCGCGGCCACCTTCTGATCGAGGACGTCCCGGGCACCGGCAAGACGCTGCTCGCCAAGGCGCTCGCCCGCAGCAGCGGGTGCACCTTCGAGCGAGTGCAGTTCACACCCGACCTGCTTCCCGGTGATGTGACCGGCGTGAGCGTCTACAACCCGCAGGCACAGACATTCGAATTCCGGAAAGGGCCGATCTTTGCCCAGGTGCTGCTCGCGGATGAGATCAACCGAGCAACCCCGAAGACCCAGTCCGCGCTGCTCGAGGCGATGGAGGAGTGGCAGGTGACCGTCGACGGCACCACCCACCACCTCCCGGACCCCTTCATGGTCCTGGCGACTCAGAACCCGATCGAGCTGGGCGGGACGTTCCCGCTCCCCGAGGCGCAGGTCGACCGGTTCCTGCTCAAGCTCCGACTCGGGTATCTGTCGTCTGAGAAAGAGGTCGCCATGCTCGATCGCTTCCAATCGGGGAGCCCGCTGAACGCACTCGAGCCGGTCACCAACGCCGCGGAGATCAAGGCAGCCCAGGAGGTGTGTCGCGATATCTACTGTGACGCCGCCCTCAAGGAGTACTGCGTGCGCGTCGTCCGGCGGACGCGCGAGCACCGCGACGTCTCGCTCGGCTCATCGCCTCGGGGCACGCTCGGCCTGCTCCACGCGGGACAGGCGCGCGCAGCGCTCGCCGGCCGCGCCTTCGTCCTCCCCGACGACATCAAGGAGATCGCCACGAATGTGCTCGAGCATCGGGTGATGCTCCGGCCGAATGCCGAGCTGCGCGGCCTCACGGCGGCCGCGGTGCTGGAGGAGGTGCTGGCCACGGAGTCGGTGCCGATGACGGGCCGGCGCCTGGCGTGAGCGGTAACGCGGCGTGCGTGCGGGGGGCGCCATGACCGCGCGCGTGCCCCTGATCGCCTGCGTGGCGGTGCTCGCCTTCTTTGCCGGGATCACCGGCGTCCGTCTTGCGTACACGTTGGCGTATGTCCTCATCCTCCTCCTCGCCGTCGCCTACGTCTGGTCGCGGCTGCTCGCCCGAAAGCTCACCGTCACGCGTGATTCGCCGCAGGGGTCGTTCATGATGGGAGAGCCGTTCGAGGAAACCTTCACCGTCAGGAACGAGAGCGGACTACGGCTCCCCTACTGCGAGGTTCGCGACGGCACCAAGCTCCCCGGCTACGCGCCCGGACGCGCCTTCGCGATCGCTGCCGGCGGCAGCGTCACCTGGACTGCGCGGGGCATGTTCAACCTTCGCGGTGTGCATCGCTTCGGTCCCCTTGAGGCACGTCTCGGCGATCCGTTCGGCCTGTTCCCCAGATGCATCCGGGTGGCGCCGGAGAACGAGGTCATCGTCTACCCGGCGATTCACGCGCTCCTGCACGCCGTGCCACAGTGGAGCGGCAACGGCGTTGCCGAGGCACACCGCGGGCAGCCGGTGGACGTGCCACCGGACGTTTCGACGATCCGGGATTACGCGCCCACCGACGGCCTGAGCCGCATCCACTGGGCGTCGACGGCACGCACCGGCCGGTTGATCAGCCGGACCTTCGACACCGGCCAGAGCGCGGACCTGCTCATCGTCCTCGACCTGCAGCGCGGCATCCACGCCGGAAGTGGCATCGAGTCTTCGGTCGAGTACGCGATCTCGATCACCGCGTCGGTGGTGCATGGTGCGATCAGGCGAGGCCAGGCGGTCGGCCTGGTCACCAACTCTCGTGCAGGTACCAGCTTCGGGGCGGGGCGCGGCGAGGTGCAGCGCCTCCGGCTGCTCGACTTCCTCGCACTCGCCACCGACGACGGCGTCCGAAGCCTTTCCGAGACGATCAGCAAGCACGGTGACGGCTGGCGCGGACGCGGCGGGATGGTGGTCATCACCCCCAATCGTTCGAGCGATTGGGTCGAAGCACTTGTCGACAGCGCCACCCGCGGCCAGCGCCATCTCTGCATCTTTATCGAGCCGACCTCATTCGGAGCCCAGGGACAGGCGCTGCGCATTCCGGCGGCATGGCGTCTCGCTCTCGACTGGTGGGTGGTCCGGCGCGGTGACGTGCTCGGCTCCGGCGAACGTAGCTCGGCGACCGGCTGACGGCATGGACGCTTACGTGGACCGCACCATCCCACTGCACGGGGTCACGCCCGCACCCACTGTGCGGGGCCGGAACTACAGCTTCGAAGTCGCCGCCGTCGCGTGCGTCGCCCTGATCGCCGCGACGGCCTGGGCGGTGCTCGCCGCCGGGTGGGTGCAGGGCGGCGGCGGCGCGATCGTGGTTGCGGTCACGGCGGTGATCGAGGCGGCGCTGCTTGCCCAGGCCCGGGCCCCACGCATCGCCACAGCGATTGCCGCCCCCTTCCTCGGGCTCGCGGCGATCGTGCCGACCACGCTCGCGGCGATGCCTCCCGCCGCCGGCCAGACCGCCTCGGTCATCGCCCGGCGTTACGTCAGCGCACTGTCCACCGGTCTCTCGTCGACGACGGATTGGGATTTCACCGTCGGGCTGTGCGCGATCCTCTTCCTCTGCGGGTACTGGCTCGGGTGGATGGTGCTTCGCGAGCACCGCGGTGTGCTGGCGGTGATCCCGGTCTTCTCTGTTCTTGCCACCAATGTCGTCAACGCGCGAAACCCCGACCCGACCGCGCTGCCCGAGACCGTAGCGATCGTGCTCGCGATCGCCGTGGTCGCCGCGGCATACATGGGATCACTCGGCGAGCGGTGGGCGGCCTCGCGCATCACCGCGCTGGAGGGCCTCGGCTGGCGGTTCGGCAGCAGCGCCGCTGGAGTGGCTGCGGTGCTGACGATCATTGCGCTGCTGCTGCCCGCGGTTTCGACGACCGACATCTCGGCGCGGCTCTTTCCTCATGGGCTCGGCTTCGGATCCAACGGGCCGGGCGTGGGCACCGGCCCGGGTCTCAACACCATCGGGTTCAGTCCGGCGGTGACGCTCGGCGGCTCGCTGGTGAGCCATCCTCAGCCCGTGCTCACGTATCTCGCCAACACCACGTCATCGGTCTATCTTCGGATCGCCAACGACACCGAATTCGACAGGGGAAGCTGGTTTCCACCGAGCCAGGGCAGCGACGACGCCAGCAATCCGTTCACGCACGTCGACGTCGCTCCCGGCACGCTGCCGCGCGACACGAGCACGACGTTCGGCGGGATCGGGAACGACGAGACGGTCACGGCGACACTCGACTTGCAGGCGAATGCGACCGGTCTCACGCCGCTCGTGCCCTTCCCCGGAGACCCGGAGTCGGTGAGCCTTGGCGGCGTCGAGTCGGGCTCCGCCGCCGCACCGGGTTCCACCGACCTGCTCACCGTCGACGAGGTGCAGCTCAATCACCTCATCGCCGCGGGAACTGCCATCCAGACGAGCGGGTACGCCTCGAACGCAACGGCAGCGCAGCTGCGAAGCGCCGGCAAGAACTATCCGAGCTGGACCAAGCAGTACACCCAGATGCCGGACGACGTCAGCCAGGGCGTCGAGACGATTCGCAGCGTTGCCCAGCAATGGACCCTTGGGCTGACCAACCCCTACGACGAGGCGGTCGCGATCGAGCAGCACCTGCGCAATCCGGCGTTCTTCCAGTACACGCTCGATCCGCCGGTGGACAACAACGCCAACACGTGGCCGGTCGTGTTCTTTCTCACCCAGAGCCACAAGGGGTACTGCCAGTACTTCGCCTCCGCGATGGGATCGATGCTCCGCAGCCTCAACATCCCCACCCGCCTGGTGAGCGGATACGGCCCCGGATCGCTCCGGACGCAGACCGGACGCTCCGGTGACCGGACGATGGAAGTGACCACCAGCGATGCCCACAGCTGGGTTGAAGCCTATTTCCCCGGTTACGGATGGATCCCGTTCGAGCCGACGCCCCCGTCCAGCCAGGGCAACTACGAGCCCTTCCAGCGCGGGCAGACCCCGGTCGGCCCCTCGCCGACGCCGCCCCCGACCACGCGAGGGGGTCCGACGCCCAAGCTCGGCAACGTGGGCGGCACCGACCCATCGCTCGGACCGACACACAAGACCCACCCGTCGGTTTCCATGGCTGTGCTGATCTCGCTCTCGGTGCTCGGTCTCATCGTCCTCGGGATCGTGGCGGCGCTGCTCTGGCTGCTGCTGCCGCGCTCTCTCGCCGGCGCGTGGAAGCGCGTTGAAACGCTTGGGGTTCTGTCGGGGGTCGACCGCCGAAGAGCCGAGACGCACCGGGCGTTTGCGGCGCGACTTGCCCGGGCTCGGCCCCGGGCGGGGGCCGCACTCAACGACCTTGCCACGGTCACCGCGAAGGCCGAGTTCAGCGAGTCCGGTGCCTCCGCGCCCGAGCGATCGCGGGCGATCCGAACCTGGCGTCGTGCGCTGTTCGAGGCTATGGTGTTGCCGAGGCAATCTCCAGGCTGAGCATGTCGTGGGCGACCAGGGCACCGGGCAGGTGCCTGCGCTCGCTCAGGTGGCTGAGCAGAAAGCGCGTCTCCGGATTCGCTGCCATCAGGCTCGCGACCTCGTCGCGCCAGAGATGGCCGCCCGGCGTAGGGCCGTCCCATCCGGTGCACTCGCACACGTACATGTCGCATCCGGAGATCGAGCGGCGCAAGCCGGCACACATCTCGCTGTCGCCGGAGAAACCGACTGATGCACCGTCGGTGCCGGTGAGCCGATACGCCAGCGAGGGACCAGTGCTGTGCACCACCGCGTGGCTCTGCACGCGGTAGCCGGCTATCTCAACATCGCTGCCGTCCTGGAGCAGCGCGTATGCGGGAGCGACCTTGGTGTCGACCTCGTGCCGGATATGCGAGCCGTAGCCGACGCTGAGGAGGCGGTTCACATACTCGCGTGTCCCGACCGGACCACCGATCACCAGGGTGCCCGGAGCCGGGGGATCGGCGAAGGCCCTGGCACCAAGAATGGTCGGGAGCGTGAAGCTGTGGTCGGCGTGGAAGTGTGTGAGCAGGATCAGGGTGAGCGCGTGCACCGACGTGGCGGCGCGGCGCACCAATGCGGGAACCGGCGCGCCGCAGTCCACGAGAACGCGTCCATCAACGAGATAGCCCGCGTTGCAGCCGCAGGAGCTGAAAGCGCTGCCGCTGCCGAGAACGGTGAGCCGCATGGGCACAAGGTTAGCCGCCGCCGGGCGGTGGTATTAAGCCACCGTGCGATTGGATAGATTCACCGAGCGTTCCCAGGAAGCGCTGACCGCCGCCCAGCAGGCTGCGCAGCAGCTTCAGCACCCGACCGTCGAGCCTGAGCATCTCCTGCTCGCGCTGCTCGAACAGGAGGATGGCCTGGTGCCCGCGCTTCTCCGCCGCCTCGAGGTTGCGCCCGAGCCGATGGCCGCGCGCCTGCACGCGAGCCTCGAGAACCGCCCGAAGCAGGTCGGCGTCACCGAGCCTGGGGTCGGCAACGCGCTGCGAGCCGTGTTGATGGCCGCCTTTGATGAGATGAGCCGGCTCAAGGACGAGTACGTCTCGACCGAGCATCTTCTCCTGGCGCTGTGTTCCAAGCCCGAAGGTGAGGCCGGGCGTCTGCTCCAGCAGGCCGGGGTCACCCCCGACCGCGTCTACGCGACCCTGGAGGCGGTACGCGGTTCGCAACGCGTCACCGACGCGAACCCCGAAGCCAAGTACCAGGCGCTCGAGAAGTACGGGCGCGACCTGACCGAGGCGGCACGTCGCGGCAAGCTCGACCCGGTGATCGGGCGCGACGACGAGATCCGGCGTGTCATCCAGGTGCTCTCGCGCCGGACCAAGAACAACCCGGTTCTCATCGGCGAGCCCGGCGTCGGCAAGACCGCCATCGCCGAAGGACTTGCCCAGCGCATCGCATCCGGCGACGTGCCCGAGGGGCTCAAGGACAAGCGCGTGATCGCGCTCGACCTCGGTGCTATGGTCGCGGGCAGCAAATACCGCGGAGAGTTCGAGGACCGGCTGAAGGCGGTGCTCCGCGAGGTCACCTCATCGGATGGCGCGGTGATCCTTTTCATCGACGAGCTGCACACGCTCGTCGGCGCAGGTGCCGCGGAGGGCGCCATGGATGCGGGCAACATGCTCAAGCCCGCGCTCGCGCGCGGTGAGCTGCGCTGCATCGGAGCGACCACGCTCGACGAGTATCGCACGCACATCGAAAAGGACGCTGCTCTGGAGCGGCGTTTTCAGCCCATCGTCGTCGACCAGCCGTCGGTCGAGGACACGATCAGCATTCTCCGTGGTCTGAAGGAGAAGTACGAGGTGCACCACGGAGTGCGAATCACCGACGCCGCGATCGTCGCCGCTGCGGTGTTGAGCAATCGCTACATCACCGATCGCTTCCTTCCGGACAAGGCAATCGACCTCATCGACGAAGCGGCGTCGAAGCTGCGCATCGAGATCGACTCGCTGCCGACCGAGCTCGACGTGGTGGAACGCGAGATCCGTCAGCTCGAGATCGAACGTGAGGCGCTGCGCAAGGAGTCCGACACGGCATCACAGGACCGTCTCGAGCGCCTCGAGCGCGAGCTCGCCGACCTCCAGGAGCGAGGCAGGGGGCTGCGCACGCGCTGGGAACAGGAGAAAGGCGCGCTCTCGACAATTCGCGACATCAAGGAGCGGATGGAGCAGGTGCGTCACGAGGCGGATCGTGCTGAGCAGATGAGTGACTTCGGTCGCGCCGCCGAGCTGCGATACGGCCAGCTCAACGAGCTGCAGCGCGCTCTCGAGCAGGAGCAGGCGCGCCTTGTGGAGATGCAGGGCGATCGTCCGCTGCTCAAGGAAGAGGTTGGCGAGGAGGACGTCGCATCGGTCGTGTCGCGCTGGTCCGGTGTCCCGCTCGACAAGATGCTCGAGGGCGAGATGCAGAAGCTGCTGCGCATCGAGCAAGACCTGCACAGCCGCGTGGTGGGGCAGGACGACGCGATCAGCGCCGTGGCCAATGCCGTCCGCCGTGGACGTGCGGGTCTCGCCGACCCCAACCGGCCGATCGGCTCGTTCATCTTCCTGGGACCCACCGGTGTGGGAAAGACCGAGCTGGCGCGCGCGCTCGCGGAGCTGCTCTTCGACGACGAGCGCTCGATGATCCGCCTCGACATGAGCGAGTACATGGAGAAGCACACGATCTCGCGGTTGGTGGGCGCACCTCCGGGATACGTGGGCTACGAGGAGGGCGGACAGCTCACTGAGGCGGTGCGCCGGAGGCCGTACAGCGTGCTCCTCCTCGACGAGATCGAGAAGGCGCACCCCGACGTGTTCAACGTGCTCCTGCAGCTTCTCGAGGACGGCCGTCTCACCGACGGTCAGGGCCGCACCGTCGACTTCCGCAACTGCGTCGTGATCATGACGAGCAACATCGGATCGCAGCTGATCGCCGATGTTCCCGCCGATGCGGACCCATCGGTGTGGGAGCGTGTCCGCGAGGGAGTTCTCACCGAGCTGCGCGCGAGCTTCCGACCCGAGTTCCTCAACCGGGTGGACGACGTGATCCTTTTCTCCCGGTTGGACCGGGCACAGCTCCGCCAGATCGTCGACATCCAGCTCCGCGGCGTCCGCGACAGGCTCGCGGCTCGCAAGCTCACGCTCCACGTCAGTGAGCAGGCCATCGACGTCCTTGCCGCCGAGGGCTACGACCCGACCTACGGCGCCCGCCCGCTCAAGCGGGTGATCCAGCGCCGCCTGCAGGACCCGATTGCCATGGCGATCCTCGAAGGCAAGTTCAACGAGGGCGACAGCGTCGAAGTTGACGCCAAGGATGGCCAGATCACGATCGCTCGCGGTGAGCCGAGGCCGGCCGACGCGCTCGCGGAGACAGCCGGCGTCTGACCTCGGTCAGGTACGCGACGGAGCAGCTCGCGCAGCGAGCACTGACCCGCTGAGGATGAGCGCGAACCCCACGGCGATCGCGACGGTGAGACGCTCGTTGAGCAGAAGCACGCCGAGCGCCACCGCAACCGCAGGATTTACGTACGTGATCACGGTTGCGCGAACCGGCCCGATCTCGCGGATGAGCGCGAAGAAAAGCAGGAACGCGAGCGCGGTGCAGACCACGCCGAGCGTGACCACCGCGGCGATCACGCGTCCCGACGGCCAGGCGTGGGGGAGCTGTACGAGCGCGGCGGGGGCGTAGGCGAGCGCCGCCAGGAGCAGGGAGCCCGCGATCACCCCGAGCGACGGAAGGTCGCTCAACTTCCGGTTGATGATGTACGGGCCTGTCGCATAGCAGATCGCCACCACGATGACCTCCGCGATCGCTCCGAAGTTGGAGGACGAGACGTCGAATCCGACGAGCACTCCGACCCCCACGAGTCCGATCATCAGGCCGAGGATGCGGCGCCACCCGTGGTGCTCGCCGCTGCGCGTCAGAATGCCGATCACGACGCCGATGAGCGGCACCGTCGACACCAGCAACCCGGAGAGTGAGCTCGAGATGCGCAGCTCCGCGTCGGACAGGAGCACCCACGGGACCCCCATCTCGATGACGGTGTACGCGATGATCCAGCCCCACCGCCGCAGGATCGGTCGGACCTCGACGCGGGTCAGCGCAATCGGGACGAGCAGCACCGCCCCGAGGGCAAACCGGACGAACACGAGGTCGACCGGACCGAGGCCCTCCAGCGACACCTTGATCAGCAGGTAGGGAATCCCCCAGATCACGCACATCGCCACGAAGAGCGCCAGGCCGCGTCTGCTCACGGCGAGATCTTCTACGCTGTGCCACCCCTCATGACGCAGCCCGCCTCGACCCGCGCCCCGAGCCCCCTGCTGCTCGCGATCTCATCGCTGTTCGTCGCAACGCTCGTGGCATCCAACATTCTCGCCGTCAAGATCGCCGCCGTGGGACCGTTCTCGGTACCCGCAGCGATCGTCATCTTTCCGCTCGCGTATCTCTTCGGGGACGTACTCACCGAGGTGTGGGGATATCGGGTCGCGCGCACGGTGATCTGGACCGGGTTTCTCGCGAACATCGTCGTGGTGGTGTTCATCGCCGCGGCGATCGCCATACCCGCCGATCCGCACTACACGGACCAGGCCGCGTACGCGCGCGTTCTCGGCGAAAGCCCGCGCCTCGTGCTCGCGTCGCTGACCGCGTATCTGCTCGGAGAATTCCTCAACGCCTTCGTGCTCGCCCGGCTGAAGGTCGCGACCGCGGGCCGCTTCCTCTGGATACGAACCATCGGGTCGACGCTCATCGGCCAGGGGGTCGACAGCGCGGTGTTCATCTCACTCGCATTTGCCGGCCTCCAGCCCTGGTCGGTGTTGGTCGTCATCATTCGCGACGTATGGATCGTCAAGGTGCTGTATGAGGTGATCGCAACGCCGATCACCTACGCGCTGGTCACCGTCCTGAAGCGGATCGAAGGAGTGGACACCTACGACCGCGACACCAAGTTCGCACCGATCCCGCTCGCCTCGCTGCGCGCGCGGTTGCGAGGAGCCGGGCCATGAGCGAGGAACTGTACGGAACGCGCGCGATCCGCGAGGCGAAGCTCGAAGCATTCGACAACCGCACCCCGGACCGCGACTACACCATCCAGTTCACCATCCCCGAATTCACGTGCCTCTGCCCGATTTCAGGATTCCCCGACTTCGCAACGCTGCACGTCCGCTACGTGCCCGGACCGCGCTGCGTTGAGCTGAAATCGCTGAAGCTCTACATCAACGGCTACCGCGACCGGAACGTCTATCACGAAGACGTCGTCAACATCATCCTCGGCGACCTGGTGACACTCCTCGAACCTCGATTCTGCGAGGTGGTGGGAGACTTCAACGTCCGCGGCAACATCAAAACGGTTGTCCGCGCGCACCATCGCGACGCAACATGGCCAGGCGACGTAGACCCCTGGTGGACGGCCCCGGATGCCATCGCATCTCCGGAGGTCTAGGTACCACTACCGACGCCCGCCAGAGGCAGGGATGGTGCCGACGGTCATCGGGTAAGCAGCGAATTTGGCAGCGACCGAGAGAGCGCGACAATCTGCTTGCGCGAACGACGGAGCGGACAAGCTGAGCGGCGACCCGATGACCGTCGGCACCATCCCTGCCTCTGCCCACAGCGCCTCGCCCCGGCCATCCGTGGCTCCGCCCGCATCCCATATGTCGCCCGCAGTACACCGTTTCCGAAAGATCCAGGGCATACTGCACGCCAGGTCACGGCACAGCGCCGCTTCACAGCATCCGTTCTCTCCACATTTCAGCACAGATTTCGATGGCCACACACGCACTTCCCGACGGCTGGACGCTCCTCGCGGCGCGTCCACGTGAGGAGTTGCATCAAGCGCTCCTGACGAGTACGTGTGAGCGCTCGTTCAGCGATGTCCCGATCGACTGGTGGGATCGGGCGGCAGAGGTCTGGCGTCCAACGTCGATCGTCCGACTCCTGGGTGGCGTCTGGGACGTCGGTCGCGATGTTGAGGTGCTCATCCCCGATGGAGGTGCCACCGCCCCGGCCCGGGTGAGCATCGGGCAGGTGCGGCTCTCCAAGCTTCTGACCGCCGGTGTGTCGCGATACTGGGTGGCCCGGTATCAGAAGCTGCTGGTACTGCGGCTTGTTGAGCAGGCTGCCGTGCTCGGCGGCGATCCAGATCCGCTGCGCCGGCTCGCCGGGCGCATCCGCCACCAGGAAGCGCTCGGGCATGACGTCTGGACCACCGCCTACCTGATGGGAGCGCGCGACGGGGTCGAGTACGCGCCCGAGCTCCCCCTGGCGACGGCCGACAGCGGCTGGGAGCCCGCGGACGCGGGCGATCCGGCGGCGGTCATCCATGCCGCCGTGCGCGTCCTCGCGGCCGATCTCCTGAGGCTGGATGCTGCGCTCGAAGAGGCAGGTGCCGACGCGACCGAGCGTGCCGCTCACCCACTTCTCGCGGCGATCACGTCGCTCCTGCTGCGATCCCCGGCCACGCCGATGATCAGCCCAGCGGGATCCGATCCTCGCCTGGCCTGAGCAGCACCCGCACCGCGGCATCCTCGCGGCATTCTTCCCGGATCCGGAGCCACAGACGCTCACCCTCGACCTCGAATCCGTGGCTCGACGGTGCGAGCACGGCCACGACTTGGGGGTCGATCGCGCCGACGCCGTCGAAGTCGGGGATCCCTCCGTCGAAACCGAACCCTGCGTCGACCTCGAGCATCCGCCGCCTCCAGGCTGCGATCGGGACGCGGGGCATGGGGTCGCCGAGCAACGTCGCGAGCAACAGGGCCAGACCGCCGATCGTCGACCGAGCCGGTTCCTCGACGTGGTCCGAGAGCGACCGTTCGTGGATGAGTCCGGTCACAACATCGCGGGCGCGTGCCGATGAGTCGTCGGGCGGTACCGCAACCCAGAGGGCTTGCAGACCGGCACGCGCGCTGAACCCGCCTTCGGCGACGATCCGGCCCGGCGCCCAGGCGGCCGCCGTCTCGATGGTCGCGAGCTTCGACCCCGATCCCGACGCGCTCCCCGGCGCCATTCCCGTCTCCTCATCCCACGACCGGGTTGCCCGCCAGACGCGACCGTCGCGCACCGCGGCGAGCGGTAACGCCAGCCTCCGGATGCCGAGCTCGAGGGTTGCGGCGAGCATCCCATCGCCGGTGGCCCGGGGCGGATACACGGTGCCGCCGATGGCGTCGGCCGCGATCCGCGCGAATCCGAGTCCCCACCGGTCGCGCTCGGCGCGCCGGCGCGAGGTCGCAACCCGTGGGGTCGGCCCGGTGTGGCGCCACACAACGCGAAAGGTCGTGCGATCGACGTCCAGACGGACCGCGCTCGCGGCGTCGTGACGCTCCGCGTTGACCGCGAGCTGGACCAGAACCAGCGCCGCGCCCTCAGGACCGAGCACGGGGCGGGCCGGTCCGGCGACAGCCTCGACGGTGAGCCCCGTGCGGGCGGTGATGCCGGCGCGGGCCAGATCGATGACGTCGTCGGTGGTACCCCATCCGCCCGGCTCGCGGCCGGCGACCAACCGCAGTGATCCAGCGAGCATGCGGACGCGCTTCGCCTGGGTGCCGCTCAGCGTCAGAGCCGCGCTGTCGAGCGACTCGAGCAGCCGGCTGAGGACCGCATCGCATTGCTCGGACGCGGGGAGAGTGCGAACCACCAGGCGCACGCTGCGCACCGGATAGGAGACGGCGCCAGGCCCGGTTCCGTCCCACTCGGGCGTGCGTGCGATCACCGCCCCGGTGGCGTCGATCAGCGCCGCAACCAAGGGAAGCTCCGCGATCTCGGCCAGCGTGAGGTTCACACCTCGGGGTCGGGAGCGGACCCCTCGGTCGCTGTCACGCTGAGCCGGTACTTGCGGTTGCCGTGACTCACGAGTCGCACCGCCGAGCCGTGGCCGTGCAGCCATTCGCCGAAGCGGCGCACCGCCTTGGTTGCCGTGTCCGAGTGAAAGGTGACGATGTCGGGGTGGTGCACCACCAGTCGGATCGCCTCGCGATGGTGGTGCTGGTCGAGTGTCGGGAGATGCACGACCACGGTCCCGTCGTGAATGCGCAGGTCGCCGACGGTGCGATCGAGCATTCTGTCGATCCGTTCGAGCAACGACGCATCGCCGTCGCGCTTGTCATGGAGCAGGGCGCGGGGGTGAGAGCGCTGGATCTGACTGCGGACATTGAAGGCGTCGATGTTCTGCGAGTACACGATGACCGGGCATTCGCGAAGCTCGCGGGCGAGTCGCGACAGCACGTCGCCGCTGCTCGCGCTCCGGTCGGGGGCCTTGCCGAGATCCCAGTCGATGATCGCGAGCACTGGCCTGCTCGAGTATCGGTTGTGTTCCAGCAGCGAGAGAGCGCGTGCGGCGCTGCGGGCGCCGAGCGGATGGAAGCGCTTGCGTGCGAAGTGACCCTGCAGCTCGTCGAGGGTCTCGGCATCGTCCTCAAGGATCAGGACCTCAGGGTTGGCTCTCACCGCCGGGTGACCGGAGCCGAAGGGACCAGGGTCATGCGGGTGCTGCCGTCACGCTGCGCCGTCCATCCGGTGTTGTGCCTGGCGAGCGCTTCCGAGACCGCCCGGAAGCTGCGCGTGGGGAGCGCGAACCCGGCCGGGTACGCAGCCACCAGCGACTCGAGGGTCGCACCCCTGAGCAAGGTTCCGTCGCCGAGCTCAACCCCGCTCCCTGGCGCCAGGCGCATCCCTCCGACAGTCGCCTCGCACGCACCTCTGATGGCGGCGAACAGCGCTGCCGGGCGGTCGAAGATGCGAGCGTGTCCCGGAAGCCCGTCCGGTGCTGCGCCGAGCCAGAAGGTCAGGACCGGCCGTTCGCGCAGGATGCGGGCCAGGGCGGGCGCCACCGAGACGTGGCTCCCCACGACCATCCACGGCCAGGGAAGGCAGGCGCTCGCGATCTCTCCGGCGTCGTCCGAGCGGGCGTCGCGAATGACGGCCATCCTTCGCGGCACCGCGTCTCGCACTGCGACGGCGAGCTCGCCGTCGACGGTCACCACCAGGATGGCCCGGCTGCGGTCCGGTGCGCGCACGCCGAGCATCCACGGAGCGTCTGTGAACTCCACGCGATATCCCTCCCCGCCGAACCTCGCGAGCGAACGGAGAAGTCCGTGCCCGCGGTCGGCCTCAGCCAGTGTAGGGGTGCTGACGGGGGTATGGTGGGCCAGCCAGGCGGACACGGACACCCCGTAACCATCGGTCGCCGGTCCGGACAGTGCGCGGACAGACACGACCGCTCGCGACGTGGCAGACTGAGTGCGGTATGTCCACCTCAGACGCCGGGGAGCCAGCCGCCGAATCGGTCCGGCTGGCACTCACCGGGATCCTGCACAGCCCTCTCGTCGACCGAGCAGGAGGCCGGCTCGGCCGGGTGGACGATGTCATCGCCCGGTTCGCGGAGGGCGGCTACCCGCCGGTCACCGGCCTGGTCGGACGCATCGCCGGCCGCAAGCTCTTCATCCCACGCGACCGAATTGCCGCGATGAAACCCGGCAGCGTCCAGCTCGCCGGCGAGGATCTCAACCTCGCTCACTTCGAGCGGCGACAGGGTGAGGTGTTGCTCGGTGACGACGTGCTCGGCCGCCGGCTCATCAGCGTCGACGCCGGCAGGCTCGTGGTGGCTCACGACATCGAGTTGCGCCAGGAGGGCTCGAGGTGGGTGGTCGCGGGCGTCGACACTCGCCCCCGCGGGTTGCGCGGCCGTCTTTTCGGCGGCGGAGGGGAGAACCCGGGATTCGTCGACTGGGCCGCGGTCGAGCCCTTCGTCGGGCACGTACCGAGCTCGCGTCTGCTCATGCCCCTCCGGCGTCTGCGTCGGCTCCACCCAGCGCAGATTGCAGACCTCGTAGAAGCCGCATCACATGACGAGGGTGAGGAGATCATCTCCGCGGTGCACGGCGATCCCGAGCTCGAGGCCGATGTCTTCGAGGAGCTGAATACCGAGCACCAGGTTGAGTTTCTCCGCGACAAATCCGACGCCGAGGCGGCTGCAGTGCTCGCCGAGATGGGTCCGGACGATGCGGCCGACCTCGTCACCGAGCTCGATCAGCCCCGACGCGCTCCGATTCTTTCGCTCCTGCCACCGTCGCAGCAGGCGAAGGTTCGCGCACTGCTGAGTTATGGACAGAGCAGCGCCGGGGGACTCATGAGTCCCGACTTCGTGTCGGTCCCGCCCGATGCAACCGTGAGCGATGCGCTCGCCGCGGTGCGCGCTGCAGACGTCCTGCCCCAGGTCGCCGCCGACGTGTTCCTGCTCGACGACGGACACCTCGCCGGTTCCGTGCCGCTCATCGAGCTGCTCCGCGCCGACGGAGGCATGCGGATATCGGACCTCGTCGAGCACAGCAACGCATCGGTGCATGTCGACGACGACTTTCCGGAAGTGGCGCGGCGTATGGCCGACTTCAACCTCACCGTCGTCGCGGTCCTCGAGGACGACGATCGGGTCATCGGTGTCATCACCGTCGATGATGTGCTGGAGGCTATGCTGCCCAATTCGTGGCGGCGTCGTGCCGAGGCTGACGGCGACTGACACCGGTCGCCTCCCGACTCACGTTCGGGTTGTACACTCCATGTACGGCAACCGATTTTTGGGGTGCATGCACTAACACATGGACGGCGGCGACAGTCCCCAGTCCCGGCAACTCACGGGCCGGCCCGCAACCAGGTAGCGACGCACTCGTGACCTCCTGAGCGGACAGGCCCGCTCAGTCTTGCCGTCTTCGACGGTGGGAGGTCCGAATTGGCGCAGGAGAAGGCTCGCAGGGCGAACGCCAAGGTGGCGCTCGGCAACACCGCGGTCCTTGATGCCGCACACCTTGGAGACATTCGCGGCGCCTTCGGCACGATCCCTGAGCACGAAGCCAACACCCCGCGCACCTGGCGTCGCCGCCTGCTCGCACTTGCAGTGATCATGGGGCCCGGCCTCATCGTTATGGTCGGGGACAACGACGCGGGTGGGGTCGCAACCTATGCGCAGGCAGGACAGAACTACGGCACGAGCCTGCTCTGGACGCTGGTGTTGCTCATCCCGGTGCTGATCGTCAACCAGGAGATGGTGGTGCGCCTCGGCGCCGTCACCGGGGTCGGCCACGGGCGTTTGATCTTCGAGCGTTTCGGTCGTTTCTGGGGCTGGTTCGCGGTCGGTGACCTGTTCATCCTTAACTTTCTCACCATCGCGACTGAGTTCATCGGTATCTCCCTCGGCGCCGCGTACTTTGGCGTGAGCCCCTACCTCGCAGTGCCGTTGGCGGGGCTACTGCTCATCGGGATCACGGTCACGGGTCGTTTCGAAACCTGGGAGCGGCTGATGTTCGTGATCCTTTTCGGCAATCTCCTGATCATCCCATTGGTGATCCTCAGCCACCCGAATCTGGGGCAGGTCACACACGACCTCGTCATCCCGGGGATGAAGGATGGTCTCACGTCAAACGGCGTGCTGCTGATCATCGCCATCGTGGGCACGACGGTCGCGCCGTGGCAGCTCTTCTTCCAGCAGTCCAATGTCGTGGACAAGCGCATCACACCGCGGTGGATTCCCTACGAGCGAGCCGACACGGTCATCGGCGCGTTCGTTGTGGTCATCGGCGCGACCGCGATCATGGTGGCGACGGCGTTCGCGTTCCAGGACACCAGGCTGGCAGGACAGTTCGTCAACGCGCAGGCGGTCGCGACCGGGATTGCCGCGCACATCGGTTCCGCCGCGGGTGCGATCTTCGCGCTCCTGCTCATCGACGCATCCATCATCGGCGCGAGCGCCGTGACCCTCGCAACGTCGTACGCATTCGGCGACACGTTCGGCATCAGGCACTCGCTGCATCGATCGTGGCGCGAGGCGAAACCTTTCTATGCGACCTTCACGGTGCTGGTGATTCTGGCCGCGGTGCTCA
>Ga0209380_10001344_pt1 | contig 16636 bp, 12 predicted proteins | sample HubBroMetageWFT6_FD_188347 | JGI IMG/M metagenome (GOLD analysis project Ga0209380, IMG submission 188347) | Warmed and freeze-thawed soil microbial communities from the Hubbard Brook experimental Forest, New Hampshire - Hubbard Brook CCASE Soil... | ecosystem: Environmental > Terrestrial >...
ATGCACATTTCTAACGCCTCGCTTGCCAATCTGAATCCTGGGATTAACACGCTGCAACTCCGTCTGGGTTTTGGCCGCTTCACGCGTTCGAACTAGCATCGACTCTCTCGGAGCGGTATGATGGGATCCGTCCAGCCCAGAGAGCGTCGCAATTCCGAGGAATATTTTCCTTCTGGGAATAAATCCGAGCGAAAGCAGGTCTGGAGTGGAGGGGTCAACTATGAGAACTACTAAAATCGTCATCGGATTGTTGCTGTTAGCGGCTTTGGGCTTGGGGATCGGCAGGCTGCATGCGGACGGCAAGGCGCCAGCCGTCGGAACTTCCGCACCGGATTTCACTCTGAACTCGCAAGAGTCCAAGCCCGTGAGCTTGCATGATTTCAAGGGCAAGTGGGTGGTGCTCTATTTCTACCCGAAGGATTTTACCAGCGGGTGCACGCTGGAAGCCCACAACTTTCAACGCGATTTGGCGCAGTACGAGCAAAAACACGCGGTCATCGTCGGCGTCAGCGTGCAGGACGAGAATTCCCATCAGAAGTTCTGCACCCAGGAAGGACTGAACTTCAAGCTGCTCGCGGACACCAAGCAGGAAGTCTCCACGCTCTATGACTCGGTGATGAATTTCGGCGTCGCCAAGGTCTCCGCGCGCCATACGTTTCTGATCGATCCAGACGGAGTCGTCCGCAAAGTCTTTCTCGATGTGAAGCCTCAGCAGCACAGCGAGGAAGTCCTAGCAGCGCTTACGGAACTCGAGGCCGGCGCCTCTAAGTGAGCTAGAAGTTCACAACGGAAGTAGCGGCTGAGACAAGAGTGTGGTAGAGGTGTTTCTCGAGAAGCATTTGTCGCAGGATTTTACCGGAATTGGGCCGTAAAGCCCCGGCACTTCAGTCCAGGGATATAAGGCCGCGTCCTGAAACAGGAACCTAGGGCCGGGCCGGGCCCGATCTGAAGCCTGTCGAGATGCGGCGCTGTTGGTCTTTTTCTCCGGCTCGGGATCTTGAGCCGCCTCCCAGTCTGCTATGTCGCCGATGGGCCCTACGATATCGCCTAAAATCTTCGTGGTTCCAATCCCGCCGTCGAACCGAATGTCGAATCCTACCCGGCAGTCCACACCATCTGCCGGAAACGTTGGCCCGTCCCCGGAGTCTATAGCGATAGGGCTAGCGAGACGAACAGCAGCCTCGAGAGGTCATGGAACATCATGGCACACCGCTCAAACGCATTCGGTAAAATCGCTTTCTTAGCTCTTTCGGGCATGGCTCTCTGCTTGACGGTCCGCGCCGCTAGGACGCCCGAAACTCAACTCGCCGCCGCCGAAATTCCCAAGACTCCTCCCGGCGAGCAATTCTCCGCCTGGCTTGCTGCTTTCAACAGCGGCGAACGCGCTCAGCTCGAAACGTTCCGCAGCCATTACGCAAAACCAGAAGAGCATAAAGTCGACGGTATCTTGGCCTTCCGGCAGCAGACGGGAGGATTCGATCTTAAGAAAATCGAGGATTCCACGGCTACCCAGCTCACCGGTCTTGTCGAGGAACGCGGCTCGGATCAATTTGTGCATTTCAACATGGAAGTCGAGGCGGCCGCGCCCCACAAAGTGACCCGTCTGGAGTTGCGGGCCGTCGATCGTCCCGCGGAATTCCCTCTCGTCCGCTTGAGCCAGAGCGAGCTGATCCGGGCACTTCGCACAAAGCTGGAAAAGGATGCTTCCACCGACAAATTTGCTGGCACGGTGCTCCTGGCAAAAGACGGTAAGCCAATTTTCACAGGCGCTTACGGCATGGCTGATCGCGAGAAGAAAATCCCAAACACACTCAGCACGAAATTCCGCATCGGCTCGATGAATAAAATGTTCACCGCCGTCTCCATCCTCCAGCTCGTACAAGCCGGGAAAATCGCGCTCAACGATTCCGTCGGCAAATACCTCACACACTATCCCAACAAAGAGATCGCCACGAAAGTTACGATCGAGCATTTGCTGACGCACACCGGCGGCACGGGCGATTTTTTCGGACCGCAGTTTGAAGCGCGTCGCCTCGAATTAAAAACCCTGCAGGACTACCTCGAACTCTATGGCGAGCGTGCACCGGAGTTTGAGCCCGGCAGCCGCTGGGTCTACAGCAACTATGGATTTTTGATGCTCGGCGTGATCGTCGAGCGCGTCAGCGGAAAAACTTACTACGATTACGTCAACGAAAACATCTATAAGCCCGCAGGCATGACTTCCACCGCCTCTCTGCCGGAGGACCAGAGTGTCCGGGATCTCTCCGTTGGCTACATGCAATTCGGCGGCGAGGCTCTCCGGCCCAATACCGACACGCTTCCCTATCGCGGCACCTCCGCCGGCGGCGGCTATTCGACCGTCGAAGACTTCCTGCGTTTCGCGAACGCTCTCTCCAATCACAAGCTGTTGAACGCTCAAAGCACCGATCTACTGACCACGGGCAAGGTTGATACGCCACGCGGTGCGAAATACGCCTTCGGCTTCATGGATAGCGGCGCGGGCACCGCTATGCGCCACTTCGGCCACGGCGGAGGAGCTCCTGGCATGAATGGCGATCTGCAAATTTTCCCGCAGTCCGGCTACGTCGTCGTGGTGCTATCGAATCTCGATCCACCCGCAGCCAGCCGTATCTCGGACTTCATCGTGAACCGCCTCCCCGTAAGCTAACGCCCCCATTCTTTGCTCTCATTTAACCCCAAGACGGCAGACCGGGCCCGGCAGGCAATTACCCAGCGCCCCGGGCAGCGGGTCCGCCTGGTTTTCTGACCCGGAGAGAGTTTCTTTCTCCGGGAAAGAACAAATCGCTCTCAGATCCGTCTATTACTCATAACGGGGACGCGTCTGTTCGATGGGGGAAATCTGAATTCTTCACTTGACTTGACCGGGATTCTGTACAAAATCCGTCCCATATGTACCGATAGCGTCTCGTGGTCAGACGCAGGTGCGAATTTGGCGGGAAAGCCGTCGATTCCCGAGCTGCTTGGTCCAAGAACGATCTGCTCTATCTATGAATTCTGGGAGGCGCAATGAAAAACCGCATCTTATTTATATTGGTTTTTGTCAGCTTGTTTCCCGCAATCTTATCCGCACAGGTCGCAGTCACCGGAAAAATCACAGGGGTGGTAACCGACTCGTCCGGATCGGCAGTTCCGAATGCCAAGGTGATGGTCAAGAGCACCGCGCTAATGGCTCCTCGCACCATAAATACCGGTTCCGACGGCGGCTACCTGTTTGATTTGCTACCGCCCGGCACCTACGAGGTCACGGCCTCCGCAGCGGGGTTCAAGACTTCCGATGAAACCGGGATTGCGATCAACGCAGGCTTCACCGCCACGGTTAATGCGAAGCTGCAAGTTGGAGAAGTTACGCAGACCATTCAGGTCGAGAGCGAGCCTGTCGTGGACGTGCAGAACGTGCAAACCTCCACCACGTTCGATCAAAGTCTTCTCCAAGACATTCCCAGCGGCCGCGACCCCTGGTCCACAGTCGCGCAGGTGCCCGGCGCCACCATCAGTACCGTCGATGTTGGCGGAAATCAGAGCTACCAGCAATCGACCATGCAGGTACACGGCAGCACGCCCGGCGAGCAGGTATTTAGCTTCAATGGGTTGGACTTGAACTGGCCGGGAGCCAATGGCGGATACACGCAGTTTTACACCGACCACGATTCGTTTGACGAGTTTCAGGTCGTTTCCGACAATGCTCCAGCTTCGGTGGCGATTGGCGGCGTTTACATGAACATGGTAACCAAATCGGGGTCCAACCAATGGCACGGACAAGCCGCCGTCTATTACGCAAGCGCAGGGTTTGAGGCCGGAGCCAAATCGCCAATCTTTGACGGCAGTCCGGTCAAGGCCGCTTCACCCATTTTTCACGACCGGGATACCACCGTCGGTGCCGGCGGACCGATTCTGAAGGATCGCTTGTGGATCTTTGGATCGTATCGCCGCTATGACCTGGGTGAAGATGTTCTCTCCATTGCCACTCCTACAGGCGCGCCGGGCGTAGACATTGACCACCAGACCAACACCGCGCTTCGTCTAGACTGGCAGGCCAACTCGAAGAACAAGATCAGCCTGATCTGGCTCTACAACGAACAGAACCGCTTTAACCGCCGCGACACCAGCTATCAATTTGTTTCCCCAGCAGCCAGCTGGCTGCAAATCGAGCCGGCCTACATTCTTGAGGGTCTGTGGACCACCCAGATTACCAACAACCTTCTGGCCGACTTCCGCTTTGGCTATAACAAAGAGGTGTTCCCTCTCTCTTATGCACCAGGCACGCCGTCAACTGCCATCAACGCAACGGACGTGACTCTCTCGACGGAAACGGGCGCCGCGCCGTTTGCCTTCGTAAACCCCTCGTGGGTGAGGAAGTTCTCAGGTGCCGTCTCCTACTACAAGGGCGACTGGGGAGGAACACACAACCTGAAGGCGGGGTTTGAGATAGGCAGCGCTCTCAATCCTTACCTCTACACCATGAATCAAGGCATTCAAGAACAGTTCAACAATACGGTGCCGCTCGACGTGCTCGTTTATAACGCGCCTCTCACCGTAAAGACCTACATGAACGACGCCAGCGTCTATGTGCAGGACGCCTGGACAATTAAGCGGCGTCTTACGCTGAATTTGGGAGTACGCTACGACCGCTTCACTACTCATTTTCCAGCGCAGTCCATCGCTCAATCGCCATTCTGGCCCACCGTTTTCCCTGCTCAGCAATTCCCTGCCTCCGGGGATATCGCAGATTGGAACAACGTCTCGCCACGCCTCGGCGCAGCCTGGGACTTGGGAGGCCACGGCAATCAAGTTGTCCGCGCCAGCTATGGCCGGTACTACCTGATGGAAGGCACACAATTAGGTGAAGCAGTGAACCCCGTCGGTCTTTCCTTCGTAGAGTACAGCTGGAACGGAGCTGTCAACGCGAACGGAGTTCCGACGGGCTTCTTGGGTACCACTCCCATTGCGGAGAGTGGCGGCTCGTTCACTCACATCGATCCCAATCTGAGCCGCCCCTATTCGGACGAGGTCAGCGCCAGTTATGAAAGGGAGATGTGGCATGACCTGCGCCTTGGCGTCGCCTACTATTTCCGCCACAAAGGCAATTTACTTGGTGTGCTGAACACGGCGGTCCCGGCCTCCGATTATTCCCCTATCACCGTTCTTAACGGGCAGCCCATTATCAACGGCCTCACCGGCAAGCCGCTTACTCTTTACAGCCAAACCGCCGCGCTCGGCCAAACCAGCGATCTGGTAACAAACATCCCCGAGCTCGACACCAACAGGTATGACGGTCTGGAGTTCACGGCGACCAAGCGCTTGTCCCATAATTTCATGCTGCTGGCAGGCTTCACCATTCAGAGCCAGAAAGGCGTCTACGGCAATGGCAGCGCCGATGAAGCCTTGAGCGACAACTTCAACGACCCCAACCTCAACATCAACCGACAGAACAACGTCCTCAACATGGACGCTACATACGTTTTCAAGGTCGACGGCACCTACAATCTTCCTTGGAAGTTCACCTCCAGCGTGAACTTTCAACACTACACCGGCTTTCCGATCCGCCCGACGGAGACCTTCTCCGGTCCAGAGCTGGGCCAGGCCACCGAGACCGTGGCTCTGCTTCCAGCCGGCCAGGTGCGCTATCCCAGTGTCAACCTGCTCAACATTCGGATCGCTCGAGAATTCTTAATCCGCGATCGATTCCGCCTCGAGCCCATCGTTGACCTATTCAACATTACGAACGCTCAGACCGTGGTCTCCGAGAACTCGGCATTTGGCTCGGCTTACCTCGAACCGAGCAATACCGTCAATCCTTTCTTGGCTAGGATTGGCCTCAAGGTCAGCTTCTGACACTCGGCGCATTTGGCCGAACTAAATTCACGTCTTTCCTGCTCGGCGGGTTGGGTGATACTTTCACTCCGCCCGCCGGTCTGGTTTCTCGGACCCAAATTTCCCTAGCGGCTCTCGAGGGGGCACAATGCGCAATCGGGTATACGCAGTCGGTGTCGCAATCATCCTGCTGGCTTGCGGGAGTGCTGCGCTGCCGCAATCCTCCAGCCAAAAACAGAAGCTCACGATCGAGCAATTGATAGACATCAAGCATCCCTCCGATCCCCTCTGGTCGCCCGATGGGAAGCTCGTCGCCTTTGTCTGGGATCGCGCTGGCGTGGCCAATCTCTACGTCGCGAATGCCGACGGCACGGGCACGCCCAAACCGCTCACCATGTTCTCCGAAGGCCAGGTTAACGGCGCTTTCTGGAACGCTGACGGCGACATTGTCTACTTTCCGCACGACGGCGATCTCTGGCAGGTGGCCGCGACTGGCGGCGCTCCGAAGCCCGTCTGGACCAAACCAGATCCCGGCAGCGATTACGTCCCCTCGCCCGATGGCAAACGCGTCGCCTTCGTCCGCAGCAACCGCGCCGCAACGCAAGACGCGCCACACGGAAGCGATCTGATCATCCGCTGGCTCTCCGATGGCATCGAGTCAACGACCGCGCACGACGACGCGAGCATTCGTGGCATCCTGTGGTCTCCCGATGGCGCTTCCCTCGCCTACACTGCCGGCGCCAAAATCATCCATCACGATGAATCGCCCTCTTATTCCGGCGCCAAAATCATCTATCGCGTTTCCGAATACGTACGCGGCCAAATGTACGCGCTCAAACTCGCTGGCGGCACACCCGTCGCCATTGCCAAGCCCGGCGAGTACGGCGGCCTAGCCTGGGTCGACAACACACATCTCGTCTTCGATGGCCAGTCTGCCGACTTCAAAAATTATTTCATTTACGTCGCCGACGCAGCGTCCGGTTCCGTAAAAACCATCCACGAAATCCACGAAGAAAAATTCTGGAGCATCCCCGACTGGGGCGAAGCAGGCGCTCAGCCGTGGCCCTCTCCCGACGGCAAATGGATCGCCTTCCTAAGCGATCAAGACGGCTGGGACCATCTCTACGTCATGCCCGCGTCGGGCGGCGACGCCGTCCAAATCACAAAGGGAAAATTTGAAGCTTGGCGTCCCGCTTGGTCGCACGACAGCACGCGCATCGCTTTCGACGCCAACCTCCAGGACCGACCCGGCGATCGCGTCCTGGGCATTGCAAAAATCGGCGATGATCCCGTGCACGCCGAGGTCACTTATATTCCGGCGGAACCAGGCACAAATATCGAGCCGCACTGGTCCTATGGCGACGGCCGCCTCGTTTATCAACATACCGACACGCGCAACAGCGCCGATCTTTACTCGATCGGAACGAAACCCGGCGCGCCGCCCGTGCGCCTCACCGACTCCATGCCTGCCGGAATGGACCGCTCCCAATTTGTCGAGCCGCAGTTCGTCCACTTTCCGGGCCCAGACGGCCAGCAAGTCCCCGGCTGGCTTTTTGTCCCCAAAAATCTCGATCGCACCAAAAAACATCCCGCGATCATGTGGATCCACGGTGACGGCGTAAACCAAAACTACGACGGCTGGCATGTGCAGCGGAACTACGCTGTTTATTACAGCATTCATCAGTATTTTCTTCAGAAGGGTTACGTCGTCTTCGCGCCCGATTATCGCGGAAGCATCGGTTACGGCCGCGACTGGCGCACTGGCGTTTACATGGATGTCGGCGGCAAAGATGCGAAGGACGCCTGGATGGGCGCGAACTATCTAAAAACTCTCCCCTACGTCGATGCCGACCGCATTGGGGTCTGGGGCCTGAGCTATGGCGGCTTCTTCACGCTGATCGCCATGACCGATCAGCCCAAGCTTTTCCGTGCAGGCGTGGACGTCGCTGGAGTCGCCGATTACGCGATGTACTATTCCGATCCCTACCACGGCGATTGGACCGCCAGCCGCATCGGCACTCCCGAACAAAATCCGCAAGTCTATGCCAACGCTTCGCCGCTTTCGCACATAGATCGCCTCGAGCGCCCTCTGCTGGTACTCCATGGCACCGCCGATGTAAATGTTCCATTCCTCGAGTCCGTTTGGCTCATGGACGAAGCTCTAAAGAAACACAAAGGCGATTTGATCTCCTTCATGATCTATCCCGGCGAGTTTCACTACTTCACACGCGAGCACGTCCTGCTAGACGCATGGCATCGCGTCGACAATTTCTTCGACCTGTATTTGCGCGCTCCCGTCAAGCCGCCAGCTCATTGACCTGCGCAGCGAGTGTCGCGAGCAAAATCAATGACTCGGCTCGAGAATTAGTTTCTGCACGCGCCAATTCAGGATTTCGCTCACATACAACTCGCTTTCGGACGGGCAGGCGATTTCGTGAATCCATCCGAATTGCCCGAGCTGTTTGCCCGCTTTGCCAAACATACCGAGCACTTTCCCGTCGAGGCTCAGTTTGTAGATCCGCCCCGGAAACGCGTCCGACGTGTACAACACCTGTTTCGGTCCCGGCGTGATGCAAACCGTCCACGGCGCCCCCGGCGCCATCGTGCCAGTCGTCGTGGTTGGCTTGGCACCGATGGCCGCGTGCGCGTCCGGAGGCGCCGGCACATCAATCGTCATCTGCCGCAGGAATTTTCCGTCGCCACTAAACACCTGAATGCGGCGATTGCCGCGGTCCGCCACGTACACATTCCCCGCGGCATCCACAGCAATGCTGTGCGGCACGTTGAACTGGCCGGGTTGGTCGCCCGGCTCGCCCCAGGACTTCAACCAATTCCCATCCTTGTCGACCTTCGCCACGCGCGAATTGATGTACCCGTCGCTGATGAAGGCGTTTCCCGCAGCGTCCCAAGCCACGTCGGTCACTTGCCGGAACAAGCCATCCACAGGCGGCAGTGGCGGCTTTACATGCTTCAGAGGGCCAGTCCCTTCATCGGAAGCCTCCTGTTTCCGCCCAAACACCATCACCACGCGCCCTTCCGGGTTGAACTTGATCACCATGTCCGACCCTTTGTCCGTCACCCAAATGTTGTCTTGTGGATCGACCTTCACGGCGTGCGCAAACGACCAGGCATACAAATTGTGCCCAATTTCCCGCAAAAATTTCCCGCCGGCATCAAACTCCAGAAGTTGCGCACCGGAAGCTCCGTACGCCGGCCCCGTGCTATTGCCCCGCGACAAAACAAATACATGCCCCTTCGAATTCACCGCCACGCCGGCCACTTCTCCCAAATAAATGTTCGGCGGCAATTTCAGCAAATCCGGCACCGAGGTATACCGAATTTCCGGCGGCTGCTGAGCGAAAAGCTGCCCAGCCCCAAACCAGCCCAAACCAAAAACCCACACCAAAATGGCACGTCTCATAAGAGTCACCTCGCAACATCGCGCCCCGCATCATACTCGCATCGCCCCGGCGCGCCAATCACGCCGAAAATCCAGACACGACCGTCGCCGAGAATTCTGCTTCTCTGAATCTAGCTCTTGGGCCGAGCCAATGGGCCACGGCCCCCCGTCAGCCAGCCTCGAACGCAACCAAGCGAGCGCCATCGTTCTCCCCGTGATGATCGGAGATTGACAGGAGCAGGGCGACCGCCCTAAGGTCTTGCCTAGAGATAAGGCCAGAATCGAGAGCCCGGCCCCGAGCTGGGCGAAAGCGCAGAAGCGGAGGAAGTGGAGGTGACCCGCCCGTCTGTTCGACTTTTCCCGACCAGGCATGTCCCGGAACCCGCATTTTAAGGGGGTGCGAGTAAACACCCCACCGGCCAGCCTGAATCCGATAGGAGAATTCCAATGCAGAGAAATGGGATCACACTGGTGGCTGTTCTTATTCTCATCGGGGCTGCGCTGATTGCATCGTGCGCGCAACCCTACCACGAGGAAAACGAACGTTACGTTTTCGTGGCCACGAACATTAACTTGCCTTACTGGCAGGAGGCCCAGGCAGGTTTCTTGGACGCGGCCAGAGCCCTCGGCGTAAAGGCAGAACTCGTCGGTCCTACGACGTACGACCCGGACGCAGAGGTGGGAATGTTCCGCCAGATCGTCGAACAGCATCCCGCCGGAATCTGCGTCTCCGCGGCGCGCCACGTGATTTTCCAGGCCGAGATTGACAAGGCCGTGACCCAGGGCATCCCGGTGATCTGCGTGGATTCGGATGTGCCGAATTCCAACCGCATCCTTTACATCGGAACGGACAACTTCAAGGCCGGCAGAGAGAGCCTCAAGCGCATTGCCACCCTCCTCTCAAGCAAAGGAAACATTGCGGTGATCACGATTTCGGGACAAGGCAACATCGACGATCGGGTCGCGGGCGTAGCAGACGCGCTGAAGAATTTTCCTGCTCTCAAGCTGACCAAAATTCTGGATGACAAGGGCGACGCGCGAAGCGCGTTCGACCAAGTCTCCGAGCTGATCCAGAAGAAAGAAAAAATCGACGGCATTATCTGCCTTGAAGCCACAGGGGGTTCCGGCGCCGCAGGGGCCGTGCACCGCTTCAACATGGACGGCAAGCTGCCCATCGTGGCCTTCGACAACGATCCGGAAACCCTGGATTGGATCGATCGAGGAGTCATTACCGCAACCATCACACAAAAACCGTACGTCATGAGTTACTACGGCCTGAAGTTCCTCGACGACTTGCATCATAACGCGGTCCACCAATTCAAAGACTGGCGCACCGCCCTCGCGCCGCCCATGCCTAGTTCGGTGGACACAGGCACCGTGGTTGTCGACAAAAGTAATCTCAAGATCTACCGCGAGGCCCTAGCCGAGCACCCCAAACCGCTGTAGAGATTGAAAATCCCGTGCGCTTGGCTGTTCGCACAGCTCTACGCAGGATGCGGTTCCCCGGATGATTCGCGGAATCAGTTGCCCGTTAACGCCGCATATTGTGCTTTGGTGAGGGGCACGACCGATAGCCTTCCTATGCGCACCAGCGGTGAATCGGTGAACAGTTTGTTGGCTTTGATCTCCATCAGCGATACCGGCTTCGCAATCGCTTTCGCCGCTTTGATCTGCACTTCTGGTTTTTGGGGGTTGGAGGCGTCGACAGAAACCACCGTGGCAGTTCCCACCGCACTCTTGCGATCACCGGTTTCGTAGATAACCAGCCTGTCGCCAGACTGCATCTCGCGAAGATTTCTCACCGCCGTTGGATTGGATACGCCGTCCCAAACTGTGACGCCGTCTTTTAGCAAGTCAGCAAACGAATACACGGAAGGTTCCGTTTTCAATAGATAGTCTCGAGGCATACAAGCTCCCTCTGTGAGTAATTTGAACGCGCGCCTATTCTACCCGTTGCGCTGCTTGGATGCCGCTTCTCACTGGGAAAAGCTCCCATCACACGATTTCGAATTCCTCTGTGGCGCAGGCCCCCTAACGTAACTGGGTCGCCGAACCAAACAACACGTCGCGCTTGCCGGTGCTCTGCCGTTCTGGCACGATCGAAAGAACCGAACGTCGCGCCTAATGCTAAAGATCCTCGGAGGAGAAAATGGCTGGTTTTTGCAGAAACTGTGGCAGTCCGCTGGATGATGGACAGGGATTCTGCGCTAGGTGCGGAACGCCCGCTTCCGGTCCGCCGGTGCGACCCGCAGCACCATCTACGTCCGCCCCTTCCAGCGCCCCGCGCCCAGAGGCCCCTGCTCAGACTGCTCCTCAGCCACCGGCGCCTGCTCCCGCTGCTCGAGCGGCCGCCGCTGCTCCTTCCAAATCTGGCGGCACACTCGTCAAAGTCCTGCTTGTCTTTCTCGTGGTGATTTTCATTTTTGGAGCCGCGGGAGTCGCCGGCCTCTGGTATGTGGCGCATCGTGTAAAGCAAAAAGTCCAGGAAATCGGATTGGACGACTTGTCCGCGGCATCAAACGCAAATCGCGGGCCGGCGCTGGAAGGCATCGACCCGTGCAGCCTTCTTTCGAAAGCGGACGTAGGCCAAGCCGCGAAAGTGGAAGTTATTCGCGCCGAGGCCGACCGGGGCAGCGAACCCGGATGTGTTTACAGCGTCCAGGGAGACATTTCGGATCTTGTTGCCAAACATGCTTCCCTGCTCCACAGAGAAGCGACAACCGAGGCTCAGCGACAACAGTTTGAGTCGGTCGCAAAAAGTCTTTTTCAGGGCATGAACACGGAGCAGAGCGGCTCTGCTTCAAAACATCCCGGTGAAGCACCCGTTTTCATCTTCGGCGTGACCAACCATGGTGCCAAGGCGCTGATGAACTTGAGCCGCATGACGTTTAGCCGCTTGGGTGGAGGAATGGTGACCATTCCAGATTTGGGAGACGACAATCTCGACATAGGCGGCGCCATGATGCTGGTTCAGAAAGGCGACAAGCTGATCCGCGTCATGTACATGGTGTGTCCCTGCGCCACCGACGACGTAGTGCCACTGGTAAGAAAGCTAATCGCCAGCATGTAACAGCGCGCTCGATGGACAGCGTCGGAGCCAGCTCAGAGAAAAGCCCCGGCGCCTCTGCGAAGGCTAGGGGGCCTTTGCGGCGACAACGCCGATGTCGGCGATGTTGTCGCCTTTTTTCAACGAGGGAACGGCGTTCACGTGAAGAACCACGCCGGCCGCGGGAGCGCGCGCTTCCAAAATCACTTTGCCGAAATAATCCGTCACCTGGCCGAGTATCATGCCTTCCTGAACGTAGGTCCCGCGCTTGACCAGGGGATACCAAATGCCCGGACCCTCGGAAATGACGTCCACTACTTTCCCCAGCCAGACAGGATTTTCGATGTAGTGCGGTTCGCCGGGAATCATCTTCAATGCGCGCATCGTGCTCAGCGTGCCGTTCACCAGCAGCCCTACATCATCGGTTTCGACCGTGCCGGCATGGCCTGCTTCCACAACAATCGATGGTTTGCCGCGAACCGAAGCGGTGTTATCCAGATAACGCGTGGCCGCGGGATCTGTGGGACGCTCGCTCCAAATAATGATGTGATCCAGCCCGAAAGCCAGGACCATCTGTTTTGAAATGCGATCTTGCGCTTCCTTGCCGGTCGGCCCCCAGTAAGCATACGGGCGCAGGCTCTCATCAAGGTCGCCACCGTGGTAGTCGATTAAATAATCGCAGCGGTCGACAACTTCCTTCGTAATCATAAACAAGACCCGGTCCGTTTGTGTGCCATCCATCTTGCCGGGATAGAAACGGTTCATGCTTTTGTTGTCGATGGGATTCACGTGCGGAACTTTTTGCTCGAAAGAAACAATGTTCACAAGCGGAAGCAGAATCACCGTGCCTGAAACTTGCGCGGGATCCAGCTCGCCGATTAGTTTTTCGAGGGCGATGATCGAAACATATTCCGTGCCGTGCGCACCGGTAACAAGCGCGAGGACAGGTCCAGGCTTCGCACCATGGACCACCACCACTGGAATGTTTGTCCCGGCATCGACCCCGACAGGCACTTCGATAAAGCCGTTGGCTTTCTGGCCGGGGGCGGCAGAAGCCGTACCGACAGTAAAGCGCGTTTGCGCTTTGAGCGAAAAGCCAACGAGGGGCGCGAGCATCACGGAAATAAGAACACTTCGCCAGATACGCATCATTCTCCTCCGGCCTTCATGGTCGGCGCAGCCGGCGTTGCCGGGGTTGCGTCACCCTTCACATAGTGAGCATACCAGGCGAGGTAGCGCTCGAGACGGTCCTTGATATGCGACGGCGTTGTGAAGCCGTGGTATTCGCCCGGGTAGACGACGAGTTCGGTAGGCACTTTGCCGACGCGCTTTAGCGCCTGGTAGAGCTGCTCCGAATTGATGACCGGGACATTCCAATCGATCTCTCCGCCCATGATGAGCGTGGGCGTAGTGATGCTTGTGACTTTGTAGAATGGTGATAGCTTGTCGTAGAGGGCGCGATTCTCCCACGGCAATCCCAGCTCGTATTCCCACAATCTTTGGTAGTGGTCGTGGCCGTAATTCGCGGCGTAGAGAACTTCGCTCGCGCCGGTGATGGCACCTTTGAAGCGCGTGGTCTGCGTGATGATGAAGTTGGTGGAGATCCCGCCGTAGGACCAGCCGCCCACGCCAAGCTTATCGGCATCGGCGATGCCTTGATCGAGCACATAATCCACCATCGCCATATCATCTTGAAAATCCTTGTTACCCCAATCAGCGAAGATGGCTTCGCAGAATTTTTGGCCGTAACCCGATGACCCGCGGGGATTTGGCAGCAGGACGGCGTAGCCATTGGCAGCGAAAAGCTGCGCAAGATGGTCGAAGGAGGCTGCATATTCGCCGACAGGGCCGCCGTGGGGACGCAAAAGCGTGGGAACTTTCTTCGTGGCGTCGAAGTCTAGCGGTTTGTAAAGGTAGCCGGCAACGGAGGTTCCATCCTTGCTCTTGAAATGAATGTATTCGACCTTAGCCAGGCGCAGCTGTGAAATGAGCGCATCGTTCGTCTTGGTCAAACGTGTTAGATCGCTACCGATTTGGAGGAAAATTTCGTCAGGACGGTCGGATGTGCCAACTTCAGCGGCGATCGCGCCGTCTTTCCCGAGCGAATAGGAACCGACAGTGACTCGGCCACCGATGGAGCGAACGACCTCGCCGCCGGTGACGGCGATGCGACAGAGATTCTGCGTGCCATCATCTTCAGCAATGAAATAGATGGACTGGCCGTCGGAAGAAAAGCGCGGGCGCCGCACGCTGCGGTCAAACAGAAGGGTGAGGACTTTTGCTTCGCCGCCCGTGGCCGGAGCGATCGCCAGATGGTGGGTAGCGTAGTCGATAGCTTTGGCGTCAGTCTGGCTGATGAAAGCGATCGATTTGCCGTCCGGAGACCAGGAAGGAGACCGGTCTGCGCCGGGGTTGGTGGTAATTTGCGTGAGGTGTGCGCCTTTATCGCTATTTTCGGCGTCGACGACCCAAATGTCGGTGTTGAAGTTGCGGTCCGGATCGGGTGTGCTGCGATTGCTGGTGAACGCCAAAGATTTGCCGTCGGGAGACCACGCGGGTTCGGAATCGTCGAAATCGCCCGACGTGATTTGCGTCACGGTTTTCTTTTGAGCATTGAAAATGTAAAGATGCGTTCGGCGCCGATCGAGGTAACCGACCGTGTCCGACTTAAACTGCAGCCGATCAATAACATAAGGCGGCAGAGCTTTGGGTTTGGGGCCCGGCTTGTCTTTCTCTTTGTCCTTGTCCCGTTCCTTGTCGGCTTCTGCGTCCTCTGGCTTTTGATCCTGTATGACCAGGACGAGGCGGGAGCCATCAGGGGACCACTCGAAGTCGTTGACACCTTGAGAAACTTCCGTGAGGCGAACGGCTTCGCCGCCGAGACGGTTCAGGAGCCAGACCTGGCTTTTGCCGTTATTGCGCGAAGATGTGAAAGCGAGATATTTGCCGTCCGGGCTCCAGCGCGGATGGCCGGAGGAAACACCCTCGGCGGTCATGGGCAGCGGATCGCCACCATGCGCCGGTACCATCCAGATTTGTGTTTCGTTTTTGTCTTCCTTGAGCATTTTGCTGCGCACGGTGTAAGCAACCCACTGCCCGTCGGGGCTTAGCTCGGGTTGGCCGACATCGCGAATCTGGAAGTAATCGTCAATGGTGATCAGGCGAGCGGCCGTGGAAGCAGCGCGAGGCTGTTGCGGTGCCGCAGCTGTCGCTTGAGCGGCAGAAAAGATTACGGAGACGAAGAAAGCAAAAGTGACGCTGCGCACGATTTTCATACTGCGAATTCCTCCCGGTGGAATTGAGGCATAAACCGGGCGAAGTGTAGCAGAGGAGCCGCGACAGCGAGTGGTGAAAAAAGAGACCAGGCGTACCCTCGGTGTTTGTTCAATGGCGACTGTTCGGCAGGCTTACACTCGAAGGTGAGCAGAGGCGACGCTTTTGTCGACATTAAGGTGAAGGTTAGTATGTAGCAGCGCGTCGTTTGGGAATGCGAGGGAGAACCGGCCAGAGCGGCGCAGGCCCAGAGGGGTCTCGGCTTGGGACGATTGAACCGAGGCGGGCTAAGAATGAGGAGCTTTTCGACCGGAGGGTTATAGCAGCCATGTACATACATATGTTTGCGTTTCGATTTAAGGCGGGAGTCACGGAGGAGCAGAAGGACCAGATCGTCAGAGAGATACGGAGCCTCGAGAGGGAGATTCCCGAGGTGTTGGACTCATGGGTGGGCAGGAATGATTCGCCCCGCGGGCAGGGTTATGAGTTGGGCGGAGTGATGAAGTTTGCGGATAAGGCCGCGTGCGAGACTTATGGGGCGCATCCGGTCCATCAGAAGCTGTTGGTATGGCTGATGCCACTGATTGAGCCGATTGAGGTGGATTTTAAGTCCGGCGAATAGTATGGGCCACGACCGTTCGAACGTCACGATAGGAGACCAACGAGAGAAAGCGGAACCCAGGAATCCAAACAAGCAAACGGAAGTCAGCGGTGCAGCGTCTTCGGCGATGGGAATCCGAACCGGTGGCAAAACGTGCTCTGCGGAAATCGACGCGCGATGAACTCTACGACGACAGGCGTGATTAGAGAGCGACCGGATGGACGGATGGAAGGTTCCACGCCTCGCCCAGCCCTACTTATTCATAGCGGAGAGCGATCAATGGATCGAGCTTAGAGGCCCGATATGCAGGCCAGAAGCTGGCGAAGGCAGCGACGGCAGATAGCATCACTACGGCAGCGATTAGCGTCAAAGGGTCGCGGGCTTTTAGCCCGTAGAGCAAGGATTTAGCAGCTTGAGCGGCGCCTAGAGCGAGACCAGCGCCAATTACGAGGCCGGTGATCGTCAGCAGGCCCGCTTCGCGCAA
>Ga0209380_10001347_pt1 | contig 16610 bp, 14 predicted proteins | sample HubBroMetageWFT6_FD_188347 | JGI IMG/M metagenome (GOLD analysis project Ga0209380, IMG submission 188347) | Warmed and freeze-thawed soil microbial communities from the Hubbard Brook experimental Forest, New Hampshire - Hubbard Brook CCASE Soil... | ecosystem: Environmental > Terrestrial >...
ACCGTGGTTGAGCAAATCGGCCATGGTGATGGGGGCCTTGCCCTGAAGAACCGCGTCGGCCGGCGCGATCGGGGAACTCGGCGATCCAGGATGAATGGTGAGAAAGGTGTTGCCCACTACGCCTTCGGTATCGACGGTTACGAATGAGTCGGTGCGAATGAGGGGATGGAACCGTTCGTCAATCTGCATGTGGACGCGGAATCGGCCGTCGGGCGATTGAGGCACATCGATCCGGACCACCTGCCCCGCATCCATACCCGCAACCTGCACCTTCGAGCCTTTGGTGATGCTGTCCAGATCTCCGAATTCGGTATACAACCGGACGTGGCGAGAGAAAGCCTGATGGCGGCTGCCAACAAGGAAGATACCGAGGGCGAACAATGTCACGCCGGCAATGATGAAGAATCCTACAGCAAGATATCGTTTCGACATTGATTCACTCCGTAATGAGTCTGCGAGCGACGTCGTTGTCGCTCTGGCTCACCTCTGCAACTGATCCAAACGCGACGAGGTTTCCCTTGTCGAGGACGGCCACACGGTCGGCAATCTTCCGCGCCCCGTGCACATCGTGCGTCACAATGATCAGGGCAGTCCCGTGTTCAGACTTACGACGCATGAGCAGTTCATCAATTTCAGCGGCCGTGATGCGATCGAGGCCGCTGCTCGGTTCATCGGCCAGAAGGATCTTCGGTTCGAGGACCAAAGCTCGGGCAAGGCCAGCCCTCTTCTTCATGCCTCCGGAGAGCGCTGACGGATATTTGGCGCCATCGGCTCCCAGTCCAACATCGGTGAGAACGCGCCGAGTCACGTCGTCAATCTCATCCCTGGATTTCTTTGTCAGCCGGGAGAGAGGCAGAGCCAGGTTTTCGTAAAGCGTGAGGGAGTCAAAGAGGGCCGCGTCCTGAAAAAGATACCCAAGCTTTTTGCGAACGAGCGACAGCTGGTTCTCCTTCATGCCGACGACATTGTCCTGATCGACGTTGACTTCTCCTGAGTCGGGACGCATGAGAGCCATAATCAGTTTGAGGGTGACGCTTTTGCCTGTACCGCTGCGACCGAGCACACACAGCGCCTGACCTTGCTCGATGCGAAAAGACACGTCATTCAGCACCCGTTTTGTGCCGAACGATTTCGTCACTTGGCGGAATTCCACCGCGATAGACGGGGCCGCATTCATAGAGCCGTATCCGGAAAGAGGAAGAAGATGCACTTAATCAGCAATACGTCCGCGACAATGATGAGCAGCGAGGACACGACCACACTGTTGGTGGCAGCCTCGCCGACTCCCTGCGCTCCCTTGTCGGTGGTATAGCCAAAATAGGCAGAGACGGAGCCGATGATGAAGCCAAAGACTGTGGTTTTGAGGGTGGGCGCAATGAAGTTCGACCATTGGAGGTAGTCAAAGGCGCGGCTGAGGTAGAGGGCCGGCGCGATGTGGGAGGAGAGTACTTCCGACAGGAGGCCTCCGAGGAGCCCGGCGAAATCCATGAACAGCGTGAGAAAAGGAAGAGCGATCACACAGGCGAGGACGCGCGGCACCACCAGAAACTTGAAGGAGTCAATGGAGAGGGATTCGATGGCGTCGATCTGTTCGGAGGCCCTCATGTTTGCAAGGACTGCACCGATTCCTGAGCCGACGCGACCGGCGAGCAGCAGTCCCGCGACCAACGGGCCGATTTCGACGAAGAACGAGACCGCCTGGACGGCAGGGATCATGGCCGTGGCGCCAAACGTCACCAGGGTGCTTCTTGTGTGGAGGGTCATGACGGCGCCGAGGGCGAAGCCCGACACGACGATGAGGGCGAGCGATCTGTTTCCTACTTCTGCGAGTTGACGAGAGAGCTGAACAAACTCGAACGGAGGTCGCAGCGAATCAACGAGAACCTGGAGACCGAAGAGCCCCATCTTTCCGACGAATTCTATCCATTTACCGAGCCATTGCACGCGCTCTCTCCAGTTCTGTCTTCTCGCCCATGAGCCGACCCTTTGCCAGGAATGACCGAAACGATCCCGTAAACTTCACGAACCATCCATTCTCCGGGCTGCGATCAGCGATGAAAGATATGGTGAGTTCGAAGTCGTGAGGTTTATCTGCTTCTCCAATTCGCTCGTGCGTAGACCTCGCGAAGTTCCGATCGGCACTTCAGCGCGAAATCGTTCAGAGGGTCCACGTGTTGCTCCAGAGCTGCCGATTTGAGTTCTTCGATGGTCATGTTCTTCTCGCCGTATTTCGCGATCAGCTTTCTTACAAACGCCTCCGCCGCCTGGAGGACGCTGTGAGATGCGAAGAGCCTGATTCGATTCACCAGCGCGTACATCGCCACAATCTCGTCGAGACTGTCCAGGCTTCGTGAAAGCGCCTTTGCGTAACAGACTGTGCCCTGGCGTATGAATTCCGAATACAGTTCCTCGCGTTGTGCAATTTCACGATTCGTCAGCTCTCGCTGTGCCACGCTTCTCTGGAGGACAAAATTGCTTAAGACCGGAGTTGAAGCGCCTACGACGGAGCCGCTGAGCACTGCCAGGATGTTGGTTAGCGTGGTATCCATCTGGATCATGCCTGCTTTCGTGCGGGGACAGTTCTGCGCATGACAACTCTCTATTGCGGCATCTGGCCGATCGTTCGCTTCAAATCAGCTTCCGCCAGCGAAAGGCCGCAATTTGCCTCCAGCAAGGATGCGGTTGCACTGGCCAGGTCCGCGTGACTCTGACTACGCGCAGAGTTGAGCGCTGCGGTCTGTTCGAACTGCCGATCGGCCAGCCGGGCTGCTTCCGTTCGGACCAATACGACCTGACCCGCAAGCGCTACCGTCTGTTTGAGTTCATCGATTCTGTCGTAAACCGCCTGGACCTGAACCTCAATCTCCGACTGCAGGTTATCTACGGTGACTTGTGCCGACCGCAACTCGCTCCGTGCTTCCCGAATGCTGGCTTCCCGGCGCCCTCCGTCGAAGAGGTCGTATTTGAGTGAAAGCCCAAACGTTCCGAAATTATGCACGAAAAACGGCACGCCGCTTTGGTAGCTGTAGAGAGAGAGCGCCGTGACATCCGGGATGTAGGCGTCCTTCGCTGCCGCCAGCCCTGCTTGCGCCTTGACGAGAGTCTGCCGGGCTGCCGTAAGGTCCTGGTTCCGGTCGAGAGCGATCTTCACCGCATCCGTTCGCGACGGAATGTCGAGTGCAGCCGCAGCCGCTCCGGGGTCGAGATCGATCGCAGTATTCACCGGGAGCCCGAGAGCGTCCGCGAACTGACGCCTCAGATCATTTCCCTCCAACCGCAGCGTTAAGTCTTCCTGCTGCGCCTGCAGAATGCTCGCCTGACTCTGAAGAGCCGCTTCTTCCAGCGCGTTGCCTCGCGCCACATCGCTGCGGCTTTCCTCATCCTTCACCTGAGCAGCCGCTAACTGATCCTGCGACGCCTCGAGCTTTTGTGCGTTGACCAAAATGTTGTAGTACAGCTGCCGGACCTTGAGAGCGATCGCATCCTGGGTTTCGTCCAGCTGTGTCTTTGCGACCAGGACATCCTGCCTGGCCGCAATATTCGCCTGATGGATGCGAAAGAGTTGTGTCAGAGGCTGGCCCAGGTCCACGCCCCCTGTATACCCGGTATCAGAGCCCTGACCAATCACCAGCGACTTTGCAGGCACTGGCCCGGTCGACGGGAAATTCCCGAAAGCAGCGGCCGGTATTTCTATGCCCTCGAGTTCTGTCAGATGAAGCACGTGGCCGCTTGCAGAGATTTGCGGTAAATAATCGGACCTCGCTTCATCTTTCTTGCTCTGCATCTGCTCCACAGAGAGAGCGCGCAATCGAATAGAACGATTCTGCTTCAGCGCAAGACCAATTGCCTGATCGAGGGTGAGCCGCATCGGAGCCGGATTGGATTGTTGCGCCACTAACCGGGTGCTGAGCGCCGAACCCAGAAGTGAAAGAGGCAAAAACAGCCAGGCGGCAGCGCGAAGCCCCCGAGGTGCGATGGAGGCTGACAGGATGGCCTGTTTCCCTGGACGGAGTGCGTTTCTCATTTGGCCTCCACAGGAGCAGCAACGACTTGCCGATACTCGGTAGGCACTCTGGACATGAAGGCAACTACGACCAGACATACGACGCAGCATGCAGCCACAAGCAGAAAGCTGTCACAGATCGCGAGGGTAAAAGCCTGCTGCCGAATTTGCAGACTAAGAACTTCCGCGGCGCGGCCAAGCGCGGTAGGGCCTGTGGAATGTGAAGCGAATGCATGTTGCAACCCGAGGAGCCTCGAGCCGGTCATGCCACTTCCAGGTTGAACGCTGAGGCCAAGGATATTCGAGTGAAACTCTTCCCGAACAGCGATGAAGTGTCCCATAAAGGTTGACCCCATCTCGCCACCAAACAGGCGGGTCACCTGGTAGAATCCGGCAAAGGTCAGCACGTCGGCCGGTCGCGTCAAGGCCCCGGTGTCGATGACCTCGAGCACAATGGAGCCGACCATCGAGTTAAAGGCGAGAGCCAGTCCGACGGCCATCACGGCCTGGGCCATTCCGAAGTTGGGGCCGGCCCACACTGAGGTAACTCGCGCATCCAGCAGACAAGCCACGCCGACGAGCGCGAAGCCCGCTGTGAGGATCAGACGGGGAGAGACGGTGCGCATCAACGACATGGCGGCCACGCCGAGCACAAATTGTGGAACGGCGACCCAGACCAGCACCGGCGCCTCCTGCAAAGGAAGGAAGCCTCGAACAGAACCCAGAAAGCTCGGGATGGTTACGACCGTAGCGAGCATCACGAATCGAAAGCTGACGAGAACGAGCGCCAGCAGCAGCGTGTTTCGCCGCAGCAGGAACTGGTAATGAACGAGAGGGTTGGGCAGCAGGAAGTGCCGAACGATCGCTGCGCCTACGAGGAACACACCGGCGGCTGTCAGCCCAATGATGAGCGAGGAGTGAAACCAGTCGACTCGCTGGCCCTGATCGAGCGCGATATAGAGGAGCGCCGCGCCGAGGCTTGCGTACAGGAAGCCCCTCCAACTGGGAGTTGGATGCCCAGGCTGGGGCTTCGGAAGCGGCTGCCAGGGAACGCCGAAGTGGATCAGGACGATCATCAGGGGAGTTAGAAGAGTTCCATTCCAGAAAATCCAGCGCCAGGAGAGGTGCTCCATAAAGAACGACTCCCATGCCTGCGCCATATCGGTGGTAAAGATAATGTCGGTCGCATACATCGCGATGCCCAGCAAGACATAGCGCATCGGCAAACTGCGCAATACGAACGAAAGAGTGAGCGGATAGAAGGTGCCCGCGCTGAGGCCGCCGACGACCAGCAGCGCGATTAACAGGCTGAACGAATGACAAAAGGGGATGAGAAAACTGACCGCGGTAAAGATCCACGCGCAGGCCAGAAGTACGCGCCTGGGTCCGAGAATTCCGCCCAGATAAACAGAAAAAGCCCCAATAAACATCATCGAAGCGTTGAACGCGGTATTGATCCAGGACGCTTCGTCGACTCCAAGGTGCATCGCACCTCGGAGGTCTGGTAAACCAACGCTCATCAACCGTCCCGTGCAGGTCGCGACCATCGCGCCCAGCAACACGCCGGCAACGCCCAGCACCGGGTGCGTTGTCAGGGTCGGGTGGACGTCAGGTGTCTTCGCGTCGGAACTCGTCATTGATCACCGTCTGACCGGCCTGCGACCTTCCTGGTATGAACGATGACTACCGCCGAGAGGCCGGATCGCAGGCGGTCAAGATAGGGCTGCCCGGGCAGAAACACGATCTTGACGGGCACTCTCTGAACGACTTTCGTATAGTTGCCCGTCGCGTTGTCGGGCGGGAGAAGCGCAAACTGCGAACCACTGGCGGGAGACAGCTGGTCGATTTTGCCATGGAACTTTCGATTCGGGAATGTATCGATGCGAACGTCGGCCAGATCGCCAACCCGCATGTTGGTCAGTTGCGTTTCCTTGAAGTTCGCCTGCACCCAGACATCGCTTTGCACGAGATCGATGGTCTGCGTACCGGGAGCGACTAACTGACCGGCGAGCACGAGACGCTCGCCAACGGTGCCATCCGTTGGGGCCAGAATGCGCGTGTAAGCGAGGTTCACCTCTGCAACCACGATGGCGGCTTTCCTGGCTGCTATATCAGCTTTATAAACATCGTCTTTTGTGTTGAGGGCTTCTCGCTGGCGCTGAGCGGCCTCAAGCTGGCTCTGACTTGTAGCGAGAGCCGCCCCGGCGCGCGCGAGGTCCGCTTTGCGCGCATCCAGCTCGCCGGTGAGCTGTCCTTCCTGGGCTGTGGCCGCTTCCAGCTGCTGGTGCGTCGCGGCCTTCGTGCTGAACAGGGCCTGCTGGCGGTGCAACTCAGTAACGGCTCTGTCGAGGTTGGGGGAAACCCCGGCGATACCGGCTTTCGCGGTGTCGATTGTGGCTTGCGCCTCGAGGATACCGGCCTTTGCGGCGTCAATCTGAGCATCCTGTATGCGTTTGGCTGCCTGATTGTCTTCGAGGGTGGCCTCTGCTTCAGCCAGAGCCGCCTGCGCCTGCTTCAGCGTCGCCCGATAATCGTCGTCGTCGAGCTCGATGAGCGTCTGGCCTGCCTTGACGATCTGATAATCGCCCACATCGACTTTCCTGACCGTCCCGGAGATCCGGGTGCTCAACGGCGTCATGTCAGCTTTGAGGTAGGCGTCGTCCGTCTCCTGGTCAGGACGACTTCCCTGCCAACCCGTCCAGTGCCCGGCGATGCCAAAGAGAAGGCCCGCCGCAGCCAGCAGGACGATTAGCGGAATGATCAGCCCTTTTTTTCGCATGCTCCAGATCCTCCGGACTGCGCTCAGAGTTGTTGATGCCGGCCATGTTCACATCGATTCCCGCTCAGTGCACTCCAAGTACGCTGCAAGTAGCCTCCTGAGCGAGGTCATAGACGGAGCTCCAAAGACGAGAGAGATAAAAGTCGTGCTGGTGTAATCCAACGACGAGCAAGTCCGCATTCTGCTCTTTCAGGAAGCGGAGGATCGCCCGCACCTCTTTGCCGGATACAACCGAGCCTTTTGCCCGAACACCCTGTTCTCGCGCCAGGCTCGCCGCCTTCTCGTGCAATTCCTCATGCAAACGCCGGCGCTCCTCCATCAGGGATGCGGGAGCGGTTGGATCGACAACCACGGAGAACGAGGCATAAGCGGGTGGATCGCCAAGGATGGACACCGTCGCTATCTCTGCGTTCCAGAGCCGGGCCATATCAATCGCGGTGCGCAAAGCGCGCTGCGACTCCGGCAGATCGTTGAGGGCGACGACAATTTTTGTGAACATAGAGCGACCCAGCTCTATGGTATGAAGCGCAGCAGACGGTTCGCCATTACATGTTTCTGGTAGCCCTGTGGACAGGGCCCGAGGCAGGCAGGTTGTTGCTCATCGAGAGCCCCGCACTGCCGATGGAAATGCAATGCGCGCGGCTGTCGCTCACGCCCTGGATACGAGGAATATGTAATTTTATCGAGCGTGGAGGTGTTGCTAGGATCGGGCAGTTCGCCTGTTGAACTGTGGCCGGCCTGGGCCAGATCAGAGACTACGACAACGAGCCGCGAGGCGCGGTGTGGTGGCTGGCAGTTACGCGAACCGCAAAGGATCTGACCGTGCCATACAGCAGCGTAAACCCGGCCACTGGCGAAGTACTCAAAACTTTCACAGAACACACCGATCAGGAAGTGATGGCGGCTTTGGCCACAGCGGATAAGGCGTTTGTCGCCTGGGCGGCGCGCCCGATCGACGAGCGTGCAAAGATCATTGCCCGCGCGGCTCAGCTTCTTCTGGAACAGAAGGGCGAACTGGCAAGGCTTGCTACGCTAAGATCGCCGCTGAACTCGCCGAGAAGCCTTTCTATCCGCTCACCAGCACCTGTTGCGCGTTCGCAGGAGACCGCGGCTTGCTCCATGAGGAACTCACTCGCTCGGCGACGCGCGATGAAGCGCAGGAAGTCACGCAACGCGACCTTAACCTGTACCTCTGTGCGAACCGGACGTGTGAAGTGGGTATGGAGCACGCGACGCGGGCACCCTATGAGTCCTTCGTCTATACGCTTGAAGAAATGACGCGTGCCTGAGATCCGGCTGTAATCGGCTCCAATCCGGGAGCCGCGGGCCCGCAAATCGACGTGTTTTGAGGAGCACGGGTAATCTATCCTCACGCTTCAATAGCGAAAGCAGTACCTGAAAAGGAGAAAGACCATGAAAGCACTTCGAATCGCAGGAATCCCGGCGATGCTGATCCTCTGTGTTGGTATGGCGCTTGGCCAGGATGCTACTCACGATACCGATAAGGCTGCAACCACAACGGGACATGCCGTGAAGCAGACCGGAAAAAAGGTAGGGCACGTAACAAAATCGGGTGCTAAGGATACTGCCCACGGAACCAAATCCGCTGCCAAAGGCACCGTGAAGGGCGTCAGGAAAGTGACGGGGACGTCTGGAAAAAAGGTCAACGACGGAACCAGCAATTAAGCGCCGTCGAAAGTTAAACCAAATCCTGGCGAGATGAGCGCGCCCTTGCACCGGAGTGGCAATCGTAACTCAGGCGGACATCCTGAGTTTCATCCGGGGTTGATCGGCATGACCGGGAGCCTTGGTTTCACAGGGCTCCCGGCCCTCACACGAGCGGCTTCAGTTCGCCCAATACCGTCGGGATCAGCTCCGCAACCGTCGGGTGAACGTGCATGGAGCGGGCCAGCCGATCGGCCGGCAGGCGCGCATACATCGCTGTGAGGATGCAGTGGATCGCCTCATCCGCACCGGTTCCAAAGAGTGTTGCGCCGAGGATCTGGCGAGACGCAGCATCCACCAGAATCTTCATGAAGCCGAAGGTCTCGCCCTTTTCGATGGCCCGGCTGACTCGGGTCATGGGACGCTTGCCGATGAGAGCGGCATGGCCGCTTCCGCGCACTTCATCTTCGGTCATGCCAACCTGCGCCAGCGGCGGATCAACATACAGCGCATGAGCCTGAATGCGATCGCTGACGCGCCGGGATGCGCCGGTCAGCAGGTTATCCGCGACAATCTCGTAATCGTTGTAGGAGGTGTGGGTGAAGGCTCCCCGGCCGTTGCAGTCACCGATGGCAAAGATCCCCTCGGCGCTGGTGCGCAGCTGATCGTCCACCGTGATGAAACCCCGTTCGTCGACTGCCACTCCGGCGGCGGCCGGGTTGAGGTCGCTGGTATTGGGAGTCCGACCAACCGCGAGCAGGACGTGCGAGCCGGTGACGTGGGGCGCTCCTTCGTCGCATTCGACACCAGCCATGATGCCGGCGCCGCTCTTCTCCAGATGAATGCAGTTGGCGCCGGTGCGAATCCCGATGCCTTCGCCGGCAAAGATTTCGCCGATCACGTTCGATGCGTCCGCATCTTCATGCGCGGCCAGGCGGGGATTGCGGTCGATCACCGTTACTTCGGAGCCAAATCTGCGAAACATCTGGGCAAATTCGAGGCCCACGTAGCCGCCGCCGACGACGATGAGATGCGAGGGCAGGTCCTCAAGCTGGAGAATCGTGGAGCTGGTCAGAAACGGGACTGCATCGACGCCGCGCAGGTTTGGAATTGTGGGACGCGCGCCGACATTGAGGAAGATCTGCGGTGCAGCAAGCGTGTCATCGCCGACGCGGACAACATGCGGCGATGCAAACGAGGCGGTTCCCATGAACACCGTGCAATTCGCGGTTCCGCGCAGCCACTTTTCCTGGCCGTTTCTCGACTGCAGGACGATCTTGTCCGTGCGCTGCCTGACTTCGCGAAGGTCGACGCGCACCGAACCGACGTGCACTCCAAAATCGGAGCTGCGGCGCGCCAGATGGGCTGCATGCGCGCTCGCCACCATCGCTTTGGTTGGCGTGCATCCGGTATTGACGCAGGTACCACCGAAGAACTTCCGTTCCACCATGGCGACCTTGCGGCCGCTCTCTGCAAGCCGCACAGCAAGGAAGGGGCCGGATTGACCCGCGCCCACGACGATTGCGTCGAAAGAATGCTTCATGCCAGCCTCAGGACAGCAATGACCGCGGCTGCAATGGCAACGACGTCCTCCAGCAGGGCAGCCGGGAGATCGCGAATGAAAGTCGCAGCCAACCCAGAGAGGACGGCCGCTCCACCCATAGTACCTGCCACAACTCCGACGGCGCCCAGCACGCGTCCACCGAGCAGCGCGTGACTCGGAGATCCAACAGCAGCGCCGGCTCAGCCATCGCTCAGGACACGGCTGATGAAAGCAGGAGGCAATTTCCAGATGGTTGCCGGGGACTCCCTCAGAACTTGTACCCAATCCATGCGGAGGTGTAGTTGAGGTTCTTTCCGCGGCCTGAGTTTCGCGTACCCGGTTTGAGCGAAACGTAAGATCGGCACGGCTTTTTCCTTGATCTCCTGTCAAGCTGGTCAGAATTGTGCCTTTCGTGGCAACCGCATCGACTGGGTCCGTCGATAGGGTAAAGAGGGTGTAAACCTCCGCTCGAGCCTCCGTCCAAACGCTGTTCCAGCTAGAATTGCCCCATTGCTGCTCCAGCCGCGGGCGGTGCCCCAGACCATGTGTTTGGTCTCACGCAGACGACGGACGGGTTTCTGTGGCTCGGGACGATGCAGGGCCTCTGCCGCCGGTCCTCGATATGTCGTCCGAACGCTGGAGGTCTGCCTTTTCCTCGCGCTTGCCTACTCGTGTGCTGCCGCGCTTGACAGCGATCGGACCATTGCGCAATTCGCGCACACAGCGTGGGGTCCGAAAGACGGCGCGCCGAGTGCAATTAACACATTGGCACAAACACCGGACGGGTATCTTTGGCTGGGAACTCACGTCGGGCTGTTCCGATTCGACGGTGTCGTTTTCGAGCGCTACCAGCCCGAGTCGGGCGGCCCATTCCCGACCCGTGCTGTGAGTTCACTTTTGGCTCTCCCCAATGGAGATCTTTGGATCGGCTTTTATCCCGGAGCGATCACCCTTCTGAGGAACGGAATCGCCACGAACTACACCGCACGTGAAGGAGTGCCCATCGGAGGGATATGGAAGTTCGCGCGGGATCGGGAAGGGACAATTTGGGCTGCTACCGGCAGTGGGCTGGCACGGCTGGAGGGTGACCGATGGAAAGAAATAGGGAAAGATTGGAGTTTCCCAGGGAAGTCACCGAACACAGTTTTTCTCGATGGTCAGGGAACACTTTGGGTTGCAACCGAGGACACGCTGGTTTTTCTTCCACCAGGCGCGAGGCGGTTTCAACCGACGGGTATTCGAGTCGGCCAGGTAGCACAAATCGCACAAGCGGCAAATGGAAAATTGTGGATGGCCGAAACGTCAAGATCCGTCCACCCCATTCCTTTATCCGATAAGTGGCTCCCTCCTGACAAAACCGAAATCCGGGTCGGTTCCGGCGGAATTCTTTTTGATAGCGATGGCTCCTTGTGGATCACCAGCACAGGCGATGGACTTCGTCGTTCTCCGGCTCCCGAGCTGCTGCGGGGTCGGATCAAGGAATTCGGCACTGAGGTCGAGTCGTTCACCGCCAAGGATGGCTTGAGCGACGATTTTGTCACCGCCATTCTTCAAGACCGCGAAGGAAATATCTGGGTCGGAACCGTCAACGGTCTGGATCGCTTCCGCAAAACGAATCTGGTGCCGGTCGTATTCCCCTTCAAGCTCGTGCGACCGGTTTGGGTTGCCGGGGACGCCGGCGACGTCCTGGGAGACGACATCCCGGGTGACGTGGTCCACGTTCACGGGGGACGCGCCTATCGTGATCATCCACCTCCCAGCCAGGCCCTGTCTGCGTATCGTGATCCCTCTGGCGCGATTTGGTGGCTGTCCACTCATGCCATCTATCGCTATGAAGGGGGAAAATACACCACGATTGCGCTACCGACTTCGTTCCCGATGCCTTATCAGGGCAGCATCGAGGCAACCGAAGACGGCTCCGGTGCGCTCTGGGTGAGCGCAGAAAGAGAAGGTTTGTTCTATCGGAGAGAGGCAGTATGGCATCGACTCGAAACTGAGTCAGAATTCGCAAAGTTTCCCCCCACGACCGCCTTCACGGACTGGATGGGCCACGCATGGTTCGGATTCGAGGGGGGCACAATCATCCTTCTGAATGATGAAAAGATCCAGAGAGTTTTCCCCGCTGATGGGTCTCCGGTTGGAAGCGTGGCCGTAATAGGGGGCCGGGGGCCTCATATATGGGTTGGGGGAGAATTGGGATTGGCTTTCTTTGACGGGAACCGCTTGCGGCGGGTCGCCCCTGCCGATGCCGAAACATTCGGGCGGGTAATAGGAGTTCAGGAGACTTCCAATGGCAGTTTGTGGTTAGGAAAGAGTGGGGAAGTAATCGAGATCGCAGCAACAGAAATCCAAAAAGTCCTGGTCGATCCCTCCTGGCGCGTGAAGTATCGCGTCTTCGACTCTTTCGACGGACTTACAGGTACATTCGAAACGGCGATTCAGGGAACCGACGGCAAACTTTGGTTCAGTTCGTTAAAGGGATTGGTGTGGGTCGATCCTGCCAACATCCTCACAAATGCACTTCCTCCGCCTGTTTTGATTCGGTCAGTGAGAGCGGATGGAAGACAAGCTGATTCAATGGCAAATCTCGTCCTGCCCCCACGAACAACTGACCTCCAGATTGCCTACACGGCATTGAGCCTGTCTGTGCCGGAGAAGGTACGCTTTCGTTACAGGCTGGAAGAAGTGGATAAAGGCTGGCAGGACGCGGACACTCGTCGTGAAGCCTTTTACGACAGGCTTGGTCCCGGCCAGTACCATTTCCGAGTCATAGCCTGCAATAACGACGGAGTCTGGAATGAGGAGGGAGCGCGTCTGGACTTCGTCATCCTGCCCGCCTGGTACCAGACGATTTGGTTCCGCGGGCTTTGCGTGCTGGCTTTCTTCACGCTGCTCTGGGCCGTTTATCAAATGCGTGTTCACCAGTTGCAGGAGCAGGAGAAAAGATTCCGCGAGGCGGTAGAATCCATGCCGGCCCTGGCTTTCGTTGTCGACCCTCTGGGCAATCGCACTTTTATGAACAGAGGTTGGCTCGAATACACAGGATTGAGCCCCGAAGAAGCGTCAGCGTCAGGATGGGAGAAGACGATTCACCCTGATGATCTCAGCCGCATCACCGAGCGATGGCGTGTGTCCAACACCACGGGCCAGCCGCTGGATTATGAAGCTCGGCTGCGCCGCGGTTCGGATGGAGTCTATCGCTGGTTCCTGATACGCGCCGTACCTGTGCGGGACAAGCGCGGGAAGATTGTGAAATGGTGTGGCGCGGCAACGGACATTGAGGACCGCAAGCGCGCCGAACAGCTCCAGGCCGATCTTACTCATGCGAGCCGGGTCAGCACGATGGGAGAACTGGTTGCCTCCATCTCGCATGATCTCGCACAGCCCATTCAGGTCACTACCGCTCATGCCAGGGCATCTTTGCGCTGGCTTCAGCACGATCCGCCCGACGTGGCTGAAGCTCGGAAAGGAGCGGAGAAAATCATCGAGGCCGGCGCCCTTGCGGCGGAAATCGTCACTCATCTGCGATCGTTGTACACGAAGGCTCCTCCCAAACGGGAGTTAGTCTCGATGAATGAGGTTGTCGGCGAAGTGGCGGGAATGATGGGAGGCGAGGCCAGAAGGCACGGAGTATCGATCCGCACCGATCTGAATGACGATCTTCCTTTGACCGTGGCCGATCGGGTGCAACTGCAGCAGGTGCTCATGAACCTGATGCTGAATGGCATCGAGGCGATCAGGGACACGGGCGGCGTGGTTACGGTGAAGTCGCAATTGCGTGCGGACGGCCAGATCGAGATCGCCGTCAATGACACAGGGCCCGGGCTGCCCCTGGGCAAGACCGATCAGATCTTCGACGCATTCTTTACCACGAAGCCGCAAGGCAGCGGCATGGGCCTTGCCATCAGCAAGTCGATCGTCGAATCGCATGGTGGCCGGATTTGGGCCGACGGTGACGGCGGGAGTGGCGCGACGTTCCACTTCACCTTGCCAGCGGCTTCCGCGCAACCAAACCCTCCCGCGGATGCTGCGTGACTCGGTATTCCGAAGAGTGGACCCGCGGGCCGGGCCGGCGTTATCGGATACAGAGTAGCCAGGACACTCATCGACTTCAGATTGGAAGGATACGTTGGAATGGAATGCGCGGCGATTTGCGCGTGAACAGAGGTCCGCCGGGCCCTGCTGCCTGCGATGCCAGTTAGCGTGCCGGACAGTCGTTGTTACCCATCAAGCCTACTGTCCCGAGTCGACGTGCGCCCCAGTATTCACCCATCCCCCATTGCGCTTCTGAAAGATTTCCGTGGAGCGACAGCTGAGAGATTCCCGTTTTCCCTGACTCTCCATCGTGATCTGCACCAGCGAATAGAGGATCGCCACATCACCGAAATCCTGAATCTCCGTCCGCGGAAAGGACAAGGACACCAGTTTCCCCTGATGTTCCGCGAATGCGTTGGCTCCCGCCAAAAATTCATCGCGATTCTGCCAGTGTTGATCCCCCGGGTTCATCGTTATAAAGTCGTTGCCAATCAACTCCCTGAGCTTCGCCTGATCGTTGAGGAAGTAGCTCTCCCAGACTAACTGGCGGACTCCCAGCAATTCCTTTCGTTCGGCTGGCGCCGGTGTCGTCTGAGCCTGAGCGAAGCTAAGCGGCGCAGTCAGGAGAATGAACGTCGCAACAAAGACGCAGGCGGCAACATGCAAATACATCACGGCGGCAAATCGACGATCAGACATGCTGATCCTCCGTCACGACCAGCACTACCTCCGCGTCACCCGGAGCTTCGATCCGCGGAGTTCTGTCCCCACGGATAACGACTCCGTCTCCGGCCGCCGCAGGCACTCCGTTTACGCGCACGCCGCCCGCAAAGTGGTGCTTCGCCTTCAGCCATCCATTCTCGGCGCCAGCGATATCCGTCAGTCGCTTCAGCTCAATCACAAACAGCTCCTCACAGTTACAATTCGTTCCTTCGTTATGTGTTGTATGGCAGCTTTCTCATGCAACGTCCTACAAACGAGGTGTTGGGTCCCACAGCGGCGCGAGCCCTGGCGGATCGACGATACGACTCCCCGGCCGGGCCAATCGAAAGATCGCATCCATATCAGATTCTTCGAGAGAGAAATCGAAGATGTCGAGATTTTCGTGGATTCGTTCTTGTCGCTCAGTTCTGGAAAGCGCAACCACGCCCTCTTGCTGTAGCAGCCATCGCAATACGATTTGGGAGACGGATTTGCCGTATCGCCGCGCAATCGTCTGCAGAGCAGTTTCAGAAAATACGCGGCCAACCGCCATCGCGCAGTAAGCGGTAACCGAGACTCCCGCCTGCCGAGTCGCCGCGATGAGACTCGCCTGGTTCAGATAGGGATGATATTCAAATTGATTAGTCGCCAGAGGGATATCCGACAGCTCGACTGCGTGCCTGAGCAGTGCGCGATTGAAGTTACTCACGCCGATGCTGAGCACTTTGCCGGCATGCACCAACGCATTCAGCCACCCAATCTGATCTTCGAGCGGAACGACGCTGCCTGGCCAATGGAGCAGCAGCAGGTCGACATAATCTGTGCGCAATGCGTTCAGGCTTGCATCCACCGATCGCTCAAACCGGACCTGTGTGTAGTTCTCAACCCAGACTTTGGTCGTAAGAAAGACATCATCGCGCGCAATGCCAGACATCAGAACACCATCGCCGACGGCATCTTCGTTCCCGTATACCTGCGCCGTATCGATGTGACGAAAGCCCGCACGCAGAGCGTGGACCAGCATGTTCCTGAGCTTCAATCCCCGCATGCCAAACGTGCCGAAACCCATGCAGGGAATCCCAGCGCCATTCGCACAAATGAGCCTCGATGCCTCGCCGTTGACGGGTGTTCCGGTCCGTGACATGTGTTCCTCCCGCTGCTCCGCACAGTGACCCGGAATGAAGGGCAGGATGCTCAAACCGCCGCGAATCGGTGCTGGGCTCTCCTGCGGTCCCGACCACACATTGTGCACATTCCTCGCAGCGCCCGCCCAAAGAATCATGGCAAGCGTCGCGTGAACGGCTGCCTTTACCGCTGGCTCAATTCAAGGTCGATCGTGATTTTGATCTCGTCGCTTAATAGATTGTTGGGATACTTCGCGCCGAAGTTAAAGTCGCTGCGTTCGATCGTGGTGGTTGCCGATAGCCCCGTCACGGTGTCTCCCTCCATGCCTTGTTGCGGTGCCGCTGGGTTCTCGGCGTCCAGGATTACCGGCCTGGTTACCCCAGCGATGGTGAGATTTCCGAATACCTTGTAGCCGCTCTCGGATTTGGTCACCGAGGTCGACCTGAAAGTTATTCGCGGATACTTCGAGATGTTGAAGAAATCTTCGCCCTTGAGTGTCCTGTCGCGATAGTCGTTGGCCGTGTTAACGGTTTTCGCATCCAGCGTCGCCGCAACACTGTCGCGGGATGGATCATTGGTATCCCATACGACGGTACCGGTAACGTTGCTGATCGAACCTCGGATCGTCGTTATCGACATGTGCCGCGCCTGGAAAGTCGCCTGCGTGTGGACGGGATCGATGGTCCAGGTATCTTTCTGGCCGAAAGCCGGCACAGCGAGCATCGCGCAGATGACAGGAAACATTCGTACGGCGGTCT
>Ga0209380_10001349_pt1 | contig 16599 bp, 15 predicted proteins | sample HubBroMetageWFT6_FD_188347 | JGI IMG/M metagenome (GOLD analysis project Ga0209380, IMG submission 188347) | Warmed and freeze-thawed soil microbial communities from the Hubbard Brook experimental Forest, New Hampshire - Hubbard Brook CCASE Soil... | ecosystem: Environmental > Terrestrial >...
TACGTCCGCCGGCGCGTGCCGTGGCACCGCCCGGAAGACTACGAGCACATGCTCGACGGCCTGCGCAAGGCCGGCTGGCAGGAATAGGGGGCATCCGGTACTGTCACGGCAAAGATCATCGATCGCGACGCTACACGTGGGCGGCTGGGCCGACGACACCGATGCGAACCGCCGACAGGGCGTGGACTTGGCGCGCCACACGCTTCGCGTCGCCCCTAGTCGTGCCGACCGCTGACCATTGGCGCGACCCGCAACAATGTGAGCTGTACCTGTCGGGCCTGCGCCTTGCGGCGGGCGGCGACGAAGTCGGAGGCTGAATGCAACCAATCGAACTCAATGGCCGCATTTACTGCCGGCCGCGGCGGCCGACCGTTGTCATCTGCGCCGATGGCTGCGACCCCACCTATATCGAGGCGGGACTGGAAGCCGGGGTGTTGCCGACAATCGCGCGCTGGCGCGAGGCCGGATTCTATGCCGTCGGCGACGCGGCGATGCCGACCTTCACCAACCCGAACAATCTGTCGATCGTCACGGGCGCGCCGCCTTCAGTGCACGGCATCTCCGGCAATTTCGCGCTCGACCGCGATAGCGGCGCCGAGGTGATGATGACCGACCCGGACATGGTGCGCGGCGACACGGTGCTCGCATTGATGTCGCAGACCGGCGTGTCGGTCGCGGCGATCACGGCCAAGGACAAACTGCGCCGGATGCTCGGCCGCGGCGTCGCGATCGGCGCGCGCGGCATCTGCCTCTCCTCCGAGCGGGCGGATGAATGCACTGAGGAAGAGCACGGCATAGCCGACGTCGAGGCGCTGGTCGGACGCGCGAAGCCGGATATGTATTCAGCCGATTTGTCGCTTTTCGTGCTCGACGCCGGCATCCGCCTCATCGAGCAGCGCCGAGCGGAGCTGCTGTATCTGTCGCTGTCCGACTATGTGCAGCACGGGCACGCACCGGACGAGCCGGAGGCGCTCGAATTTCACCAAGCGCTCGACCAGCGGCTGGCGCGGCTTGCCGCGCTCGGCAGCGTCGTCGCGGTGACTGCGGATCACGGTATGAACGACAAGGCCCTCGCCGACGGACGCCCGCATGTGCTGTTCCTCGAAGACATCCTCAACGCCGAATTCGGCGCCGGCTCGGTGCGGGTCATCTGCCCGATCACCGACCCGTTCGTGCGACATCACGGCGCGCTCGGCTCGTTCGTCCGGGTCTACCGCAAAAAGGGTGTGACCCTGGCGACCCTGGCGCAGGCGGTGCAGCTGCTGCCGGGGGTCGATACGGTCCTGACCCGCGAGGAAGCCTCAAGGCTATGGGAGCTGCCCTATGACCGCGAGGCCGATCTGGTGGTGACCGGCGATCGCAACACGGTCATCGGCGCGAGCGCGGCGGAGCACGATCTGTCGGCGCTGGCGGGTCACCGGCTGCGCTCGCATGGCGGGGTGGGCGAGCAGCGCGTGCCATTCCTGCTGTCGGAGCCGGTCATTTCGGAGTACCGGGAGCTCGCCGAATCGCGTGCATTGCGCAATTTCGATATCTTCGACTTCGCACTGAACGGGATCGTACCTTAGTGCGGTGGATTTGAAGTTCCCATCATTTCGATGGCGGCCGCGCTTGGGAACTTCAAATCCAAACCACACTAGCTTTGAATGTGTTGCTAGTGTGCTTTCGAACCCGAAATTCGATACAAGCCGGCCCCGAGACACCGCGAATTTCGGGTTCGGCACACTGGGAACCATGACATGAGCGAACAGCGCACGGTCATCGTCATCTGCGACAGCCTGCGGGCCGATCTGATCAGCCCGAGCGACACGCCGTTCCTGAGCGAATTGTCGGAACGCGCGGCGGCTTTTACGGCGCATCGCAGCGTGTTTCCGTCGACAACGAGGGCGAGCGCCGCCTCGATCGCGACCGGCTGCCGACCGGCGCGCCACGGGCTCCTCGGCAACACGATGGCGCTCGACGAGGGCGAGGGCCTCGTTTGTCGCTCGGCCGGCGCCCCGGACTTTCGCGACAGGATGCGGCGTGCCACCGGCCGGACCTTGCGGGTGCCGACCCTGGCCGAACGGCTGCGCTGGCACGGCGAGACCTCGATCAGCGTCGCCAATGTGTCGCCTGGCGCCGCCTATTTCCAAGACCCGGACGGCCATGGCTGGGTCTATCACGCGGCCGGCAGCTATGGGCCGGGTTGCCGCGCGGTTGACGATCCGGCGAGCGCCAAGCTCAAGAAAGGCATCGCCGGCGACCGCGCGATGACCGAGCGGTTCTGCTCCGAGATCCTGGAAGAGCGCGCGCCGTCGCTGGCAATCCTGTGGCTCTCCGAGCCTGATTATACCGGCCACCATTCGCCGCTCGGGTCGCCCGAGCATCGCACCGCGATCGCCGGCGCCGACGCGTTGGTAAAGCACGTATTCGAGACGGTGCGCCGGCTCGACCCGTCGAGTGAGAACATCCTGTTCGTGACCGGCTCCGATCACGGGATGGAGACGGTGGCGCACGGCGTCGACCTGAACGAGTTGTTGATCGCCGCCGGACTGAAGCAGGGGCCAGAATCGCGCGAATTGGTGGTGGCCCCGAACGGCACCGCGGCGACACTCTATTTCGCCGAGCCCGACGGCGATCTGGTGCCGCGGGTCGGGCGCTTTCTCGCCGCGGAAAACTGGGTCGGCGAGCTGTTCGTCGGCGATCGGCTTGCCGCCGCCGGGCTGCCGACCGACACGCCGATGCGGATCGCGCTGTCGCTGGCCGGCGAGGACAAGCTCAATCCCCATGGCGTCGCCGGCTACGCCCCGATCGTGCTCGACCCCTCCGACAGCGAAAGCAAGATCGGCTTTGGCCAGCATGGCGGCCTTGGCCCCAACGAGCAGCACCCATTCCTGATGATCGAGGGCGGCGGGTTCATCCCCGGCCGCCACAGCGAGCCGAGCTCGCTGATCGACATCGCGCCGACCGTGCTGCGGCATTTGCACATGGATCACGACGATATGGACGGGCGCGCCTTGCCGCGCAGCGCGGACTGAGCCCCGCCCCTCTACAAATTATTCACTGCCGGGCTTCTGCGATGAACCAAACGCCTGGCCAACCGTTATCGTCGATCAATATCGACATACGATATCTCTGCTTGTCGCTGTCGAATGGATGATCGGTTCCTCTATGCCGGACTGATCCGGCTGCACGTTCTCCACCATGCGGTGCAGGAGCCGGTTTATGGACTGGCGATGATCGAGGAACTGGCGCGACACGGCTACAAGCTGAGCGCCGGAACGCTCTACCCGATCCTGCACGGGCTTGAGGAACGCGGCTATCTGACATCGACCGAACAGCGGTCGGGAAGTGCAATGCGACGCATCTACCGCGCAACCCTATCTGGCAGGGAAGCGCTCGCCGTCGCGAAGCTCAAGGTACGCGAACTTTTTGGTGAGCTGTTTGAGGACGACGCGGAATGAAGCAGGTCGTGAGGATCGATCGCCGCTCGCTACTGGCTTGCGCGGGGCTGGCTCCTCTGGTCGGGGCGATGCCGCTTGCTGCGCGCGCCGCTGAAGAAGCAGCCGCCGAAAAGGCCGATTACACGCTGCGTATCGCCACCGGTCTCGTCGAGCTTTCGCCGGAGCATATCGTATCGACGACGCTCTACAACGGTCAGTTCCCCGGGCCACTGATCACGCTGCAGGAGGGAAAGCGGTTCGTGGTCGATGTCCACAACGATACCGACGTGCCTGAACTCGTTCATTGGCACGGACAGATGCTTCCTAGCGATGTCGATGGTGCCTCCGAGGAGGGGACCCCCTTCATCCCGCCGCATGGGATGCGTCGTATCGCCTTTGTCCCGAAACCGGCGGGGTTCCGCTTCGTGCACACACATGTGGTCGCCGGCAATGATCTCAGCCGAGGCACCTATACCGGGCAAGCAGCGCCGGTTTACATCGAACCGGCAAACAACCCCGGCGCGTATGATCGCGAAGTGTTTCTGGTGCTAAAGGAGTTCGCGCCGTCCTTCAGCCAAGGCGGCGACATGCAACAGGAGGCGCTGACGGGCCCGCCGATTGCGGCATTGCAGCAGATCGGCGAAAAGCTCGACCAGCAGTTCAAAGGTCCGAAAGGCTACGAAGTCGGCTACGAGTTTTTCAGCATCAACGGCAAACAACTCGGCCACGGCGAGCCGATCCGCGTCAAACAGGGCGAGCGCGTGCTGTTCCATATCTTGAATGCCAGCGCCGGCGAGATCCGCAGCCTCGCCCTGCCGGGGCATCTATTCCATGTCGTCGCTCTCGACGGCAATCCGGTCCCGACGCCAGTCGACGTGCCTGTCCTTTGGCTTGGCACGGCCGAGCGTATATCGGCGATCGTCGACACGAACCATCCGGGGATCTGGGTCATGGGCGACCTCGCCGAGGATGACCGCCAGCACGGTATGGGTATCGTCGTCGAGTACACCGGGCGCGGCGGCAAGCCGCAATGGGTGAAGCCGGCGTCCTTCCGTTGGGATTACACACGGTTTGGCATGGCCACCGGACAGCCGGCGCCGCCCGACGAGACGATCGAGATTACGGCTGTCAAGCACAATGCGGAGGACCATGGGTTCAACCGCTGGCTCCTCAACGGCGAAGCCTTTTCGATGCAGACGATGAAGCCGACGTATACGGTTCGGCAAGGCGGCCGCTATCGATTGAAATTCCACAACGCGAGCGACGATATTCACCCGCTGCACCTGCACCGCCACAGCTTCGAGCTCGTACGGGTCGGCGGCAAGCCGACGGCAGGAGTGATCAAGGACGTCGTGATGCTGGGCGGGTATCAAGAAGTCGAGTTCGATTTCGTGGCAGACAATCCGGGTTTAACCCTGTTCCACTGCCACCAGCAATTGCACATGGATTTCGGCTTTATGGCGCTCTTCAGATACACATGAGCGGTCGATGACGATCGCGGCGCCGACGGCTAAAACCGAGAGTCGCCAGGGCGGTTCGGCGCTTGAAGTCCTGCGGGCCTTTCTGCGCCTGGGTGTGACCAGCTTCGGCGGGCCGGTCGCGCATCTCGGGTATTTTCGGGCGGAATTCGTCCAACGGCGACAATGGTTGGACGAGGCCGTCTATGCCGACATCGTCGCGCTGTGCCAATTCCTGCCCGGGCCGGCAAGCAGTCAGGTTGGCATCAGCATCGGCATCCTGCGCGCCGGCCTGCCGGGCGCGTTGATGGCGTGGCTCGGCTTCACGATGCCGTCAGCCGTGGCGATGATTCTGTTCGGCTATGGCGTCACCCGGTTCGGCGATCTGTCGGGCGCCGCCTGGCTGCACGGCCTCAAGATCGTCGCGGTGGCGGTCGTGGCGCAAGCAGTGTGGGGGATGGCGCGGAGCCTCTGCCCCGACCGCGAGCGCGCCACGATCGCCGTCGGTGCGGCGATCCTCGCGCTCGCCATACCGTCGGCCGCGGGCCAGGTCGGCGCCATCGCCGCCGGCGGGCTGATCGGCTGGAGCCTGCTCGGAGGAGGAGCGGCGGCAGCGCCGCCGGGTCCGCCGCTTGCCGTGTATCTGCCGCGTGCCCTGTCGCTGGCCGCGATCGCCGCCTTCTTCGTGCTGCTGATCGGATTGCCGCTGCTCGCCGCGGCATTTCCGCTGCAGCCGCTCAAGCTGTTCGACTCGTTCTATCGCTCGGGTTCGCTGGTGTTTGGCGGCGGGCATGTCGTCTTGCCGCTGCTGCAGGCAGAGGTGGTGCCGACGGGTTGGGTGTCGAACGACGCCTTCCTTGCCGGTTACGGCGCGGCGCAGGCGGTGCCGGGACCGCTGTTCACTTTCTCCGCGTATCTTGGAACGGTGATGGGCCCCGCACCGAACGGCTGGATCGGCGGCCTGATCTGCCTCGCGGCGATTTTCCTGCCGTCCTTCCTGCTGCTGATCGGCGCCTTGCCTTTCTGGGACAGCTTGCGGCGGCGGCCGGCTGTGCAGTCGGCCTTGCGTGGGGTCAACGCCGCCGTGGTCGGGCTGCTGTTGGCGGCGCTCTACCGTCCGGTCTGGACCAGCGCGATTTTTACGCCGGCCGATTTCGCCATCGGCATCGTTGCCTTCCTGCTCCTGACGCTCTGGGCGGTGCCGCCCTGGCTGGTGGTTATTCTCGGCGCCCTTGCGGCCAGCACCGTTGCGCTGATCGCTCCGGTTTAGCGCCCCGGCACCAGCGCAGCGCACGCCGAGGGCAGATCGGCGAGGCGCAGCGGCTTGCGCGGCGGCCCGGGCTTTGGATGTAGCGCTTCTTCGGTAAACCACCAGCCGAGCTCGCCGCAGCCGTCGCCGGGTGGCGGCGGCGCCTGCTCCTGGCATTGCGACTGGCCGGTTGGGCAGGAGAGCCGCAGGTGGAAATGATAGTTGTGCCCCCACCACGGCCGAATCAGCCGCAGCCAGCCGCGATCCGCACCAGCCTCGCGGCAGAGCGCGCGCTTGATCGCCGCGTTCACGAAAATCCGCGCCACCCCGGGACTGCGGGCGACGGTCTCGAGCAGCTTGCGGTGCTGCGGCGTCCATACCGAGGGATCGATGTCGAGCCTATTGCCGGCCACCACATCGGTCGCCGGCATCTCGTCGCGTTCGGCCGGGGTGAGCCGCCGATCCGGCATCGGCGTCAGCCAGATATCCGCCTCCATCCCGATCTGGTGCGAGGCGTGACCGGTCAGCATCGGCCCGCCCCGGGGCTGCGCGATATCGCCGACCAAGAGCCCCGGCCATCCCGCTGCGGCGGGAAGCGCCGCCGCCAGCCGCTCCAAAAACGAAATCAGCACGGGGTCGCCCCAGGCGCGATTGCGCGAGGGCCGCATGACCTGCCAATTGGGCCCGTCCGCCGGCAGCTGCTGCGCCCCGGCGAGGCAGCCATCCGAATAGCTGCCGATCGGTCGCGCCGGGCCGGGTGCCGGCGTGGCAGCGAGCCCGAACAGCCGCTTCGCCGCATCCGCCGGCAGCTGCGCCAGGGCGCGCTGCCGGTTGGCAGCTTCCTCGGCGGCCGTGTCCTGCGCCCGGGCCGAGCCGGTTGCAGCTGCTAGTAGAGCGGCAACCGCAAATAGTACCGGGACGAGGCTTTTTGCTATCTGCGGTCGGCTAGTTTTCGCTAAATTAAGGATCAATTTCGGTGAACTCCGCGGTGAGCAGGATATGATCTACCGCACGCCCTCCTGTTTATCGGCCGGCAATGCGCACCAACCTTGTTCAATGGAAGCCAGCGAACCTTTTCGGTCCGACACGAAGCGGATCCTGATCATCGAGGACAATGAGCTTAACATGAAGCTCTTGAAGGATGTCCTCGAAGCGCATGGCTATGGCATCATCGCAAGTCGCTACGGGGCCAAGGCACTCGAACTTGCCCGCCGGCACCGGCCGCACCTGATCCTGATGGACATTCAGCTGCCGGATATTTCGGGACTCGAAGCCGCGCGCCAGCTGAAAGAAAGCCAGGAAACCCAATCCATTCCGATCATCGCGATCACCGCCTTCGCGATGGCCGGGGACGAGCGCAAAACGCTGGCGAGCGGTTGCGACGCTTATATCGCCAAGCCGATCAGGCTGCGCGAGTTTCTGGATGCGGTCGAGACCTTCATCGGCGCCGCGAAATAAGTGTCGTAGCCACGCATCCATTTGCCGACTGAGCGCCACCCTTTCCGCGACGGCGGCGGCGGAGTAGTTTCGGGAGCGTTCTGCGGCTTATGGGATCAAGGCGCCAGCATGAGGCTCTACGGCTATTTCCGTTCCTCCGCCGCGTTTCGCGTGCGCATCGCACTCAATCTTAAAGGGCTGGCATACGAAGGCGCCTCCATTCATCTGCGCCGCGGCGACCAAGCGCAGGCGGGATTTCTCGCGGTCAATCCACAAGGGCTGGTTCCGGCGCTGGAAACCGATGGTCAGATCCTGATCCAGTCCATTGCCATCATCGAATACCTCGACGAAACGCATCCGGAGCCGCCACTTCTGCCGCGCGACGCGGCCGGCCGGGCCCGCGTCCGCGCGCTTGCCGCGATCGTCGCCTGCGACATTCACCCCCTAAACAACCTGCGCGTCTTGCGCTACTTGCACAGGCCGCTGGGACAGGACCAGACCGCGATCGAGACTTGGTACAATCACTGGATCGATGCCGGCTTCCAGGCTTTGGAGAGTAAGTTGGCCGGAGACGCGCGCACCGGCGCGTTCTGCCATGGCGACGCGCCGGGTCTGGCCGATATCGCGCTCGTGCCACAGGTGGTGAACGCCGAGCGTTATGAACTTGATCTCGCCCCCTATCCTACGATCAACAGGATCTTCGAAAATTGCATAAAGCTCGATGCCTTTGCCGACGCGCATCCGAATCGCCAACCCGATCGCGACGAATGAGCAAACCGGACCTCTTGCCGCACGGTTCCGGCCGGAGCGGCGCACTCGCAGCACTGCGGCCCAGGGCCCTCGCTTGCGGTGCCTTTCTCGCCGTCGCGCTTGCCGCCAGCGGCTGCAATTCGCTCGCTGCCGATGCGCCGATCGGCGCCGCCGATCTGGCGCTGATGGAAGACGCCATGCGTCAGGTCGAGCAGAGCTATGTCGCGCCGGTCGAGCGCGACCAGCTCGTCGATGGCGCGCTGAAGGGCATGCTGAGCAAGCTCGACCCGCATTCCGACTACATGACCGAGCGCGAGTATCGCGAACTGGTACAAACGACGAGCGGTCAATTCGGCGGGATCGGAATAGAGATTTCCGTCGAGGAAGGCGTGCCTCAGGTCATCTCGGCGATCGAAGGCACCCCGGCCGCATCCGCCGGCATCGAGCCCGGCGATCGCATCATCAAGGCGGACGACCAGCCGATCGTCGGCATGGATATCAGCGAGGTCGTGCGCAAGCTGCGGGGCGCGCCCGGCACACGGGTGGTGCTGACGGTGGCGCGGGCGAACCGTCCGAGCTTTGACGTGCCGATCACCCGTGCCGTCATTCATGTCGATTCAGTAAAGGCGGAGCTCAAACCTGGCCGCATCGGCTATGCCCGGGTCAGCACGTTCGACGAGAATACCCAGACCGAATTGCGCGATGCGATCGCCCGCCTGCGGCGCCAGGCCGGCGGCAGCTTCGCCGGCTTCGTGCTCGATCTGCGCAACGATGCCGGCGGGCTGCTCGATTCCGCCGTCGATGTCACCAGCGATTTCCTCGACAAGGGCACCGTGGTAACGACGCGCGGCCGCGAGCCCGACGAAAACCGCGTTTACGACGCGACCCCCAACGGCGATCTGATCCGCGGCACGACATTGGTGGTGCTGATCAACGGCGCCTCCGCTTCGGCCTCCGAGATTGTCGCGGGCGCCTTGCAGGACAATCGGCGGGCGACCCTCCTTGGCACCCGCAGCTTCGGCAAGGGTTCGGTACAGAGCATCATCCCGCTCGAGGGCCGCGGCGCGCTGCGACTGACGACGGCCCTGTACTACACGCCGTCCGGCCGCTCGATCCAAGGCCAGGGCATCACCCCCGACCGGGTGGTCACCCTGCCCAAGGACCAGCAGGTGGCGAACGCGGTCGTGACCTATGAAAGCGACCTGTTCGGCTCGCTGAAAGCGCCGGGCGCGCTAGCGCCGCAGTCGGCGCCGGCACGGGCTGGGGCAAAGCGCCCGGTGACCGGCGAGGCCGACCACCCGATCAATCCGAAGATCATCGGCACCGCGCAGGATGCGCAGTTGAACGCCGCGCTCGAACTGTTCGGGAGCAACCGAGCCGCCGCGCGATAGCAAGAACCCGGAGGAGTAAGAACCCGGAGGCGCTCACGCCCGCAGTCGATTTTGCCGACTGTAGTCGGCTCAGTGCTCGGGTGGCGGCTTAGCGCGCCGAGTCCGGCCGTTCGCGGGACCGCGAGGCAACCGGAAGGTTCGACCCTGAGCTGACTTTTATGACTTCGCCGGTGGATTCAACCTTGCATTAAAGCTCCGGTATGATGGGTTTTCGAGGTCGAACGTCCGCGATGGGGGCATTGGCGGCGACCCGCAATTCAGGCTGATGCAGCCCAACTCTTGACGGGAACACATCAAGAACATACATCCGAACGGCCACCCAAAGGCGCGGCGATGCGGCTTCGTCGATGGCGGAAACCGCTGCCGGTACGAGCTGTCCTGTTGTTCACCTGTTATGGCCTGTTTTTCGGAGGCAGAACTCAGGAGTTTCAAAGGCTTGGTCCTGATCTCTTTGCCTCGCGCGCATGCGCACGAGGGCGACCGAGGCTGCGAATTGCATCAAATGGTTGAGAGGGGCGGGAGGTACGGGGCGAGAGTTTGGCGGCCGGTATCGGCTGGCGGCACAATTTTGGCGGAGCAAAATTCCCTGTTAAATCGCGAAAAATTCCCTGATCTGAGGGAATTCCGCCCGGCCTCCGCGTGTGCGCGTGCGGATCAGCCAAAACAAAGCGCCCGGGAAATCGTCTGCCGGAAACTGTGGCACAGTTTCACAGTTTCACAGCCCCGAGGCGAGACCGCGACGGGTCCCATGTTTTTGCCTCGTTTGACCGCGCGACCGGCTCGGGTTCACTTTGCCGGCCGCCTCGGCTTGCCCGGTAAATGCAGGCGATAGACGGATCAAACCCGGGCGACGAGCGGTGCCAGGAACTCGCGCAGCACCGGCGACCATTTGGCGTGCTCGGGTCCGCTGGAGGAATGTCCGAGCTCGCTGTCGATCTCGAAATAGCGCGCCTCGACCCCGGCCTCGGCAAGCCCTTGCATGACGCCGGGCGCGATCTTTGGCGGAAACAGCGCGTCGGTGCGGCACAGAACGTACAGCACCTTGGCCTTGATCTTCGCGAAGTCGGGCCGCGTGTCGAAGCCGAGGAGCGCCCGGCGCAGGATGATCAGCGAGTTGGCATCCCAGTTCCGTGCCCAATTCTCGGCCAGTGCACGGATCGCCGCCTCGCGCGCCGCGGGATCGGGATAGCGCGGCGCGAGGCTCGCCTCGATCCCGTAGCGCTTCAAGGTCTCGACCCGAATCTCGGTCAGCACCGCCTTGCAGCCAGCCATGCCGTAGTACCGGCCGCCATTCCAATCCGGGTCGGTGGCGAGCCGTGCCGCTACTTCGGCCAGCTGCTTGTCGGTATTGACCGAGGCCCAAGGCGCTGTGTTGACGGGGACGATGGCGTCGATGAAATCGGGATGGGCGACCGCCCATTGGAACGACTGATAGCCGCCGTAGGACGGTCCGCCGACGGCGACGAGGTGCTGCGCGCCGAGCGAATCGAGCAGCATCTTCTGCGCGGCGACGATGTCGCGCACGGTGATGTGCGGGAAATCCGGCCCGTATGGCTGCCCGGTGCGCGGATCGATGCTCGCGGCGTTGGTCGAGCCGAAGGACGAGCCGAGCATGTTGGAGGCGAGGACGAACAGCTTGTCGGTGTCGATCGCCTTGCCCGGACCGATCAGCCCGTCCCAGGACCCGGGCAGGTTGCCGTTGGCCGGGTTGCGCCCGGCGGCGTGATGGCTGCCGGTATAGCCGTGCGTGATCAGCACCGCGTTGCGGCCGTGGGCAGCGAGCCGGCCATAAGTCTCGTAGGCGATCCGCACCTTGGGCAGGACGGTGCCGTTCTGCAGGCGGAAATCGCGGATATCGAAGAACCGGTCCTCGACCGTGCCGATATCCTCGGTGCGCAGCGCAGACCCGTCCGTCATCGCGACCTCCCTTGCAATCCGCCGATCCAGCGATTGTGCACGCCGCCAGCCGACCTGTCATTGCAAGCTTGCCCCTTCCGGCTGCGGCCGCTTCGCGCTACACCGGCGCTCGACTTTCTTTAGCGGGGATTGCGATGCGCCGTGTTCCGCCCGCCCTCCTGCTGCTGCTGCTGATCGGTGCCTGCGAGGATGGCGGCGGGCCGCCGCCGCCCGCGCCGGTCGCCGACGTGCGCGCCGGGTTTCCGCACGGCGCCGTCGTCGATGCGATCCAGGTCGATGCTGTCGACCGCCTGCCATTGCGGACCGCGGAGCTGGTAGCGCCCGACGGCAGCGCGGCTCCTGCGAGCAGCATCGATGTGGTCAGAGACCCGCGCTCGAACGTCGGCCAGAACGCCGCCGAAGGGGCGTGGCGCGATGCCGTCACCGGCGACAGCTCCATCGCGGCGTTGACGATGCCCAATGTGCAGGCCGGCGCGGCCTTGCGGAGCCAGACTCTGCTGCTAGCGATAGTATCGAGCGCGACGATACCGCTCCCCGATCCGGTCGCGTACCGCCGAGACTGGGCCCGGTACCGCATCCGGGTTACCTTTGGTACCCCGCCGGATCAGCTGGAAACGCGCGAAATCGCCGCCCCGGAGCCGCCACCGGCAGGCTGATTATCCGTTGCCCAAGGATGCGTCCGGGCCTGCGATCATCGCCCGCCCCCATTGGTCGCCCAATCGAGCAGTCGGTCGAGAAAGGCCTGACCGGCCGCGAGCTCGGTCCGGGTGATGTATTCATTCGGCTTGTGCGCGACATCGATCGAGCCGGGGCCGCAGACAATCGCCGGGATTCCGGCCTGCTGATACAGCCCGGCCTCGCTGGCGAAGGAAACCGTCGTTGTTGTGTTCGCGCCGGTCAGGCGCCGCGCCAGCGCCTCGGCCGGCGAGCCGGGCATCGGCGCCAGCGGTGGCACCCCGACGATTGTCTCGGTCTCGACCGCGGCACCAGGATAGACCGCGCGCATGCGCGGCAGCAGACCGTCTGCGATGAACCTATCAATCCGTGCTTTTATCGCGGCCGCATCCTCGTCGGGGAGCGTGCGCAGATCCCAGTCGAAGGCGCATTCGCGCGCGATAATATTAACGGCGGTGCCGCCAACGATCGTGCCGACGCTCAGCGTCGTGTTGGGCGGGTTGAAGCCGCTCTCCGGCCGGGCGCGGGCGCGCGCCTCGGCGGCGAGGCGGCCGATTTCGGCGATAATCTCGGTTGCAGCGGTGATGGCGTTGACCCCGCGCTCGGGCGCGCTGGAATGCCCGTCGCGCCCTGTAACCCGGGTGCGGAAAAACCAGCAGCTCTTCTGCGCGTTGGCAACCTCCATCGATGTCGGCTCGCCGATGATCGCGAGGGAGGGCCGCGCGGCGCCATTCGGCAACTCGCGGATCAGCGCCGGCGCGCCGAAGCAGCCGGTTTCCTCGTCATGAGTCAACGCGAGGTGCAACGGCACGGACAGTTGTCGCCGCGTCATCTCCGGTACCAAAGCGAGAACGAGCGCGATAAACCCCTTCATGTCGGCGCTGCCGCGTCCGTAGAGGCGGCCGCCGTCTTCTCCCGGGTGCTCGGTCAGCCGAAACGGGTCGCTGTCCCAGGCCTGGCCGGCGACCGGCACGACATCGGTATGACCGGAGAGGATCACACCTCCGCTTCCGGGCGGCCCGATTGTCGCGAACAGATTGGCCTTGCCCTCGAACGCGGCGCTGCGCGTGCTGGCGATGCCGTAGCCTTCAAGGTAGTCATCGACCCAGCCGATGAGGTCGAGGTTAGAGCGTGCGGAAGTCGTGTCGAAGCCGACCAGCCGCTCGAGAATGCCGATCGCGGCGGCCAGGCGCTGTTCCGGGCGGACCTCAGACGTGTTCGCAACTCCCGCCGCCGGGCGTGCCGATCATCGACAGCACCTCGCGTCGCGACAGGGGATCGGTCCGGAACGCACCGAGCATGCGGCTCGTCACCATGCTGACCCCTGGCTTGTGCACACCCCGTGTCGTCATGCATTGATGCGCCGCCTCGATAACGACGGCGACTCCCTTCGGCTGCAGCACCTCGTCGAGCGTATTGGCGATCTGCGCTGTCATCTTCTCCTGAATCTGCAGGCGCTTGGCATAAACCTCGACAAGTCGGGCCAGCTTCGAGATGCCGACCACCCTTTTGTTCGGCAGATAGGCGATATGGACCTTGCCGATGATCGGCGCGATGTGGTGTTCGCAATGCGACTCGAACCGGATGTCCTTGAGCATCACGATCTCGTCGTACCCGTCCACCTCCTCGAACGTGCGCTGCAACAGCGCCACCGGGTCCTCGTCGTAGCCGGCGAAGAACTCCCCGTAGGAGCGCACGACCCGGTCGGGCGTACCGACGAGGCCCTCGCGATCGGGGTCGTCTCCGGCCCAGCGGATCAGCGTGCGTACCGCCTCCAGGGCTTCCTCACGCGACGGCCGGCGCACCCGGAGCGGGTGCCTGGAACTCGTGCGCCGCGCGGCGGCGCGCGACAGCGGATCGGCAATGGACATGAATCTCTCTTTCTCGCGGGCCGAGGCGCCGCTTTGAGCAGCGTTTAGTGGAGTACGACTGAGGGTCGTGGGCTGTCCGGCGAGCGCGGCGCCTGCGGGACATCGAGCGAAAACGCGGGAACCCGCGCCAGGAAGCGCTCGCCCTTGCCGGTTTCCATCTCGTAATCGCCGACCATGAACCCGGAGGACGATTGCAACGGGCAGCTGCTGGTGTACTCGAAACTCCCGCCGGGTGCGAGGAGCGGCTGCTCGCCGACGACACCGGGCCCACGGACTTCCTGAAGTCGGCCGAAACCATCGGTTATCCGCCAGTGCCGATTGAGCAGCTGCACCGTCTCCACGCCGCCGTTCTCGATGCGGACCTGATAGGCCCAGACATAGTGGTTGTCGGCCGGCGAGGAGTGCTCCTCAAGATAGAATGGCCGGACCGTGATTTTGATGGAGCGGGTGGTTTCGGAGTACATGGATCAAACCTTGTTTCGCGGCGGGAGCGCCGCAATGGGCTGCGTCGCCCAAACCTCAACTGAGAATGTCGGTTACGCGGCAGACTCCGTCAAGGCGGGGTTGTCGTGCCGAGGGCCGCGTGCTTGACAGGGCTGACCCGACACGGATTGATCGCTGCCCCCGGCGCGCAGCGAGAGCAAGCGATGCGACATCATTGGTGGCTGGATCATTCGTGGCTGGCGGCGATCATGATCCTGGGCGTGGGCGCAGCATCAGCGGATGATGCCTCGTGCCGTGCCGCGATCGGGGCCGAGCGGGCGGCCAGGCTGGTGCGGCAATGTCGAGACGTTTCGCCGGCAACGCACCCGCCCTGTAACGCCGCGAACCCGTGCGACATGATTGTTGGCGAAATCACGCGCGGCTGCCGGATGATCGACGAGGACCGGATCGCGCACCCGGAATGGCAAAAGACCTCGCCTGCGCGCGAACCCAGCTGGTGCGCTGGCTATCTCCGAAAATCGAACTAAACACGCGAACGTCGGGGCGGGATTGATCGCCTGTACCTCGCCCTCTAGGATTCGCGCCAATACACAGTTAGAGGGGTAACGCCCATGGAATTCGGGGCATCGATCTTTTTCACCGACTATTCGATCACGCCGGCCGAGCTCGGGGTCGCACTGGAGGAGCGCGGGTTCGATTCGCTTTGGGCGGCCGAGCACTCGCACATTCCGGTCCCGCGGCGTACCCCGCCGCCGGGTGGCGGCGAATTACACAAGCGCTACTACGACGTCATGGACCCATTCGTGACCCTGACCGCCGCAGCTTGCGCGACTAAGCGGCTGAAGATCGCGACCGGCATCTGCCTTGTCATTCAGCGCGACACGATCCAGACCGCAAAACTGGTCGCGTCGCTCGATCAGGTGTCGGGCGGTCGCTTCCTGTTCGGCATCGGCGGCGGCTGGAACCAGGAGGAGATCGAGAATCATGGCACCGACTTCGCCACACGCATGCAGAAGATGCGCGAGCAGATCGAGGCGATGAAGGCGATCTGGAGCGAGAACAAGCCCGAATATCACGGCGAGATCGTCGATTTCCCGCCGATGATGACCTGGCCGAAGCCGGTGCAGAAACCGCACCCGCCCGTCATCCTCGGCGGCGCCTTTCCATGGGCGGCGCGGCGGGCGGTTCGCTATGGCGACGGCTGGTATCCGAATGCCGCGGCCGGCAATCCGGAGGAATACATGCCGGCCTTCCGCAAGATGGCGCAAGAAGCGGGCCGCGATCCCGCTTCGCTGTCGGTGACGCTTGGCGGCGCGCCGGAGGACGCGGATAAGCTGAAACGGTTCCGCGACCTCGGCGCGGCGCGGGTCAATGTCACCTTGATGTCGGAAAAGCCGGATGCGATTCTGCCGGTGCTGGACCGCTGGGCTGGGTTGATGCGGCAATTGCGCGCGTAAGGTCGGATCGCTGCCGTGCCGGCTCAACCTCTAGCGTAACTGCCCTCGTGGCACCGCCACCGGTTGACGAGAACTGAGCCCGGACCTTGCCGTCCGGTGGCCGATCCGCTATCAAAATGTCACGATCGCGTGCTATTTGCGAGCGAGCGGGATGAACGGAAGGTCTCTCGGTGACGAGTTCTTTCGATAGCTGTCCGGCCTTGGTGCTCAACGCGGATTTTCGTCCGCTCAGCTATTTTCCTCTATCGCTCTGGTCCTGGCAGGATGCGGTCAAGGCGGTGTTTCTCGACCGCGTCAACATCGTCAATCATTACGACACTTATGTCCACAGCCCCTCTTTCGCGATGCAGCTGCCAAGCGTCATTGCCCTGAAAGAGTACGTGCAGGCAGCACGACATCCTGCATTTACGCGGTTCAACGTGTTCCTGCGCGACCGTTTCACCTGCCAATATTGCAGCCGGCCGCACCCGTCGCACGATTTGACTTTTGATCATGTCGTACCGCGCTCGCGCGGCGGCAGAACGGTGTG
>Ga0209380_10001352_pt1 | contig 16565 bp, 13 predicted proteins | sample HubBroMetageWFT6_FD_188347 | JGI IMG/M metagenome (GOLD analysis project Ga0209380, IMG submission 188347) | Warmed and freeze-thawed soil microbial communities from the Hubbard Brook experimental Forest, New Hampshire - Hubbard Brook CCASE Soil... | ecosystem: Environmental > Terrestrial >...
CAGCGCGGATCATGGCAGCGCGGATCATGGCAGCGCGGATCATGGCAGCGCGGATCATGGCAGCGCGGATCATGGCAGCGCGGATCATGGCAGCGCGGACAACGCCAATCGTCAGTAACGGCGCGACCTCCTGACTGAAGCGAGGTCGGATCTTTTACGTGAGAGCGGCGTAAGCGCGAGCGGCCCGAACTAGCGTCGGGCCGCTCGCTTTTCTGTTTGAATAAGAATAACTCCAATGCCGGGGGCCGGTGGCTGCAACTCGCGGTCATCAGCCTTCTGGCTTTCACTTCCGGTGCTGCGTTTGCGGCGGACCGTGCGGTCGTCGAAACCGACGAGTTGCGGCTCGTGTATTACGACCCGGCCGAATTCTCGCTCGTCCCACACGTCACTCAGAGCTTCCTGAGCGCGCTGGCCAACCACGAGCGCGTCTGGGGCTACGTGCCGAACGGCGGTGTCACCGTCTTCCTGAGGGACTGGCAGGACTCCGGCAATGCAAGAACATTCTGGGCACCCCGCAATCTCATCGATGTCGATATCGCCCCGTCGTACGACCCCTACGAAACGATCTCCTCCGCGGAGCGGTTCGAAAGCATAGCGGTGCACGAGCTCACGCATGTTGCCACCACGGATCGCGCGAGCCCCGAAGATTACCGCTGGCGGCACTTCTTCCACGGCAAGGTGACGGTAAACTCCGCCCACCCCGAGACGCTGCTCTATAACTACCTGACCGTTCCCCGCGGCATCACACCCCGCTGGTATCTCGAAGGCAGCGCCGTATTCATGGAGACGTGGATGACCGGCGGTGTCGGCCGGGCGCAGGGTGGCTACGACGAGATGGTGTTCCGCGCAATGGTGCAGGACGACGCGAAGTTCTATGACCCGCTGGGGCTGGTATCCAAGGGCACCGAGATCGACTTCCAGACCGGGGCGAACGCCTACCTCTATGGCACGCGTTTCATGGACTACCTCGCCTTCACCTACGGCCCGGAGCGCCTGCTCGCGTGGTGGCGGCGCGATGCGGGTAGTCGGCGTTATTACGCCGATCAGTTCCAGCAGGTATTCGGCCTGTCGCTCAATGAGTCCTGGAATCGCTGGATCGACTTCGAGCACCAGTTTCAGCGCAAGAACCTGCAGTCGGTGCACGAGCATCCGGTGACCGAGTTCCATGACGTCACACACAAGGACCTTGGCGCGGTCTCGCGCGGCTATCTGTCCAGGGACGGCTCCAGGCTGTACATGGCCGTGAGGTATCCGGGCCAGGTCGCGCACCTCGTGTCGCTCTCGCGCGCCGACGGCAGCGTCACGCAGCTCGCGGAGATCAGGGGCTCCAAAGGCTACACGGTGACCTCGCTCGCCTTCGACCCGCAAACGGAAACACTGTTCTTCACCAGCAACAATGTCACCACCTACCGCAACCTCGAGGCGCTCGACCTGCGCACCGGCAAGACCCGCATGCTCATGCACGGCGAGCGGATCGGTGACATCGTTTTCAACCCCGTCGATCGCTCGCTGTGGGGACTGAGATTCGTCAACGGACGCGACGTGCTGGTGCGGCTCCCGCCTCCCTATAAAGTGTGGTACCGGCTCTACACGTTCGCGCCGGACGAGAAGGCTTTCGATCTCGACCTGTCTCGCGACGGTGCCCTCGCAGCGGTGTCGGTCTCAGGCCGCGGTTCGCGCCGCGGCGCGCCGCAGGTAACGCAGGTGCGCGTGATCCGTACCGAGGCGCTGGTCCACGGCGACGCGGCACCGCTGCACACGTTCACGACGGGATCAGCGGTGCCGGAAGGGTTCGTGTTCTCGCCGGATGGCCGCTATCTCTTCGGCAGCAGCTACTATACCGGCGTGTCGAACATCTACCGCTACGAGCTCGCGACTGAAAAGCTGGATGCGGTGAGCAATGCCGCGCTCGGGTTCTTCCGCCCGCTGCCGCTCGATGACTCCCGGCTCATCGTGCTGCGTTACAGCGCCAAGGGTTTCGTGCCGACGCAGATCGAGGCGCAGCCGACCGAGGACCTCAGTGCGGTCACGTTCCTCGGCGAGCAGGTGGCGGAGAAGTACCCGGTGGTGCAAAGCTGGGTCACCCAGGTACCGTCCACGATTCCGTACGAATCGCAGATCGTACGGCAGGGCCCGTACCGCCCCGCGCACGAGCTGACTCTCGATTCGCTGATCCCGATGGTCGAGGGTTACTTCAACTCCGTCGCGCTCGGCGCCAATGCGCGCTTCGGCGATCCGGTCGGGCTCGACTGGATCGACGTGGATACGAGCTACAGCCCCGACCAGAGCCTGCCGTCGAGCCAGCGGCTGCACGCGATGATCACGGCGCACATCCCGGAATGGACCGCTGGAGCCGCATGGAATCGCGATGATTTTTACGACCTTTTCGGCCCGACCAAGCGCAGCCTCGCAGGCTATAACGGCTTCGTGAGTTACGATCATTTCATGGTCTACGATCCGCCGCAGACCATGGACTTCATCGCCAAGCTCGCCTACTACGGGGATCTGGTGACGTTGCCCGGATTCCAGAACGTGCTCTCGCCGACGTCGACCCTGTTTACCTCGGACTTCGGACTCATCTCCGTCGACACGCGCAGATCACCGGGGGCGGTCGACGCCGAGACGGGGACTACCTGGTCGCTGAAGGCGCACACCTATGCGGCACCCGGCGAGTTCACACCGTCGATCAGCGGTACGTTCGACGTCGGCTTCCCGCTGCCGCTCGACCATTCCTCCATCTGGCTGCGCACGGGTGCTGCGGTTTCCGCCGGCGCGCGCGACAGTCCGCTGTCGAACTTCTATCTTGGCGGCTTCGGTAATAACTACGTCGACAGCGGCGCCAACGGCAGCGTGCAGCGCTACCGTGAGCTGCTCAGCATGCCCGGGTTCGAGATTGACGCACTGCAGGGCAAATCGGTGGCCAAGGCCATGCTCGAATGGTGCATTCCGCCGCTGCGGTTCGAGCGGCTCGGCTCCCCGGGTTTCTACGTCAGCTGGGCGCGGCCGGAGTTGTTCGCCACCGTGCTCGAGACCGATTTCAACAATGCGGCCTTCCGGCAGCAGGCGTACGACGTGGGTGGGCAACTCGACTTTCAGCTGCAGGTGATGCACCGCTGGCCGATGATGCTGTCTGTTGGAGTCGCCCAGGGCTTCCGCGGCGGCGGCTTTGCCACCACCGAGTTCATGTTGTCGCTGCAGGTACTGTAACGGCTCTGCGCGGCAAGGCAGCAGTTCCGTGAACTCCGCCCTCCTGCTGCATGGCCCGATCGCACTCGTGCCGGTGCTGCTGTTCCTGGCCGGCCTCGTCCATCTGGACGCGTGGAAGCTCCTGCGCCTCGGGATGGTGCTGCGCCTGGTCGGCGCCGGTGCGCTTGCGGCGGGCGCCGGCTACCTGGTCAACAACTATGTCTACGGGCATTTCAGTGGCAGCTTCACCGCCTATTCCGGCTACGTGTCACCGTGGATCGAGGAGTCGCTCAAGGCGGTGGTGCTCGTCTTCCTGATCCGCACGCGCCGGGTGGGGCTGGCGGTGGATGCCGGCATCGCCGGCTTTGCGATCGGCACCGGCTTCGCGCTCGTCGAGAACCTCTACTACCTCGCCTCGCGCCCCGATGCCGCACTGCCCGTGCAGGTCATCCGCGGATTTGGCACCGCGATCATGCATGGGGGTGCGACGACCGTCATGGCGATGATTTCCATCTCGCTGTACGAGCGGCGGCCACACGGCGGGCTGTACCTGCTGATCCCCGGATTTCTCGTGGCGGTGGCACTGCACACCGGCTTCAATCTGCTGCTGGTGCGCCCGGCGCTCGCCACGCTCGCAATCCTGGTCGTGCTGCCACTCATCATCTATATGGTGTTCACCCACAGCGAGCGAGCGCTTCGCAACTGGCTGGAGACTGACCTCGACTCCAACGTGCGGCTGCTGGAAGCGGTGAACATCGGCACCTTTCTCGACAGCCCTGCGGGCCGCTACCTGCAGGGGCTGCGCGAGCGCTTCCGCGGCGAGGATCTCGCCGACATGCTGTGCTGCCTGCGACTGCACGCCGAGCTCGCACTGCGCGCCAAGGGCGTGCTGCTGCTGCGCGAGAGCGGTCTCGAGGAGCCACCGATCGATGAAGAGACACGTCAGAAGGTCGCCGAACTCGCGCAGCTCAGACGCGCGATCGGCAGGGCGGGTGTGCTGGCACTGCGTCCGCTGATGATGGCGACCGGCAAGGACATCTGGGAGCTCACGCTCCTCGGGCGTTAGCCGGGCGGCGATCTGCGGGTGAATCGGTCTGCTGTGTCAAAACCAGAATTGAAAGTGTGCCCGGAGCGTGCGTGGCACGCCCGGATGAACTACGTAGTCCGCCGTTGGGGCTGCTTCATTGCGCAACCGCGACACGTAGTAGTACTCGATATCATTCCATCTGACGTCGGCCACATTGAACACATCCAGCGCCACCAGCCATTGGTGTGGAGACTGGAACCCGAGCTGCACGTCTACCGTGGTATAGGCGGGTGATCGCGCGCTGTTGTCTTCGACCAGTGGCGACTCACCGAAGTGGCGGGCGCGCAGTGCACCGAACCAACCCGAATCGCGGCCGGCGCGGAGCCCAGCCTCGATGACGTTCGTGGGGCTGTTGGGGACGTAACGGCCGACGATGGCTATGGGCTGCGCGCACGGATGAGTCGCGGCGGCTTCACTGCAGCCCAGATCATCGGGGGCGCTGTCATGATCGAACCGGGCCTTGGTGAAGGCGGCATTCATCTGCGCCGACAGCCACTGGTTGACGTGATAGGTGTTGCTCCATTCCAGGCCGCTCCGCGTCGTCGAGCCGCTCGGCGCGGTCACACCCGCATCGCCATCGAATACCAGCTCGGATTTCAGTTGCAGCTCAAACAGGTCCAGTGTGGTGTCCCACGCGGGAATGATCTGACTGGAGAGCCCGACTTCTGCGCCCGTGGCCCGCGTCAGAGGAGTCACGGGAGGCACCTCGGGGTTTTGCCCGCTGCGGGTCACCCCGCGTGCATCATTGCTGTGGTAGCCGTCTCCCAGGTCTATGAAATAGGTCGTTTTCGCCCAGGGGCCGAGAGCAATGCCCAGCTTGGGGCTGAATATCGAGGCGCGGCGGTTGCCGGAGTCGCACCCCAGCGGATCGCTGCTGAGATCGCAGCTGCCGTTGGCGTTTAGCATCTTGTCCCTGACTTCGAAACCGAACAGATCCTCGCGCACTCCCACGGTCGTGCGCAGCCAATCGCGCCACCGCACGGTGTTCTCAGCGTAGATCGCTACGCTCGACTCGACCACACCGGCGTTCTGGGTCGTGCCCAGGAGCTGCCGCTCAAAAGTCGGAAAGATACCGACGTCGCGAATGTCATCCACGCGCGCCTGAACGCCGATGACATTGATCATCGGCGAGCTGCCGAGATCCGTGAACCAGGACTTCGAGCCCCTGGCGCCGTACACGACGCGATCGTCGTGCTGCAGCATCTGATCGCCGTAGCTCGGATCCTTGAGGTAGTACGTAAACGTCGACCACAGATCCAACCTGTAGCGGATGACGTACGCCGAGATCTGCGTCTGCTCGGTATCGGTGCGGGTTCCGGCGCTGAAAGAAAGGCTGGCGCGGCCGGTTTGACCTCCATCGGTCGGGTTCAGACTTCCGAATCGATCGATGATGCCCGCGTCGATCGCGCGTTGCGGTACCTGGTCGGTGGAATTCCAGTTGCCGCCATACGCCATCGCGGTCACGGTGAAGTAGTCGCGGTCCGTACCGTAGCGGTAGCGGAGCACGCCATTCAGCCGGCGGTAGTCGTCCGGGACGTCAAACGGGCCGTCGTTGTGGTAGATCTCACCGGCACCGAGCAGCGAGCCGCCCGAAAGCGGGGTCGAGGCGAGCAACAGTGCACGCCGATAGCCGTCTTCGCCGTAACCGAGCGCAACCGCGGCGGGTGCCTGATCGATGAGACCGATACGGACCGTGCCCGCGGTCGCGAAATCGCCTTCGTCGGCGTAGTACGGCCCCTTGTTGTAGCGCAGGTCACCCACGAGCTCCGGAATCAGGAAGTTCAGATCCGCATAGCCCTGCCCGTGCGCATGGCTCGGCATGTTGACGGGCATGTCGTCCACTTCCATGGCGAGATCCGTGCCGTGATCCAGATTGAAGGCACGCAGGAAATACTGGTTGGCTTTGCCCTCGCCGGAATGCTGGGTCACGATCAGACCGGGGACGTTCTCCAGCAGCGCCGCGGGCCTCAGCAGGGGTTGGCTTGCAATCTGCTCCTGGCTGACATCCCCCGCCGAAGCTGCAGTCATATCGCTGCTGCCGCTCGCCGTGACGGTGACGGTCTGCAGGCTCAGGGCCGTAACCTCCTGGGCGTGCGCGGTGTCCAGGAGGCCCAGCGCCGCCAGGGTCCTGATTACGACAGCGGTCGCGCGGGGACTGCGCGCTCTCTTGCGGCCCCACCGCCGCCCCGCTAGCCCGTGGCTCGCTGGATGAACCACACGAGCGCCAGTCCAGCGATGGTCGTGGACCCCCACGGCATCAGGGCCCCTTGGTAGAAGCGCGTGCCGCGCAGCACATAGGCCAGCGGCATGACGGCCAGCACCACCGCCAGCTGGCCGGCTTCCACGCCAAGGTTGAACGACACCAGCGACACCAGCCGCGCGCCCTGTGGCAGGCCCATTTCCGACAGCACGGCGGCAAATCCAAAGCCGTGCAGCAGCCCGAAGGCAAACGCGATGCGCCAGCGCGCCTCGGTCACCACGGGGAAGACGTTGTTCAGCGCGCCGAGGATGATGGAAGCGGCGATGGCCGACTCGGTGAGCCGCGTGGGCAAGTGGATGACGTCGAACGCGGCGAGCGACAGCGTGATGGAATGCGCCAGCGTGAACGCCGTTACCACCTTCAGGATGTTGAAAAACGCCGGGGCGGCCTGCGGCATGGCCTGCCAGCGATGACCGCGGCGCAGCAGCACCGCAGGCAGGAGCAGCGACAGCAGGAACAGCAGGTGATCGATCCCGCTCCAGATGTGCCAGATTCCGGCCTGCAGATATTCAACGAAGGCGGACCAGAGCGAGGGGTGTTGCAGATCAAAGCTCTGGAGGATTTGCGCCCCGCCGAGCACGGCCGTTTGTCCGATCCCCTGCGCAACCAGTGTCAGCAGGCCGCGATGCGAGGGATCCTCCTCGTCGAGAATCCGGTAGTCGATGGTCAGCCGCCGCAGCGCGGCCGGACAGATGGCCGTGAAGGGCTGCCACAGATAATTGCCATCGACCCGCGCATTGACCTTCACTGCCCCGAATCGCAACGCGCAGGCACCTGCAGGCGCAGACAGTTGCAAGTGCTCGCGCAGGTACAGGACCAAGGCTTCCTGCGAGGCGCGCACCTCGCCCCAGGTGACCTCGCCGTCGTGGTTGCTGTCCAGCCCGACGGCGATCTCGGCATCGCGCACGGAGAGCTCCAGCGTGCCTTCCAGCCGCGCGTCCTCGACCCGCACGGTGAGGAAGCTGTTGCTGGCTACGTGCGCCTGGGTACTCGTCGCGGTACTCAGCAGCAGCAGCGCCAGGAAGGCGGTGATCTTCTTCACGACCCGCTGCCTGCGGTGGCCGTCAGGCGCACATCGCGCAGCCCCTGCGTGCGTGCAAACTCGAGCGCCGGCTGCGCCCGCTGCGGGGCATCGGCGGCACGGGCGGCCTTCACCAGGATCAAAGCGTCATCGGGTTCGCGCTGCACCGCCCAGTTGGCGAGCGCCGCGGCGAGTGCTTCCTGGCGTCGATCCTGCACTTCGAGCAGAAAGCGCGCCTGCTCGCGCCGGTGCACGGCCTCGCCACGCTCGGCTTCCGCGGCGAAGGCGGCCTGCAGCAGCTCGGCGCTGCGCGAGAGCCCCGGGTCGTGCTCCTGCTTTTGCGCGATCGCCAGCCGCAGCAGCAACGGCTCGATGCTTTCCTGGCCTTCCAGAAGCACCAGCACTTCAGCGCTGCGATGTTGTCGCAACAGCAAGTCAGCGTAGGCGGCTCTGAGGTAGGAGTCCTGAGGACTGCAAGCCAGTCCTTCCCGAAACCAGCGCTCGGCATCCGCTTCGCGCCCGAGGCGCACGGCCATCTCGCCCAGTTCCGAGTCACGCCACGCCCGCTCCGGATCGAGCATGCCCTGGGTCGAGAGTCCCGTCAGCGCGGCGTAGGCGCTCTGCAGATGTCCTGCCAGGCCCGCGATGCTCTGTTGACAGATCAGGCTGACGCCCGCATCGGCCCGCTGCGCGAACTGCGCACAGGCGGCGGCGGCCTCGTGGTAGCGGCCCAGCACTCGCAGCACGGTCGCGCGCGTCAGCCACGCCTGGACGTCGTCCGGTCGTGCCCGCAGCGCCTGATCGAGCTCGGCGAGTGCAGCATCGAAGGAATGACGGCTCTGCAGGATGCTGGCGTGCAGCACCAATGCCTCGGGGTCCGGCGGCGACTGGCTGATCCAGCGCTTGAGGACCGCTTCGGCGTAGCCGAGGAAGCGCAGATCGCCGCTGGCGCGCGCACGGGAAATGTAGAACTGTGCGAGCGGCAGCGCGACGTCCGCTCGTGCGGCCGCCTGCTGACGAACCTGCATGCTCGTGTGGGTCGTGCCGGGTGACAGGTGGGCGAGCACTTCATTGTCATCCGCCGGCGCATAAGCACTCGCCCAGAGCGCAGCGCTTGCCCCGAGAGCGAGCAGGGCGGCACACGAGAGCCGCGCCCGAGAGACTCGAGCGCGGCTGACCCCGTGTGCCATTGCTTGCGACATATCCGCCTCAGGACCCGTTGATGCTGACGGGCTCGGTGGTATCGCGGGTGTCGGTGAGAACCAGCGCGTCGTCATTCACCGGGTAGGGAGAGCTGGTTTCCGAGGTGTGCCGCGCCTGGGCCAGCACCTGCGCGGTGTCCAGCGACTGGTGGGTGACGCTTGGCGGCGGCGGCATCGCCGTCGCCATCGCCGGTCCACTGTCACCGCCGCCGCCACCACCACCACCGCAGGCGCTGATCGATCCAGCAGCGACTGCCGCAACAACCAGGATAGCCATCCTGCACTTCACGTTCGTCCTCCTTTAGTCGTTGGCGCTCGTGGGAGAGCCAGCGAGCGGAGTGTTGACATACGGAAACACCGTCAGATAGTCGGCCGGATTCGGCTCGACCCCGTCGGTGTAATGCAGCTGGCGCGAGGCGTCCGATGACGGGTCAGGGTCTGACGCGCTGCCGTTGAAGGGGGAAAGCAGTACGCCCATCGCCACGCGCAGCTCGATAGTCACCACGTCATCGATCGGCCGCCGGCCATTGGGGAACCCGGCGAGGTCCCCTCCGAGCACGCCGAGGTCGTTCTGCGCAGCCACCCGGGTCGGCGGTGTGCTGGTATTGAGCCGCAGCTCCTCGGCCGGGGTAACGTTTGCCGGCTGGTTCAGGCCCTTGATGCCGGTGAGGAACGCGGCCACCAGGTCGGTCCGCGGATAGACGTTCGGTGCCCTGACGCCCGCGCCTCCGAACAGGGCCTGCAGCAGCACCGGCAGGGACGGGTTGGTCACGTAGTCGGCGAACTGCCTGTCGTTCCTGGGCACCGACGCGTTCCAGCGGTCCTTGTCCGGAAGACCGATGACGACTTCGTTGACCAGCGGCGCGCCGAGACGCGAGACCTGGGCCCAGGCGCCGCCCTCGACCGACGCATCGGTCGGCTGGGCAACCGCACCCACGCTCGGGGCACTGTTGACGCTCTGCGGCTCCGGGTTCAGCACCTGTGTCTGGCGGATGCTGGCCGTCGTCCAGCCGCCGATCACCGGATCACTGCCGTGGATCAGGCAGGAGGCGGCTACTTCCAGCGCCAGCGACGTCACGTTGTAACCGGCGACCGAATTCGGCGCGAGCCGCCGTGCGTTCGTTCCGGAGGGCGCCAGCTCTTCCACCGGGTACTTGATGTTGACCAGGTCAAAGGTCTCGCCGAGATTTACGACGAAGGGATCCTTGCGCTGCCCGACAAATACGCGGCCCGGCTTGTCACATCCGGGGATAGTGACGGTGTATATGAAGTTGCTGGCGTAGGCGGCGTAGTCTGGAATCGACTTCACGCCAATGTTGTCGAAGGGCTTACTGAAGGTCTCGCTGCCGGTGGCTGCATTGGTTATCGGGACTGCCTGACCTTTGCGGCGGTCTCCGCGTACCAGCGTCACGCTGTAGGTCTCGATGACGTTCTGCGCGGCGGTGCTGGTGGCGCTCAACGGACCGATATTGCTGAGCGGAACGGGAATCGACTTGCCGCCCGCCATGACCGCCAGCCCGCTGTCGGCGACCTTGAAGCGGAACTGGAAGGTCAGGTCCTCGACCCCGTCACCCTTGTTGTCGATGTGTATTTCATACAGGGCCTTGGGGTCCATCGTGTAGTAGTTCGGACCGCCCTGAGGATCCTCGAAGGGCTGGTAGTTCGCGATCAGCGTGACGTACCCGGCTCGTCCGGGCTCGTAGCTGTTGAACATGTAGAAGTCGGTGCCGTCGACCTTCGGGTGGGTGGTGATAAACGGCGCTTCCCGGTGGCTCGAGGCCCGTGCCGGCGCCGCAATTGCCAGCGTCATGGCGGCCGTGCCGATCAACAACAGCCCATTCAGTTGCGCAAACCGCGTCGCGCGCATTGTGCTCGTCATAAACCCTCCATCGGTTTTCCCCAGGGGCAAAAGGATTGGTACGAACAGCACTACGGGTCGCGCCTCCTGCCGGATGCATGACCGAAAAAAGAAAACTGCACGAGCGGGAACGACTGACACAGCGGGAGAGGCCGCTGTATCCTCCGGCCCTATGCACCGGTGAGTGCATCCACTGGGTTCCCGGCAGCGTATGGAGGGGATGGAGCAGTCGTGGCGACGGCGCTAGACGGCAATGAACTTGACGAGCTGTTGGAGCGCTGCGCCCGCCGGGACGCCGAGGCGCTGCGGGCGCTATACGCGCGTACCGCGCCACAGCTTCTCGCCATCCTCGTGCGCATGCTCGGTACCCGCACCGCCGCCGAGGATGCCCTGCAGGATGTGTTCATCCGCATCTGGCAGCAGGCCGGGCAGTTCGCGCGCGTCAAGGGTCGGGCGATGGCCTGGATGGTGGCCATCGCGCGCAATCGCGCCATCGACCTGCAGCGCGCCGGGCGGCCGTCCGTATTGCTCGAGGCGGCGGAACTCGCGGGGGCCGAGCAAATGCGGGTCGAGGGACCTGCTGAGCATGCCGAGTTCGGCGCGGCACACGAGGCGCTGCGCCGCTGCCTCGAAATCCTGGGTACCGCACAGCGGCAGTGTCTGCTGCTCGCCTATCAGCGCGGTCTTACGCACGAGCGGATCGCGCTTTCGATCGGCCAACCGCTCGGAACGGTCAAGAGCTGGGTGCGACGGGGTCTGCAGAGCCTCCGGGCCTGCATGGAATCATGAACTACAACCGCCCCGAACTGCTCGATCGACTGGCCGCGGAATACGTCCTGGGTCTGTTGCGTCATCGCGCGCGGGCGCGCTTTGAACGACTGTGCGCCGAGCTGCCAGCCGCGCTCACCGCCCGGCAGCGCTGGGAAGAGCGCCTGCTGCCCCTGAGTCTGGCGCTGGCTCCGGTGGCACCTGACGCGAATCGCTGGCCGCAGATTGAGCGCGCCATCGCCGCCCTGAACGGCGCCAGTGCCGCGCCGCGCGTCGCCCCGCGTTCGGGGGCGCGGCGCTGGTGGCCGGTTGCGGCGGCAGCCGCCCTCGTCGGCGCCGCACTGCTCGTCGGCAAACTGACCTACTGGAGCGAGCCCGCGTGGGAGCCCGTCGCCGTGCTAGCGCCCGCGAATGCGGCGCCGCTGTGGCGCCTGGAGCGCAGTGCGGACGGGGCGCAAATCACCATCCGTACGCTCGGCCCCATCACGCTGAACGCCACCAAGAGCTACGAGTTGTGGATACTGCCCAGCGCCGGCGGTAATCCCGTCTCACTCGGGCTCATGCCCCGCTACGGCAAGCTCGAGCGCCGGCTGACGCCCGCACAGCGCAGCTTGCTCGCCGCCGCCCGGCAGATCGCGGTGAGTGTCGAGCCGCTGGGTGGTTCACCTACCGGTGTGCCGACCGGCCCGGTCGTCATCGTCGCGTCGGTCATGCGGGCAACCTGACATGTCTGCAGCCGATCGCGGCAAGTAGTTTTTGCCCTTAGCCGAGCTTCGTACGCACCGATACTCTGGCGTCAGGCCTGGAGTACCGGATAACCGTCGGGATGATGGCGTGCAGACGTCGAGCTGCCAACGTCGCAAAGTCTCGTTCCAATTCGCGATAGTTACTGATCAAGGCGTCGCCAAACTCGGTGACTAGCATGCCGCCGCCGTCCTTACCTCCGGTACTCGCCACCGTCACGGGCTCCCGGAACGATTGTTTCAGGCTGTTCACCAACAGCCAGGCACGACGGTAGCTCATCCCAATGCTCCGCGCCGCTCGTGACAGAGAGCCGGAATCTCGAATGGCTTCGAGCAGGCGGATCTTGCCGGGCCCAACGCTGGAATTTTTCGCGAAATCGATCCTGAAACGAACTCCGGGAGCAGTCATGGGAGTTTCTCCTCACCACAGCGACACAGGCGAGTCCATGTAAATCATCTTGCAAGCGCTCGCGTTTGCAAAGACCCCCAGCTGCCAGCTCGCCCCAATTGGGAGATTGGGCTTTACGGGTGTAAACTGTGTTATATATGGCTGGATATAACGCCAATTAATAATGGCGGTAACCGCCAGCCTTGAGAGTAAGGATAACCGTGAAAGACTCAATCCCGGCCTTGGGTTTCACACTGCGGTCTGTCTGCTCTTGCGCCCTGGCCGCAACTCTTGCTTTGAATCAGGCAGCGCACGCTGCCGATGGTCCAACCCCCGAACCCGCTGCGGCCGCCCCAGCCGGCCCCGCCGGCTGCGCGAGCGTCCAGGAGTACTTCGCCACCGATTGCCCGCTGACCTGGCACGGCATCACCCTGTTCGGCGCGTATGACATCGGCGTGGGCTGGGTCAGCCACGGCTTACCCGAGAACGCCTATAACTATGAAGGCGAATCGCTGGTCAACCGGAACGGCAATCACTCGCAATTCCTCATTGCCCCGAACAACCTGTCGCAGACGGGTTTGGGCATCAAGGCGAAGGAAGAGTTTGTGCAAGGCTGGTCAGTGGTGTTCAACGCTTCGACCGGCATCAATCCGCAGTCCGGCCAGTTCGCCAACATGGCAGCCACCAACACCGGCAACGCCGGACTTCCCAGGGGCAGCTACTCGTTCGCCGGCGACGGCGCGCGCGCGGGCCAGACCTTCAATGACGAATTCTATGGTGGTCTATCGTCCGCGTATTTGGGCACGCTGACCTTCGGTCGTCAGCGCGCTCTGGGTACCGATGCGATGCTCGCTTACGATCCGGCCAGCGGCGCCTATTCCTTTTCGTTCATCGGCTATAACGGCCTGATGGCCGGCGGCGGCGACACCCAGGACACCCGTTGGGACGAAGCCGTGAAATATCGCGTCACCTGGGATCCGGTCCATTTCGGCGCGATGTATAAATTCGTCGACGGTTCTGGCGGATGCTATTCCCCCTCCTCGGCCTGGACTGCCGCCACCTGTACGCCGGAAGAGCCGCATAACTCCGCCTATGCATTCGATCTCGGCGGAGACATCGGCAGGTTCGCCGCCGACGTCGTCTACCAACGTGTCAACCAGGCGATCAGCGTGCTCAATCCCCTGCTGGGGCCCGGGAGTCTGTCGGCGCCGTATCAGTCGACCACCAACAGCATCAATACAAACCCCATCAACGGCGGCGTCAATGTGATTGGGACGAGCAACACTGAATATGGCATCGTGACCGACAACACCGCCATCATGGTCGCTGCCAAATATACCTGGGACCCGTTCAGGTTCTATGGCGGCTACGAACACATCCGGCAGAATAACCCGTCGAACCCGTTGGGCGTTGGCGCCACGGCCCAGGGCGGTTATCTGTTGAGCGGCGTCGAAGACAACAATCTTGATTCTACCAAGGTCGTGCAGGTCGCCTGGACGGGTGTGAAATACGCCTTCGACAGCAAGACCGCCATTACTTTGTCCTACTATCGTGAGTGGCAGAACGACTTCCGTATTCCCTCGACCTGCTCGCCCGCCGCCGGTTTCCGCAGTTCCTGCTCCGGCACCCTCAACGAGGTTTCGCTCTATATGGATTATCACTTCACCAAGCGCTTCGACGCCTACGTCGGCATTGCGTATTCCGACGTCAGCGGCGGCCTGGCCATCGCCATTCCTCACGGCCCCGGCGTCCCCTATTACTACGACAACAACATTGCTCCGACGGTCGGTGGGCGCTTCACCTTCTGATCCGGTTCCGCGGCGATGTCGCTTTCGGCGCAAGCGCGCTACGCGGCAGGAACTCGCGAGATTCTGGAGTGTTGGTTCGAAAAACGTCCGATCCGCGACGGCACCGAACTGGCTTACCGGGCGCCGCCCTTGACGAATTCGCCGCCCTTCATGACGACGGCTACGGTTTCCAGCCTGCGGATGTCCTGAAGCGGATCCCCGTCGACCGCGATCAGGTCCGCGTAGCGCCCCGGCGCGATCGCCCCGACGTCAGCACTTCGGTCGAGCGCCTCGGCGGCATTCTTCGTTGCGGCCTGGATCGCCTCCATGGGGGTCATTCCCCATTCCACCATCTTGGCGAACTGCAGCGCGTTGCGGCCGTGCGGATAGACCCCGGCGTCCGTACCGAACAGCATTTTCACGCCGGCTGCGTGCGCCGCGCGAAAAGTCTGACGCTGTGCCAGGCCGATCATCTTCTCCTTCGCCAGGCTCTCGGCGAACATGCCATTCTTTTCGCCCTCGGCGAGGGTGTAGTCGTCGTTGTAGATGTCCATGTCGAACCAGGCACCATGCTGCTTGGCGAGCCGGAAGCTCTCGGTATTCGCGAGGCTCGCGTGCTCGATGGTGTCGACTCCGGCGCGCAAGGCGTCGTTGATGCTGTCGGTGCCGTGCGCGTGAACGGCGACGCGCAGACCCAGCCGGTGTGCTTCATCAACGATGGACTTAATTTCATCCAAGGAGACCTGTTGCGCACCGACGCTGTCGCCTTTGGACATCACACCGCCAGTCATGCACACCTTGATGAGCTCCGCGCCGTATTTGTGGACCTTGCGCACCAGCGCGCGATACTCATCCGGGGAGTTGGCAATCTGCGTGGTGGGCGTCGTGATGGACGGCGGGAACTGGGTGGCATCGCAATGTCCGCCGGTGGAGCCGATCGCGTAGGTAGCCGGCACGATGCGCGGCCCGACAATATAGCCCCGCTCGATACCCTGCTTGAGGCCGACATCGTCGTAGTTGCGGGAGCCGACATTGCGAACAGTTGTGAAACCAGCCTCGAGGGTCTTGCGCGCATTGGCGACACCCACTGTCATCCAGAAGCTGTCCGTGAATTCCAGCTTGCGGTAGCCGCCGAAACGAGGATCTGTCGTCAGATGAACGTGCATGTCGATCAATCCCGGGAGCAACGTGCGGTCGCCCAGATCCGCCCTCTTGGCGTCCGTCGGTACCGGATCACCCTGGCGGCCCACGCTGGTGATCCGACCGTCGGTGATCACGATCTGGGGTCGCTCGACCTCGCGGCCCGCCAGCACGTCTACCATCCGTGCGGCCGTCACCACGATCGCCTCCGCTTGTGCACAGGGGGTGAAAGACAACGCTGCCAGGGCAGCCACCATGAGGGCGGTAAGGCGCATGGAGGGTCTCCGATATCTGTCAGTGCCTGAGGATCGTCCGAATTGGCAAAATCCGGCAAGCTCCCTCAAGCTGGTCGGAGCATTCTAAACACACCCACAAGCTCCGGGAGCTGAGCAATGATCAGGCTGACAGTCATCCCCAAAGAAGACACGAAGCTCTACAACCTCCTGAGTGCCAAGGAAGTGGCACTTCGTAAGAAGCACCAGGGCACGCTACATCGCGCTGGCACGCGCAGAGCGGGTACCGAAAAATGGAAGCACGTGGCTTACACCGGACGGATTACGCTGCAGCGCTGCATCGGCGGTACCGTCGCCGCGGTGGTTGAGTCCAACGCGCCGCGGGAAGAGTGGCAACTTCTGACATCCTTTGTCGGCTTTCTCGATCGCAATTTCCGCGATCACATCGCCTCGATTACGATCTGCTACGACAGGCAGGACAGCTGAGCCGCCCGCGCAACGTTCCGGCAGGACCTGACGATGCGATCTCCGACCCGGTAGCCGAGGTCGGCCTGTTTGTCCAGGGTTGAATTGTCGAGCCATTTGGAAACCGGTTGGCCCGAGGCTCGAACTCAGCGCGCGGTTACCACCTCTGACTCGACCGGCAGATAACGTTCGAGCTTGTCCAGCGAGCCGCTCCAGCCCCATTCGTGGCTCTTGCGGGAAATCTCGGTCTGCAGCTGTTCGTGGGTGAAAGTGAGCTCGGTCCCGCTATCGATCGGCCGCAGATCCATTGCGACGCGCGACACCTTGCCGCGCTCGTCAGGTTCACCGCCGAACGTCCATTGCCAGGTCATAACCAGGCGCTTGGAATCCACCACCTCGAGGCACTCACCGCTCGCCTCATGCTCGG
>Ga0209380_10001353_pt1 | contig 16564 bp, 13 predicted proteins | sample HubBroMetageWFT6_FD_188347 | JGI IMG/M metagenome (GOLD analysis project Ga0209380, IMG submission 188347) | Warmed and freeze-thawed soil microbial communities from the Hubbard Brook experimental Forest, New Hampshire - Hubbard Brook CCASE Soil... | ecosystem: Environmental > Terrestrial >...
CGCCAAGTACGGCGAGGAGCGCGGCAACGTCGGCAACCTGCTCGGGGATGTGCCGTTCGGCAAGTTCGCCGAGATGCTCGGCGGCTACGGCGAGGAGGTGCGCGATGCGGCGCAGATCGCTCCGGCGCTGCAGCGCGCCCGTGAATCGGTGGCGCGCCTGAAACGCTCGGCGGTCATCAACATCTGGGTCGATCCGCGCGAATACGCGCCCGGCACCAAGAACCAGACGATGTACAAGTAAGAAGCACGCCGGAGACTCGCATGGGCAAGGCATTGGAGGGCGTTCGCATACTGGACTTCACGCACGTGCAGTCCGGTCCCACCTGCACGCAGCTGCTCGCGTGGTTCGGGGCCGACGTCATCAAGGTGGAGCGCCCGGGGACGGGTGACATCACGCGCGAGCAGCTGCGCGACATCCCCGACGTCGACAGCCTCTACTTCACCATGCTGAACCACAACAAGCGCTCGATCACGCTCGACACCAAGCACTCCAAGGGCAAGGCGGTGCTCGAGCGCCTGGTGAAGCACTGCGACGTGCTGGTGGAGAACTTCGCCCCCGGCGTGCTCGAGCGCATGGGCTTCTCCTGGGAGCGCATCCAGCAGTTGAATCCGCGCATGATCGTCGCCTCGATCAAGGGCTTCGGACCCGGGCCGTACGAGGACTGCAAGGTCTACGAGAACGTCGCGCAGTGCGCCGGCGGCGCCGCGTCCACCACCGGCTTCGACGACGGCCCGCCGCTGGTGACCGGGGCGCAGATCGGCGACAGCGGCACGGGACTGCACTTAGCTCTCGGCATCGTCTGCGCGCTCTACCAGCGCAACACCACCGGCCGCGGCCAGCGGGTGCTCGCCGCCATGCAGGACGGGGTGCTGAACCTGTGCCGCGTGAAGCTGCGCGACCAGCAGCGCCTCGCCCGCACCCGCGTCATGCAGGAGTACCCGCAGTACCCGGACGGCAAGTTCGGCAGCTCGGTACCGCGCGCCGGCAATGCCTCAGGCGGCGGGCAGCCGGGCTGGATCATCAAGTGCAAGGGCTGGCAGAGCGACCCCAACGCCTACCTGTATTTCATCGCCCAGGCCCCGGTGTGGAAGGACATCTGCAGCGTGATCGGCAAGCCGGAGTGGATCACCGATCCGGACTACGCCACGCCGAGTGCGCGGCTGCCGCGCCTGAAGCAGGTGTTCGCCACGGTGGAAGCGTGGACCATGCAGCGCTCCAAGTTCGAAGCCATGGCGGAGTTCAACAAGCACGACATTCCCTGCGGCCCGATCCTGTCGATGGAGGAGCTGATCGCCGAGCCGTCGCTGCGCGCCACCGGCACGGTGGTGGAAGTGGAACATCCGACGCGCGGTCAGTATCTCACCGTCGGCAACCCTATCAAGCTGTCCGACAGCCCGACCGACGTGAAGCGCTCGCCGCTGCTCGGTGAGCACACCGCCGAGGTGCTCGCCGAGCTCGGTTTGTCGGCAGCCGAGATCGCGGCGCTGCGCACGGAGAAAGCGACCTGAGCTAAGGACGTTGGGAGTGACGACAGCACACGAAAGGACTACCGTGCGGCGCCTCCTGGATGAGGCGAAAGCGGCAGCCCGCGGCGCGCTCACCGCGCCCGAGGCGAAGCGGCTGTGCGAGGCCTACGGTATCCGCATCCCGCAGGAAGCCGTGGTCGGCAGCGCCGCCGAGGCGGCGCAGATCGCGACGCGCCTCGGTTACCCGGTGGTCATGAAGATCGTCTCGCCGCAGATCCTGCACAAGACCGAAGCGGGCGGCGTGGTGGTCGGGGTGAAGAGCGCGCAAGCCGCGCAGCAGGCCTTCGACACGATCCTCGCCAACGCACGTCGTTACAAGGCGGACGCGACCATCGAGGGCGTGCAGGTGCAGCAGATGCTCACCGGCGGCCAGGAAGTGATCATCGGCGCGGTGACCGATCCGGCCTTCGGCAAGCTGGTGGCGTTCGGCCTCGGCGGGATCCTGGTGGAGGTGTTGAAGGACATCACCTTCCGCCTCGCGCCGGCGACGCGTGAGGACGCGCTGTCGATGCTCGACGGGATCGCCGCGGCGGAGATCCTGCGCGGCGTGCGCGGTGCCCCCGCGGTGGATCGCGAAGCGCTTGCCACCATGATCGTCAACGTCTCGCAGCTCATCGCCGACTTCCCGGAAATCTCCGAGCTCGATCTGAACCCGGTGTTCGCTACCCCCGAGGGCGCGACCGCCGCCGACGTGCGCGTGGTGCTCGATTTCAAGCCCCAGCCCGCGCGCTACCGGCCGAGCCAGGAAGTGATCGTGCGGCAGATGAACCGCATCATGAAACCCGACGCGGTGGCCGTGATCGGCGCCTCGGCGGAAGCCGGCAAGATCGGCAACTCGATCATGAAGAACCTGATCAACGGCGGCTACCAGGGGGCGATCTACCCGATCCACCCGAGCGCCACGGAGATCCTGGGCAGGAAAGCCTACAAGAGCGTCAAGGACGTGCCGGGCGTCATCGACGTGGCGGTATTCGCCATCCCCGCCAAGTTCGTCGCGCAGGCGCTCATCGAGGTCGGGGAAAAGCAGATCCCAGGCGCGGTGCTCATTCCGTCGGGCTTCGCCGAGACCGGCAACGTCGCCGGCCAGGAAGAGCTCGTGGCGGTGGCGCGCAAGTACGACATCCGCCTCATGGGGCCGAACATCTACGGCTTCTACTACACGCCGAAGAACCTGTGCGCGACCTTCTGCACGGCTTACGACGTCAAGGGCACCACCGCGCTGTCCTCGCAGTCGGGCGGCATCGGCATGGCGATCGTCGGCTACTCGCGCTCGGCGAAGATGGGTGTATCGGCGATCGTCGGCCTCGGTAACAAGTGCGACATCGACGAGGACGATCTGCTGACCTTCTTCGAGCAGGACGACAACACGCAGATCATCTGCCAGCACCTCGAGGATCTGAAGGACGGCCGGGCCTTCGCCGAGGTCGCCAGGCGCGTCTCGAGGAAGAAGCCGGTGGTGGTGCTCAAAGCGGGACGCACCAGCATGGGAGCGCGCGCCGCGAGCTCGCACACCGGTGCGCTCGCCGGCAACGACAAGATCTACGAGGACGTGTTCCGGCAAGCCGGCGTCATCCGCGCGCGCTCGCTGCGCGATCTGCTGGACTTCGGCCGCGGCATCCCGGTGCTGCCGACGCCCAAAGGCAACAACGTGGTGATCATCACAGGCGCGGGCGGCTCCGGCGTGCTGCTCTCGGATGCCTGCGTCGACAACCAGTTGTCGCTGATGGCGATGCCGCCGGACCTGGACGCCGCATTTCGCAAGTTCATTCCACCCTTCGGGGCGGCCGGTAACCCGATCGACATCACCGGCGGCGAGCCGCCGACCACCTATCAGAACACCGTGCGCCTGGGCTTACAGGATGCGCGCATCCACGCGCTCATCCTCGGCTACTGGCACACCATCATCACCCCGCCGATGGTGTTCGCGCGGCTGATGGCGGAGGTCGTGCAGCAGATGCGCGCTGAGGGCATCGTCAAGCCGGTAGTGGCCTCGCTCGCCGGTGACGTCGAGGTGGAGGAAGCGGCTGAATATCTTTATCAGCACGGCATACCCGCCTACGCGTACTCGACCGAGATACCGGTCGCGGTGCTGGGCGCAAAGTATCGCTGGGCGCGCGGTGCCGGGCTGATTCCACCGGTCTAGCAAGGGCACGTCTTAACGCGGAAACGTTGGGAGAAAGTTTTGAGGTCGCAGGTCTGAAGTTCAATCACTCGCAAGGGGGATTTTTATGTGTGGCAGCAGAGTGCTTAGATCGTTGGTCGCGTTGCTCGCGGCCGTCATTTTCAGCTACTCGACAGCGAGCGTCGCGCAGTCCACCGACCAGGGCATGCAGGATCGCATGCGCGACCTGCAGCAGCAGATCGACCAACTCAATCAGCAGCTCAAGCAGATGAAGGAGGACCAGGCAAAGACTCAGCAACAGGTGCAGGCCACGCAGCAGCAGGCGAGCACCGCGGCGCAGCAGGCGGGTGCGACGCAAAAAAAGGTCGAGACGGCCGACAAGGCATTCAATGACTTCCTCAAGGGCTTTTTCGGAACCCTCGACATGTCGATCGATGAGACCACCAAGGGCATGAGCGACATGTTGGCGTTCCCCTATAGCTGCACGGGTCCGGGCGGCACCCTGCCCTGTACGGCAGGCACCACGCCTAAGATGACACCGAACTGGGGACCCAGCCCGTACGGACGGGTGGGCTGGATGGCCATGATGTCCAGCAACGGCTCCAATGTCGGCTATCGCGGCACGCACAAGATCGATGGCACGACGGTCGACTTCATCTATCAGGTATCGTCGGCGATGAACATCGCGGCCGCGCCGGGGCTGCAGGACACCTGGACCAAGCAGTCGAACACCGTCATGGGCGCGATCGGGCTCGGCGACACCTACATCGGCTTCAAGGAAAAGCAGCTCGGCACGCTCAAGTTCGGCACCATGTACATGCCGTACAAGACCTCGACCGACCGCATGAATCCGTTCGCCAACGGACTCGGCGACTACTCGGTCATCATGGGCAACACCGGCGGCGACAACCGCATCGAGTTCGGCACGCGCGCCGACCACGTGGTGGTGTACGACTCGCCCACCTGGGCTGGCGTGAGCTTCGATGCGGCGTACCAGTTCGGACAGAATCCCGACCCGTACAACAACATCGTGTCGCTCGGCGGCACCGACTGCTACGGCGGTAACCTCCCGGGCAGCGGCAACCTGCCGCTCAACTGCGACGACGGTGGCTACAACTACGGCTACAGCTTCGACCTGAAGTACGAGATGGGCGGGCTGTACCTCACGGCCGCCTATGAGCTGCATAGCGGCGTGAACCGCAGCAGCGACGGCGTCGGCTCGAACAGCCCGATCTACGGGTCGCTGCTCGGCGCCCCCGGGGCAAACGGCTGCGCGACGCCCGCTAATGCCCTGAGCCTCAAGATACTCGACTGGACGGACTACAACGCGATCTGTGCGGAGTTCCCGGGTGCGGCCGCAGTGGGCACGCCCGAGTACAACGCGGCCTACGACACGGTCAACGAGTACGCGTTCAAGGTCGGTGTCCAGTACACCTTCGACTTCGGGCTGACGATCGACTACATCTACGAGAACCTGCATCGCGATCTGCCGTATTTCATGGAGTTTCAGAACGAGCGCCAGCGCAACGGCGACTGGCTGGCGCTCGAATACAACTTCAACGGCGGACGGGATCGGGTCGCGGTCGGCTGGGCACATGCCGGGGCAACGCCGGGCGATCCGGGTGGACAGCACAACTTCAACCCGAACGGCGTCGGCGACAACGAGGCCAACATGTACACCGTCGGCTGGTGGCACAAGCTCGACAAGCAGCTGAGCTGGTATCTGCAGGCCGCCGACACCTCGAACGACATGAATGCCCACTATGACATCGGCGCCGGTGGCCATGGCATCAAGACGGACTGCCACGATGCGACCCATCCGCAGTTCATCGACTACAGCAGCGCGGGCCCGACCACCTGGGGTGGCTGCCATGAGATCGGCGTCTCAACGGGGATGAACTTCAAGTTCTGAGGCGCGCGCGGTTGCCGGCCCGGCACGACCTGAGCGGGCTACTTCCAGCGGTAACGCTGGGAGTAGCCGCTCTGGCCGGGTCGTCGGATACGCTTGCGCAGGCAAGCTCCGCAGTGCCAGCGCGCAGCGAGCCCCGCGCCGAGGTGGTGGTCACCGCCACGCGCGAATCGGACGCGCGGCTGGCCGCGAAGGTGCAGCAGGCGCTGGAGAGCGATCCCTACATCTACACGGGCCATATCAGCGTCAGTGCCGAAGGCGGCGTCGTACGGGTGGAGGGCATGGTCGAGGATCCCTATGACATGTTGCAGATCCTGCGCCAGGCGCGCCGCATCGCCGGCAAGCGGCGGGTGATCAACGAAATCGAGGTGACGACTGGCAGCGTGGACCACGATTGAGTGCCACGCGAAGTGCCGCGCGAGCGCTCAGGCTCGCGAAGCCGGCGACTCGCTGGCGCGGCGGAGCTGAGGTACCATCGGATCGACTCGTCAGGAGGAAAATATCTTGCGCTCATCAACATACCGCGCGGGTAGTGCCGTGGTCGCCATCGCGCTGCTCGCGAGCCTCGTCGGCTGCGCCACGCCGCGGAGCGACGCTCAAAAGCAGGCCGACGAGGCAATTGCCGCGCGCGTCGACAGTGCGCTGCAGGCAGACAAGCTGCTCTACGCCAAGCACATCAGCGTTCATGCCGAAAACGGCGTCGTGCGCCTCACCGGCTTCGTCTGGGAGTCGCCCGATCTCGAGGAGGCGCAACGCATCGCCGCGCGCGTCGACGGTGTGCAAGGGGTGGTAAACGACCTGGAGCTGCAGCGTAACGGACTGGGCGACTCGCCGGTAGCGCGCTAGCCGCCATCACTCCTCCCGGTTGCGGACCGCCTCGAGCGGTGCGGCGTCGGGCCCGCTCCCTTACTGCGCGGTCCCTTCCGCGAGGAATACCCGGCTGCGCGCCGCCTTCTGGCGCAGCGCCGCGACCGCCTGATAGTCCGCAGAGTCCTCGAAGGCGCGCGCGGCCGCCAGAGTCTCGAATTCGATGACCACGATCCTACCGGCCGGGGGCTCGCCCTCCACGGCCGCGGTCTGGCCGCCGCGCACCAGGTATCTCCCACCGAGCTTGGCGACGATAGGTACCACGGCCGCCGCGTACTGTTTGTAGGCTTCCGGATCCGTCACGGTGATCTCGGCGATCACGTAGCCCTTGGGTGCGACGGTCGCGGCCCGCAGCCACGTGACGCCCGATGCGGCGAATAGTGCGGCCGCGACCACCGCAATCCGGAGTGTGCTGCGATTCATCGGCAATCTCCCGTCAATGCGCGCGCCGATCCGCGCGAGCTGTTACATGACATTGCACGTGGCCTCGAGCGGCTTGGAGTCCGGCATGTCAAACTGCATCTTGACCGGTGCTCCCTGGTCGGTCTGCACGGTGATCGCCACGGTGTGCGCGCGGAGCATTTTCTTCAGTGCATCCGTGGGGATGGTGGCAGAGCTCTTGTCCGAGGGCTTGGCGGTAGGAATCCTGTCGGTTCCCGCCTCCCATCTGCGCTCTTCTGGCTTCGAATCGTCAGTGCTATAGCCGACCGCGACCTTGGGAAAGTAATTCGTCCCGCGGATCTCCTCCGGCTCGACATACTGGATCTTGAGTGTCGTGCCCACGAGCAGATCCGCGGCGAGCAGCTTGGCGCGGTTGGATTGCGAGGGCGGGATGCAGTCGAGCGTCAAGGCCGGCCGATCGGAAACCTGACCCGGTAGCGGGGTAAGGAACTTGCCCACCAGGGTGAATCGCGTGAAGGTGTAGCTGTCCGCGGCATCGCGGTGCTGCGATTCGCGCCAGCCGTGACCCGACGCAGCTTGCGGCGTCTGCGCGAGCGCACAGCAAGCCGAGGCGAGCGTTACCAGCAGAAATACTGAGGTTGGTTTCATAGGTTCATCCTCCGTTAGCCATTCGCGCCCATCGCTTCCCCCCGCGTACCCTCACGAATCAACACATCCGCCCCGCAGCTGCATGCTAGCCGAGAATTCCCGGCGGCGCATCGGCGCGACGCTTAGGGGATTTCGCTTAGGACACGGTAAGATTTCGCGACGGTAGGCGGAGGTCAAAGATGCGAAACAAGCGGCGAGTTTCATTTGCCACGACTGCGCTGGCGTTGTGTTGCGTTGCATTGGCACAGCAACCCCCGGCGGGGAAAGCCGCTGGCACCGCGCCACACGGCTCCGCGGCGGCCCCCGAGCTCGCCACCCTGCTCGAAGCGCAGGTGCGGGCCGCCTGGGACGCCTTCAAGAGAAAAGACCGCGCAGCTTACGCAAGGTTCCTCAGCGAGGATTTCCAGGCGGTGGAAGCCGATGGCGAGGGCGAGCGCTCGCGGCTGCATGTGCTCCGTGAGGTCGAGCACTGCATGTACACCAGCTACCTGCTGCAGTTCTTTCAGGTGCAGCCGCTCGGGCCGGATTACGCCTTTGTCACCTACGAGAGCACCATGCAGTTTCCAAGAACTGCCGTGCTGCGCTTCCGCCGGGTGTTCGTCGGCGAGCTGTGGACCCGCAGCACGGGTCAATGGAAGCTGATGCGCTATCAGGAGACGCTGGTCCGGTAGCTTTGGGGCGCGAGCCGAGGAGCCCCACAAGATGCAGCGGGGCTCCCCTGTCGCAGGCATGTGCCGCCGGTCAACTACTGCGCGGCATAGATCCCGACGCAACCATCGGCCTGGATGGATTGACAATTGCTCCCACCCGAAGGCAGCGGCACGAAGATGTGATTGATGTTCGGGTCGGCGGCGACGCTGTGGGCGTTGCCGTTGGTGGGGACGTTCAGCAGCCACTGCCGGGTTCCGGCATTGATCACGCCGAGCACTGGGCCGGTGGGCATGTCGCGGCCTGCCAGGTAGTAGTTGTTGTCGCCGGGGTTGTACCAGGTCTCATCCACGAACCCGACATTGTTGATGGTCGCAACAACCTCGCCGGTGGTGCCGTTGATGATGACCGTGGACGGGGCGAACGCGCGCCCGTCGTGATCGGCGCAGCCGACCATGACATCGGTGCCGGGCCCGACATTCACGCCCGTCGGCATGCAGTTATAGATCGGGAAACTGTTGATGATCACCGGCACGTATCTTGTGACCCCGTGATAGAGGACCGGGTGCAGCGGATCGATGACATCGACACTCCCCACGGTAATGTCAGCGGTTGCATTCCCGTTGGTCAGCAGGAAGGTGTGGGTGGGCGGGTAATAAGCCATCCCGCCGAGCCCCGCCGGAGCTACCGCACCGAAGCAGCCTTTGGGCGTGTTGGGACTGGCCGGGCAGAACTTACCGCCCGGTACCGTCGTGGTAGTTGCGGTGAGCTGCGGACCGTGATGGCAGGCCACGTCTGGATTGACGGAAGGGGCGCCCGCCGCGCGGCCGGAGGCGCCGGATGGAACGGCCGGACCCGGTGTTCCGGGCACGGGGGCGACCCCCGCCCCGGCGCTGTTGAACTGCAGTGACGGATCCGGGCAAATGAACCCCGCTGCTCCGTTTGCGCCGCCGTCTTCGACGCCGTCATCGATGAAGACGGCGGTATCGTTCGCGGCTGCGCCGTCGTAGTAGATCTGGCCCAGGATGCACGAAGCGTAGTTCGCGGGGAACGTCGAGAACGAGGGGGTACCGACCTCACCGGGACTGAAGGGAGCCTGGAGGCCCTTGTTGGCGCTCGTGTAGGTCCCGTCAGCGTAGGACAGACAGTGCGCCAGCTGGTTTTGCGCGGCGCCTGCGGCGGCGCCAGCGCCTCGCGTGACTATCCCGGTGGCGTCGATGATGGTGACAAAGGGCAAGCCCGGGTCGCCATTGATGATCGCCACCAGATAGTGCGACTTGCCGTCCTGCGGGAAGGTGACCACGCTGCCGGTGGTGGCAAGCTCATCGCCGCGCAGGTCACCGCAGGTCGGATCGGAGAACGCCCGGCCGTCGGCCGAGGCCATGCAGGCGCTGACGCCGGTGGGGCCGTCAAAGTCGGGCGAGGTGCCCGTCGGTATGGCGGCGGTCAGGAGCGGCGGCGTCGTAAAGCCGCTGGCGATCGCCTTGGCCATGTCAAAGACATACATGACCGAGGCGCCGTTGCCGACAAACAGGAAATTGCCGTCGGCCGAGACCTCCAGGCCATTCGGCCCCGAGAGCGGATTGAGGTTGTTGGCGCGCGAGGCACAGCACTGGCCGCCGACGAAGCCGCCGAAATGGCCGTTGGGACCAAAGAAACCCGGCAGCCGGAAAGTGTTGGTCTTGCACCCAAAGCGGGTGTAGTTGCCCAGCGCCGTAGTAATGGGCGGGATGGTCTCGCCGGTCGTGCTGTCCACCCAGCACAGGCTGGCATTGTCGCCCGCCTCGGCGACCGAGTTGTCGCCGCCGATGGCCCACAGGGCGACGTTGGACATCGTGCTGAATACCGGCACGTCGAGGCCGATGCGGTCCGACACGTAATAAGCGCTGTTGACCGGATCCACCCAGCTGATGTCGAAGATGTTGAACGGGCCGCCCGGCTCGCCGTTGGGGTTGTGCTCCGGCACGTACATGACATCGATCAATGAGATCGATCCGTGCTGCGCCGTGCCGCAGGTCGGGCATCCGGAGGGGCTGCTGCCGCAACTGTCCAGCAGGAACAGGATTGCGAACAGCGCGAGGAGGTTTCGAAGGGGAACCATTCTAGTTTTCATCCGATCTCCTCCATCAAAACCGAAACTGGAGAGTCTCGATATAGACGACGTAGTTGCGCGGCAGGATGCCCAGCACGCTCGGGTCCTTGAGCCGATCGATATTGACATCCGTTTTCAAGACCACCCAGTAATTGAGATACCAGTTGAATCCGAATGTGAATTCATCGGTGACATCGCTCTGCGCCGGATTGATGACCGGCGTAATCGGGCAGGCCGGGATCGTCGTCGCGTCACACGCCGAGCCCGGCGCATTACCCGACATATGGGCATAGCGGGCTTTGAGCGCCCAGGCGCCCCAACCGGGGGTCCCCGATTCTCCCGGCGACGCCGGGCCGATCACCGGGTTGTGAACGCGCGGTACCGCGTTATACGGATCGCTTTCGCCGGTGAGGTAGTACACCGCCGAGACGTAATAGCCCTCACCGACCACCGGTGGCTCGGAGAGGTAAGCGATGCCACCGGGCGACAGCGAGCCGATGTTGTCGCGGTTCTGCTGCAGGTGGGTGTATTCCGCCCGCAATCCCAACGGTCCGGTCAGCCACGACACGAAGCCGTCGTATCGCTGCACGTTGCCATTGATGTGGTACTGCGGAAAGAACGTGTAGGTGTTGTCGTTCAGCAGGCCGCTGAAGCTCTGTTCGCCAGCCAGGCCCTTGGACTCACTGTGCTCGTAGGACCCGCCGAAACCCACCCCTTTCAGCCACTTGATGTCGGAGTTGCGCCACGGCGCAAAGCGCAGCCGGCCGACGAATTCGGGCTCGTTGGTCGTGCCGCTGGCGAGCAGGCCCTGACCGTTGACGGCGGCCAGCCAGTATTCGATGGCGCCGTGAGCGAATTCACCGTGGGCATCCACGCCCGGGGCGCGGAAACTCCCGGACGCATCCGGGTAAAGCACCGAGATGATGGAGCGATTGGAAAACTCCAGCGCGGTGTCTGCGGTGCCGACTTCCATTGAATACGGCACTTTGAACTGGCCGGCCGTGATTCGCAGCATGGTCCAGGGCTTAAAGTCCAGGTAAGCGTCGCGCAGGATGCCGCTGCTGCCGCTGGTCGTGCTGGTCGTGTTCCCTTCGATGTTGAATACAAAGTCGAGCTGCTTGCCGTAGCTGCCCTCGAAGCCGATGCGGGCAGCGCGGATGGCGAAGGAGTCAGGCGGCGCGCCGTAGTTATTACCGTACGCGGTGTATTGCGACGTCACGTAACCGGTCGGCATGAGCAGGAAGGCGCCGTCGGTGCTGCGCAGGAAAAAGTGCTCCCCGTTCCAACCAGCGGTGGGCGGCTGGTTGGTCTTGGCCTGAAGCGTATCGACCTGCTTCTGCAGCTTGTCGACCTGCGCCTGCGTCGGGCCCGGCGCGGCTGCGGGGGTCGGCGCTGGGGCGGGCGCCGGCGCCGCCGCGGCGGGCGGCGCCGCCTCGGCACCCTGGAGCTTCTTGATCTGCGCCTTCAGCTCTTCGAGCTCACGGCGCAGCTGCTTGACCTCGTCCTCGCTTGCAGCCGGGGAATTTTGAGCCAACGCGAGCGGTGCAGACGTGACGCAACACAGAACCAGCAGCACATACCACGGTTTTGCCGAGCACATGGTTATCCCTTTTTCTACTCAGAGATTTTCCCCGACGCGTCGCGGCGCGCACACAATCGCGCTCGTCGGCACGCCCCGTCGAAAAAACTCAACCGCCGCGATGCGAAGACGCGTTGCGCCTCGCGCTCGCTGCGTCAGAGCTCAAACGGTGAGATCCCCCCTAAATCAACCGGCACGTTCTTATTGCCGCCGGACGCGTTCTGATTATGAAACGCTGGTATACGATGGGTAATATATCAACACGGTTTCGGCGGCGCCAGCGACGTTTCGGGTTCTTCGGTAACGGACTGTGCGATTCTGCGTGGCCGCGGCGTCGTATCTGCCTTCAGGGCGCCGCCGGGGGCGGCGCCGGGGTCAGCGCCCCGGGGCCCCCGGGGCCGCTGCGCCTGACCAGAGCCCAGTTCACCAGGGCGACGCCGATCGTCAGCAGCAGCACGACGGACTTGCCGAAATCCACGCCCGTGAGCAGCACGAGGCAGATCGCGATGCCTAGCACCGGCAGCAGCCAGCCTCCCGGCAGGCGAAATGCTGCGGCGTGCGGCTGCATGCGCCGCAGTACCGGCACGGCGGCGCATACCAGGAGGTAATAAGACACGCGCGCCACGGCCGAGAGCGTCACGTTCCAGGAGAAGCTGCCGAACTGGGTAAACACCCACATCAGCAGCGCGAACGCCACGATCGATACGTAGGGTGTCGCGAAGCGCGGATGGACGCGTGCAAACACGGCGGGAAAATCGCCGCGCTCGGCGAGCGCGAACATCGAGCGCGGCATGGTGAGGAGGTTGGCGCTCAGGTAACCGTAGACCGAAACCAGCGCACCGATCGAGATCAGCACCGCCCCGTAAGGGCCGAGCACCACCCGTGCCGCATCCGCCAGCGGCCGCTCGCTGTGCGCAGGATCGGCCACCGTGGCGACCACGACGAGTTGCAACACGACGTAAAGCGCCGCCACGATCGCGAGCGCCACGAACAGTGCGAATGCCACGTCACGGCGCGGGTTGCGGGCTTCACCCATGGGATTGAGCGCGCTCTCGTAGCCGCCATAGGCGAACAGCATGAGCAGCATCGCCTTCAGCCAGTCGTCGGAGCGCACGACCCGCGGCGCCTCAGCGAGAGCGGGGTGAGCGGCCAGCCAGGCCACGCCCGCCACGCACACCATCCCCAGAGCGAGGAGCTTCACGGTCGCCGACAGGTTGCTCATGAGCGTACCGGCGCCGACGCCACGATAGTTGACCGCGCCCATGGCGGCGAGAAACGCGCTGATGACGATGAGGCGCGGCAGCGGCTGAGTCGCCGCGGGCCAGAACTCCCCGAGGTACGCCACGAACAGATTCAACGACGCCGCGCACGCCGTCAGGCGCGTGAGCAGCGTCATCCAGCCCACCTGCAGTCCGATCAGCCGCCCGAAAGCGCAGCGCAGGTACAGGTAGGTTCCGCCGGTCGCGGTGAACTGCGAGGCGACCTCGGCGTAGCAGGCGATGATCACGCCCATGCCCGCACCGGCGATCAACACCGCCAGCGGGCTCACACGTCCGAGCAGCGCCGCCACGGTAGCCGGCAGGCCGAAGATGCCGCTCCCCACGATGCAGTTGATCGCGAGTGCTACCATGCTCCAGCGGCCGATGGCCCGGCGCAGCTGCGGCTGCGGGTTGCGCGACGCTGCCTGCATAAACGGAAGCCCTTGTATCACAAAGCGGCGCGCCCACCGGCAGTCGCACCCACACGAGGAGCGAAGCGTGCGCTATACCTACGCCACTCACCTCGAATGCAGCCTGACCGGTCAGTCGCATGACATCGGCAAGCTGGCTGGCCTGTCGCAGGCCGGCAAGCCGCTGCTGGTGCGCTACGACCTGGCCGCGCTGGGGCGCGAGCTGACGCCGCAGGTGATCGAAGCGCGCTCGCCGACGCTGTGGCGCTGGCATGAGCTGCTGCCGGTCCCGGCACCCGAGTACGAGGTAAGCCTCGGCGAGATCGAGACGCCGCTGGTGCCGCTGTCGAACAGCCGCCGGCCGGAAGGTTGGCGCGAGCCGCTCGTCAAGGACGAGGGGCGGCTGCCCACCGGATCCTTCAAGGCGCGCGGGCTGTGTCTGGCCGTTTCGATGGCGCGCGTGCACGGCGTGCGCCGCGTGGCGATTCCCACCAACGGCAACGCCGGCGCGGCGATGGCGGCCTACGCGGCGCGGGCCGGCATGGAGGCGTTCTGCTTCTGCCCCGACGACACCCCGGAGATCAACCTGAGCGAGATCGCGCTGCAGGGCGGGAGTGTCTGGCGCGTCAATGGACTGATCAACGATTGCGCGCGGCTGGTGCAGGCCGGCAAGGCGCAGTTCGACTGGTTCGATATGTCGACGCTCAAGGAGCCGTACCGCATCGAGGGCAAGAAGACCATGGGGCTGGAGCTCGCCGTGCAGCTGAAGTGGCAGCTGCCGCAGGTGGTGTTCTATCCGACCGGGGGCGGCACCGGGCTCATCGGCATGTGGAAAGCCTGGGCCGAGCTCGCCGCGCTCGGCTGGATCACGGGTCCGCTGCCGCGCCTGGTCGCCGTGCAGGCGAGCGGCTGTGCGCCGATCGTGCGGGCGTTCGAGGAAGGCGTGGAGACCGCGACACCCTGGGAGAACGCGCACACCATCGCCGCGGGAATTCGCGTGCCCGCCGCGCTCGGGGATTTCCTCATCCTGCGCGCGCTGCGCGCGAGCGGCGGCTTCGCGCTCGCGGTGACCGATGAGGCGATCGAGGCGGCGCGCGCGCACGTCGCCGCCGCGGACGGCCTGCTGCTTTGTCCGGAAGGGGCGGCAACCTACGCCGCCTATCTCGAAGCCGGGCGCCGCGGCCTTATCGCGCCGACCGAGACGGTGGTGCTGTTCAACTGCGCCAGCGGGCTCAAATACCCGATGCCGCCCGTCAGCGATCGCATGGACTTAGGTCAGCCCTTCGCGCATGGCCTCCAGCGGCGCGCCATCCCTTCTCCCTGAGACGCTGGAGGCCTCAGGCGCTGCCCGGGATGAGCGTGCGCGCCAGCAGGTGGCTGAGCGCGTAGACCGCGTCGATGTGCGGTGTGGGCGTGCGCGTGAGGCGCGCAAGCTCCGCCACCGACCCGAGCAATGCCTCGATCTCGAGCGGCTTTCCGGCCTCGACGTCCTGCAGCATCGAGGTCTTGTGCTTGCCGACCTTCTCCGCGCCGGCGATGCGCCGCTCGAGCGCCACCCTGAAGGTGATGCCGAGCTTGTGCGCCACTGTCTGCGCTTCGGTCATCATCGCCACCGCCAGCTCGCGCGTGGGCGGGCACTGGCAGATGTCCACCAGCGTCGCACGGGTAAGCGCGCTGATGGGATTGAAGGTGAGGTTGCCCCACAGCTTCAGCCAGATCTCGGAGCGGATGTCGTTCAGCACCGGGGATTTCAGCCGCCCGTTCGCGAGGCACTGCGCGATGCGGTTGACGCGCTCGCTGCTGCTGCCGTCGAGCTCGCCGACCGGAAAGCGATCGCCCTCGATCACTCTCACGACGCCGGGAGCCACGAGCTCGGCCGCCGGGTACACCACGCAGCCGATGACCCGCGCGGCGGGGATGTTGCGGCTGACCTCGCCGTTCGGATCGACGCTGCGCAGGATGGTGCCGGCGAGCGCCCCGCCGTGCTCGTGGAAATACCAGTAGGGAATGCCGTTCTGCATGGTTACGACGGCGGTGTGCGCGCCGAACAGGCGCGGCACATCCGTGGCGACGGCCTCCAGCTGGTGGGCCTTGACCGCGAGGATCACCACGTCCTGTGGACCGGGCTCGCCGTACTCGTGCGTGGCGGTGACCTCACGCGCCACTTCCTCGCTGCCGTCGCTCGAAATGAGCCTGACCCCGCGCGCGCGCAGTGCTTCCAGGTTCGCGCCGCGCACCATGAAGGTCACCTGCTCGCCGGCGAGCCCGAGGCGCGCCCCGACGTATCCGCCGATCGCGCCGCAGCCAATGATGGCAATCTTCACGAAGGCACTTCCCAGCGCGGGGTGCGTTTCTCGATGAACGCCTGCACGCCTTCGAGCGCCGCCTCATCCATCATGTTGCAGGCCATGGTGCTGCCGGCCGCCTCGTAGGCAGCCGCCAGCGGCAGCTCGCCCTGGCGGTAGAAGAGCTCCTTGCCGAGCGCAATGGCGACCCGCGGCTTGGCGATGATGCTGGCGATGAGCTTCTCCACTTCCGCATCGAGCTGCGCGGGCTCGGCCACGCGGTTCACGAGTCCACGCTCGCGGGCCTGATCGGCGTCGATGAATTCTCCGGTGACCAGCATCTCGAATGCCGGCTTGCACGGCACGTTGCGCGACAGCGGCACCGCGGGCGTCGAGCAGAACAGCCCCAGGTTCACCCCGCTCACGGCGAAGCGCGCCTCGCGCGAGGCGACCGCGAGGTCGCACTGCGCCACCAGCTGGCAGCCGGCGGCGGTGGCGACGCCCTGCACGCGTGCGATCACCGGTATGGGAAGCCGGCGCAGCGTCAGCATCATGCGGCTGCACTCGCCGAACAGGCGCTGGTAGAACTCGGTCGAGGGCTGGGCGCGCATCTCGAGCAGGTAGTGCCCGGCGCAGAACGCCTTGCCGCCGGCGGCCAGCACCAGCACCCTCGAGGTGCCATCCTGCATGAGCGCATCGAGCTCGTGCTGCAGGGCCGCGAGCATCGCTTGCGACAGCGCGTTGAGGGCCTGCGGCCGGTTCAGAGTCAGCGTCACCACCCCGCGCGCATCGCGCGCCCGCAACACCAGCGGCTCC
>Ga0209380_10001354_pt1 | contig 16550 bp, 12 predicted proteins | sample HubBroMetageWFT6_FD_188347 | JGI IMG/M metagenome (GOLD analysis project Ga0209380, IMG submission 188347) | Warmed and freeze-thawed soil microbial communities from the Hubbard Brook experimental Forest, New Hampshire - Hubbard Brook CCASE Soil... | ecosystem: Environmental > Terrestrial >...
ATGTTGACCGCGGGGACCACGGTTGTGGCTGACATTGGTTCGCCAAAAGAGGCGATTGTTTCCGCGCTGCAACTGAATGTGATCACCGCGCGTGACGTTGCACCGTTCGTCGCGTCGCGGCCGGCGGAGTCGAACAAAGGAGACTACGGGCACGTGCTGGTGGTGGGGGGATCGCTCGGGAAATCTGGAGCGGCGGCGATGGGGGGCATGGCCGTGCTGCGGGCGGGAGCCGGGCTTTCAACCGTGGCGACAGCGAAGTCCGTGCTGGGAACCGTAGCTGGATTTCATCCTGAGTTGATGACTGAACCTTTGCCGGAGACGGATGCGGGTGCGATCTCAATCCGGGCGCAGGATCGAATCGAAGTATTGTCGAAGGGCATGACGGTGCTCGCTATCGGGCCAGGGATCTCGCGGGATTCCGAGACCGCGGAACTGGTGCGGGCGCTTGCGGCAAAACTCCAACTCCCGATGGTCGTTGATGCTGACGGCCTGAATGCGTTTCAGGGTCGCACGGCGAAATTGAATGGCAAGGGCCGGACCCTCGTAATTACCCCGCATCCGGGCGAGATGGCGCGGCTGGCCGGGTGCACCATCGCCGATGTGCAGAAAGATCGATTGGGAACGGCGCGGAAGTTCGCGCGCGAACACGAACTCATCGTTGTGCTCAAAGGGCATCGAACGCTGGTGGTGCGGCCCGACGGCGAAGCCTGGGTGAATACGACCGGCAACGCGGGCATGGCTACCGGGGGCACGGGAGACATCTTGACGGGCATGGTCGCGGGAATGATCGCACAGCATCCGACGGATGCCTTTGCGGCAGTGCTGGCGGCTGTGCATCTGCATGGGCTTGCCGGTGACGTGATGCGTGAGCGGGTCGGGGAGCACTCACTGGTCGCAACTGACCTTCTGCAGGGACTTCCCGAGGCGTTTCGACGCACGCAGAACGCTGCGCTGGAGAAGCTCGCAAGCTGGTGAGCTCTCGCGAAAATGCACTGTCCTTCGGGACATTAACTCTTTATTAACTACCCTGCATCTTCATGACAGTGCGCGTGTTGCACCTTGGAACTCCCCGTGCAGCGCGGGAATCCGGCCACTCTGCTTCCGTAACCTGTTACCCGTCCTGGGAGCGTGCCATAGTGCATATATCTTATGACCCACTTCCCCCAACCGCACCCTTCGCGGCGCGCGGCCCGGGTCCAGCTCGGGGCTTCGGTCCTGGCTGCGATTCGTTTCGAAGACGGCCGGCACGCAAACGCTAAACTTCAAACTATTTCGGCGACAGGCGGATTGCTGCGACTGCCGCGTCCGTTTGCAGAGGGCGATTTCGTCGAAGTTGCGTTTCAAACGCAATCCGGCCCGGTGCGCGCCATGGCCGAGATACTCGGCGCCATGGGGAAAACGAAGGATGGAGTGCTGCAGCCGTTCCGCTTTGTCGCGCTTGAGGATGACGATAACCGGCGCCTGCGCACGTCTCTCGACCACGTGACCGACCGGAGCCTGCTGGGGTTGAAGTCGTCGGCGTTCAATGTGCCGAGGACGATCTAGAAGGCGCGGAATCTGTCGCGATGATACAAACTGCGACCACCGGGGCTGAAGCCCGCATCATTTACAACGCTTGACGCGGCGCTGAAGCGCCGCTCTTCCACGTTACTGCACGATTTCGTGAGTTTTTCCGCAACCTGCTAACTTTCCGCCGGCGCGCTCTCGCTATACTGGTCGAGATGACGCGAGAGATCACCACACGCTCGGCTGAGGAAACGATTGCTTTCGGACGCACCCTGATGGGGATGCTGGCTCCGCCGAAGCTGGTACTGCTGCGCGGCGATCTGGGGGCGGGGAAAACCACGCTGGTCAAGGGAATCGCCGCCGGCTTCGGGGCGGCGGAGGAAGAAGACGTCACCAGTCCCACCTTCACGCTGGTGCATGAGTATCGCGGCTCGCGAGCCAATCTCTATCACATCGATCTTTACCGCGTGGATACTCCGCGGGAATTGGAGACGCTCGCGTTGGACGATCTGCGTGCCGAGAAGGATAGCGTTTTGCTGATTGAGTGGGGAGAGAAGTTTCCGCGGTTGGTGCGGGAACGGGATGTGGAGATATCTTTGGAGCGGGACGGGGAGAGTGGGCGGCGGATTCGGATAAGCGGCTAGGGCTTGCGCTAGAGCAAAACCTTAAACACAGAGGGCACCGAGGTTCACAGGGTAGAACACTCTGGTTTTAGAACCCCATGATGTTATATCCGCAGTCGACATAAATCACTTCGCCGGTGATGCCGCTGCTGGCGTCTGAAGCTAGGAATACTCCGGTCGAGCCAACTTCGCTTACCTCGACGTTGCGGCCTAGCGGGGCGTGTTCGGCGTGGGCTTTGAGCATGTCGCCGAAGCCTGAGATGCCGCGCGCAGCCAGGGTTTTCACCGGTCCAGCGGAGATGGCGTTTACCCGGATATTCTTCTTCCCCAGATCGTAGGCGAGATAGCGCACCGAGCATTCCAGGCCCGCCTTGGCCACAGCCATTACGTTGTAGCGGGGAACGACTTTCTCGGAAGCGTAGTAGGTCATAGTGATGATGGAGCCGCCATCTTCCATTAGTGGCGCCGCGGCGCGCGCAACCGCGATCAGGGAATACACGCTGACATCGAGCGCGATGCGGAAGCCTTCGCGCGTAGTGTTTACAAACTCTCCCTTCAGTTCGTCCGCGGGAGCGTAGGCGACCGAATGCACCAGCGTGTGCAGCTTGCCGTAACGTTCTTTGAGGGTGGCGAAGAGGCGGTCGATTTCTTCGTCTTTGCTGACGTCGCACATGTAGCCTTCGGCGCCGGGCAGCGAGAGGATGAGATCTTTCGCTTCCTGCTCCAGGCGCTCGTTCTGGTAGGTGATCGCGAGCTTCATGCCGGCGGCGTGCAGTCCCTGGGCAATGGACCAGGCGATCGAGCGCTTGTTGGCGACCCCGAAGACGACTCCGTTGCGGCCTTGCAGATCTGAGGACATGAGTGCTCCTTGGAAGGGGAAAGAATAACAGCGGAAGGCTTGGATTTACCACACGGGCAAAAGCAAAATCTTAAACACAGGGGACACAGGGGCGCACAGGGTAGCGAATCATTTTGCTGCGCCGACTTCCTCTACTGCCGCGGCAGTTCCGACCGGCCAACTAGCGGCCACAAATGCCAACCCATAGACGCAGGCCAGGATCGCGAAGGCCGCGACCAGGCTGACTTTGTGCGCTACCGCGCCGACGGCGAGGGCAAGCACCAGCTGCAGGAACGTGCCGAAAAAGTAGAAGGCGTTTTGCACGCGTCCCATCAGATGTTGCGGGACCATTTCCATCAAGCTGGTGTTCATGGCGATACCGCCGACGCCGCGGGCCGATCCCATCACCGCATACAGCACTATGGCGGCGACCAGCCAGTGCGAGACTGGAGCGCAAACCACACACGCTGCGATGATCGCCATGGAAAACGCCACCGAACGACGTCCACCGAGACTTGCGATGATGGCGGGTGCATATAAGGCGCTGAGAAACGCGCCGGTGCCCCACCCGGCGTTGAGCCAACCGTAGCCGACGGCGCCGGCGTGGAAAACGCGTTCGCTTAGCGATGGAGTAACGACCACTCCGGTGATCATGGCGCCGAGAAACAAGGCCCAACTGACGCCGAGCAGCACGACAGGGCGGTGATCGCGAAGAAAGTGCAGGCCTTCGCGCATCTCGCGCCAGAAGCGCTGGAACTGGCTTTCGGCGGCGAGAATATCGGCGCGCAACTCCTCAGGACGCAACACGACATGGCGTCCCTTGCGCACTCCGAAATAGCACAGAAACGAGACCACGTAGGTGGAAACGTCGATCAGCAGCACGCCGCCGAGGCCGATGTGGTTGTACATGAAGCCGACGATGGAGCCGGCGATGAGCCATCCGCCTTGAATTCCGGCTAACAGAAAAGTGTTCGACTGCACGAATTGGCCTTCGGGTGTGAGTTCCTGGATCAGGGCTGTGATGGTTGGCCAGAACATCCAGAAGCCTGCGGCAACCAGTGTGTTCATCAAATAGAGTTGCCAAAGCTGCACACGATGCCGAAACGCGAGAATCGCCACGGTTACGATGATTACGGCGCGCAGCGCATCGAGCCACATTACCAGGCGGCGGCGATCTTCGCGGTCGATGAGGACTCCGGTGAAGGGAAGCATCAGCATGGCGGGGACGGTCTGCAGCACGGCAAAGGTGCCGAGCGCCATTTCCGAGTGCGTGGCTTCGAGGATGTACCAGGCCACCGCAGCCGAGTTCATCCCGCTGCCCAACATGGAGATCACATTGGCGGCAAAGACGAAACGCAGCGGGCGCTGGCCGAAGATCGAGCGCATTCTTTTAATTTAACTCAGAGGCAGTGGTCAGTGGCCAGTGTCCAGTGTCCAGCAGATTCTTTTCTGGCACGACACCTTCTTAACTGAGCACTGACCGCTGACCACTGGACACGGATGACTGTTCTTTCTTGCTTCCACACGCATTCAGCGCTAGGATTCGCCTGCTATTTGGAATGGAGATCCGTTCTCGCTGATGCTGAGGTGACCTATGAAACGCTATATGGGGTCGCTGGTGGTTGTCGTTACCTTCTGCATTCTCTTAATGCTGCCCCGGGCCAACGCGCAGTCGGACAGGATCGTGATTCCCGCCGGCACGCCTGAAGACCACGATCTGCAGGCCATTACGAACGAGCAGGACGCCGCGAAAAAACTCGCCATGTATCAGGACTTTGTGCAGAAGTACGCGTCGAACCCGGCGGCCGTGGCTTATGGGAACTGGCAGATTTCTCAGGCCTACCAGACCGCGGGCGACTCGAGCAAAGCGCTTGACTATGGAGATAAGGCGCTGGCCGGGAGCCCGCGGAATCTCGACATCCTGGTCTCGCAGGCCAACATCGCGCAGCAGGCGAAAGACAACGCGAAGTTGGTCGACTATGCGGCGAGGGGCGGGACGGTCTGCAACTCCATCGGCAAGCAGCCCAAGCCGGATGACATGAGCGCCGACGATTTCAGCAGGCAGGCGGAGGAAGAGAAGAGCGCGGCCAAGAACAACTGCGATTTTCTTGAGTCGGCAGGTTTCAATGCGATTACCAGCGAGAATGACGCCAAGAGCCGGATGGCTGACATCGAAAGGTACTCTGCGGCGTTTCCAGATTCGAAGTTTCAGGATCAAGTTTCGAACTATGCGATGTATACGCTGGGCCCGGGACAGTTGAACGATCAGGCGCGGTTGGTTGCCTACGGAGAAAAAACGCTGGCGGCGAATCCCAACTCGCTGCCTGCCTTGTTGCTGTTGGCTGGATCTTACGTTGACGACCCCAAGCCGGGCAGCGTTGCCAAGGCTGTAACCTACTCGCAGAAGGCGATCGCGGCCGCCAAGGCAGATGATCCGGATGCCGATAAGTCCCGCAAACTATCGGCGGGGGTTGCTCATTCTGTTCTGGGATACGCCTACATAAAGCAGGACAAGACTGCGGCAGCAATCCCCGAATTGAAGTCAGCCGCCGGATTGCTCAAGGGAGCGGATGATCAGCAATACTCCATCGCGCTTTATCGTCTGGGTTTTGCTTACGCAAAGCTCAACCGGGTGAACGAGGCTCGCGATGTGCTGATGGAGGTGGTAAAGATTTCCGGTCCCGTGCAGGCCATGTCGCAGGATTTGCTGAATAAGGTGAATGTGGCGCGGGCGAAAGGGAAGTGAGGGACGCCTAGGATCGAAGTCAGTGAAATCTTGATATTTCGCCAGTGATCGCCGTTTTTTCTCCCGTAGTGATAATCTTCTTGGGCCATGAATAAACTTACACGTCGCCGGTTTGGCAAGAGTTTGGCCGGTACTGTTGCGGCTGCCTTGGCCGGCGCCTCCTTCCCGCGGATTGCATTCGCCCAAGCAGCGACACCGAGTTTGCTGCGATTCCCGCCCGACTTTCTCTGGGCCTGCGCGACGGCTGCCTATCAGATCGAGGGCGCGGTGAATGAAGACGGACGGAAGCCATCCATCTGGGATACTTTTTCCCACACGCCGGGCAAGACTTTTCAGGGAGAAACGGGCGATGTCGCCGATGATTCCTACCACCTTTACAGAGAGGACGTGAAGCTGCTTAAGAACCTGGGCGTGGGCGGCTACCGCTTCTCCATTTCGTGGTCGCGCATCTTCCCTGACGGGACGGGCCAGCCCAACGAGAAAGGCCTCGCGTATTACCAGCGCGTGGTTGACGAACTGCTTAAGAACAATATTGTCCCCTACATCACACTCTTCCACTGGGACCTGCCGCAGGCTTTGCCGGGCGGCTGGCAGTCACGCGACACTGCAAAAGCGTTTGCCGATTACGCCGGATATGTTTCCCGCCAGCTTTCGGATCGCGTCGGCTACTTCTTCACCACCAACGAATTTACAAGCTTTACCGACGATGGTTACAAGACTGGGCAGTTTGCACCCGGTCTGAAGTTGCCGGCCGCACAAGTGAATCAGGTCCGCCATCATGCCGTACTGGCGCACGGCCTGGCCGTACAAGCCATTCGGGCCAATGCCAAGGCGGGGACGCAGGTCGGTCTCGCGGAAAATGCGACAGTCTGCGTGCCCGTGATTGAGAGTCGTGAGCACATCGAGGCGGCGCAGCGTGCGACTCGCGAGGTCAACGCTCCGTTTCTCACCGCAGTCATGGAAGGCAAGTATACCGACGGCTATCTCCAACGCACGGGAGCGAATGCTCCCAAAGTGGAGGCCGGTGACATGAAAGCGATTGGCAGTCCCCTGGATTTCGTCGGCCTTAACGTGTACACGCCGATGTATGTGCGCGCCGATGCGTCGCATTCCTCCGGCTACGCAATCGAGCCCCTCCCCTCTTCCTTCCCGCGCATGGCCTCGCCGTGGCTGCACATCGGTCCGGAAGTCATCTACTGGGCGGTTCGCAACGTCAGCGAAATCTGGAAACCGCGGGCTCTCTACATCACTGAGAATGGTTGCTCTTCGAACGACGTAGTGACCGCGGACGGACGTATCGAGGACACCGACCGCCTGATGTATCTGCGCAATCACCTTACGCACTTGCATCGTGCAGCTTCAGAGGGCTATCCCATCAAGGGCTATTTCCTGTGGAGCCTGCTCGATAATTTCGAGTGGGCAGACGGTTATAGCAAGCGCTTCGGGATTCACTACGTTGACTTCAAAACGCAGGCGCGCATACCTAAGCTCAGCGCGGAGTGGTACCGCGAAGTAATTTCGCGCAATGCCGTCGAGTGATGCAGCGGAATCGGGCTACGGTCAGGTGATCGCAGCCATTCATTCACTGTCGACGAACCGAGAACCGCCAAGCGCCGGCCTAAGGTTTCACCAGCTCGTCGGAGAGCAAATGAGCCTTCTGGGCGAGATTGTGGCCGCCCTCCAGGTCTCCGGCGGCGACAGCCGCCTTTGACTGCTTCAGGAATTCTCTGATCTGACTCACGATCTCGCGTTGGCTGGAGTTGAGTTGGAGTTCTGCGACTTTCTTCAGATTCTCTTCGGTTGCGGCCCTGAGCTGGTCGGTCGAGGATTTGTCAGAGGCCTGTTCTGCGGCCGTGCCCCCGGTAAGTTGGACCTTGGGCTCGCTCGATCCTCCGTTGCGGATGACTTTTTTGGGCGGCGGACAGGGCTTCAACGCGGCCGCGTTTCCATTCTTTGCATCGGTGTCGGCTGAGTCGGTAGTGGTCGATCCGGCAGTGGCTGATCCAGCGGTGCCTGGTCCAGCGGTCGTCAACCCCGGCCCCGTTGAGTTCGCCGGATCGGCGGGTTTGCCGACTGTGGTATCCAATGCAGTTGGGGTGTTCGAGCAGTTGGGCGGAATCGTTTTCTTACGGCGGGGGCGAGCCGGAGTTGGCTTGGCTTGAGCGGGAGAGTTCGGGGCAGAGTTCGGGGGAGAGTTCGGCGCCTCCGCGGGCTGAGTGTTTTGTGATGGTGGGGTCTGGACTTGGGACGCGGAGTTACCCTGGCTCTGAGATGCATCTGACGAACTCGTCGCGGGCGGCTGGGCCGCGGCTTGCGGCGCAGATCCGCGGAGCGCTGGCGGTAACCAAGCCGCGTGCCACAGACCTAACCCGAGGATGAAGGCCAGAATCATATTCAATCCGAACTGGTGGAGTGGGCGGCAGTCTCCTGCTCTGGACGCAGACTCGATGTAGCCAGAGGCAGGCGAAAGCGGAACGTCGTCCCCTCACCTTCCGTCGATTCAAATTCCACCGATCCATAATGCCACTGCAGAATCTGGTAAGTCTGTGCCAGGCCGATGCCGTTGCCGTCTTTCTTGGTGGTGAAGTAAAGCTCGAAAATCTTGTCCTGCACGTCCTGACCAATGCCCATGCCACGATCGCAGATTTCAGCGATGGCGGCATGATCGTCGCGGCGCGCCGAGATGGTGAGTTCGCCCCCGCGAGGCATGGCCTGGATGCCGTTCAGCACGACGTTGAGCAGGGCTTGCTTCATGAAGTCGAGGTCGGCCTTGATGGAAAGCGGCTCCGCCGGCATGTCGCGGCGGATGGTGACGCCGTGCTGCTCCGCGTCGGGAGTGGCGAGCAGCGCGACCTCCTCGAGCACGCGGCGGAAATCCACTTCCACCAGATGCAGTTCGCGAGCCCGCATGAAGTCGACGAGAGTTTGCACCACGCGGTCGAGGCGGTGAATCTCACTGCCGATGATATCCATGTGGCGGCGAGTATCGGGATCGAGTTGCACCAGCTTGTTCTGAAGCAGTTGCAAATGCAGCACGATCGCATTGATGGGATTCTTCACTTCATGGGCAACGCCGCCGGTTACGCGTCCGCTGGCCGAGAGGCGGCGGGACATCTCGATCTCGTCTCCGATGCGGCGCACCGATTCGGCATCGCGCATGATCAGTAAAGCGCCGATCTGGGTGTTCTTCTCCTGAACAAAATCCAAAGACACCTGCACGCGCCGGCCGGCGGGTGCGACAAACTCTCGCTGCGAGAGCACGCCCCTGTGTTCAAAAGCGTCCAGTACCATGATTCCGAACGGCGTATCCCGGGTGAAGACTTCCTTCACCGTTCTACCCAGCAGTTCTCCTCGAGGCCTGCCGAGGAAGCGCTCCACCGGCGCACTTACCAGCACCACGCGGGAGTCTCGCGCGAACAGCATCAAGCCGTCCTGCAGCTTCGACATGAGCTGGTCCACGTTGTCTTTCAACGCAGAAAAAATTTCCCGGCTGTCGCGCATTTGCCGGCCCAGGTTGGCGATCTTCAGCGTGACCAGGCCGAATTCATCGTGTTCCGATTCTTTTCCGGAGAGTTCCTCGGCTGCCCCTAAACTGACGCTATCCAGGTTGCGGCTGATCTCCTTGAGCGGTCCGAGAGCGAGATTCGACAGGAGCGCTGCCAGCAGGAACGAAACGAAGATGAACGTGATGGAAAAATAGACAGCGCGCAACAGGCGGGGCTCGATTTCACTCCTGAGAAAGACAGTCGAAACGCCGATGTGGATGGTGCCGAAAGGCATTCCGTTCAGCAGAAGAGGGGAACTCACGTCATAGACCGTCGCCGGACCATATGCGATGCGAAGTTGCCGGCGGAAGCGGGCCGTTCTGACCCGATTAAAATCGGGCCGCTCCACAACCGGCTTGCCCACGAGTTGTGGAGTGGTATGGAGCAGGACCTTGCCGTTCGCGTCTGCGATGGAGGCATCGAAGACGTAGGGCCAAAGGGCGATATCGGATTGAAGATCGTTCAGAATGTTGGTATCCATCGGCAAGTACTCGGCGAGGGCCCGCCGCACCGCTTCAGGATTGTTAGTATCCACGCGAGTGCTGCTCAAATCCGGTACGTCATTCGAAGCCAGATATTGCAGTTGCTTGGTGAGGTGCTCGGCTCCGTCGGAGGCGCCGGTAATTTGCTGGCTCAGAGTCTCCGAGACGTAAAGATAGGAGAAGGCAGTCACCATCACGGTCACCATGAAGGTGATGCCGAGCACGATGATAGTTTTGCGTCGCATAGGAAAACAGTGGCCAGGCAGTGGTCAGTGACCAGTGTTCAGTGGCCAGTTAAAGCGGGCATAGCGGATGAACTAATGAAGTGGCAGAAGGCCTTTCACTGGCCACTGACCACTGGACACTGATCACTGTCTTACTGCGTTTCCTCAGAGGCCGCATCCGGGGCGCTGCCGCCGTACTCCTTAAGCTTATTATGCAGGGTTTTCAGGCTGATGCCGAGAATTTCCGCAGCCTTCGTCTTGTTATTGCTGGTGGATTCCAGGGTCTTAAGGATGAGCATCTTTTCCGCCTCACCGACGGTCGTGCCCACGCCCAGACGCACCGCGTCCGGATCATTCGCCGCAGGGCGCAAAGGCGCCTGTCCGAAACCCGGAGGCAGGTGTTTGGTTTCGATCATGCCGCTGTCGCAGACGATCACGGCGCGTTCAATGGTATTGCGCAATTCGCGGACGTTTCCCGGCCAGGAATAATTGTTGAACTGATTCAGCACCGCCTCGCTCACCGCGGCAACCTTGCGGGAGTGCTTCGCGCTCATTTCCGACAGAAGAAGTTGCACCAGATCGGAAATATCTTCCTTATGTTCGCGCAGGGGAGGCATGTGGATGTTGAACACGTTGAGCCGGTAATAGAGATCGCTGCGCAGCTCTCCGCTGGCAACGGCCTCGTCCGGAACTTTATTCGTAGCAGCCAGCACCCGCACATCGACCGCTGTTTCCACTTTGCTGCCCAGCCGGCGCAGCTTGTGGTCCTCAAGCACGCGCAAAAGCTTGGCCTGGGTTCCCACCGGCATTTCCCCGATTTCGTCCAGCAGGATTGTGCCTCCTTCGGCAAGCTCAAAACAGCCAGTGCGGCGCTCCAGCGCTCCGGTGAAAGCGCCTTTTTCGTGGCCGAAGATCTCGCTTTCGATGAGAGTTTCAGGAATGGCCGCGCAGTTGATGGCCACAAAAGGCCGCTCGCGGCGCGGACTCAGTTGATGGATGGTGCGGGCCACTAACTCCTTGCCGGTGCCGCTGGCTCCCGTAATCAGCACCGACGCGGTGCTGGGGGCAACCAGCTCGATGAGCCGGAAAATCTCCTGCATTTTGCGAGACGCTCCGCGGAGCGTGCCCAGCGAGCCCGAATCCCTAAGCTTGCGACGGGCGCTCTCCAGTTCCGCACGCGTTCCCACCAGCACGGCAGCGTTTTGCAGCATGGTGCGCAAGCGGTTGGTGTCGATGGGTTTGGTGATGTAGTCATACGCACCCATGCGCATGGCCTGCACTGCACTATCGATCGTGCCCTGTGCCGTGACCACAATCACCGCCACGGCCTGGGATTGCTCCCCGAGCCGCTCCAGCAGTTCGATGCCCCCCATGCGCGGCATCTTCAGATCGCTAACGACGATGGAAGGGACCCATTGCGTAGCCTTCTCCAGGCCTTCCACGCCGTCGCGAGCAGTTTCTGCCCGATATCCCCAGGAGGAAACCAACTCCGCCAGGCCTGTGCGTTCGTTTTCTTCGTCCTCAACAATCAATACTTTTTCGTGGCTCATCCCTATGGTTCTGCCCGCTTTCACACTCGTGTGTTCGCCCGCCAGCAGCGAAACTACAACCATACGCGGCTAGCTTCCTGCGGGGCAAGGTCTCGAAGCCGGGCCTGCGGGCTGTTTGGGCGCAACCAAGCGCCGAGATCGAGGCTCCGCCGTGGTCATGTCAATTTGAGACCCGGATGCCCATCCTGGGACAAAACTGCAGGTAACTGTTGTCGGAAGAAGCAATTCTTGAAAATCGTTCTTTCTCTTTGAGATTGCGGTGCGTTAGAATTACCCGTTTCCCGGCAGAGGTCGTTCAAGTTGTGATCATGCGTTATCTTTCCGCGCAGCCTGCGTGCCAAAGCGCGTGCAAGCCTGCGCGCAAATCATTGGAGGATGGAATGTCAGTTTGTTCTCGCTCAACCAGGGGCCGCGCCGTCGCGTGCCTTTTCGCGGTTCTGGCGGTATTGCTCATCTCGATTCCTGCGCTCGCACAAAGCGACTCGAATCCGAAATATGACGTGTTTGTGGGATATCAGTGGTTGCATCCGGGTGCGACGGTCCCTGCAAACAACAGCGATCCTGCAAGTCCCACTCCATTTAAAATCCCAGATATGTCCAAGGGGCTGGGTGGTTCTTTCACATACAATTTCGATCCGCATTGGGGTGCGGAGGCCGACATCGGTGACAACTGGGGAAACAGCAACTACGAGACCACGTACTCGGTTGGGCCGCGCTTCATATGGCGCACGGATGGCGCGAACTACTTCTTGCATTCTCTGGTAAGTCTGAATCGGGTGAACGTTAACGGGGTTTCCACCACCAATGGAATCGGAGCCATCCTCGGAGGAGGAATGGATCTGCCGATCAACAAGAAGTTCGCTTTTCGCTTGTTCGAAGCCGATTATGTCTGGGCCAGACACAATTATTCCGATTTCGCCAGCCCGGATTTTCCCGATCTGCGGCGTGCTACGTTTGAGGGCGTCCGCCTGCGCACCGGGCTTGTTTTCAGCTGGGGTGGCGGGCCTGCGTTAGTTCCAGCCGCCAGTTGTTCGGTGCAGCCGGGTGAGGTACTGGTGGGCGAGCCTGTCACCGCCACCGTCGCGATTAGCAACTTCAACCCCAAGCATACCGTCACGTACGCATGGAGCGGCAACGGAGGTCAGGTTACCGGGAAAGATACGACCGCGCAGATCGACACCACCAACGCGGCCCCCGGCAGTTACACCGTCACCGCCCATGTCACCGACGCGAAAGAGAAAAACAACAATGTGGCCAGCTGCTCGGCGAACTTTATGGTGAAGCCGCTGCCGCCGAAGAACCCGCCCAGCATATCCATTTCTGCCAGCCCGACCAGCCTGCAAGCCGGTGGAACGGTAAACCTGTCGGCCAACTGCACCAGCCCGGATGGTGTCGGAGTCTCGGTCGCCAGCTGGACGGCCAGCAGCGGAACCGTTTCCGGCAATGGCAGCTCAGCCACGCTGAACACCACTGGAGCGTCGCCGGGTTCAATCACAGTCGGCGCTACCTGCACGGATACTCGCGGTCTCAGCGCTCAGGCGACGACCGGAGTGACGATCGAGAACCCGCCAGTCAATCAAGAGATCGTACGGCTGGAAGCGCGGCTCTCGCTGCACAGCGTTTACTTCGTGACCGACTATCCTAAGATCGCGAATCCCAAAGGCGGTCTGCTACCGAGTCAACAGAAAACGTTGATCGCGCTGGCTACCGACTTCAAGGAATATCTGCAGAGCAAACCGGATGCACACTTGATTCTAGGAGGCCATGCGGATCATCGCGGCTCCGTTGAATATAACCAGGCGCTCTCTGAGCGTCGAGTCAACCGCGCCAAGAGCTTCCTGGTCGAACAGGGAGTGCCTGAAGCCAACATCGATATCAAGGCGTACGGCAAGGACGACAACCTGACCACTGAGCAAGTGACGACTGAGGTCAACAATAACCCTGACCTGAGTCCCGAAGAGCGGGACAGGATTCTCAAGAACATAGTGACGATCAGGATGGCAAGCAATCGCCGCGTTGACGTCACCTTGAGTACGACAGGCCAGACCTCCGTTCGCCGATTCCCCTTCAACACCACGGACGCCCTGACGCTGATCGGCGGCAGGGAAGGCGAGGCTAAAAAGAAAGCAGCGCCGAAGAAGCCCGCTGCGAAGCCGAGCACTCAGAAGCCGTAACAAGCGCCTGTGTAAGGCTTTGGAAAAACTCTCGCGGAGGACGCCAGCGTCCTCCGCGATTTTCTTTCCTCCGGAATCCGAGGCTGGCCTCAATCGTCTCTGTGAATATCCGTCAGCAATCCCGCAACTTCTACACGGATGGGCCCGGACCGTCTCCTTATGTGCTTGATTCCATGAACCCTGATCTGGTACTTCATTTGCCACTGTTGCAGACCAGAAAGCCGCGCGACCATGGATGCAATGACTCTCCGACGGGTTCTCCGGTCCCGCTCCGCCTTGGGGATGTTCTGTCTTGCCCTGAGCCTGAGCCAAGGCTGTGCCCGCTCGGAGCCCTCGAATCCGACGAACGCAGATTCGGTCGATGCTCAAAAACTTCCATTCCGCCCAGATGCTGATTCAGCTGCAGTCGCTGACAGCGCCCGGCCTGCGCCCGCGCCCGACCCGAAATTGAGCCTGCCTTTTCGCGCAGGATCGCACTCGCGCATCCTGCCCTCCGGAACTCTTCTGACCGTGCAATTAGAGGATTCCCTTTCCACTATCAACGTGCATGCCGGCGACGCCTTCACCGCGTCTGTCGCCGCGCCCCTCACCATAGACGGCGACACTCTCGTCGAACGTGGCACCGCCGTAACGGGACGGGTTGAGTCTGCGCAATCCCAGACCGACCGGCCCGGCTTGGTTCCCGGTTCGGGCTACTTCCGGTTGACTTTAAATGCAATCACCATCGAGGGCAGGCAACTTGCCCTTCAGACCTCCAGCCTGTTTGCCCGGGGACAATCGGCGAACACTTTGTCTTTGTCCTCCGGCGCCCCTTCGGACCTCCGCACGGACAGCGTGCAGGTCCAAAAGGGACGTCGGCTAACCTTTCGGCTGACAGCTCCGCTCACCGTGAACGACCCAAAGTCGATGGCCAGCGGTCAATCCCCGAGCGCGCTCCCCGAATAAACCGGTGCAATTCCTTCGTTTGTAGCCTGATTCAAGCAGTTTTCGGTGCTTATTATTTCCCCTATGTAGCTGAAACTAAGCTTATTGCCGAGTTTTCCACAGGCTTTTCCTGTTTTGAGTGACGTATGCCCTTCGCAGCGTGAGATTCGCCCTCCTAATATTGAGATCGATTAGCGGGACGGTTTGCCACCTCGGCGTTCCCGATTCAGGAGCACCGAGGTATCAAGGAGCCCATCGTGGGGTTTCTTTCGGGAACCGTCCCGCGCCAAAGTGAATGCATGAACACCGCAACCCCATATCCGTGGTCGGACCTGGCAGCCGGAGAAAACGCCAACAGTCCCGTTGAGGAACCCCAACTCCAGGCTCAGAGATGGGAGGCGGTTGGCCGCCTGGCCGGTGGCGTTGTGCATGACTTCAACAACGTCCTCACTGGCGTCATGCTCTACTGCGATCTTCTGCTCACAAGCCTGGATGCACGGGACCGCCGCCGCCGTTACGCCGAAGAGATCCGCTCCGCCATTATGCAAGCCACCGGCCTGGTCAAGCAGTTGCTGGTTTTCGCTCGGCCGCAAGCCACACCGGTTCGGACTTTGAGCCTCAACGAAATTGCCCGAGGGATGCACGATTTGCTGGCCCGGCTGATCGGCGAAAACATCGCTCTCGAATTGCATCTCGACCCGGAATTGGGTTCAGTCACCATCGACCAGGCCCAGGCGCAGCAGGTCCTGCTGAACCTGGTTCTCAATGCTCGCGACGCTCTGCCGAGCGGCGGCCGGATTACGGTCGAGACCAGCAACTGCAAATTCCAGCCCGTCGCCCGGACCACGTCACCGACCAGTCTCCCCGCCTTTCCATGTGTTCTCCTCGTCGTGGGCGACAACGGTCACGGCATGGACGCCGCCACCCGCCAGCGCCTCTTCGAGCCATTCTTCACCACCAAGAACGCTGGCCAAGGCACCGGCCTGGGATTAACCACCGTCCGTAGCATCGTTACCACCAATCGCGGACTGATTCACTTCGAAAGCGAACCCGGCCGTGGCACTCGCGTGCTGATCTTGCTCCCCCGCGCATCTCAGCCTTCCGATCCTCTGGACAAGGCCGATCCAGATTCGGAGACCCAGTCACCAACACCAATTCAGCAAATCAAAAAGGAACCACTCTTATGACGTCCGTCGCAATAACCCACACCCTCGCTACTCCCCAGATCATGGCCGCAAATTTTCTGAACCTCCTCATCGTCGACGACGAACGCTCCATCCGCGACGCTTGCCGCGAGGTCGCTCTATCCCTGGGTTTCATCGCCCACGTTGCCGATTCCGCCGAGCATGCCTATCGCCTGCTGCAAGTTCAAAGCATTGACGCCGTGTTGCTCGATCTGCGCCTGCCCGGCGCCGGCGGCCTCGAAGCTCTCCGTCAAATCAAGGCCCACCGCCCAGAAGCTCTCGTAATCGTGGTGACGGGCTACGGGACGGTGCAGTCAGCTGTCCAGGCCATGAAGAACGGCGCTTACGAATACGTCACCAAACCGTTCAGCGTCGAAGAACTCAAACTCCTCTTGCAGCGCGTCTCCAACCACCTCAAGCTGAAAACCGAGAACCGCATGCTGCGCGAGAAGCTCAAGTCGAAGCAGGGCTATGGCGGAATCGTGGGCCGCGCCGCCGAAATGGAGAAGCTTTACCGCATCATTGCCAAAGCCGCCAACAGCTCCCACCCGGTGCTGATCCTCGGCGAGAGCGGCACCGGCAAAGAAATGGTCGCGCGCTCCATTCATTATTCCGGACCGTTCCACGACAAGCCGTTCATCCCCGTCGACTGCGGCTCGCTGGTGCCCACGCTGATCGAGAGTGAACTGTTCGGCTACGTGAAAGGCGCGTTCACCGGCGCCAATCAGGCCAAGGACGGTCTCCTCGCCATCGC
>Ga0209380_10001359_pt1 | contig 16498 bp, 7 predicted proteins | sample HubBroMetageWFT6_FD_188347 | JGI IMG/M metagenome (GOLD analysis project Ga0209380, IMG submission 188347) | Warmed and freeze-thawed soil microbial communities from the Hubbard Brook experimental Forest, New Hampshire - Hubbard Brook CCASE Soil... | ecosystem: Environmental > Terrestrial > Soil...
ATTGAAACGTGTTTTGCAAATCCCGGAACCTCGGAAATTCACCTTGTCGCCGCACTTGACCAGGTACCGGAAATACGTTGCGTACTCGGCCTTTTTGAAGGCGTTGTCACCGGAGCGGCTGACGGCTATGCGCGCATGGCCGAAAAACCGGCATGCACCCTCCTGCATCTCGGTCCGGGCCTCGGGAACGGCCTTGCCAATTTGCACAACGCTAGCAGAGCACAAGTTCCGATCGTCAACCTGATCGGACAGCACCCCCGTTATCATTTGGATCACGATACTCCGCTTGTTTCCGACATCGAAGCTATAGCACGGCCTTATTCCAAATGGTTGCGCACATCTGCCGCTTCATCAGCATTAGGCCGCGACGCGGCCGAGGCGATCATGGCGTCGCGCACGGCACCAGGGCAGATTGCGACGCTGATCGTCCCGGCCGACGTAGCCTGGAACGAAGGCGGAACCATCGCCGTGCCTGGCTCTCCCCCGAAGCCTCCGTTACCACCAACGACAACGATTGATCAGGCGGCCGTCATGCTTCGATCTGGCCTGCGAACCGCTATCCTGATTGCCGGAAATGGGTTGTACGGCAGCGGACTCGTCGCTGCTGGGCGTATCGCGGCAGCTACCGGGGCGAAATTGCTGGCTCCTTATCCGCTCACGCGTTTGCAACGGGGCGCGGGGATTCCGGGCGTCGATCGTGTTCAGTATGTGCTCGAACAAGGCATCGAACAGTTTAAAGAATTCCGTCAGTTGATTCTCGTGGGCGCGCAACCTCCTGTCGCATATTTCGCTTATCCAGGAAGGAATAGTGAATTCACTTCTCCGCCGTGCCATATCCAGACACTGGCGAAAGCGGGCGAAGATTACGTCGGCGCACTCAATGCGCTCGCCGAAGCCGTGTCTGCCCGCCGCGAAGAGCTCACGGCAGAAAAAGCTGGGCGTCCCCCAATGCCAAACGGTGAAATCACGCTGCCAGGGCTCGCCGCCGCGGTCGGAGCGCTCCTGCCCGAAAACGCCGTCGTGGTCGACGAGTCGATGACATCAGGCCGCGGACTGATGGCGGCGACCAAGGGAGCTGCACCTCACGACTGGCTGGGCAATACAGGAGGCTCGATAGGAATCGCCCTACCCCTGGCGGTCGGCGCGGCAGTGGCCAGCCCCGATCGGAAAGTCTTGTGCCTGAGTGCCGACGGCAGCGGCATGTACACACTCCAAGCATTGTGGACGATGGCGCGCGAAGGCCTCCACGTAACCACGGTGGTTTTCGCCAACCGTGATTACGCTGTTCTCAAGCGCGAGTTTTCTTATCTGGGAGTAGGCAATCCGGGAGCCCGGGCCTTGGACATGTTCGAGATCGGACGTCCGGATCTCGACTGGGTGCAACTAGCGAAGGGAATGGGAGTGCCCGGCACCCGGGTTGATTCTCTGGATGCATTCGGAAAGGCGCTCCGGGCGGGGTTTGATGGGGAAGGACCGACGCTGATCGAAGTGCCTTTGTAAAAACTAAGTGATTGATGATGCCGGAGTTGGTGGCTTCGTTTTGCAAAAGGCGAGCGCGGCTCTAGACGCTCGATTCGACTGTGGGAAAGGATACCTGCGGTCCCAAGTGCTCGTTTACAAAGGCCTTCACCTCGGCCGAGCTCGGCATCGAGGCCTGCGCTCCACGACGGGTTACGGAAATCGCTGCGACAGCGGAGGCAAAAACAGCGCTCTGCGCGACCGTGGAGCCGCGCATCAATCCCACTGCAAATCCCGCGTTGAATGCGTCCCCGGCGCCTGTCGTATCCACGGCATTCACAGAAAAGGCGGGGACACGTTCTTTCGCCAGAGTACCTTGGGCGATGAGGCAACCGTGTGATCCCAACTTCAATAAGACGTTCTTGACACCTCGATCCAGGAGGTACTCTGCCGCTGCGTAGTAGCTTTGCTCACTGTTCTCAAGCTTGGTTTTAAGAAGCTCCTCGGTCTCAGTTTCGTTGGGAGTAATCCAGGACACTTTGCGAAGCAGGTTCCTGGGCAGCTCGCGCGCCGGCGCGGGGTCGAGCATAAGCGGGATGTTGTGCCGCTCCGCGAATTGGGCCAGGTATTCAACCGTCTCCAGGGGAATCTCCAACTGGGTCAGAAAGAATCCCGCATATTCCAGAATCGTCGCGGCTTTTTCGAGCTGTTTCGGCGTGAAGTGGCCATTGGCGCCCGGCACGACCACGATATTATTCTCACCGCCTCGCCCGGTAGTGATCAGCGCAATGCCGGATGCGCCTTCCACCGTATTCACGTAGGTTGTGTCCACTCCGGCGTGTTCCAGACCGCTGCGCAACTGATTTCCAAAAGCGTCGTTGCCGACGTTGCCTACCAGCGCAAGGGGGTACCCGAGTTTCGCTACTGCGACCGCCTGATTTGCCCCTTTTCCACCGTGAAAGGTGTCGAAGGTATCGCCGATGATGGTCTCCCCGACCTGGGGAATATGATCTGCGCCCACCACCAAGTCGAGATTGATGCTGCCGACGACGACGATAGGCTTTTGCATGACGATCCGATTTTCCTATCTGGTCACCGTGGGCGCGATTGCGATCGATCCGAGTCCGAGCAGAAATAAGATGAACATGGCGGGAATCAGTTTGCGAGAGGCAGGCGGAGCACTGGAGAATTCCTCCCAGATGAAGACGCGCCAGTAACCTCTGGTTGATGCATGGCTTTTACCAATTTCAAATTGCAGGCCCATCTGACTGCACCTTGGGCGACCGGACGATAGAAGAGCGATGGGGAGGGCTCGTACCGTCCGGTCGTCCAGTCGCCGTCTAGAATACGAATCTCGCGTTCAACTGGATCAGGCGACCGGGACGAGCAGCACTGATATATCCGAAATGACTTTCTGCATTGGTCTGGCGGTCGTCGATGACGCAAGGAGCGTAGCCCAGAAACGGGCAACTACTGTTGTTCATCGCGCTCCATTGCGTGTGATTGAAAGCGTTGAACGCATCTGCGCGAAGCTGCAACTCCTGGCCCTCGCGGAACGGCTTAAAGGCCTTTTGCAATCCCATATCCCAGTTGTTGATTCCCGGCTGGCTAAGGTTATTCCGGCGTTCGTTACCCCGACTCACCGCAAAGTTTGTGATGCCTTGATTCAGGTAGAACGGATCAGTACTGGCGGCAGGTTCCGTGTAGCAGTTGGTATTGAAAGCGTGGCTAAAGCTTCGGCTGCCGCGCGCGAGATTGCCATTGCAGGTTTGTATCGGGACATCTCCCATGCCGTCATACGAGCTCGTGTATCCGTTAAAAACAGTGGTGGGAGATCCCGATTCGAACGTCGCGATTGAATTGATCTGCCACCCTCCAAGCGTCTCGCGCAAGATGCGATTCCCGAATCTGGTTCCCGGTAGTTCGTAGGCGACGGCCGCCACGAATCGGTTGGTATGGTTCGCATCGGATGGGCCATAACTCCATTGCGGGTGCCATTGACCGCCGATAATTTCCTTTGCCACGCCGGCATAGTTGGTCTCGCCGTTCTCCCCAAAGAATTCATCCATCTGCTTCGACCAGGTATAAGAGGCTTGAGTTGTCATGCCATGCCAGCCACGGGTTTTCAATTCGGCATTCAGGGCGTTATAGTTATTGCTCTGGACGGGGCGAACCGAGTTGACGGCACTCCAGCGGCCCGGCGCGACCGCCGTCTGTGGACGTGCAGCATCGCAGGTTAGGCATTCGCCATCGCCGTCAAGCTGAACGTTGATGTCAGGATAGAAGCCTTGCGGGAAGAGGTTCAGATCATACTGAATCGCCATATGCGTGCCCTCTGAACCCACATATCCAATCGAGCCCACCACAGCTCTTCCGAGTTCGCGTTGAACATCCAGACTCCACCGCTGGATATAAGTCGTCTTCCAGGTTCCCTGATCCGTGGTCGACGTAGTGCTTTGATTACCTGGAGTCCACATCAGACCGCCATCGGTGCCAAGCGGATAGGGCCATGTGCCCCGGGCAACGGAAATAGGCGCGGGAAATGTGTCGGCGAGGGTGTAGCCCGTCCCGCCCGGACCGTTCGAAATATTGGAGGTGTAATACTCAGTTCCTCCATACGCCGGCGAGTTCCAAGTCACCTGATCGAGGAACTTGAAGCGGCCGGTCTCATAGAAGAGACCATAACCGCTGCGGATCACTGTTTTATCGTCCAATCGGTAAGCGAGCCCAATGCGCGGCGCGAAGTCCTTCTTGGGCGCGGAGAAGGGGCGAGCGCTGGTTCCCGGGGTCAGTCCTGGCATTACAAACCGCCATCCTGGATACGTCTGGTCCAATACGCCCCAGTAATTATCCACCGAATAAGCCGGGATGGGCAGATCGTAGCGAAGGCCTAGAGTGACATTCAGTTTCCGCGTCGCATTCCATGAGTCACTCACGTACGCAGCGTACTCGGGCGTACCGTAATAAAGGCTGGCGTCCCCGCTCTGTACCGGAGTGCGCTGGTTCATATTGCTGACGAAGCCGGTTTCGAACTCTGCCAGATAATTGAAGCCGGAACCGTCCTGAGCATTGGGGCCATAGCCGGTGTAGCCGCCGTCGGCTGTGACCGAGCGAATGATGTCGTTGTCGCGTTCGTAACGCCGGGCCATATAAAACCCAGCCTTGATATTGTGCCGGCCGAAGGCTTTCTGCACGTTGTCGGTTATCTGGAAGATGGGCACATACTGATACCAGTATTCGCCGGCATTATCGGTTCCGAGGCTCAAATCGTTTCCAAACTGACCTCCGCCCCCGATGTTCACAGCAAAATTCGAGTCATTGCTTACGTTGAATAAGCCCTTGTCAAATGACGTATAGCCCGCCATGTTCGAGGATGAATTCTGGAAGAGCGACGGGAGCCAGGAGTTATCGAGCGCGTTGATTTGCGAAAGTGCGTTACTGAAATTGTAGGCTCTCATCCAACTGATATTGAATTCGTTGCTGAGCGTGGGATTGAAGATATGCACATAGTGGAATTGGTAGGTGTTGACACGATGTACAGGACCATCACCTGCACCGAGGCCCGGCGGGTCTAAAACCACGCCTACGCCTGAGGTATTCGAAGCCAGGAGGTTATTGGGATTGTTAGTTCTGTAACCCGTGTCGTGGAGGTAGCGGAAATAAACGAAATCGTGGCTGCCGATGTTGTAGTCTCCGCGGACCGTGTAGTTGTTGCCATTGATCCCAGCGGTGTAGGAGCTGGAATAATTGTCATAGTCGCCGGGTTCGCTCGACGAATAACCGTTTGGCTGGGGGAAATGCGAAAGATAATTCAGCGCGGTTTGGCTGGATGGAGTGCCCAGGACCGCTGCAGAAATCTGATTGCCAGGGAAGGGTGTCCGCGAATTGGTGACCGGGTTATATGAGGTTGGGTCGTAAATCACAAACTGGCAAACGCTGGGCTCGGTAGTCGGATTGCCATTACACTGTGAGGGATTGAAGCCCGCAGGCGCGTTCGCCAGCCAGGGACTGAAGTCCCCCGCAAGGTCGGCTGCAGTTGGGACGTATGCGGTAAATGCAGTCTGCCCGGAGTTCCGCAAGCGTTCGAAGGAGGCGAAGAAAAACGCCTTGTTTCTTCCATCGAAGACCTTGGGAATAAACACAGGTCCGCCGACGGTGAAGCCGTACTGGTTCTGGTGATAGGGGCTCCGCGGTATGTCCTGAAAGTTGCTGTAAGCATTGTTTGCGTTCATGCCCGCATTCTGGAAGGTGTCGTAGACGGTGCCATGAAGAGCGTTGGTCCCTGACTTTGTAGTCACACTGATCTGGCCCACATCGCGGCCGTACTCAGCCGAATAGTTTGAAACCTCCGCTTTTACTTCTTGGATGGTGTCGGCGTTTATGTTCATGATGGGGCCTTCCACCCAATTATCGTTATTGTCCAAACCGTCGACGTAGTAACCGACACCGTAGTCGGTGCCACCGACGTTCAATTGCATTGCTCCGCCGGCCGCGCTTGCCGAACCAAGTCCCCAAACCATGCGGGTATTGTCGCCGCTGCCGCTGTTGAAACCCGGCAGAATCTGGGCAAAGTTCAGGTAGTTGCGCCCCTCGACGGGCAGGTCCTGAACAAATTTGTTCTCGATGACCTCCGACAGGCTGGCGTCGTCCGTCTTCAACAACTCTGCGGCGCTACTGACTTGCACCGTAGCGGTGGTTCGACCCACTTTCAGGCCGAGGTTAATACGTTGAATCGTGCCGTTTTCGAGAGCGACTGCAGTTGAAACGGTGTTGCCAAAGCCTTCCTTGACTACTTCAACCGTGTAGTGGCCGGCTATCAGATTGGGAAATCGATAGTCACCGCTGGAATTCGTGGTCGCCTTCCACTTGACCCCGGTATCCAGGTTGGTGAGCGTTACCTTCGCGTCGGGTATTACGGCCCCGGCTGGGTCGGTGACATTGCCCAGGATGGTACTGGTGATCACAACCTGAGCTAGCAACGCTGTTGCGACAAGGAAAAGAAACGGCAACAGAAATACCCAATGATTACGACGCATGATTTCCCCCTCCACGCCCAGTGCCGCATCATGGCGGAAAAAGTCGCTGAAGGCGGCGGTGAAAGCGAGGCATTTTGAAACGTTTCAAACCAGTAAACGAAGGAACTTTACTCCGACTCGTTTGCGCTTGTCAATATCTAAATCGAAAGGCCCCGTAGAAACCGCTTGGGGCTCGTCAGGCCTTTTGTTTCCTGCGCACCAGGCCGCTGCGTCCAAGCGCCTTCGTAGTTCGCTCGATCCCCTCAGCTACGACGCTGTAAGGCGGTCCAACCGAGTTGCGCTTCTTCAACTCGGTCGGGAGGAGTACCTTTTTGGGTGCCGAGCGCAACCCGTCGACCCTCTGCAGCAGTAGACGGGCGGCCGTGGCGCCCAGCTGATATCCCGGTTGGTAAACGGATGTCAGGGAAGGATCGGTAAACTGGGTGAACTCCAAGCTATCGAAGCCAGCTATCGACAGGTCTTCTGGGCATCGCAGGCCCAGTTCCCGGGCAGCCTGCAATACGCCAAAAGCCATAAGGTCGTTGCATGCAAAAATAGCAGTGGGGCGAGGAAGCATTCCAAGCAACCGGAGGGCCGCCTGGTATCCGCTCTCCGTATCGAAGCGCGCCTCCTGTACAAATTCGGGCTCAATCTCAACGCGGGCCTCGTTTAGCGCGCGCGTGAAACCCTTCAAGCGCTCCGCTGCATTGGTCAGTCTGAGCGGCCCAGCGATCACGGCCAAACGCCTGTGTCCCATTTGAATTAAATGTTTCGTTGCCAGGTAGGCACCTTCCGCATTGGCGACCAGTACGGCATCACCCTTCCAGCCATCCGGCACCCGATCGATACAAACGACGGGCACCGAAGCCGACGCGTAGGCTCGGAGGTGACCCGCGATATCTGCGCCCGCGGCCGGAATGATAAGCAGGCCGGCGATCTGATAGGAACGCAACTCACGAACGTAGGACGCTTCCTTCGAAGGATCGTTGTCGGCATTGCAGAGGATCACGCGGAAGGAGCGCTTGTAAGCTACGTCCTCGACGCCCCGAACCACGCCGGGGAAAAATGGGTTTGTAATGTCGGGAATCACCATTCCGAGCATGTTGGTTCGGCTTCGCCGGAGTCCCTGCGCTAAAGCACTCGGCTGATAGCCCTTACTGCGGATCGCATCGAGAACACGCTCACGCAGCTTCGGACGGACGGTCGCAGTTTCGTTGATAACATGCGACACTGTGCCGATCGACACACCCGCACGCTCTGCGATCTGCCGCATTGTTACAGGGGCTGTCATATCTTGCCGCGTCAAAGCACAGGCGGCTCTTAGTTTCCGCCGTTATGGAGCGTAGCCGACCAAATCACTGCGCGTCTACTACGCAGCGGAATCCGACTCCCCCGGAGCGATCCATAGCGGGGGACATCAGCAGCAACTTGCCGTGCTCGTTCAGTTTGTACGCCTGAGGGAAGTACCAGATCGAGCCCTGCGGCCGATAGTAGCTGCCGCCGCGCAGAATGCCGCCTCTCGTGTGCTCGTCAAGAAATTCCTCCGACCATTGCCAAATGTTTCCTACCATGTCCATCACGCCGAATGGACTGGCTCCCTTCGGATGTGCATCGACTGCATCCGGACCGCGCATGGTGCGCGACTTGTCGGGTACCGGCACCGCGCCGTCATCCCACTCGTTGCCCCAAGGATAGAGGCGCCCGTCCGTGCCCTGCGCGGCATACTGCCACTCCCATTCATGGGGCAGACGCTTTCCCGCCCAACTTGTGTATGCGCGCGCGTCTTCTTGAGAGACCCAGGTCACAGGCTTGTTTTCCCATCCCTTCGGAAAGCTGCCATCCTTCCAGTCTCGAAGAAAATTCAGATCGTCTTTGGGGTGATACTGGGTGGCGTCAACGAACTTCTTGAAGTCAGCGTTCGTAACGGGGTACTTGTCGATATAGAAAGAAGGCACATGCATGGGGTGTTCGTGAAATCGACGCGGTGAGTCTTCCCACGGATACTGCACATCCACTCCAATGTCATTCAATCCTTCAATCTCGATCCCGGAGACTTTAAAAAGGAAATCAGCTTCGGGGATCTTGATCATCCCCGCCGGGACATTGGTTGCGGCCTTCGTCGGTTGGATAGGGACAATCTGCTGGGGCACCACCTTCCATTCGTGCGAGTAGCTGGCCAACGGCGTTGCCGTCAGCTCTTTCATTCGCGATATCAGGGCCTGCAGCTTCTGGTCTGGTTCGGCGTTGGTCGCGAGGATCGCTCCATAACCTTTTGCTTCGATCGAAAAGACGAGCACGGTTCTGCCACCCGGCCTGGCCTGAGTTTTCAGCTCCACTCCGTGATAAAGATCGAAGTAGCGAACATTGTCTTTCGCGGCCACCTCCATCTGATCGCCCGCGATGTCGTATTCGTTCCGGTTCACAATTGTCCAGACGGCTTGCTCTCCCAGCGGCCAGCGACTGGCAAACACTCCATACCGAAGCATTGGTGCCATCGGTTCCCAATCCTTGCTGACCAGGAACGGCGCTACCCCGCGTTCGATGGCGGCGACCCGCCTGGTGGCTTCTGCATCGCGCGGCGTGATTCCGTTCCAGATGCCCCAGACGTTCTCCCAACTCTCCCAGCCAACTCCGTTGAAAAAAGCGAACTGCAGATCGTCGGTTTTGTCACGATTCCAACGGTGCGAGATATTCACCATATGCCGCGTTTCCAGCCACTTATATTTGTCGACAAGAGGAGTGAAAGGAAATTGGTATTGGCCCCAGGTCATAACGTCCCACGCCAAGGCTTCATCAGACGGGCTTCCCTCGGGCTCGAAGGCGAGGGGATGGCCGGTTTTATCCGCGGCCAGAGAGAATGCCAGGGGGACGCCATCCTGCGTGTCGCCGTTGATGCCGTCAGCGCCGACTTCGGCCATCAGGCTGGCTATCGCGGCTGGCCAGGGAATGCCCGAATCCCGTGTTCCCTGGTCCCACATCATCATCGGAAACAAGACTCGCACGCCGCGGCGATGGAAGTCGGCGATCATCTGCTTTACACCGGCGACGCCTCCGGGCATGCTGCGGATCAAGTCATGCTGATTGCGATTATCGATTCCCATGTTTGGATAGGTCGGCCAGATCAGGACTGCATCAATGCCCCCATAGCGCTTTTCAAGGTCGTCGAGATAGCCGTCTACGGTGTATTTGCCGGCGATCGGATCATAAAAGTATCGATCCTGCACCATCATCTGCGGCTGCATGAAGCTCGACTGCGTCCATTTCAATGCCGGCAGATCGTATCTGGCGCCATCGTAGCCGATGCGTATGCGGCGTTCACCTCTCCAGTGTGTGATATCGGTGAGCCATGCCTCGTGTTCGGACTGAGTGCACGGCTTCGAGCCGCCCTCCCACAGCCCTTTCATCGTGAGGCATTCTGGAGCGGGAATCTGCTGGCCCGTCGGTCTAAACCGCGAGTCTTGGGCAGAACAAACAACGGTAACGATGAGTAAAATGTTTGCGATTCGAGGGAGTAGCGATCTCACGGTTTATCTCCTGGGGTCTCCAGCTTTTCGGTAGAAATATAAAACGTTTCAAAAAAGCTGTCCACCACTCCCGCATCGACGATGCTCTAGCCAGTCTATATAATGTATTAATCTGGCTACTTTGCTTTGCCTGGTTAGACAAAGACCCTACTCGGCGTCTGCTTCTCAAGGCCTGAAAGCCGCGCACAAGCAGCAATTCATTGGGTCCGCCGCACACTCACACGAGGCGGGACCGGCTCTCCCTTACGGCGTCGCTCGATCCAGTTGAAGGCATTTCGGCATTTAAGCGTCGGGCCGTCGGTTTAGAGTATGGGCGTGTCATCGCAGCGCTAAATGTTTTTATCAGGCGATTTACACTCATTGAGAATTTGGGCCGACCCCGGTCAATCAGTGTAATGGCGATTATCGCCAATCATCGCGGTCGGGCGATTGGGGTTTTGGTATTTGTCGGCGTAAAAATGTCATTTTGGCAATAGGGAATGACGATGGGTCGGAGACGTTCAGGGTCAAAATTTTACAACTTCTCTCTTGGCGAATCCGGCTAGACCGAGTATGTTGGCCTACATCCAGTTTGTACTAAGGGAACGAGGCGTGCTCGCAATTCGGAAACCATTTGGATTCGCGGAGCGATGGTCGGGCGGTTGCTCTGCGAACGTTCTTCTAGTGCATGCATGATGTCCTAGGCGCCCGAGAGGAAGCCAGCCATGAAGTCGCTTCTTTGCCTCTCAGCTCTTGTTGTTTGTGGAGTCACCGGGCTCGATTTCTCTCTTATGTCCGGTGTAGCCAGCGCGGCAGCAGTCACGAACGCTAAAGCAGTTCCGACTTCAACTTTGGCAGATGGATCCGATCCATCCCAAGCTTCGGAGTTGCTGATCCCGGGTCCTTTGCGCTCGCTTCTGCGCATGGCGGGCATCAGTCAACAGATCTCGCGCGATGACGTTTTTCCCCTTCTGGCCTGGAACGTATCCACGCTGGGCTATCAAGGCGGCGATCATCCCACGGAATACCTGATCCTGCTTACTCGCTACGTCGCGCAGGCAAGGGAATTAGCAGCCCTAGCTGGCAGTGAGGGCGTGATTCGCGTTTCCGGTTGTGAGGATGCGGCACCGCTGCTGCATATCCTCGGCTACCGCATTGCATCCAAATGCGGCCAGCCCCAGACCTCCCTGCTGACGGCCGACGCTGAGAGAGCATTTCTCACAATCGACTCAGGGTTCCCTCTCACTGAACTTGAGCAGACTGTGGAGGGAGGCAAATCTTTCGAGTATCCGTTCGCTTCCACTCGTGTGCCGGTCTTGTTCGGCGAACGTCAATGGATTGCTGCTGGCAAGAAGAATCGTGGGGACAGCAAGGAGTTAGTGGACGCTATCCTTGGCGATCGCTCGATCGCCCGTTTGTATTGGGCCCTTTCGAAAATGGATCCCGAAACCAGGAACTACTTGCAGCGCAGTCTTGGAATTAGGAGCCTGGTTCCCCACGGCGCTCTACTTGATTTCTACGGCAGCCACATTTGCATCCGCCGCGGACGCGTCCTACTGCCAGGTGGGCCGGAGGCGGACTCGGCATGGGAAGGTTTAGTGGGTGCGAGCCCCGCCACTCCTGCAGATTTCATTCCGAGATTACTTTCGAAAGACAAGGGTTGGCTGGTGGCTTATTTTGATGTGCTTGCGACTGTGAGTCGCAGGCAAGGGGTCTATTTCACCAATGCACACCGGTTGCAGCGGTTTTTTGCTGCGATGCCAACTCCAACTCCATCCACAAGTGCCACATCGGGAGCATTCAGGCCGGCGCCATGGCTATTCCTGTTGGTCAGTCAAACTCAGTGGGACCCTCGAGGCGAGCCATTGGTTCCTGGCGGCATCGAAATCTGGCGGGAAATTCTTCCTCGCTGGAAAGATGCTTCTCGTGCGTTACGAGAACGGGAAAGACGCCCGATCAAGAATGCCGAAGACCTCATGGAGGATATGTTCGCTATTTCTCGAGAAAGTACAGAAGACGGGCCTTTGCAGGCTTACCTCGCTCTAAGCGAACTCGACAGCCGACGATCTCCGGGCCATGCCCTCGCCGCTGAAACCGTCCGCTTGATGTGCCTGAAATTCAGCGACTTCAGCGACCAGTATCGGATCTTCTCTGAATTTCCGCAGTTGAGCGATGCCTCGATCCTGCTCTTCCTAGATATCGCCGATCGCGTTGGAAAGATTCCGAATCCGTCGCGCAGCGACGCCCTCGGCATCTTTCAGGCGAATATGGGCATCTGGCAAATTCTGGCTCGCCAGGGTCAGATTCCTACTCTCCAACTGGATGAGTCCTGGCAAAACGTGGTCAAACCTTTCTCTAGAGTCCGATCGGCGAGTCAGGTGTACGATGCCGGTCGAATATCCTTGGCGCGGCTATTCCGCTCAGTCAGCGGCAGCCCCGCGGTGTCGCAAGATGAGATTGTTGAGCTCCTCGCCGGCCCTCAGCAGAACACGGCCGAAGGTAAGAAGGTTCACCGCGACTTGGCGGATAGGATCAACTCTGTCCTGGATGGTCAACGGTTAGTCTCACTCGACACCTTGATCGCGCTGGGCGACGCCTTAAGAGAAGAGGCTGACGGAAAACCGCCGGAGGAATATCTGATCCACATGGCGGGCGAGCTCCACGAATTCCAGATGCCGCAACCGATCTTTACGAACAGGGAGAGGACGGAATGGGCTGCTTCCATCTACAACAATCATCACACAGATTTGGAGATGCGGACCAACGTGGAGCGAGTGCTTAAATCGACCAAAGTTTCGCGTTCGCAACTCGAAGAAGCTCGCGGCCAGCTCACTCCGTTTCTGAGGGACATCCTTGTGGGCCTAAACTATGCCTACTACGAACCACCAGGCGCCCAGGCCCTGCACAACAATCCGCTTTTCGTTCGCTCGCACGATTTTTCGGGCGAAACGGTTGAGGGTATTAAAGCCATCTGGCAGGCGCCTCAACCGTTCGGCGCGGGCAACCCCGCCGGCGGGGGCGCTCACTTCGTCGGCTCCATGGCCGATCTTCCTTATGTGCTGGCTGAACTCGAGCAAGATTTCATCGCTCCGAGAAACGTGCAAGCTCTCATCTGGCAAGAATTAGTCCCCAGTCTTTTGGCCAGCGCAGTCTTGCCCCGCTGGTGGACTGTGAGTCCTGAAGAGCTGCATGCCGTCACACTCTATCAGCAAGCTGGCGAGGAACTCCTGACCACATCCGCGAGGGACGAAAAACTGCGAGTGAAAGTCATGGCAATTCTTTCAGACCGTATCCTTCCGCGGCGGTCGGAAAAAATTGAGCAGGCTCTACGCTCCGGGCAGCCAGCAGAGATTCTCGCGGACTTCACCCCGGCCGATGCTTTTTACTTGACCGTGGAATTCGAGCGCAGTTATCCAGGGGAAACCGGTTCGTCGGGGACCGCTGGTCAGGAGCTTCGCGACCTCCGTCGGCTGCATCCGGAAGTGGTGAACTGGAAACGCTTGTCGCAGGATTTTGGAATACCTCATCCGACGCTTAGCTACACCTACGGCCTCGAGTTGCTCAATGTGCCTCCACTGCCGGCATTTTCGGGTTTTGCGAGCCGTCTGCTGGCCGAATCATGGGATTCTTCCAACCTTTATTGGGCTCGCTTGGCTGATGAAACTGGTTATCCTCCAGTCGCGCTGAATCAATTAGTTCCGGAGCTTACGCGAGAAATGGTCGAAAGGATTTTCGCTACCGATCTGGAGGATTGGCCCGCAATCCTCCGCGCTCTGCGCGAAACCGGGGAAGGTTTTCGGAAGCGAAACGTTGCTTCGTCGACCAGTATCCGAGACGCTCGTCCTGAAGATTCAAGCTCGATGGGGAAGATCCAGCGAGTCACGCGACATTAAAAGGGAATCGCTGGAACGGGTTAAGAACTATGCGTTGCCAATCGTTTCTCTCATTTTTCGTTCTTCTCGGTTTGTTCTTCCCGTTCGAAGGCAGGGTCGAAGGCCAGGACGACTCTGCACTCCGAGTTGTCGTCAACATGGTCCAACTCAATGTTGCAGTTACGGATAAGAATGGAGATTACATCACCGGCCTCCACCCTGAGGATTTCGTGATCACGGAAGACGGAATTAGCGAAAAGCTTGCTACCTTTGCCGAGGGCGATGCGCCTGCGCGCAGCGTCGTTGTGTCTGAAGCGGGCGACGGTCAGATGGCGAATACGCCGCCAAGCTTTTCATCACTGATTGCGGGTTCCAACATCTTCATTCTGTTTGATACCAGCAACTATATGTATCGAGACTTTGTTTTCGCCCAAGATGCGATCTCTGAATTCGTTCACTCTCTAGAAGGCGCCGATAAGATCGCATTCTATTCCTACAGCCGGGACCTCTCACGAGCCGCACCTCCAACCTCTGACCGCGTGCAGGTTTTGCGGGGCGTTCGCTCCACCGTAGCCGGAGATTCAGCCGCTCTTTATAACGCTCTCCTGCTGACGGTAAGAGATGCTGCCCAGTACACGGGCAGAAGAATTGTCGTGGTGTTCTCTAATGGCCCGGACAACTCCAGCGTCGTGTCACCCGAGGATGTTGCCGAGCTCGCCCAGTCAGCGGGAGTTTCCGTCTATATGATCAGCACGCAGGAAGCGAAGTTGGAGCCCGTTTCCACTGCGGTGTTTGAGCGGATGACAGCAGACACGGGGGGCAAAGCCTACTTCGCGAAGAGTTGGAAAGATGAGAGGCGCGCGTTCGCTTCCATCACGGATGATCTCGCGCACTTGTATTCGCTCAGCTACTATCCTAAGCCGAATTCCAACACCGGCTGGCGTGCGATTACGGTAAAGCTTACGGGTGACAAAGCCAAGAAATACAAAGTACGCACACGCGACGGATACCGTTTACAGCGCACCCGGTTTTCCTCGGGTCCTCGAGCCGCCCGACCCGACGCCAAGCCAGAGTGACCGATGTCAAGTTTCTGTTTGTAACTGACGTCGAGCATGAACCACGCTGCAGCCGTTGTGGAAACTGGAACTCTACTTTGAGAAAAGTACCCCTTAAAACCAAGTCGTCCAGTCATCAGAATGAATCTAAGCGCCGGCGGTTGGGCCGGGCGTATGAACCTCTGCCGGCTTTGGGCTAGAAACCCGTACTGCTAGAGCGGTTCTGTCACCACCACCGACTGAGTAGCCTTAGCAAAGCGAGGTTGCTTGGAAGCGTGTCGGAGCAGATGCGCTTACGGGGGAATTTTTGTAATCAGATGGGATGAGAAGGCCGGTCTCCGACGGGATGCTGTACGCTTCCAAGTTATCGACGCGCTCGAAGCGCAAGAGATAAAGGAGACCGGCAATGAGGAAGGTTAGCACCGCGGCTGCAAGTCAGATTAAGAACTTCTCCTTCCTAAAGAAGTTCATCCCCTTCTCCACTGCTGCGCTAATTGTTTTATCCAGCGTGCCGTCCAATAGGAAATCGGCCTACAGTCGACAATGTATATTGCTCACGAATTTACCCTAGAAAATCGATTGTCCCTTGACTCGCTGATTCCATAGTGATAACTGTCTTTGCACTGTGCGAATTATTTCGCACGGTTGCTACGTATCTCATTCCATCGGGAAATCCCATGAAGTCCCTTTCCAGTTTCACCTCGTTTACACTCCTGCGTTCTCTGCGATTCTTCCGGCCATTTGCCGGGGTCCTGCTATTGCTCACGTCCGCGGTTGGACAGACGGTCAACGTGGTTCAAACGAATCCGGATCAGTCGGCGCTGCTGAGTCCGCAACCTTCGCTGACTTTCGCCCCTGGCGCGGCGAGCACGCTGACCATCAGCGTAGACGACACCATTCGTTACCAGACGCTGGAAGGAGTGGGCGCTTCGTTTACAGATTCGGCCGCCTGGTTGGTTTGGGAAAAGCTTACGCCGGCGCAACGAAATCAGCTGATGCAAGATCTTTTCAGTTCTGGGGGGATTCATCTCAGTTTTCTGCGCCAGCCGATGGGCGCCACTGATCTTGCGTTGAGCAATTACACGTATGACGACCTGCCGACTGGAGACACCGACCCAAATATGACGCAGTTCTCGATTGCGCATGATCAGGCCTACATTATTCCAACCATCAAGGCCGCCTTGGCAGTTAATCCTCAAATCAAGGTTCTCGCGTTACCTTGGTCACCTCCTGCATGGATGAAAACGAGTGGATCGACGAATGGCGGCACGCTGAATACGGAATATTTTTCAGCACTGTCGAAATATTTCGTTAAGTTCATTCAAGCGTATGAGGCGAATGGGATACCCATCAACTACGTCGCGGTCCAGAATGAGCCGCTGTATGAGACCAGCGGTTATCCGACGATGTTCATGACGCCCTTGGATGAAGGGAACTTCATCAGCCGTTATCTGGGTCCGGTGCTGATGGCGCAGCGCTTCCAGAATCAGGGATGGAATTTCGACCGTCAGAACGCTTCTCTAACCGACGCGACACCTGGCATTTTCGGCTACGAGCACAATTGGGACAACCCACTGTATCCGGAACTGTTGCTG
>Ga0209380_10001361_pt1 | contig 16486 bp, 7 predicted proteins | sample HubBroMetageWFT6_FD_188347 | JGI IMG/M metagenome (GOLD analysis project Ga0209380, IMG submission 188347) | Warmed and freeze-thawed soil microbial communities from the Hubbard Brook experimental Forest, New Hampshire - Hubbard Brook CCASE Soil... | ecosystem: Environmental > Terrestrial > Soil...
TCGAGTACCTGGGACGCATTGATCATCAGGTCAAGCTGCGCGGTTTCCGTATTGAGTTGGGCGAGATTGAAACTGTGCTCGACGCCCACCCCAGGGTGCGCCGCCGTCTGGTGATGGTCCGCGAGGACGAACCCGGCAACAAACAACTTGTCGCCTACGTGGTCGCTGACGACGATAGTCATGAGGCAGGCGCAGAAGCAACGGACAACTCCTCAACCACCGCTTTCGTCGCGGTACTCCGCCGATGGGTGGCTGAGAAGTTACCGGAGTTCATGGTGCCTTCGGCGTTCGTGCTGTCGGAAGCGATGCCGCTGTCGCCGAACGGCAAGATCGACCGGCGCGCGCTCCCGGCTCCGGAGCAAGCGCGTGACACCGCAGCAGCGTACGTTGCGCCGCGTACTCCGCTGGAAGAAACTCTGGCACAGATTTGGAGGGACGTGCTGCGCCTCGACAAGGTCGGAGTGCAGGACAACTTCTTCGCTCTGGGCGGCCATTCGTTGCTGGCGACTCAGGTTGTCTCCCGCGTGCGCCAGGCTGCGGGCGTCGAACTGCCTCTCCGCCACATGTTCGAGTGGCCAACCATTGCAGAGCTCGCCCTTAGGGTTGAAGAACTCAAGACAGTTGAGGCAGTGGTATTGCCGCCCATCCGGCGCGCGCAACGCGACAACTCGCTCCCGCTTTCATTTGCGCAACAGCGTCTTTGGTTCCTCAATCAGCTCGAGCCTGACAATCCCCTTTACAACATTCCACTGGCCATCCGGTTGAACGGCGCATTGAACATCGAGTCCCTGAAGCGCGCGCTGAATGAGATTGTCCAGCGACACGAAGTACTGCGCACCCGGTACGTGGTTGAAAACGAACTGCCCGTTCAATTGATTACAGATGAAGTCGAGATTGCACTTCCCGTAGAGGACCTTACCGATTTGCCGGACGAGGCGCAGCAGTCTGCAGTCCGGCGGATGGCGATCGAGAATGGCCGGCATGTATTCAATCTCGAAACCGGCCCCGTATTTCGCGCCAGTCTATTGAAGCTCGGCGAGCAAGACCATGCGCTGCTGTTGAACACGCACCACATCGTGAGCGACGGCTGGTCGATCTGGCAGTTCGTACGCGAGCTTGCCGCGCTCTATGAAGCATTCACGACGGACAAGCCATCGCCGCTGGCGGAACTGCGCATCCAGTACGCGGACTTCGCGATCTGGCAGCGAAGCTGGATGCAGAGCGACATGTACAACAAGCAGCTTGCGTACTGGCGGAAGCAACTGGATGGCGCTACCGCGACGTTGGAGTTGCCCACGGACCGCGTACGCCCGGCGAACCCAAGCTATCGCGGATCAACCTGCCGGGTAGTGTATCCCCGAAGCTTGACCGACAAGCTGAATGAGCTGAGCCGGCGCGAGGGCGTCACGCTCTTCATGACGCTGATAGCTGCCTACCAGACCCTGCTGTTTCGTTATAGCGGTCAGGAAGATCTCTCGGTCGGTTCGCCTATTGCCAACCGTATCCACGCCGAGATCGAAGACCTGATCGGCTTCTTCGTCAACACGCTGGTGATTCGCGGCAATCTCTCGGGCAATCCCACATTCCGCGAATTATCGCAACGGGTGCGTGATACGGCGCTGGGGGCTTACACCAATCAGGACTTGCCCTTCGAGAAGCTGGTTGAAGAACTGCAACCGGAGCGCGACTTGGGCCGCTTGCCACTGTTCCAGGTGTGGTTTGTGTTGCAGAATGCACCACGGTCCGCGTTCCAGCTCTCTGGCATCGAGATCGCCGCGATGGATGTCCACAATGGGACCTCCAAGTTCGACATTGGAATGTTCATGGTCGAAAAGCCTGAGGGACTGGTCGCCAACGTCGAGTATTCCACCGAAATTTTCGACGACAGGACGATTCAACGCATGGTAGGCCATTTTGGTGTCCTGCTGGAGGCGATTGCCGAAGACCCAAGCCGCCGGATCGGCGAACTCCCGCTGCTCACGGCTGAAGAACGTCGGCAAATTGTGGTCGAGTGGAACGATACGCACCATGCCTTTCCGCGCGAGCGCTCGCTGCACCAGTTCATCGAAGAGCAGGTGGAGCGCACGCCAGATGCGCCGGCGCTGATCTTCGAATCGCAAGAGCTTTCGTATCGTGAGCTGAATGCCCGCGCCAACCAGCTTGCACACAGACTGCGAGGCCTGGGCGTTGGCCCCGAGAAACTGGTGGCCATCTGCGCTGAGCGATCGGTTGAGATGGTGGTGGGCTTGCTGGGTGTCATGAAGGCCGGCGGTGCCTATGTTCCCATTGACCCGGATTATCCGCGTTCGCGGCTGGCGGTCATGCTCGCAGACGCTGAGCCTCCTGTGCTACTGACCCAGGAACACTTGCTCGACGTGCTCTCGGAGCACAGCATTCCGACCATTTGTCTCGATCGCGACTGGCCCTCCGTCGCAGCCGAATCCACGGAGAACCCTCCGGTCATTACGACGGGCAAAGATCAGGCATACATGGTCTACACCTCGGGATCGACCGGCAAACCCAAGGGCGTTCCCAATGTGCATGAAGGCATCGTGAACCGGCTGCTGTGGATGCAGGGCGCCTATGGCCTCGATGGCAGCGATCGGGTTTTGCAGAAAACACCGTATAGCTTCGACGTGTCGGTATGGGAGTTCTTCTGGCCCTTGATGACGGGAGCTTGCTTAGTCGTGGCGCGTCCGGAAGGCCACAAAGACCCGAGCTACCTGGTGAATCTGATTGCCGAGCAGAAGATCACGACCCTGCACTTCGTGCCCTCGATGCTGCGCATCTTCCTGGAGACGGAAGGAGTAGAGCGTTGCCAGAGTCTGCGGAGGGTGATCTGCAGCGGCGAGGCGTTGACGTTGGATCTGCAGCAGCGCTTCTTCGAACGGCTAGGGGCCGAGTTGCACAATCTCTACGGGCCCACGGAAGCAGCAGTAGACGTCAGCTACTGGCAGTGCAAGCCAGACAGCGGGCTCTCGATTGTGCCCATCGGCAAGCCGATCTGGAACACGCAGCTCTACATTCTCGACCAGTACCTGCAACCGGTACCGATCGGCGTGCCTGGCGAATTGCATATCGGAGGAGTGAACCTGGCGCGGGGCTACTTGAAGCAGCCGGAGTTGACGGCGCAGAAGTTTATACGCGATCCGTTCGGACGGGAGCCGGGAGCGCGGCTCTACAAGACGGGCGACCTGACGCGCTTTCTCCCTGACGGCAACATCGAGTACCTGGGGCGCATCGACCATCAGGTGAAACTGCGCGGCTTCCGTATCGAACTCGGAGAGATTGAGACCACTTTGGACAGCCATCCTGGCGTGGGGCAAAGTGTGGTGCTGGCGCGCGAAGATGTGCCGGGCGATAAGCGCCTTGTCGCCTACGTCGTCGCCGATCCGGGGTACAGAGGTGGCGATGACACCGAGCCCGACGGCGCGCTGACCGGCGAGCAGGTGTCGCAGTGGACCGAAGCCTTTGACGAAGCGTACCGCCGCGGCGAAGACGTCGCTGAGGCGACCTTTAATATCCGTGGTTGGGACAGCAGTTACACCGGCGAGGCCATCCCCGCGCAAGAAATGCGCGTGTGGGTGGAGACAACGGCGGACCGCATTCGTGCGTTGCGTCCGAAAAGCGTTTGGGAGATCGGTTGTGGCACGGGGTTACTGCTTTTCCGTCTGGCGCCGGGCAGCGAGCGCTACTACGGAACCGACATCTCGCAGACCGCGCTGGGCTTTCTCCAGCAGCAGATGCAACGGCCTGACCTCCAACTCCCGCAGGTGAAACTGGAACGTAAGGCCGCCCATGAGTTCGATCACGAGCAGATGCGCAGGCAGTTTGACGCCGTGGTCCTGAACTCAGTTGTACAGTACTTTCCCGACCTCGATTACCTGATGACCGTACTCCAGGGCGCGGTGGAGTCCGTGCGGCCAGCCGGAGCAGTGTTCATCGGTGACATCCGTAGCTTCCCACTGCTTGAAGCATTTCACACGTCGGTGGAAGTGTTCCGGGCGGATGACAGCCTGAGCCGCGAGGAACTGCGTCAAAAGGTGCAGAAAGCAATCCGCCAGCAGGGCGAGCTGCTGGTCGATCCCGAGTTTTTCCGTGCGATTCGTCAGCGTTGGCCGCGGATTACCGACGTTGAGATACAACTCAAGCGCGGTCGAACGCAAAACGAGTTGACGCGCTTTCGCTACGACGTGGTGTTACATGTCGGCGAGCAGACCCCACCCCGAGTGGATTGTGCATGGCTCGACTGGAAGAAGCAGGGTCTCACGATTGATTCGCTGGCGGAGATACTGCAGAAGACGCAGCCCGAGATGCTGGGGCTGACGAGCGTTCCCAACGCGCGGCTGACTTCTGATGCGGCGGCGCTGGAGTGGCTTAACAGCGAAGATGGCGCTTCGTCGGTTGGTGAGTTACGCAAGCACTTGATCGACATTTCCGCGCTGCCGGCAGTCGAGCCGGAAGATCTGTGGAACCTCGAGCAGGTTCTGCCGTACCAGATTGAGGTTCGGGCTTCGAAGGCTGCGCTCGACGGTTGTTGCGACGTGGTAGTGCGCCGCCGAAACGATCAAGGCGAAGTGGCGGACTACGCGATCGCTCGTTTCCCCGGCGAGAGCGACGTCTTCCGTCCCTGGGCGACTTACGCTAACAACCCGTTGCGGCAGCGCGTTGCCGGCAAGCTGATTCCGCAACTCCGCCTGTGGCTCGGCGGTAGATTGCCGGAGTATATGGTGCCGTCGGCTTTCATGCTGCTGGACGCGATGCCTCTGTCAGCCAACGGCAAGGTAAATCGCAAGGCGCTGCCCGCACCAGAACAGTCCGCGAATGACGGAGACAGCTATCGTGCACCTCAGACTCCAGTAGAGGAGATGGTGGCCGCCATCTTCGCCGATGTGTTGCGAGTGGAACGCGTCGGCGTCGACGACAACTTCTTCGAACTCGGCGGGCATTCTCTGTCGGCGACCCAGGTGGTCTCGCGCATCCGCCAGAATCTGCAGGTGGACCTGCCGGTACGGACGATGTTCGAGTTCCCGACCGTCGCGGGAATGGCCCAGGCAGTCGAGCAGAGGCAGCGCGGCGAGAAACGAATGCTCGTTCCACCCATTGTGCGGGTGCCGCGAAATCAGCGCCTGCCGCTGTCATTTGCGCAACAACGTTTGTGGGTGCTCGACCAGATCGAACCCAACAATCCCCTGTACAACATCCCGCGCGCGATCCGGCTGACTGGAGTGTTGAACGTCGAGGCGCTGCAGACCGCCCTAAACGCAATCGTGGATCGTCACGAGGTTTTGCGGACGACTTATCAGGCCGAGAAGGGCGAGCCGTTCCAGGTAATCGCGCCGGAGTTGCAGCTTCCGCTCCCGATCACGGACCTGACCGGATTGCCCGAGACCGAGCGCGAGAGGGAAGCGCAACGCATCGTGCATCAGCAGGGAGCAATGCCCTTCGACCTGGCCGCGGACCCGATCACCCGGCCCATGCTGCTCAAGATGGGCGATGAGGACCACATTCTCCTGATGCTCACTCATCACATCGCCAGCGACGGCTGGTCGAGCGGCATTCTGATGCGGGAATTGACGGCGCTATACGAAGCCGCGTTGCTGGGCAAGCCCGCCGATTTACCCGAGCTCTCGATCCAATACGCGGACTACGCGGTTTGGCAGCGTAACTGGTTACAAGGCGAGGTGCTGGAGCAACAACTGGCCTACTGGAAGCACCAACTGGAAGGCGCCCCGCTGCTGTTGTTGTTGCCCACGGACCGGCCCCGGTCGGTGGAGCCCACCTTCCGAGGCGCGATACATCGCTTTCTGCTGCCCCCGACCTTGGCCGAAGCCATACGCATGCTCAGCCGCCAGCAGGGCGGCACCGGATTCATGACCATGCTGGCCGCGTTTCAGACGCTGGTCCTGCATTACACCCAGCAGACGGACATCGTGCTGGGAACCGACTTAGCCAACCGCGCAACCGTTGAGACGGAGGCGCTGATCGGCTTCTTCGTCAACTTGCTTGCGCTCCGCACCGACCTGTCCGGAGACCCAACGTTCGTGGAGTTGCTGGGCCGAGTGCGCGAGGTCGCCCTGGGAGCCTATGCCCATCAGGACGTTCCCTTCGACAAACTAGTCGAGGAGTTGCAGCCGGAGCGTAGCCTGAGCCACAACCCGCTGGTGCAGGTGTTGTTCGTGCAGCAGAACACACCGCGCGCGGCCACGCCCATGCCCGGATTGGAGATGTCGCAGTACCCGCAAGAGGTACCCTCGAAGTTCGACATGGTCGTATTCGTGTCCGAGACCGGCAAGGGAATGGCGGGCATGTGGCTTTACAATCCCGATTTGTTCGATGCTACGACCATTGCGCGGATGGCAGGGCTTTACCAGTCGGTGCTGGAGAAGGCCACGGCGAATCCAGCGATGCGGCTGAGCCAGTTGCTGGAGTTTCTGGCCAACGAAGATCGCCAACACCGTTCCTCGCAGCACAAAGAGTTCCAGGAACTCGGTCTGCAAAAACTGAAGAGCGCGAAACGCAAAACCGTAACTCGAGAATAGTCGCAGGAGATCAGGGCCCCGATGAGCAACAACACCGTTGCAGGTTTTCGTCTTTCAACCCAGCAGGAACGACTGTGCTCCCAGCAGGCTGGCAACACCTCCGCGTTCTGGGCTGAATGCGAACTCCTGGTGGAGGGACCTCTCGACGCGGCGAAGATGCAGGCGGCTATTAGCAGCGTTGTCCAGCGGCACGAGATTCTGCGCACAGTATTTCAGCGCCAGACCGGACTGAAGCTGCCATTTCAAGTGATCCTGGAATCCTCCGACTTTGCTTGGCAGGCATCTGATCTGACTGGACTAGATGAATCTTCCCAGCGCGAGCAGCTACACAAACTCGTTGGCAACCGGGATGCGAAATTCGATCTGGAACAGGGTCCGGTAGTTCACGTCGTTTTGGCCACGCTCGCTTCGAGCCAGCATTCGTTGGTCTTGAGCCTTCCAGCTCTCTGCGCAGACTTGCGCGCAATGCAGAATCTTGCCGGAGAAATCGCGCGGGCCTATGTCGGCAGACTCGACGACTCCGCCGATGTCATGCAGTACGCCGACGTCGCCGAGTGGCAGCAAGAATTGCTGGCCAGCGAAGAGACCAAGACGGGACGGCACTACTGGCGCGACTACGGTCGAAACCTCGATTTCTCCTCTCTGGACTCGGCGTTGTCGGGTTTCGAGCGAAAGTCCGCCGCAGAGTTTTTTCCCGGCGTCGTAGTGAAGCAGCTGGAGCTTCCGCAACTCGCGTCGCTGACTAATGAGCCGCTGCAAGACTTCCTGCTTGCGGCCTGGCACGTGTTTCTGTCGCGCATGACTAGTCGCCCTGGCGTAATCGTTGGCTGCCAGTTCGACGGCAGGAATTATCCGGAGCTGGCCAACACTCTGGGAGTGCTCTGCAAGTATTTGCCTCACGAGTCAGTCTGTTCGGACGCGACGACGTTCCGCAGCGTGCTCGAACAGGTGCAGCATGACCGCGACGATTTTCGGAACTGGCAAGACAGCTTCTCGTGGAGCAATGCCGGTCTGCCCGCGGGGCTGGATCAAGGACCGACCCTGCCGCTGGCCTTCGACTTTGCCGAACTTCCCAGCAGTCAGGCCGTCGGAGACTTGAAGTTCACAACGCTGCGGCAGCAGGCCGACTGCGAGCAATTCAAGTTGAAATTGTCGGTACGTCGCCAGGGCGATCGCCTGTGGCTCGAGTTCTATTTCGACTTAGGATGTCTCGATCGATCGACCGTCAAACGCTGGGCCTCGCATTTCTTGACCTTGCTTGCGTCCGCTGTTGCTAATCCTGAAAGGTTGACATCTCGGCTGCCTTTACTCGACTTGCGCGAACGCCAAGAGTTCCTGGAGGACTGGAATCAGACAGCCTCCGACTATCCTCGCGATCGTTGCATTCACCAACTGTTCGAAGCGCAAGTGGAGCGAACGCCCGATCTGCCGGCATTACGCTACGCGGGCGAGTGCCTCACCTACCGGCAGTTGAACGAGCAGGCCAACCAACTGGCGCACTACCTACAAAGCAAGGGTGTGCAGAACGATTCGTTGGTCGGGCTGTGCGTTGATCGCAGCACCGGCATGCTGGTCGCGCTCCTTGCCATCCTCAAAGCCGGAGGCGCATACGTTCCGTTGAGCGCGGATCAGCCCAAGCCACGACTTGCGCAGCAACTCGCCGGTGTTTCTGCGGTGGTGACGGAAGGCAAGTTCGAGTGCCTGATGCCGGCGTTTGGTGGGCCGGTTGTTCTGCTCGATCGTGATAGCGAGCAGTGGTCACAGCAACCAATCGTGAATCCGCAGCCGGTCACGAATCCCGAAAGTCTTGGCTACGTCATCTACACTTCGGGTTCCACCGGGACTCCCAAAGGCGTGGCAGTCCGCCATTGCAATCTGGTCAATTACACATCGTTTGTTCAGCGTCGGCTGGAGTTGGAAAAGTGCCCCGAGCCGCTTCACTTTGCAACCGTCTCAACCTTGGGCGCGGACCTCGGCAACACCTGTATCTATCCCTCGCTGATCTCCGGAGGATGCCTGCACGTAATTGCTCACGACGTCGCCGCCGACAGCCAGCGCTTTCGCGAGTACATGGCGCGCTACCCGGTTGACGTCCTCAAGATCGTCCGATCTCATCTGATGGCGTTGCTCAATGCAGGAGGCGGAAAGGAAGTTCTACCTCGAAAGCATTTGGTCACGGGTGGCGAAGCACTCACGATTCCTCTGATGGAGAAGATCGTCGCAGCGGGCGGGAGTTGCGAGGTCTTGAATCATTACGGCCCGACCGAGACCACCGTGGGATCCCTAACCCTGCGCCTCAACGAATACGACTGGCGCAACTCGACTGCGCAGACAGTTCCTATTGGCCGCCCCATCGCGAATACCCGCGTTTACGTTCTCGACACGCAGGGCGAACCCGTTCCCATCGGCGTTGCCGGTGAACTCTTCATCGCGGGTGATGGCGTCACTGCCGGATATGTCAATCAGCCGGACCGCACCGCCGAGCGCTTTCTGCCGGAGCAGCTCGGACCCGATCCGAACGAAAAGATGTATCGCACGGGCGATCTTGTCCGGTACCTGCCGGACGGAAACATTGAGTTCCTCGGCCGCGTCGACGACCAGGTTAAGATCAGGGGATTTCGCATCGAGTTGGGAGAAATCGAGTCGGTGCTTCTGCGCCACGGTGGCGTGAAGCAGGCCGCCGTTCTAGCGGTGGCCGACGAGCGCGGCGATAAGTCTCTCGTTGCCTACGTGGTTGGCGCGGCCGGCCCCGACGAGCTGCGCAGCTACTTGCGGGGACAATTGCCGGACTACATGCTCCCCTCGACGAGTGTTGAGTTGCCGAGATTTCCGCTCAACGCCAACGGAAAGATCGACCGACAGGCTCTTCCGAAGCCGGAGGCTGTGCAGGCGGCTCAGAAGGAACCTGTGTCTCCGCGCACGCCCAGCGAAGAGGTAATTGCTGCCATCTGGGCAGAAGTCCTCAAGCGTGATGGAGTCGGCGTCGAGGACAACTTCTTTGAGATAGGTGGTCACTCGCTGCTGGCGACCCAGATCGCCTCCCGGTTGCGCGAGCATTTCAGCATCCCAGTCGCGGTGCGGACGGTCTTTGAGGCCCCCACCATCGCCGAATTGGCCAGGCGCCTTGATAACGCCCGCCGGGAAGAGCATGGTCTGCTTCCGCCGCCAATTCAACCGGTACCGCGAGACCGCGACTTGCCGCTTTCGTTCGCTCAGGAACGTCTCTGGGTGCTCGACCAAATGGAGCCTAACAACCCCCTTTACAACATTCCGCGTGCGATGCGGATGAGGGGACCGTTGCAACCCGCGGCCTTGGAAAAGGCGCTGAACGAAATTGTCCGGCGGCATGAATCGCAACGCACAACGTTCGCTGCAAAGGACGGTCACCCGGTGCAGGTCATCCTCCCGTCCGTGACGCTGCCGCTGGTGATTCAGGACCTGACCGGAGTTCCCGACGCCGCAGGCGAAGAAGAAGCGCGACGGATCGCGATCGAGGAGTCGATGCGGCCTTTCGATCTGTCGACTGGCCCACTGGTGCGCACCCGGCTGTTGCGGATTACGAATGAAGACCATGTGCTGCTGTTGACGATGCATCACATCATCAGCGACGCATGGTCGGCGGGTATCTTCGTGCAGGAACTCGGCGCGTTCTATGAAGCCAATTGCGCCGGCAGTCCCTCGCCTCTTCCCGAACTCAAATTGCAGTATGCCGATTATGCCGCGCAAGAAAGGCAGTGGCTCTCTGGAGAAGTGCTGCGAAAGCAGCTCGCCTTCTGGCGCGAACGCCTAAAGGGCATTCCCCCGGTTCTGGATCTGCCGCTCGACCGGCCGCGTCCCGCCCCTCGGACATTCGCAGGTGCGTGCGAGATGCTGCGGATTCCTCTGGAGGATCTCCGCGGGCTGAAGGAACTGGGTCGCCAGCAAGGCGCGACGCTCTTCATGACACTCATGGCTGGCTTCCAGGCGATGCTGTCGCGGTACTCCGGGCAGGAGCAGATCGTGGTCGGCACCGACCTGGCGAATCGTACCACGCCGGAAACCGAGCGCATGATCGGCTTCTTCATCAATCTTCTGCCAGTGCGTAACGATCTCTCCGGCAACCCGACCTTCCGCGAACTGCTGGGTCGCGTGCGCGAAGGTCTGCTGGAAGCCTATGCCCACCAGGAAGTGCCGTTTCCCAAGATCGTTCAGGAAATCCAGCCGGAACGCAGCGCAACCCACAATCCCATTGTGCAAGTCCTGTTCGTGATGCAAAACGTTCCGCGCGGCAAACGTGAACTCGCCGGAGTTCAACTGGAGCCCTTCGAGGTTCCAGTCACCACGTCGAAGTTCGACATGGCGCTGTTCGTCGGCGAGAGGCCTGATGAATTGATTGGCTACTGGGTCTACAGCACCGAGCTGTTCGACCGATCCACCATTCAGCGCATGGTCCGGCACTTTGGGAACCTGCTGCGTAGTGCGGTCGCTCAACCCGATGCGCGGCTGAGCGCGCTGGCGATGCTGAGTCCGGAAGAAGTGGAGCAGCAGGAAGCTGAGAAGAAGCAGCGCAAACAGTCGCAGTTCAAAAAGCTCAAGACCACCGCACCTGCGGCAGTAGGACTCTCCCTCGACGACGCCAGCCAAAAATCATGAAGTGATTTGCTGGAGTTGATAGCGTAGCGCTTCAGCGCGACGTCGCAGCACTTTTTTTGGTGTTGAGCCGGGTTTCAACCTGGCGGCACTCGCCCGTCTGACCGACAGGAATTTTCTAACTGAATTTGACGATCGCAAGAACCAGGAACACAACTTCCGCCGCCACCAGCGAGATCCAGATCTTCTGACGCAAGCGCGACCGCGAGATGTCACGCTTGAACTGCATCTCCACCACCAACATTTCTGGATTGACCGGCGCAGCTACCGCGGGTGCCGTCATCAGCTCGTGAGTTCCTGAATAGGTGCTGGCTGATTGCGGCGCATCGGGTAGATAGACCTTGGGTCCGTCGATGAGCGACGACCAGTCCATGATCTGTAGCCAGGTATCCGCTTCGTAGGCCTTGACCGGCTCCGAGGTCAACTCCAAAGGCGGCAGCTTCTCGGGCGCCATGCGATCGCGGAGACTGCCGAGCAGGGAAACCCACCAGGGATGCGCGATTTCGTCGCCCAGCAACTCGCCTACATCGATGGGATGCGATTCCAGTTGCAGCGGCGGAAGCATCTCGGGCGAAACCACGTCAGCAATGTTGGTGAAGACCGTGCGGTACCACGGCAACTCCATCAGGTCGCCAACCATCAGCCCGACATCCACCGGCCTTGACGTCAATTGCAGCGGAGGAAGCCGCTCGGGCGCAACCCGGTCGATGACGTTGAGTACGAGCGAACGCCATAACGGCAGGGTGAGTTCTTCTGGCGGAGCGAAATCAAGGTCGTACATCAGGGTGCTTCAATGATAACAGGATTTCCCGCGTCACCACCGACCCGGATCCCTGCGCGTCCAACCGTTTTCACCCAGAGCGTTTCAGGTGTCGAACGCCGGTTTCGCTGGCGACGATAACATCGTTCGCGAGGCCGATAAAAAGCCCGTGTTCGACGATCCCGGCGCGCGCGCCGAGCTTGGCGGCGAGATCGGCTGGGTCGGCTATCGGGCCAAAGTCACAGTCAAAGATCATGTTCCCTGAGTCAGTGACGAACTGGGATCCGTCAGAATTCTTGCGAATCATAGCGCGGGCGCCGAGCGATTCCAGAAACCGCAACTGCGATTGCCAGCCAAACGGGCTGACCTCGATGGGAAGCGTGTGCTTCGTTCCCAGGCACGGCGACAGCTTACTGGCATCTACGATGATGATCTCGCGATCACTGGCTTGGGCGACGATCTTCTCGCGAAACAACGCGCCGCCTCCGCCTTTGATCAAGTTGAGGTTGGGATCGACTTCATCGGCGCCGTCTATGGTCAGGTCGATCTTCGATGGCATAGCCTGCTCCATCAGTGGGATTCCCAAATGCTGCGCTTCCTGCCAGATGACGTCCGACGTCGCAAAACCCACGATGTCTTTCAGCGTACCGTCGCGCAACAACTCGGCGATGCGTCGCGTAGCGAAGATCGCCGTCGAGCCAGTGCCTAAACCAACCACCATTCCCGACTGCACGTACTGTACAGCGTATTCGGCGGCTTCCTGCTTGAGCTTGGTTTGACGTTCGTCGGGAAGGGAAGCGGCGGCCATGTTAAAACGTGTCTCCTGACGTCAGCGATTGTATCGCGGCGAGTTTACAAGCGGGCGAATCGAATCGGCCGTTGGCGCTACAATCGTTGGTTTCAAGAATCGAGCGCGACCATGCGCGTAGCGAATAATATTGTGGGTTCAAAAGGAGAGACTCAAATGGCCGAAAATCTCGCGGGACAAGTCGCACTGGTGACCGGCGCCAATGGCGGTCTGGGAACATTCGTCTCTGATAGCTTGCTCGCCGCAGGTGCGACGGTGGTCGGCATCGCGCGTTCCATTGGAGCGGGAGAAGCTCATGACAGCCGCTTTTCTCCCGTCAGCGCCGATCTTACCGATCCCAAAGAAGCCCGCAGTTTGATCGCCCGGCTGGCGGCGCAGTTCCAGAGGATCGACATCCTGGTGCACGTGATGGGTGGATTCGCCGGTGGTACAAGCGTCGCGCAAACCGAGGATGCTACCTGGCAAAAGATGATGAACCTCAATCTCAACGCCGCGTTCTACGTGCTTCGTGCCGTTGTGCCGGTGATGCGCGAAGCCGGCCACGGCAGAATTGTTGCCATTGGAAGCCGCCAGGCAGTCCAACCGGCGGCGGGCGTCGGAGCCTATAGCGCATCAAAGGCCGCCTTGGTGTCACTCGTCCAGACAGTGGCCATCGAGAACAAAGACAAGAACATCTGCGCCAACGTAATTCTGCCGGGAACGATGGACACTCCGGCGAACCGCGCGGCCATGCCCAAGGCCAACTTCGACAAATGGGTCAAACCGCAGCGCGTGGCCGAGTTAGTCGTCCTGCTTGCCGGCGATGCAGGTGGTGATATCACCGGAGCGGCGATCCCGGTTTATGGACTCGACCTCTAGCTCTGTAGCTCCGGAAGCGTTGTATACTCGTTCGGACTTGGGACCCGACGTAAAACCCTCCCAGACAACTGGAGATTTGCCATGCAACCTGACGCTCCGTCCGGCGCGCCGCTGACGCCTACGATTGTTTTCGAGAATCTGCAAGCCTTCCAAAAGACTTTCGCCCTGAAGGCGGCCATTGAATTGGACGTGTTCCGCGCTGTCGGCGAAGGGCCGGGCGACGTGGCCTCGATCGCCCGTCATGCGAAGGCCTCCGACCGCGGCATTCGTATTCTCTGCGACTTTCTCGTCATCAATGGACTGCTTCAGAAAGTCGACGGGCACTACACACCCACGCCCTCCAGCGCGGCTTTTCTGGATCCCAATTCACCGTCGTGCCTGTCCTCGATTGTTGGCTTCCTGTCGCTTCCTGAACTGCGCGAGCCCTACGAACACCTCGCTGATATCGTCCGCAACGGCAGGACCGTGTTGCCCGGCGAAGGAACTGTCGAACCCGAGAATCCGGTTTGGGTGGAGTTCGCGCAAAGCATGGCTCCCATGATGGCTCCACTGGCTGGGCCGCTAGGAGCGATCGTGCTGGAAGGACGCTCTGGGCCGATGCGTGTGCTCGATGTCGCCGCCGGTCATGGACTATTCGGCATCGAGATCGCGAAACAGAATCCGCAGGCACACGTGACCGGTTTGGACTGGGCGCCGGTGTTGCGTGTCGCGCTCGACAACGCGAAGAAGGCCGGAGTTCAAGACCGCTACGACATGTTGCCGGGCAGCGCGTTTGAGGTGCAATTCGGCGGTCCGTATGACGCCGTGCTGCTGACCAACTTCCTGCACCACTTCGATCGCGAGACCTGTGTCGGTCTGCTGAAGAAAGTACGCAGCTCGCTTAAGCCCGGGGGATGTGTCGCGACGCTGGAGTTCGTACCCAACGAAGACCGTGTCTCACCCCCGATGCCTGCTGCGTTCAGCCTGACGATGCTGACGTCAACCGCCTCCGGGGATGCTTACACGTTCCGGGAACTTGCTGACATGCATGCACAGGCCGGCTTTAGTGCGGTGAAGGCGCATCCCATCCCGATGAGCCCGCATACGATCGTGATGGCGCGGGCGTAGAAGCCTGCGCGAAGGCGATGTGCAGAACCCTGACGCCTGCGTGCACGAACCCTGCGTTGGTGCGTCTGTCGGGTTCGCATCTTCCACCGTTCAGCCCGACACAGGCGACTTCGGAATTAACAGGCCTAGCCTCTACATCCCGGGTTTCGATTCTTCGCATCAGGGTGCGTAACGCGTGAAGACAAAGTCGCGAGCTTTGACAGGCTCGTGGCATGGGAAGCAGGTTTTGAGCGCCGCCGTGGCGTCGGGTTTGCCGTCTTTGAATTGAGCGAACCCCCAGCCGCCCGTCGTGGCGTATTTTTTTGAGTCCTTGACCATAAACTGAACGTTCGTGGCGGACCCGGCCACGAAAGATTGGTCACGGCCAAAGACTTTGTTGTTTTCCTCCGAGGGGACGTAACTCCAGGCTAGTCGGGCAATGATTGTGCCGTCCGGGAATGGCAACTTTCCTTCCCGGTAGGCCGTGATCGCTACATCGTTGCCCAGAACGGCGCGCAAATCGTTGAGGTTGCCGGCCTCGTGGGCCACGGAGATCAACTTCCAGTCGCGGTATCCGGGCGGAATCTTGATTCCGAAGATCGGGGCAGCCTCCTCATCAGCGTGTCCAGACGCGGGGGCCGTGAAGGCTACAACGCCAGCCACCGTTGCAACTGCAACCAGCAAGAAAGCGATCCGTTTCATCGTGTTCCTCTTCCAAATTCTTGAGCGTCACCCCTCGACGAGCTGTTGGCCGCCGTCAATGTCGTAGGTCGCGCCCGTGAGGGCGGTGTTGGTCATGATGTGTACGGCGAGCGCGGCGACGTCGGCCGGTCCCACGACGCGCCGGATGGGCAGCGTTGCGCGAAGCTGATTGCGGCGGTTTTCGAGTTGATCGCCAAGGAGCGACGCCGACAACGGTGTGTCGACGAACCCGGCGGCGATGAGGTTCACTCGGACGGGCGCGAGCTCGAGCGCGAGGTTCTTCGTCATGGCGGGATGCGCGGCCGTGACAGCCGAGATGAGCGCGTATCCCGGTGCGGCGCGGCGGCCACCGGTGCCGCCCATGAAGAGCAGGGTCCCTCCCGGGCGAACCTTGCTCGCGGCGCTCCGGGCGACTTGCAGCGGCAACAAGAGATGGGCTTCCAGGTCGCGGCGTGCTGCTTCGAAGTCGAACTCCGCCAGCGGCGCGTAGTACGGACCGGGGCCCGTGACCAGCACGTGGTCGATCGGACTGGGAAGCTCGTCGAAGAACCTCGCGAGCCGTTCGAAGTCGGTGGCGTCGAAAGCCGCGGTGCTCAGCGCCCCGAGCTCGAGGCCGACGCGCTGCAGGCGATCTGGGTCCCGCGCTGTGAGGATCACGTCGGCTCCCTCGGTGCGGGCGAGGCGGGCGGTTTCGAGCCCGATGCCCGCGCTACCGCCGATCACGACGACGGTTTGCCCGGCGAGCTCAGGCTTGCGCGCCGTGCGCTGCAGGTTCTCTAAGGCCATAGTCGCTCCTTTGGGTGTCTACTTGACCACGCCGATGCGGTGCCCACCGGGCGCGCTGCGACCGAGACGATCACGTCGTAGTCGATCATTTCGGCAGGTCCGTCCCGGCCTGCTCCGCCACCATGAACGCGGCGTACCAGTCGGGCCAGTTCTCATCTCTCTTGCCGGTGCGCTTCTCATGCTCGCCATGGGCGGCCTCCGCACCCCGAAGCGCGCTCGCCAGGTCGCTTACGGAGCTGAACGAAGTAGCCGCCGCGTCGATGCGCCCGGGAAGCCGGGTCGTGATTTCCTGCAGCAGCCAGCCGTTGCCGTCCG
>Ga0209380_10001362_pt1 | contig 16475 bp, 9 predicted proteins | sample HubBroMetageWFT6_FD_188347 | JGI IMG/M metagenome (GOLD analysis project Ga0209380, IMG submission 188347) | Warmed and freeze-thawed soil microbial communities from the Hubbard Brook experimental Forest, New Hampshire - Hubbard Brook CCASE Soil... | ecosystem: Environmental > Terrestrial > Soil...
TGCGCAAGACTTACAAGATCAAGGTATGATGGTGCCACGGGCCTCTAGCTCAATCCGGTTAGAGCATCGGACTCATAATCCGCAGGTTGAAGGTTCAAATCCTTCGAGGCCCACAGCTACGCAGCTTCCTAGCCTTCGCTTTCCTGACCGCATCAATCTCTTCCTTAGTGCAACGACGGTGGCGGGAGTGAATAATCTTCGGTGATGATGTCACGGCGATCGGGACGTTTTGAAACATCTTCGCCCCGGGGAGTAGTGCGTTTCGCGGCGCAGGCGATTAGAGGAGGTAGGGCACCGGGGCGGCAGTCTGTCGGGCATAGGTGGCATATGTCTCCCCAAACTGAGAGTGCATCCATTCCTCCTCCATGCGGAGCTTGACCCAGAGCACGAAGAAGATGAGGACGAAAACGAGGAACCCGCGCACCTGGGAGGTAGCAATCGCCATGCCCAAGAAGCCTATCAGAATCCCGGTGTAGATGGGGTGACGGACCACGGCATAGGGACCGGTGGTGATCAGCTCGTGGCCCTGCTTGATGGTGACGGAGCGGCTCCAGTTGCTGCCGAGGTGCTCGCGCGCCCAGACGGCGAAGAGAAGGCCCGCGACGGTAAGGGCGGCTCCCAGCCAGAATGGCCAATAACCAGACGGCCAGAGCTGGACGTAAAGCCAGGGCAGCGGGATGCGAGGTATCGAGAGTAAAACGATCGCGATCAGGAAGGTGAGGACGCGGAAGATGCGCGAGGCTGCGGGCTCGAGACGCTGGGTGGCTTTGGTATCCGCAGCTTTGATCTGCCAGTAGAGAACAAAAACGATCCAGACCACGGGAAAGAAAGATTCGTATAACCAAAGCATGTGGACCTCCGGGCGTAACCCTCTGAGCGGGGTCCGTATTTCAATCCCGCTTCGGCAATATGGGCGTCCGCACAGCATCTGCGGGAAGATCTCTCGTCAAAGTCGGCGGAACCTAAGCCCTGCTGTACGGCAATACCGAACCAAGCCTCGGAAGAACGAGGAAGGGGTAGAGACTGGATGGCGAGCATCCCGTTCACCGGGATGAACGTACAGTCCGACTCTCAGCGAAAGCTGAGTCAGATCGCATAACCCTGCAGCGCTGTCCCGACGATGACTGCCGTAAGCGTGATCCAACACGCCAACGCCGTGTATGCGGGGAAACCATGCACGCTCATTCTTCACTCACCTTTGCGCCCGCGATTCGCGGTGGCGGCCTCCAGTGCCGCCAGCCGTCAATAGGTGAATTTCAGCGAAAACTGGATCTGCCGCGAATTCCCAGCCGTGTGGCTGATGACTCCAAATCCGCTTCCCAGTACTGTATTCGAAGGCAATCCGAAATTCACGATATTGAACACATTAAAGAACTCTGCGCGAAACTCCACTACTCCCAGCTCGCGATTCGCCCTTCTTCCGAACGGCGTGTCCTTGATCAACGCCATGTCGAGATTGTGGAAGCCTGGCCCGCGGAATGTGTCGCGTCCCAGAGTGCCAAACCGTCCCTGATTCGGGCCCGTCCCTCCAGGAACCCCAATGGGGATAAAGAAGAACGAGCTATTATCGGAGCCTCGGCCAAAATAATCTTCGCGGATCAGCCGGCTCGTCGAGAAGTCCGGCATGGTGATCAGGTCGGGGCGATCAGTTCCGCCTGCTCCCGCCCCGGTCTGCTGGATTCCCGAATACACGGTGAACGGTGGGCCCGTCGTCAGCGTCGTGATGTTTAGAAACTGCCAGCCCTTCGTGACGTGGCCGCCCAAGAAGTCGAGAAAACTCACCCGGTCGAAGGGCAGCGCTTGAAACACGCTAATCGTAAAAACATGTGTTTCATCAAATGTCGAAGGCCCTTTGTCCGCGCTCGGGTCCAGGGGATTCTGCGGCAAGGTTTGCAGCGTCACTCCTCCGCTCGAGGGGATCCCTCCCGGCACAGCGCTCGCGTTGTCGAGCGACTTTGAATAGGTGTAGCTCGCCTGAAACGTCAGGCCCATCCGTGCAAAATTCTCCGTCGCGCTGGTTTGCAGCGAGTTGTAACTCGAGTGCGACCCGCTCGTCATAATCATTTCCGGGCCAAATCCGCCAATCGGCTGCCCGGAGGCATTGAATTGCGTGAAAGGCGCAAACGCCGGCGTGGCGCCGGTGTAGCCGTTCGGCACCAGCACGCTGGCGAGATGTACTCCCGCCGTGCCGACGTACGATGCGCTGACCTTTAAGTTGCCGAAATCGTGATCGACACCAGCCGTGTACGTGCCGATGTATCCGTTCTTCAAGTGGCGGTCGATCACCCCCAGCACGAACAACTGCACTTCATTGCCAGGCGTGATGGCCGCCAAGTCATTCTGGAATCGCTGCAGGTCGATCGGAATGTTCGCGGGCAAATTCGCGCTGGTGCCTGACCCGAAAAGCGGCTGCCCCTGCGTGGTGTACACCGGCGGCAGCGTCTCCGGTATTACGGAATTTTGAAACGGCACGGCAACGCCGGGCAGCGCCGTGACCACCGGCTGAAAAATGAGCGGGAAGCTGCCCGTGACGTAATTCTGCAACCACAGATTCGGCAGAATCGTGGTGATTGCGCCGCCCGCGTGAAGCGTGGTGTGCTTCGTCGCTGCGAAGTCCACCGAAACGCGCGGCCCCCAGCCATTCGAGTCCAGCGGGTAAATCGGCTGCGGATTGTACATCAGAATCTGCTGCGCGCCTGGAGTGAAAAACGACGTCAGATTCCCCTGCGCGTCCACCGGTTCTGCAATGGAGGTCCGGTGCTTAGCTTCCTTGATGCGGCTGTTCAGGTCGTAGCGCAGCCCGTAGTTCACGCTTAGCCGCGGCCCGGCCTTCCAGGTATCTTCGAAATAAAAGCTGTATGCTTCGCGCCGTACTCCGGCTTCGTCAAAGCGGTTTCCTGTCGGCGTCAAACTCGCCGGCGCGGTGATTTGGTAGGAATACGGCGTGGCCGTAAGGAACTCCGTCAATGAATCGGGCAACTGCTGGCCAGGTTGAATGTCGTGCGTCCCGCTCGCCGAAGGGATGAGCACGGGAGAATAGGCCGGGCCGCCTCCAAACGTGTACATCCCGTTCGGATTCGTTCCAAACACCGTGGCGTCGCGGTTGAACCGCAGCTCCACTCCCCACTTCAAGCCGTGCTTCCCGTGCGTGTACGTCATGTTGTGCTTCAACTGATAAAGGTTGCCGTACGATCCGAAGATCGACCCGTCAGCGGAATTGAAATTGTCGTAGAGCCCATCGGCGAAGGCCATTTCCGGCTGCGTCTGATTTTTCGTGGGAAAGATTGGCGTGCTGCGAATGTACCCCAGCAATGTGCTGGAAGCGAGGTTCGTCGAAATCGTGCGCGTATAACGAATCGCTGCGCTGCGCTGATGATCGAAAAAATCTACGCCAAAACTCGGATTAATTGCGGTTTGATCCGGATTGGTTGTCGGCCCGTTGATCTGGTTCAAGCTGAATCTTCCGAAAAGGTTCGCTCTCTCCGAAATGCGATGATCGATGCGCACCGAAAACTGATCGGTGTCCGTCGCGACTTTTGAAGACGTCGCATAGGTGCGCGCCCCGAAGGGCCCTTGCGGGTCATTCGGCACCGGATAACCCGCCAGCACCGCAGCCACGGCCGGATTTACAGGCACAAACAGCGTTTCGCCGGGATACGTCGTGGTGTCGATTCCTTGCCGTTCCTGCGCCGTGGGCACAGAAAAGACCTGCGTCGTTCCCAGCACTTGCCGGAATCCCTGGTACTCGACGAAGTAAAACGTCTTGTTCCTTCCGTCGTAAATTCCCGGCAGCGCCAGCGGCCCGCCGTTGGTCGCGCCAAACTCGTTGCGCACGAAGGGAGGCAGCCGCCCTTCATCAGCAATGCTCTTGTGGTCGAAGAAGTTTCGCGCATCGAAGGCCGCGTTGCGCACGAACTCGAACGCGCTGCCATGCACGTCGTTCGTGCCGGACTTGGTGATGACGTCGTTGTAGCCCGCCGCGCCGTGCCCGATTTCCGCCGGCATCACGCCCGAGCTGGATTGCACCTCTTGAATCGCGTCCACATTGAAATTCGGAAAGGTCGCTCCGCCCAACTCGGGGTCCGTCGTGTCCGCGCCATCCATCGCGAAGACCGCTGCCGAGCCGCGCTGCCCGTTCACCGCGAACTGCTGCGTAAAATTCGCCGCGCCATTGGTGTCCGTCATCGTGCCCGCGGCCAGCAACAGCAACTTGCTGAAGTCGCGCTCGTTCAGCGGCAATCCGGAAACCACTTGGCTCGTCAGATGCTCGCCGCCGCTGGCCTGCACCGCGCCCGCTGGCTTCGCATTCGTCACCACCAGGGTCTGCTCCTGCGCGGACACTTCCAGTACGACCGCTGCCGCTTTCCCCTCCTCCACGATCACCGGCTTCGCGGCGACGCACGTTTTTCCGTCGACGACTGCCGACACCTCGTAGGCCCCCGGGGCCACCGCATCGAAAGCAAACTCGCCTTTGGCCGAAGTTTTTGTCGAATACTCCCGCCCCTTCGCCCCGTCTCGCAGCTTCACTGTCGCGTTCGCCATGCGCGCGCCGCTTTTGTCGCGAAGCACACCCGACCATGCCGGCTCCGCAGCGCCAGCGCTGGTGGCAAGGCAAGCCAAGGCGCTGAGCACGCACAAAGCTCGTGCCGCGCAAAGGCCAGCTCGTCGAAGCACCAGAATCAGGAAAGGAACACCCGTCCGGCTGGATTGGAAAAGGAAACTGTCCATTAATCCCGGCGACCCCGGATTCGCCACGCCTCTAGACTATGGTGCGGAAAGAGGAACCTGCCCCCCACGGCCTTTCGGCCACAAAAAGTCACGTCGACCAAATTGTAAATAAAGGACTTATTGAAAGCAAAGGGACTTATATCTGCACTAGTCGTTCCACATTGCACTACTCGTCTCTGATATACACCCCATTGATTACAGTCTGGCTACATTCCGCCCTTGAAGAATTTTGCTCATCGCGTTAAAAGGAACGCACCCGCAAACCGCACTAGAAAAGGATTCCAGCTACTTGCTCCGCCACTAGATTCGCTTTCTGGCGACGCATCTCCTGCGTCATCAAAGGATCGGCCTGAACGCTGGAGCTGACGCTCACAACGAAAGCCTGATCTCGCACCCGGCCCACCACCTTCTCGGCAGACTGGTCTCCTGTGCCCCGAGTGCTGCACATCACCGCCTCATTTCCAATGGCCCGGAGTGGGGTACTGTTCGGGAGGCATTGGGCGAGGTACGCGGGGAATTGTTTGGGGATGTCGGTCATGATGTTGACCGAGACACGCAGCTGATAAACCGAAACTCCTTGCTGTCGCGAAAATTCGCAAACCCCATCGCCGCGATCGCTGACCTTGACGGTCAGACTTACAGGTCCGCTAAGAATCCCACGCGCCGTCGCTTCATTGATCCACGGACACTTCGCCTGCCCATGGCAGACGCTGGGCACGAGGAGCACCAGGCCGAGCAGAAATGTGTGAGAGCTTCGCATCCTTGCAACCTTCAGTTTCATCCTTCTCAGAGCGCTACGACTTCATCGCGGGCTTCAAGGCTTCTGACCTGATGATCTTGCCGCCCTCCTGGATGACGTAGATGCGGTTTACCTCGAGATCTTTCAACTGATCGATTTGCCCGCTTAGCCAGCGAATTTCGACCATGTCGACCTTGCTGGCCTGATCGAGGCCAAAGTGCATGCGCATGTCGTTTTGCGAAAAGTAGCTGCCGCCGCTGCGGAGCTCGTCCATCTGGACTAGGGGCTTCTCCGCGGTGGGCACCGTCTTGGCCGTGACCAGGACGCGGCTGCCAATGCCGGTGCGATTGGATTTGACGCCGACGAGCTTGATCTTGATCCAGTTGCGGTTAAGGGTGGAGTCGCATCGCAGGAGCTGTGGAATGGCGTTGACGCAATTGACGGCGATGTCGAGGTCGCCGTCGTTGTCGTAGTCGCCGAAGGCGCAACCGCGGGCCGGGGCGTTCTCCATAATTCCCGGACCGCCTTGATTAGTGACTTCTTCGAAGCGGCCGTTGCGCAGGTTGCGGTACAGATATTTGTGTTCGGCATATTTGAGGTCAGCCTTGGATTTGTCGACTTCGGGATAGACGTGTCCGTTGGACATTAGGATGTCGAGCCAGCCGTCATTGTCCATATCGAAGAAGCCGACGCCCCAGCCGAGAAGCCGGGTGTTTACGCCGAGGCCACTGGGATAGGTGCGGTCTTCGAAGACGCCGTCGCCGAGATTGGTGTAGAGGGAGTCGGTGTCGCCAGCGAAATTGGTTTTCACGATATCGAGATTGCCATCGCGGTTGTAGTCGCCAATGGAAACGCCCATACCGGCCTGGGGCTTGGCTTCCGCGGAGAGCGCGGCTCCGTTTTCGATGGCGACGTCCTTGAAGGTGCCGTCGTGTTGATTGAGATAGAGCGTGGCGGGGGCGGAATCATTGGCGACATAGATGTCCGGCCAGCCATCGTTATCGAGATCGGAAGCGGCGACGCTGAGACCATAGGTGCCAATGGCGTTCCACATGCCTGCTTTTTGACTTACGTCGATAAAGGTTCCGTTTCCGTTGTTGTGATAGAGAAGGTTTTTTGTGCCGGCTAGTCCCGGAGGACCGCAGGCGACGAAGATGCCTTTGTACGTGCATGGGCCTTCTTCGGGTAGAGGAGCGGTTTTGAGGTCGAAGTCGACATAGTTGGCGACGAACAGATCGAGGTGACCGTCGCGGTCGTAGTCGACCCAAGTGCAACCGGTATTCCAGCGGGTCTTCGGCCCGGGCTGTAGCAGGCCGACGCTTTCTGTGACGTCGGTGAAAGTCCCATTGCCATTGTTGTGGTAAAGGACGTTTTGGCCGTAATAGGTGACAAAGAGGTCGTCGTAGCCGTCGTTGTCATAGTCGCCGACACAGCAGGCTTGTCCCCAACCTGTGCGGATTTCGAGGCCAGAACCTCGGGTAACATCGGTGAAGGTTCCATCGCGATTGTTCTTGAACAAACGGCAATGGGGTTCGCGGCCTTTCGCGAATCCTTCTAAGCGCCAGCCATTGACGAGAAAGACGTCAAGCCAACCATCGTTATCGTAGTCGTAAAAGGCGAGGCCGCAGCCCGTCGTTTCCAACAGATATTTGTTTTTGCCGACGCCGCCATATACGGTTTCGACGTCGAGCCCCGAGCCTTTGACGACGTCAACGAAGCTGACGCCGAGCGGCGTGCCTTCGATTGGAGACTTTGGACCCGGCGGCGGAGGAGCGGGCTTTGCGTCGTAGCTGCGTTCGATTGGGCCAATCTTTTTTTTCGCCGGGGCATCCTGCTGTTGAGGAGCGGCGAAGGCCAGAATATCCGCGAACGGAAGCACGAGAGCGCTGCGGCTCAACGAACGCAGAAATTTTCGGCGATCTGGATGCGACACAAACCCTCCTCAGCTAACGCTGACCGGTGCCGTTACCCGCGGCGTTGGCGGTGGCGTTGGCGGTCGCGGGCTTCAGGTCCGTGTGCATGTGCCAGGGCACGCTTTCGGTTGATATCTCTGGATGCCTGCGTAGAAAATCGAGCGAATACGTAGGAGCCTCAGGGTCGATTCTCTTGGTGGCATACAACGCAGCTTGGGCAGCGGCTTCGGCTTTCATGCCTTTGCGGCGATATAGAATGGCGAGATTGTAATGGGCCGCCAGATCATCAGGATCGATGGCCTGCAAAGCTTGAAACTGCGCCACGGCGTCATCGGTACGATGCTGCTGGTAGTAGGCGATGCCGAGTTCACGGCGGGCATCGCGCGATTGCGGAAACTGTTCGACGACTCTTTGAAGATCGGCGACCTCGGCCTCAGGATGTCCTTCGCGGCGCTCTACCAGCGCAAGATAGTAGAGCGCCCGAGCATAATCGGGGTGCAACTGTAGCGCTTTCTCAAGGGCGGGCCGTGCAAGCGAATATTTTTCCCACTCGATGTAGGTCAGGCCGACGTTCACATAGCCGTCTTCATAGTCGGGCCGCAGCTTCACGACTTGTTCGAAAGCCGCGACGGCGTCGGAGTATTGCTGCTGGTCGAGGAATCCGATGCCCACGTTATTCCACCGCATCCAGTCCTCATTGTCACCGGACGCCGCAGCCGCCGGCAGATTCACGCCCATGTTCAGTGCGCGCGTGCGTGAAGCCAGCTCTACGACAGGATAAAGCGGATGATCCGCACCGAACACGTTGTTCAGATAACTCTGCCTCAGGTGGCGGTAATTCACCTTGGCCGTGACGCTAAGCGGGCCCTTCACGTCCGGCGGAATTTGGAATTCATACCGCACCAGCGCGGAACGTCCAGATTGAATGGAGTTGTCGTAGGCCATGGAATGGATCGTCCACACCTTGTGATTGTCAACGAACTCCCCGGAGAGATTCACGGGGCGGTTGGTGAAGCTGTGCGCACGAGTATCCAGCATGCCATCGGGCTTCAGAAAGCCGCTGTGATAGATGTCCTTTCCTTCAGCGTCTTTGACCGTAACTTCGACCCACGCCTCATACAGATCGCGCACTTCGGGAATCAGTGAATGCCCGATGTTCTTGTTCTGAATCACGACGTAAGCTTCCACCATGTCGTTCGGCGCAAGCTCGAAGGGTACGGAGCCGAGCGGCGCGATCATGTTGTCGTCGCCGGCTTTTTTCAAAGCGAAGATGTCCACGTTAAGGAAGTTGCCGGCCTTCAGGAACTCCTTAGTCTTTTGCAGTTGCTCGTCGAAGCCATAGTAGAACGGAACGGCCGTGTTTCCGGCCAGCCAGCGGTGCGACGAGAATGTTCCTGCCTTCGCGCCATAGTCGGGCAGAGTGATCGGTGCACGATGCATATGGCAGCCCTGACATGTATTGAAGTCCGCCGAGTAAAAAGTCAGCGGGTTGCGCTTGGAAAACTTGGAGTTCTGCCATTCGTCATAAACTGTAAACGCGCGGATGAACTTGTATTCGTTCAGCGGATTGGGCAGGTTGGCCTTGTGGCAGGAGGCACAGAATTCCGGCGTGCGGTAAAACGGCTGCATGACGGCCTTGGAGTGACGCTCGGGATGCTCGAGGATATCGCCGAACGCAACCTGGCCGGGAATGCGCTTGCCGTTCTCGTCCACCATTACCGCAGGAACGCCCATCACATAACCGCCATTACCAGAGGTGGACTGCAAGCGCTGGATCGAATGACATGTGGTGCAAGTCAAGCCGTCCTTGTCAAAGGCCCGATCGACGTGCGAGTCCTGTGTCAGCCCGCCGGAGAGCACAACGATCGGATTGTGGCAGCTATCACAGTGGCGCGAGAACTCGATGCCTTTCGTGCGGACAAGAATGTTGACGCTTGCCCTGTAGAACGGCGTACGAAACGAATTCGAGTGCAACGCCTGACGCCACTGGCTGTAGGCTTCCTCGTGGCAATGGCCGCAGTACTCAGCCTCGGGAAAAGCGCCGGGTTGGATGAAGTCGTTGCCCTCGATGGCAGCATTGCCGGGGAGCGATAAGTTGTCCTTGCCAAAAAGAAAGTTGTAGGTCTTGCGTATCTCCTCGGAGTAATTTTTGCGTTCGGGGTTCTCGCCTGACTGGGCGTGGGTGGTGAACTGCGGAATTCCCATAAGCCAAGTAATGCTAACCAGAAAACCGGCGAGACTCGGTAATATTCTTCCCATTCCTGATTTCATCGCGACCTACCTGGATGAACCAGCCTGCCAGCGCGTTCTGTGGAGTGCGGGCACTCAGCACGACTTCCTAACTTGCGGAACCCTGCGGCGAGAGGGATCCATGGCCCGCAATTCATATCCCCTCCGCTTGCCATGCTGTGCATACTGGTATAGCGCATACCAAGGGCACTGTAAATGGCGGCCTCGGCGCGAAAGCGTTGGCAGCAGCCAGCACCAGCGACCGAAGATTACGGCTGCGGTTTTTCAAGTTCGCCCGCCTTTTGCCGTTCGGCTGCGGCTTCCGCCTTCTTGCCTTGGCGTTCCAGCGCATTGGCTAACCCGCGATGTGCCTCTGGATAGTTGGGATCATCGCTAAGAGCCTCCTGATAGCGCTCGATGGCGTCTGCGACCTGGCCCTTCTCGAGCAGCAAGTTGCCCGAATGGGTGGACACTGTCGCCCGCTGCCGATTCATCACTACGCGCTCCAAATCCGCGCCCTTCTTTCTCTCGGCGGCGGCTTCCGCAGCGTTGCCCTGTTGCGCTAGCACTGTTGCCAATGTGAGATGAGAGTCGGGCTGGTCGGGCATTTGACGAATCGCTTCCCTCAGAGCGTCGGCGGCTTCCGGCAGTTTGTCCATCTTTCGATAGAGGCTGCCCAGCGTCGCCCAGCCGTCCGCGTCGACGGGGTGCAACTTCATCGCGAGCGATAATTCGCGGGCTGCGTCGTCGTAGCGGCCGTCTTGCATATAGAGGATGCCCAGCGTGTAATGCGGCTCGTGGGCCGAAGGATTTAGTTTGGCTGCGGTCTCCAGCTCGGGAATGGCGCCCGCGTTGTCGTCCTTCATCTTGAGTGCGACACCGAGATTGTAATGGAGCTGGGAATCCTCGGGATTGGTCTTGAGACCGGAGCCGAGGACATGGATAGCTTTGTCGACTTCGTTGATTTGCAAGTACGCAGCGGCCAGATTCTCATGCGCGGTGGCATCGGAGGGCTTTTGTTCAAGCGCATGCTCAAGGAATGGAATTGCATCTTTTGCGCTTCCCGCAATGAGAAGAGCCAATCCTAGGCTCGCGCCCGCCTCTCGGTTCTTGGGCTCAGCTGCAACTACCTGCCGAAACAAAGGGACAGCGTCAAGGTCGTGGCCAGTGCGCTGCAATGCCCTGCCCAGTTGATACTTCGCATCCATGTACGCGGCGTCGAGGTTGATCGCGCGCTGCAATTCCTCGATGGCTTTATCGTCTTCATTATTCGCCACATACGCCTTACCCAGTTCTGTGGCGGCGACTACGCTCTCTCGATCCAACTGGGACGCCACGGTCAGCTCTTCGATCGCCGCCGAGGTCTGCTCTTGCGCGAGCAGCGCTACCCCCAAATGCATATGCGCTGCTGCGAACTGGTGATTGAGCTGAATCGCTTTCTGGAATTCGCTGACTGCCAAAGGCCAACTCCCCTGCTGGGCGTGCAGCGAGCCCAAGCTGTCATGGAGCTCCGCGTTCTTCGGCGATTCGGCAACCGCGGTCCTCATCTTGGCGGTTGCCGCCGGGAGTTGACCCGTGGCGGCTAACGAGCGAGCGTATGCTGCAAGAACAAACGAAGGAAGCGCGCGGGAGGAATCCGAGACGCGCTTTCGCTGCGCATCGGCTTCAACATTCTTGAATAGAAGAATCGCCTTATTGTTAGCGCCTGTTTGCTCATATGCTAGCGCAAGGTCGGTCTGGGCGGATATATCGCCGGGCTTAAGCTCGAGCGCTGTTTCCAGTTCCTTGATGGCTTGTGGAAGCTTCCCAAGACGCATCAGGACGGCGCCCAAGGTGCGGTGGCCTTCTTCAATCTGAGGCACCAGACGTACAACCTTTTCCAACTCTGCTTCTGCGGTCTTGAAGTCATTATTCGTGGCCGCCACTGTGCCTGCTCGATAGGCTGCCTGGGCCTCTTCATTAGGGGCAACCTGTGATCCAGGGAAGGAAGCGGCCGGCGCCGCGAAGCCGCGTTCTGTCGCCAGCCCTAGGGTCAATACCAAAAGGATGTGGAATGCATCCCGTTTCAAAGGCACCGCCCTAGAAGGTCGAGCACGGCTATTGCCTGAGCGCATAGGCAAGGTCCCCACAAAATTTTGTGACGTCAACAGGGGCTCACAGGAGCCGTTGGATCAGGATATCCGCGGGAAAGTATAGCAGCCTCCCCGCCGGAATTGCCTGCTGCCTGAGATTCGGTTGGGTTTGATCGGAAGCGCACATTTCACGGGAGAAACGCGCACGATCGCGAGGCTCTGACGCGCTTTCGATAATGGTTTCAAAGAACACGCTATTAATAATTACGCAACTGTATCTCCAGGGGGGCCAATGACGAATCGTTATCTCCTCTGGACAGCGACCGGAGCGAAGAAGAGGCATCCATGTTCACGCATATCGTGAATCCAACGATCAACCCGACCTTGACGAAACGTATGGAGAAGTCGTCATTGACGGGATCAGGCTGGACTCGTTGATAGTGCGTGTTCTCATGGCACAAAGTGCGCTGCCATCACTCAAGAGCCGCATACTTTCAATTAATTGCCCATGTTGCGGCAACGGTCACTTTAGCGTTGACGAATCCGCATTCACTCCTCTTCCTAAGCACACGTGTAAACGGTGTGCTCACCAATTCGCCGCGAGCGCGAGATTACGCAAAACTACCGGCAACCCGCTTCCGAGCATCCTAGCGCGGCTTGCCTGTAAGGCTCCAAGGACCGCAACAGCGTGAGCTAGGCTTGCTTGCTGAAACACTCTAGTCCTCGGTGATGATTTATCGACCTTTGACGTATGTGTGAAGCGCTTTTCGACCAAAATGAGTTGATCTCGACCTGCTGCCCACTTATACTATTTTTCGACCATAAACCAAAAAATAAGGTCGTTATCGACCGAAAAGAGGCCTTTTCGACCTTGACTACGAATAATGAGATGATTCAGGTTTTTCAAGATAGGACCCTCCCGACAGACAGTCGGCTAGCGGGATGGGCGAACCTCGTCCACAGGTTCGGCGTTTCAATCTCGGTGCGTCGTCCTAGTGTCGTGTCCTCAAACCACGTCAAGGGAAGCCGCCGTGAGGAAGGCGCTTGGAACGTATTCGACAAACGATACTGGCCAGGTGACGATTTTCACGATCATCTCGGATTTGCGCTCCGCCACGAAGATCTTGATCTCCTCGTTCTTAAGCGGGTTTACGACGCGGTTCCACCCGAAACCGTGGCGACCTTTGTGCGCCTCGGTCCGACCGGAGCCCTGAGCCGCCGCGCCTGGTATCTCTATGAATTCCTCACCGGACGGCAACTCGACATTCCGGACGCTGGAGCCGTCGCCGCAGTCGATCTGTTGAACGCGGAAGCATATTTCGTGGCGACCCTGCGACTGTCGCGCCGACACAAGGTCCGTGACAATCTCCTCGGCACGCCGGCGTTTTGTCCAGTCATTCGCCGCACAAGGGCGCTAGCGGACTTTGGCAAGCGCGACCTCGGAACGATGGCCGGCGAAATCGTTGGCCGCACGGGCGCCCACGTTGTCGCGCGCGCGGCCCGTTTCCTCCTGCTGGTCGACAGCCGCGCGAGCTTCGAGATCGAAGGCGAACGGCCGCCGCGCGGCAGGCTGGAGCGGTGGGGCCGCGCCGTCGTACAGGCGGGTAGGAATCCACTGACCCTCGACGAAATCGTCCGCCTGCACGGCGTGCTGATCGAGGATAGACGTTTCATTTATGCGGGCCTGCGCCCAGACGGTATATTCCTAGGGGAGCGTGACCCTGACGGGGATCCCCTGCCGGAATTCATCGGTGCACGCCCTGAAGATTTACCGCCACTGATGCAGGGATTGATCGAAGCGAATGATCGCATGCGCGAGACAGGACTCGATCCCGTCCTGCAGGCAGCCGCGACCGCTTTTGGCTTCGTCTATGTCCACCCTTTCCAGGACGGCAACGGACGGCTGCATCGCTGCCTGATTCATCATGTCCTCGCAGAGCGGAAATTCACGCCCGCGGGCATGGTTTTCCCTGTCTCTTCCGTCATGCTCGACCGTATAGACGATTACCGAGACACGCTGCGCGCGCATTCGGGTCCATTGATGAACTCCATCGAATGGCGACCTACCCCGTCACGCAATGTCGAGGTTCTCAACGACACGACGGACCTATACCGCTATTTCGACTGTACCGACGAGGCAGCGTTCCTCTACGCCTGCGTCGAACACGCCGTCGACCGCGATCTGCCCCGCGAAATCGACTATTTGCGCCGCCACGATGGGGCGTTGCGGCGCATCATGGACATCGTCGAAATGCCGGACCGCATGGCGGAAAACCTCATCATCTATATTCGCAAGAACAATGGGACGCTCGGCCGGAAACGGCGCGAAAACGAATTTGCAAAACTCACTGATAGCGAAGTGGCTTCCGTGCAGGAGATCGTCCGCGAAGCATTCGATGGGTACGCGGAAGCTTAGGGGCGGTGGGGATCGAAACAACCTCCACCTGGCATTTTAACGACTTACGAAGTTGGGCTCGGACTGAAAAGGAAGGACTTGGTAGTCCTTGGAATCCTTAATGCCGCCTCAATGCCGCCTTTTTTCCCATGATGCTGCGAACAACCCTGGGATTTGCTTCGCGTACTGCTTTCGGTATTGCTTGCGTGTAGATGTTCATGGTCGTTCGGATGTCAGCATGCCTCAATAAAGCCTGCTGAACTTTCACATCCACTTCGTGCTCGCGCAACAAGCACGAATAGGTGTGCCGGCTATTTATCATGATAAATAGGCGCCACTATTCCGCGTCCCGGACTATTGCCGAGTGACTGGAGACCTGTCGCGTTTAAGCCGAAATGACTGCTCAAACCGCAGATAGACTCGCCAACCACTCGGCATAGTTGTGCGCCTCTATAGGTTGTTAAGGAAACCAAGGAGTTGGTCCCCTGGTCGATACCGTTTGAATTTGCCCTTTAGCGGTTTCGTTTTGCCGAGGGCCTTCTCCTTCATCGCCAGTGTGGCCTCCAGATAGATTTGGGTTGTTTCGACGGATTCATGCCCGAGCCACAGTGCGATGACGGAGCGGTCCACGCCCGCTTGCAGCAGGTCGAGGGCCATGGTGTGTCGAAGGACATGAACGGTGACGCGTTTGCCTTTCAACGACGGACAGACTTTGGCGGCGGCCTTGACATGACGGACCAACAGGTAATGTACGCCGTCGGGGCTGAGACGCGTGCCTCGGGCATTGGGAAACAGAACCTGCCCGTCACCGCGTGGCGGCTCGCGTAGCCAGGGTTTCAGCACGGCAACCGTAGGCTTGGCGAGCGGTACACAGCGTTCTTTGCGGCCCTTTCCGATCACACGGACGTGAGCACCTATACCGAGCGTGACATCCTTGCGTGTGATCCCGGTCATTTCCGACAGACGGAGCCCCGTCTGCGCCGCAACCAGGAGGAATGCGTGATCGCGCCGGCCAAACCAGGTGCGTTGATCGGGCGCGGCGACCAATGCCTTGACCTCCGGACGGGTGAGAAAATGCACCTGGGTCCGCGTAAAGCGCTTGCTGGGGATGGCCAACACGCGTTGGATCTGGGCAGCATGGTCGGGCGCTTCGAATGCGGTATAGCGAAAGAAAGAGTGGATGGCGGTCAGCCGAAGATTCCGGCTGCGTGCGCTCAGACCTCGATGCTTCTCCAAGTGATCGAGGAACCCCACGATCAACGGGGCATCGATGACCTCGAACGTTAGTCGCACGGGCGGCGTGTGCAACCGCTGCTGTGCAAATTTCAGCAACAAGCGGAAAGTATCGCGGTACGAACTGATCGTATGCGGACTGGCCTGCCGTTGTTGCATGAGCCGTTGAGTGAAGAACCGTTCTAACAACGGAGCGAGGCTGGTAGTGGTTTTCATGACTGCCCCTCCCAGCAGTGCTCCAGGCGCGACATCGCCTCGTGCATCAGTTCCGGCCATGCACTGAGGTACCAATACGTATCGCTGACGTGGACATGGCCGAGGTAGGCGGACAAGTAAGGCAACTTTCGCTCGACATCTTTGCCGGAGCGGTACCACCGCAATAGGGTCATCACCGCGAAGCGGTGACGAAGGTCATGGATACGCGGGCCATGGCTGTCCGATGGACCGCGCAGACCGATCTGGCGGGATAAGGCGTAGAACGTTCGGTGGATCTGGCCGTAGTCCAACCGATTGCCCCAGTTGGAAACAAACAGATAAGAGAAAACCGCCCGGCGGGCCCAGTGTCGGTTCCGTCGCGCGAGGTAGTCGGCCAGCACGCGACGGGTCGACGGATGGACTGGGATCAAACGAGATTTGCCGAACTTGCCACTCCGGATCGTCAGCACACCCGTCTTGAGATCCACATCTTGAAGCTCGAGATTGCACGCTTCGCCGAGTCGCAGGCCCGTGACGCTCAGTAATCCGAACAGGCAATAGTAAGTCCATGGTCGTAGCCCGCCACAGGCGGGCAGCGAAAGCGCCGCACGCAACAACCTCCGGATCTCCTTGGCCGTGTAAAGGTACGGTCGAGCTCTCTTGGGGCGATGTGGCAACAAGCCTTCTGGCGGAATCTGCGTGCGTGGATCAGTCGCACTACGATGGCGTGCGAAGGTGCGCACGACACTCAGGCGGCGCGTCCACTCCGCCGGTTGCACGGTCGACGGTTGTTGCGCCCAAACGAGCGCCAACTTGGTTGTGATGTAGGATGCGCGGCGCTGCTCCATGAACTTAACGAATGCGAGCAACAGTCTGCCGGCATCTCGCAGCTTGAATCCCAAGCTCCGGCGCATGGTTAGGTATTCCTGCACGGCCTGACGAAGTGTGTTCATCGCACACCTCCCGGCCAG
>Ga0209380_10001363_pt1 | contig 16465 bp, 16 predicted proteins | sample HubBroMetageWFT6_FD_188347 | JGI IMG/M metagenome (GOLD analysis project Ga0209380, IMG submission 188347) | Warmed and freeze-thawed soil microbial communities from the Hubbard Brook experimental Forest, New Hampshire - Hubbard Brook CCASE Soil... | ecosystem: Environmental > Terrestrial >...
ACGAGCGCGAGTCATTCGGGGACGCCGCGGTGCGCAGGCTGATCCGGGACGCGGGGCCTTTGCGCGCCAGGATGCTCGACCTCGCCCGCGCGGATACCAGAGCGTCCGCCTATCCGACCCTCGAGGAGCTCGACGAGCTGGAGGAACGCATGGCCCGTCTCGACGCGGGGGGCGCGGTATCAGCGATGGCGGACCCGCTGAGCGGCGAGGAGCTCATGGCCCTCGCCGGGCGCGGCCCGGGCCCATGGGTGGGACGTGCGAAGGCGGCGATCCGCGAGGCGATCATCGAGGGGACAATTCCAACCGGCGATCGCTCGCGCGCGCGCGAGTGGGTCGAGACGCACGATGCGATCCTGCGTGGCGACTGAGCGCACACCCGTGCGTGCCGCCTTATGCGTGCGGGTGCCCCGCGATCGAGTCGAACGGCAACAAAGTAGAATGCGCGGTTCGAGATGTTGAGCAAGCTCCGCAGCGCCAAGCGCCTTTTCGTCGACCTGCCGCGCATGCTGCGGCTCGCATACTGCCTGATGTTCGACGCGCGCGTGCCGGGTTACATGAAGCTCGCGTTCGGTGGTGGACTTGCATTGATCGCGCTGCCGGTGGTCGATCTCCCCGAGTCCCTTCCGGTCATCGGTGAGCTCGATGTGCTCGCGCTCAGCCTGCTCGCAACCCGCGCCTTCATCGCCGCCTGCCCCCGCCACGTCGTTGCCGAGCAGGAGGAGTTGATCACCCAGCGGCGCAGTCGCTTCGACGACGACGTTCGCAAGGGAGAGCGGATCGCGCTGATGATCTACCGGCGGCTGCGCCCCGAAGAGCGGGAGGCGGTGTCGTGAAGGTCCTGTTTTTGAAGGAAGTGGCAGGAACGGCGAAACCCGGAGACGTGCGCGAGGTCTCCCCGGGATATGCGCGCAACTTCCTCTTCCCGCAGCACCTCGCGGTGGTCGCCGACCAGAACACCGTCGACCAGATCCGCCGCCGTGAGGAGGCAACCCGGCGTCGCGTCGAGAAGGCGCTCATCGATGCCCGCGAAACCGCCCAGCGGTTGCGCAAGCTCACCGTCACCGTCTACGCCAAGGCCGGCGAGGCGGGCCGTCTCTTCGGCACCGTCACCACCGCCGACGTCGCCAAGCAGCTGAAACGCGAGGCGGGGATCGACATCGACAAGCGGAAGATCGAGATCGATCCACCGATCCGATCGCTCGGCCCCCACGAAGCCACCATCGAGCTCCACCCGGAGGTCACGGAGACACTCAAGGTCGTCGTCGCGGCCCAATGACCTCTCTCCCGCAGGCCGAGCTGGTGGGACGCGGGACCGCTGCGGGGGCGGCGTCGATGCGCGTCCCACCACACGACAACGAGGCCGAGCAGTCCGTGCTCGGCGGCATCCTCATCGACCGTGAGGCGCTGTCGATCGTGCGCGACGTCCTGGTGCCTGAGGACTTCTACGCGGAGCGGCACGCGGTGCTCTATCGCGCCGCACTCGCGCTCGACGATCGCGGCGAGGCGATCGATGCGGTCACGCTGCGCGACCAGCTCGAGCGCGGCCCGGGCATCGGCCGTGCGGGCGGGATGGACTACATCGCCGAGCTCACCCTGGTGGTCCCGAGCTCGGCGAGCGTCAAGCACTACGCGGACATCGTCGTCGCGCACGCGCTCCGGCGCCGTCTCATCGAGGCGGGCGGCAAGGTCAGCCGGCTGGGGTTCGACAACACGACCCCGGTGATGGAGGCCATCGACCAGGCCGAGCAGGAGGTCTTCCGAATCGGCCAGGAGAGCCGCGGCTCGGAGATGCGCAACATCGCGCCGGTGGTGCGCGAGTGGTGGGACGTCCTCGAAAAGCGCATCGAGCACAAGCAGCTGGTCACCGGCGTGCCGACCAACTTCTCCAAGCTCGACATGCTCACCCAGGGACTGCAGCCCGGCGAGCTGATCATCCTCGCGGCCCGCCCGGCGGTCGGCAAGACGTCGTTCGCACTCAACATCGCTCGCAACGCGGCGGTGCTCGCGGGCAGGCCGGTGGTGGTGTTCTCGCTCGAGATGTCGCGCCAGTCGCTGGTGCAGCGGCTCATCTGCAGTGAGGCGCACGTGGACTCGTACATGCTCCGCACCGGTCAGGCGGATTCGATGGCTTTCCAGAAGATCGCCAAGGCGATGGACACGCTCACCCACGCCGACCTGTGGATCGACGACTCACCAGGGCTCGCCATCAACACCCTGCGCGCCCGCGCCCGGCGCATGAAGGCGCAGCACAAAATCGAGCTGATCGTCATCGACTACCTCCAGCTGATGCAGGGCGGCAGGCGCGACTCGCGGGTGCAGGAGGTGTCCGACATCTCCTCCGGGCTGAAGGCGATCGCCAAGGAGCTCGATGTCCCCGTGCTGGCGCTCTCGCAGCTCTCCCGGGCGGCCGAGCAGCGCGAGAACAAACGCCCTCAGCTCAGCGACCTCCGCGACAGCGGCTCGATCGAGCAGGACGCGGACGTGGTGCTTTTCCTCTACCGCGAGGGGATGCACAACCGCGAGATCGACAAGGGGAAGACCGAGCTCATCGTCGCCAAGAACCGCAACGGTCCTGTCGACGATCTCCCGCTGGTGTTCATCGCCGAGCAGACCGCGTTCCGGGAGCCCTACCTCGCGGCCGAGTGACAGGCTGCCCGCGTAACGCGTCGCGAGGAACAGTCGGCGTGTCACGGACCTGCCAACGCCGAGAAGCGAGGTGTGCCACCCTGGTTCAATGAGGCCGATGAGACGAGCCGTGCAAATCGCCCGCACCGTGATCGGTTCCCCATGGACCCGGGTCAGCGGAACGGTCGTTGGTCTCGCCATCCTCGCCCATTCGATCAACCTGCCGCAGGCGGTGGCGAGCCTGGCCCATGCGGATCCGCTCTGGATCGCTGCCGCTCTCGGGCTCACCGTGCTCGCGGTCGCGGCGAGCGTCGTCGAATGGGGCGTCCTGCTCCGCACCGCCAACGCGCCGGCCGGCGCCGGACCCGGATCCCTGCTCAGCTGGCGCCGTTTGAGCTCCACCTACCTGCAGGGCGTGTTCTTCACACAGATGCTGCCCGCCGGCGTCGGCGGTGATGCGATGCGCACCGTGGAGATGGGCCGGCAGATCGGCCATGGACGGGTGCTCGCCTCGCTCGCCGGCAGCCGCCTCGCCGGAATGCTCGGCATGACCTGCTGGGGGATCGCCGCGGCCATCCTGCTGCGTGCCCTGCTGGGCACCGGGGTGGTGATCGTGATCGCCGGGCTCGCCGCAGCGGTCGTGGTGATCTGGCTGGTGGCGCTCAGCGCCGATCGCATCGTGCCCCACCGCCTCCTCTCTCGCGTGTCCGGCGCCATGAGCCGGGGCGTGCGTTCGTTCAGCGATGCGTTCGCCGGGTACCGCAATCACCCTCATGCCGTGGCACAGTCGCTCCTGGTCGGAGCCGCCGGCTGGGGATTCAATCTCCTGGCCCTAAGCGTCGCCGCCCGCGCGATCGGTGTCGACCTGAGCTGGACGGTGCTCGCCGTCTGCATTCCGATCACGCTCCTGGTCGCGCTCGCTCCCTTCAGCATCAACGGCCTCGGGCTTCGCGAAGGCGTCCTGGTCGCGCTGCTGTCCCACAGCGGCGTCTCGGTGGCGCACGCAGGCGCGATCTCCGTGCTCATCGACCTGCAGATGATCCCGTTCGCCGTGCTTGGCGCGGTCCTCTGGTCGCGCCACAGGCGGAGCAGCCGGACTCCGGCGCAGATCGCGGTGGAGGCTGCCCGTATCGAGGATGCCGCGCTCGCGGAGTTGACGTCTGCTGCGCCTAGACTTCAGCGGCGTGACCCGGCAGTTCAGCGACTTCCTGGCGGCCCACGCGGCGCGGATCGCCGATTTGTGGGAGAGGCAGATATCACCGGCTGACGCCGGTGCACCCCTCGATCGCGCTCGCGGACCCCGGCAGTTCGTCAATGCCGTACTCGTCGCGCTCACCGCCGACGACTTCCGGCCGCTGGTCGCCTACCACCATCTCGACGCCGGCACGGGCGTCGAACGCCGTCTCCACAAGGCCCTCGCCAACCTCACGGCGCTGCGCCAGGCGACCGCGGAAGCGGTCCGCGAGGAGCGACTCGACGCTGAGGAGACCCTCGCCCTCGCCGCCACCACGTCCGACGACATCGAGGCGGTGGGGCAGCATCTTGCTGCGTCGTGCGTCGCGACCCTCGAGCACCGCCTCTCGAGCGCGACCTCCGAGTCGTCGGCCCGGGGCACGTCACTGTCGATCACCATGCACGAGCTCCGCCGTCCGCTGACGATTCTCAACAGCTACGGACAGCTGCTCAGCGCCGGGATGCTCGGGGCGATCCCGGAGACGGCCATGGTGGCCATCGAGGGCATCACCGCCAGCACCGAGATGATGGTGCGCATGGTCAACGCGCTCGCGGAGCTGGCCCGCCTCGAGGACCCGGATGACCACCTCGCGCTCGAGCTCATGGATGCCGAGGAGGTCGTCGCCGAAGCGATCGAGCACGTGGCCATGGAGGCCAAGCTTCGCGAGTCGACGATCACCAGCGAGTGCGAGCACGGGCTGAAGCTGAAGGGTGACCGGCGCCGTCTCATCCTCGCCCTGACCAACCTGCTCGGCAACGCGGTGAAGCACGGACCCATGGGGTCGCCGATCGAGGTCCTGGCCATGCGCGAGGGCGACGCGGTGCGCTTCACGGTTCGCGACCACGGCGCCGGGTTTCCCGTCGCGGACACCGGCCACCTCTTCGACAAGTACTTTCGGTCGGTGGCGGAGCGGCAGCGCAAGGTGCCGGGAAGCGGCCTGGGTCTGTACATCGTCCGCACCGTCGCCGAGCGGCATGGCGGGACCGTGGCCGCCCGCAGCGTTCCCGGAAGCGGCGCCGAATTCGACATGACGATCCCATTGCACCGGGAGGAGGTGAGCGCGTGACCACCACGCCGACCCGCAAAGAGCGCGACTCGATGGGTGAGTTCGAAGTGCCGGCTGACGCCTATTACGGCGCCAGCACCATGCGCGCCAAGGTCAACTTCCCGATCAGCGATCTGCGCCTGCCGCGCGGCTTCATCCGCGCGATCGGGCTGATCAAGCAGCAGGCCGCGCTCGTCAACCGCGAGCTCGGGTTGCTCGACGAGGACATCGCCGGGGCGATCATCCGCGCCGCGCAGGACGTCATCGACGGCGCACTCGACGGCGAGTTCATCGTCGACGTCTTCCAGACGGGCAGCGGGACCTCGACCAACATGAACGCCAACGAGGTGATCGCCAACCGGGCGATCGAGCTGCTCGGCGGTGTGCGCGGATCACGCGCGCCGGTGCATCCCAACGACCACGTCAACCTCGGTCAGTCGAGCAACGACGTGATCCCGACGGCGATCCAGGTCGCGGCCGCGGTCTCCATCCGTGAGGACCTGGTCCCTGGCCTCGCCGTGCTCGAGGCCTCCCTACGGCGCAAGTCCGAGGAGCTGTGGTCCGTGATCAAAACGGGCCGCACTCATCTCCAGGACGCGACGCCGATCCGGCTGGGCCAGGAGTTCCTCGGTTACGCCGGCCAGATGGAGCGAGCCCGCCTCCGCTGCGACGAGGCGATCTCCACGCTCGCCGAGCTTCCGCTCGGGGGGACGGCGGTCGGGACCGGCGTCGGCACCCACCCCGAGTTTCCCGCACGGGTGATCGCCCTGCTGGCGGCGGATGTCGGGATCCCGTTTCGGGAGACCGACAACCATTTCTGCGCGCAGTCGACGCTCGACGCCGTCGTCGCCGCGAGCGGCGCGCTGCGCGCCGTGGCGATCTCCATCTACAAGATCGCCACCGACATCCGCCTGCTCGGCTGCGGTCCGCGCGCCGGGATCGCCGAGATCGCGATTCCGGAGGTGCAGCCGGGGTCGTCGATCATGCCGGCCAAGGTGAACCCGGTCATCTGCGAATCCGTGACCATGGTCGCCGCCCAGGTGATCGGCAACGACGCGACCGTTGCCTTCTGCGCCGCCGCGGGGTCGATCCTCGAGCTCAACGTGATGATGCCGGTCGCCGCCTACGACCTTCTCCAGTCGGCATCGCTGCTGGCGGCATCGGCGCGCAACCTCGCGATCCAGTGCGTCGACGGCATCACCGCCACCGAAAATGGTCCCGCCATGGTCGAGCGCGGGCTCATGCTCGGCACCGCGCTCGCCCCGCGCATCGGGTACGACGCCGCCGCAGCGATAGCCAAGGAGGCGTACAGCACCGGGCGCACCGTGCGCGAGGTGGCCCGCAAGCGCAGCGGTCTTGACGAGGCGGAGTTGACGCGGCTGCTCGACGCCGAGGCGATGACCCACCCCGGCCGCGACGCCGGCCCCGCGGGCGGCTGAGCGGTAACGATACCGCCATCATCGGCAGCAACTCATCGACGCTCCGGTCGCCGCCCGCTGGAGGGCAGCGGTCAGAGCAGCCCGAGAGCCTCCAGCATGTCAGCGACGCCGCCATCCTCTGGTGGCGCACACGTAGCGTCAGCGGCCGCGATCACCTCCGGGCGCGACGTGGAGACCGCGACCGCGTAGCCCGCGGCGCTGAGCAGCTCGACATCGTTGGGCGCGTCACCGAAGGCAACCGCGTCCGCGAGGGAAAAACCCAGTCGCTCGCAGACGATCTCGCAGCCGACTGCCTTGCTCACTTCGGGGTCGAGGATTTCCACAAACTCCGGATTTGACCTGGTGACCCGCGCATCGGCGCCGAGCTCTTTGGTCATCACCGTCATTGCGCGATCCACCTCCGCGAGGTCATCGATGACGCAGGCGGCTTTGGTCGTGCCCGAGACGAGCAGAGGCTCGAGGTCCGGCACCAGACGGAATGGCACCCCGCTGATCTTCGAGTACAGCCACGCCTCGGGGCGGTCCTGATCACAGAGCAGCTCATCGTGCTGATACGCCTGGAAATGCCAGCCGTATTCGCGGGCGACGCGCAGGGCCCGTCGCGCCGGTGCCGCCTTGAGTGGCTGCTCGAAGATGGTGAGACCAGGCGAGCCGTCCTCCCGAGGCGTTTCGCGGACCAACGCCCCCTGATAACAGACCAGCGGTTGGTGCGCAGCCAGCTCGACGGCCCAGGGCAGCGCTGACCGGTACATGCGTCCGGTGGCGACGATCACCGGCATGCGTGCCGCGACGGCTCGGACGGCATCGCGGACCCGCGGGTGAAGCCGCTGGCGGTAGTCGATGGTGGTGCCGTCGAGGTCGAGCACCACAACGCGGGGGACGAATGCACCGGTCGCTGCTTCCGAGTCGCGGATCCCGATGAGCCGGCTCACCGGGGCTCGAGCGCGCTGGCGCGGTTGCACGGCATCAGGCGATCTTACCCAGGCGTAAACGCGCCAATCCGGGGTAGACTGAAGTTGTCTTGCGTTCGTCTTCTCGCGCGCGGTTTGGTAGACCGCTCGCCGCAAGGCCCCGCCCGGTGGCTTCGGCGCCGGTCGATGAGGCCTTGAGCACCATCATTCCCGAACCGGTCAGCTTCGACGAGCTTGCCTTGAGCGTCGCGATGCAGAACACGGTGGCCGAGCTTGGATACACCATGGCCACGCCGATCCAGGCAGGATCGCTGCCGTTTGCGATGGCAGGACGCGATGTCATCGGCCAGGCGCAGACCGGGAGCGGGAAGACTGCGGCGTTCGGCATTCCGATCATCGAGCGGCTCGATCCGCGCGACGGGCCCGTGCAGGCGCTGGTGCTCTGCCCGACACGAGAGCTCGCCGTCCAGGTGCACGACGAGCTGACCAGGCTCGGCAAGCGGCATGAGCTGCGCAGCGTCGCCATCTACGGCGGCGATTCGATCGGCCGTCAGATGGAGGAACTCCGCCACGGCGCGCACATCGTCGTGGCGACTCCGGGCAGGCTCGGTGATCATATCCAGCGGCGTTCGCTGACTCTCGCGAACGTCCGCGTTTGCGTGCTCGACGAAGCCGACCGGATGCTTGACATGGGGTTCGCGCCGGACGTCGAACGCATCCTCCGGCAATGTCCGCCGCAGCGCCAGACCCTGCTCTTCAGCGCCACCATGCCCGAGTGGGTACGCAGGCTCGCCCTGCGTCACATGCACGATCCCGAGACCGTGGAGATCAGCACCCGGCCGGAGATCCCCTCCGAGGTGCGCCAGCTCTATGTTCAGACAACGTGGGCCGACAAGACCGACGCGCTGGCACAGATCCTCGATCAACCCGACGTCGTCATGGCGCTGATCTTCGTGGAGACGAAGCGAACCGCCGACGTGCTCCAGGCGCAGCTCGGCGGCCGCGGGTACCAGGTCGGTCTGCTCCACGGTGACCTCACCCAGCGCGAGCGCGATCGTGCCATGCAGCAGTTCCGTGCCACGCACATCAAATACCTGATCGCCACCAACGTCGCCGCCCGCGGACTCGACATCGACGACATATCGCACGTGATCAACTACGACGTGCCTCTCACCCCCGATGAGTATCTGCATCGCGTCGGCAGGACCGGCCGCGCCGGGCGCGCGGGTGTCGCGGTCACGCTGATCACGCCCAGCGAGATCCTCAAGCTCCGCGACGTGGAGAAGCACGCGCGCACCCACATCGAGCCGGCGACCCTCGACGAGGACTTCCCCGCGACCGTTGTCAGCGTCCAGGCCTGAGACCGGGCGGACATGCTGCCGGCCATCCACGACACCGGAACTGGGGCACCGGTGCTGTTCCTCCATGCGTACACCCTCGACGCATCGCAATGGGACCACCAGGTCGCCGCGCTGTCGGCTGATCTGCGCTGCGTTCGCATCGACCTGTGGGGTTGCGGCTCGTCGCCCGCACCCCCAGGTGGCGAGCCAACCCTCGACGGCTTCGCGTCAGCCGTGCTTGCCACCCTCGATTCGCTGCACATCGAGCGCGTCGCGGTTGTGGGGCTGTCCATGGGCGGGTACCTGGCCTTCGCGTTGTGGCGGCTGGCGCCGGAGCGAATCCGAGCGCTCGTGCTCTGCAACACGCGCGCCACGGCCGATGCCGCCGGGGCGCGCGATGACCGCATCGCGATAGCGGGTCAGGTGGAGCGCGAGCAGTCGGTGGAGTCGATCGTCGAACCGATGGTCGTCCGGATGTTGAGCCCGCACGCCCAGGCGGAGGCGCACATCGCCGACCCGGTGCGCGGCAGGATCCGGCGCTGCACGCCCGCCGGGATCGCCTTTGCGCAGCGAGCCATGGCGGCTCGACCCGACAGCACCGAGCTACTCGCGTCCATCACCGTGCCCAGCCTGGTCATCGCCGGGAGCCAGGACGCGATCATCCCGACGCCCGAAGTTCTTGACATGGCTGACCGCATCCCGGGGGCACGCTACGCCGTGCTCGACTGCGGCCACCTGAGCAACCTCGAGCGTCCCCGCGCCGTCAACCAGCAGCTCGCGGAGTTCCTCGCACCGGCGAGAATGGGGTCATGAGTCAGCTGCCCAAGGATCTCCTCGACATCCTCGCCTGCCCCCGCTGCCGGGGACCGCTCGCGATTGAAGCGGCGTCGCTGCGTTGCGACGCCTGCATGCTGCGTTATCGCGTCGACAACGGCATTCCCGTGATGCTCGTCCACGAGGCCGAGCCCGTCAACGGCCCGGAGCGTCCGGATCCGGACCAATGAGTGATCCGTCCGTCAGCTAAGCCGGATCAGACGGCGGCGCCGACCGCCTCGGTGGCGACCGATGCCGGAGCCGCGCAGAAACCCTCGTAGTCGATCGGCTCGGTGATGGAGGGATTCTCCCCGCACACCGGGCACTGCGGGTCACGCGGGACGCGGAACTCGCGGAACTTCATGGCCAGCGCATCGATATGCAGCAGCCGGCCGGTGAGCAGGTCTCCCGCGCCGGTGATCAGCTTGATCACCTCGGTCGCCTGAAGAACGCCGACGATTCCGGGGAGCACCCCGAGCACGCCCGCCTCGGCACATGACGGGGCTTCCTCTGGCGGCGGCGGTGAGGGGTAACGGCAGCGGTAGCACGGTGACTGAAAGGGGACCACGGTGGTGACCTGTCCCTCGAAGCGGAAGATACCGCCATCGACCATCGGCTTTTTGGCAAAGATGGCCACATCGTTGGCGAGATAACGAGTCGGGAAGTTGTCGCAACCGTTGACGATGATGTCGTACTGGTCGAAGATCTCGCGCGCGTTCTCGCTGCTGAGCACGACGTTGTGCTCGACGACGCGGACATCGCTGTTGAGCGCGGTGAGCGCGATCCGAGCGGACGCGGTCTTGAGCATCCCGATCCGGTCCTCGGTGTGCAGGATCTGCCGCTGCAGGTTGCTGCGGTCCACGGTGTCGAAATCGACGAAGCCGATCGTGCCGACGCCGGCCGCAGCGAGGTAGAGGGCGGCAGGACTGCCCAGGCCGCCGGCCCCGATGAGCAGGACGCGCGCGTCGAGGAGTTTCGCCTGGCCCTCGGCGCCGATCTCGGGGATGAGGAGATGCCGGCTGTAACGCTGCTGCTGCTGGGCGCTGAGAACACGGGGGACGATGAAGTCGAATCCCGCCTGCTTCCACGCGCCATAGCCACCCGCCATCGACTGCACGTCGGAATACCCGAGATCCTGGAGGGCACGAGCGGCGAGGAGCGAGCGAACCCCACTGGCGCAGTAGAGCGTGATCGGGGTGTCCCGCCTGGGAACCGTGTCCTCGATCCGGGTCTCGATGAATCCCTTGCTGAGATGCAACGCCCCGGGGATGTAGCCCTCGTCGAACTCACTGCGTTCCCGAACGTCGATGAGGGTGCGGGATCCCGCCGCAGCGCGCACCTGCTGCGGAGAAACCTCCGGAACGGTGCTGCGAGCGTCGTCGAGGAGGTCGCGCGAAGACTTGGCCATGCCGCCAGTCTACCCAAAAGCGGTAGAAACCTGACCTAGCTGGTCTGGATTCGGCTCAGACCTTGCGAGGGCGGCCGGCGGGCTTGCGTCCGCTGACGCCGCGGGTTGCCGGCCCGGCGGTCGCGGCGGGGCGTGTCCTTGGCCTGCCGACCGGGCGTTTTGCCGCTGTGCCGCCCGCCGCCTTGGGGGGCCGCCCGACCGGGCGTCTCGCCGGCGCCGTCGACGCCGCAACCGAAGCTGGGGCGGGCGCCATCGCCGCGAGGATCGTCCGTTCTGTCTCTTCGAGCCGGGCGGCGAGCGCGAGGACGCGGCTGCGCGCGGCGCGCGTGGCGGTCAGCGCGTCAGCGAGCGAAACCGGGGCGCCACCACTTCGCTTTTGTTTCTTTCCAGCCATGATCGCAGCGACCCTACCATAGACTGCGACGGTGGATCCGAGGCAAGCAGCGCGCCCGCTCGCGGCTCTGCTCGGCGCAGCCGGAGTCGACGCGGCGCTCACCCCGAGGTCGGCGGCCATCGCCGTCACGGCGATCCACTCGGACTCGCGTTTGGTGAGACCGGGCAACCTGTTTGTTGCGGTGCCCGGACGCCAGGCTGACGGCCATCAGTTCATCGCCGCCGCGGTCGCGCGCGGCGCCGTCGCCGTCGTGGCCGAACGTCTGCCGGAGGTGGCACTCGACGCCTCGATCCCCGTCATCACCGTCGCCAACACGAGACTGGTCGTCTCCGATCTGGCGGCCGCATTCCATGGCCACCCCAGCCGGAGCCTGTGCGTTGTCGGGATCACGGGAACCGATGGCAAAACCACGACGGCGACGCTCCTCTGGCACGCGTGGCGTGCCTCGGGGATTGCCGCCGCCTCGATCACCACCGTCGACCGCAGGACGGGCGACGGCATTGTCGCCAACCCATCGCGACAGACCACTCCCGAGGCACCCGAGTTGCAGGCGGAACTTGCCCGCATCCGCGATGCGGGCTGCACGCACGTCGCGCTCGAGACGTCATCGCATGCACTCGAGATGCGCCGAACCGACGGCGTCGAGTTTCGCGCGGCGGTCTTCACGCGGATCACCACCGAGCACCTCGAGCTGCACGGCAGCCGCGACCGGTACCTCGCCGCCAAAGCCCGCCTGCTCGAGCACGTGTCGACGCGACCCGACGGCATCGCGGTTCTCGATGCCGGCGACTCATTCGCATTTCCACGTCTCGCTGCCATCCCGGTGGCGACGAGGCTCACGTACACCGACCTGCCCGACATCGACGCGGACCTGCGCGCCGACGACGTCGTCGCCGAGCCGGCCGGCGTCCGCTTCATGGCCCGGACCCCCTGGGGCGACACCGCCGTGCGCCTTCGCGTGACCGGCCGGTTCAACGTCCGCAACGCGCTCGCGGCGCTGGCGGCGGCCTGCGCCACGGGCGCGGACCTCGGCAGCGCCGTCCCGGGCGTCGAAGCCGCGGAGGCGGTCACCGGCCGGATGGAGCGCGTCGATCTCGGCCAGCCCTTCGCCGTGGTGGTGGACTACGCGCACACCAGCGACGCGCTCGAAACCGTGCTCACCGAGCTGCGTCCCACCACCTCGGGCAGGCTCTGGGCAGTCTTCGGGTCGGCGGGCGAGCGTGACCTCGAGAAGCGCTCGGCAATGGGATCGGTGGCCGCGCGTCTCGCCGATATCACCGTCATCACCGATGAGGATCCCCGCGGCGAGAACCGCGAGCGGATCCTCGAGCAGATCGCCGCCGGAGCCGTCGTGGCCGGCGGCGTCCGCGGCGACAATCTGTTCGTCATCCCCGATCGCGTGGAGGCGATCGGCTTTGCGGTTGCGAACGCCGCGGCGGGGGACACGGTGCTCTGCGCGGGCAAGGGCCACGAAAAGACGCTGGAGACCGCGACCGGCGAGATTCCGTGGGACGAGCGGGCGGTCGCAACCGCGGCGATCCGCCGCCGGCTCACCTGATCGGGTGCCGGTTCGGGATCCCGGACCGGCGCGGGTAGTCGTGCGGAGTGGGTGCGACCTTGGACACGCGCAGCACCCCGTTCGCCGGTGCTTCAGGACCATCCCCACCGCACGCGAACGCCGCGACCGCACACGCTGAGCGCGCCGCCGGCGCGTCTGCCACCAGTGCGCACAGGTTGCCCCCGATGTGGAGCAGGGGTAACGCGAGCTCGCACAGCACCGGCGGTGGCGCGGTCGCTCGTGACGTGACCAGGTCAAACCGTTCGCGCATGCCCTCTCGGCGCCCGGCGTCCTCGGCACGGAGCGCCTCCACGATCACCCCGGACAGGCCCAGCAGACCGGCAACGTGGTCGAGAAATGCGGTCTTGCGACGGTCGGAATCGAGGAGGGTCACCGACAGGTCCGGCCGGAGAATCGCGATGACGATCCCGGGCACGCCGCCGCCGGACCCGATGTCGACCACCCTGGAGTGCGGTGATGGCGCGGCCACCCGGAGCAGTTCCTCGACCTCGACGACGTTGCGCTCCCACATCGATTCGCGCGGGATCGAGGTCAGGTTGACACGCTCCGACCAGCGCTCGAGCTCATCGAGATAAGCGTCAAGAGTCGCGTGCATGTCTCCGGGGCGAACCGATCCCATGGCGCCGAGCCTAGCGCCCGTCCTCGAGGGTGGCGGCTCGGTGACGGTGGCTCGATAGCCTCCCCGAGCGACCCGCTCCGTGCGATCATGCAGAGAGCGATGGAGATGAACCCGGAACCGTCCGACCGGTGCCCGATCTGCAAGGGTGAGATGCTCTCGGTGCTGTACTACGGCGCCGATGGTGAGTCGGTCGGGGGCCACCGGATCTGTCCCGGCTGCGGACCCCGGACCGCGGTGGAGCTTGTCGCCGCTGACGAGATCCGCCGGCGCCTGCTGGAGCGCAAGGCCTCGTAAACCCCCGGTCGGGCACACACTTGCTCGATCGATCCGGTGCTTCTCGCATATTCCGCCTTCGGCCCTGTCACGCGGGCGTTACGGGCCGTGACGGCGCGATGACATGGGGAGGCGACCCCTCGACCCGATGGGAGACTGGCCGCGATGCGTCTCCCCCGTTTTCCGTTCGCCCATCACCGGCTCGCTCTGGCTTTGCCGTTCGCGCTGGCGCTCACCCTGATCGCCGCGCCCGCGGCCGCGGGGCCAACTCCCCCGGGGCTCACCGCGGCTCAGCAGGCAGCCGCCGCCGCGGCGAAGGACGCGCAGAACGCCAAGGACGCGGCCAACAACGCTGACACCGCCCTCTCCCTCGCGCGGGCCGCGCTGGCGGCGGCGAATGCTCACCTCGCCGTGCTCACCACGCAGATCAGTGCCCTCAACGCGACCATCGCCGCCGACACCGCGATCCTCCGCACCGTCGACGCGCAGCTCTCCGCCGACCGAGGACACCTGTCTGCGTACATCCGTCAGTCCTATGAAAGCGGGGGCTCGCAGGCGATGCTCGCCTACATCATCTCGGCGAACACCATCGCGGCGGCGATCCAGCGGGATGTGCAGGTCAACGAGATCTCATCGGCGAGCCAGCAGCTGGTCGCGCGCATCGGGGCGGAGGAGCGGAAGGCGAGTACGACGCTCGCGCAGCACACCGCCGACCTCGCGCAGCTCGCCGCCGAGGAGGAGCAGTCGCGGACCGAGCAGGCGATCATCAAGGTGCAGACCCAGAACCTGCTCCTCGCCGACATCACCGCCCATGCCCACGTGTCCCAGGCGCAGCAGGCGCTCGCCGCCGCGGTGGCTTCGCTGGCGGCCGCTCGCGCGCGCGATGCAATCTACCGGGCGGTTCCCGGTCCGCTGTTCACGGTCGACACCAACCTGACCCTGCCAAGTGGTGAAACCGCGGCGAGCCTCAATCAGTTCCTCAACGGATCGGCGCTTGCGGGGCTGGGTGCGAGCTTCATGCAGGCGGAGACCACGTACCACGTGAGCGCGCGCTACTTCGTCGCCCACGCGATCCTCGAATCCGCTTGGGGCACCAGCGCGATCGCGCAGTACAAGCACAACCTCTTCGGCTTCGGCGCCGACGACGCCAACCCCTACGGTGACGCCACCACATTCGCGAGCTTCGACGCGTGCATCCAGTATGTCGCTCAGTTCATCGCGACCAACTACCTGACGGTTGGCGGGCAGTTCTTTCACGGCCCGACGCTGCGCGGGATGAACGTGGACTACGCGAGCGATCCCAACTGGGCGGAGAAGATCGCCAGCATCGCCGACACGATTCCGCCGCTCGCCGTTCCCTGAGCGCGTCGATCAGGAAGGGGACGGGGACATTGGGGCTTCAGCTTTCGGAGACTGGCCCACGAGATCGGTGACGACCATCAGCAGCGCGCCCACGGCTGACGTCACCGCGCCGCCTAGGAAAACGTAGAAGCCTGCAAACAGGAGATAAGGCTCTCCATACACCACGCCGTCCTGCTTCCAGGTTCCAGGGAGCTTGAGTGCCAGCCCGAGCGCTACCAGCGATGCTGCCAAGGCGATGAAGCCTGTGGCATGGCGGCGAACTCCCCCGAAGTTAAAGGCAGCGGCAAAGCCCAGGGTCAGGACGGTACCGAGTACAAACCAGACGTCGGAACCACCGATCATGCTCATGGTCACCTGGATGGAAACCTCGTTGCCGGTCAGCAAGCCGTCGCTCCAATTTCCTCCTGTGTACGGCAGGAATGCAGCCACACCCATCACCGCGGCACTGATGAGGCAGACCGCGCCCGATAGCCTGGCCGCCAACCTCGTTCGCGTACGCATGTGGGTATCGTCGCCGTCAGATCAGCGCTCGGAACGGCAGTCACCGACCCGGCACAACTCTTCCTTGACCGCCGCGCGAGACGAACCACGCATCCCGCCGGAGCGCGGTCGGTCGGCTAGGCTCACCGCATGCAGCATCCGATCGGCGAGCACGCCCTGCTCGCTGACTCGAGGACTGCAGCGCTCATCGATCCCGATGGCAACGTGGCCTGGCTGTGCTGGCCGTGGATCGATGCGACTCCGCTGCTCTTCTCAATCCTCGACGCCGAACGCGGCGGCAGGTTCTCGCTGCGACCCGCGCGGCGCGAAGCTCGCGTGCTCTCGCGTCGCTATCACCTTCGGTCGCTCGTGCTCGAGACGGTCTGGGAGGTCGGCCCTTCGCGATTGATCGTGGAGGAGGCGCTCGACCTGGGTGACGGGCCGATGCTCATCCGCAGCCTGCGGGCGGAGGGCGACGCCGTCGACGTGATGGCGACGATTTCGGCGCCGGCGTGGCCCGGCACCCCCGCGTCGCTGCGCATCCTCGATCACGCGCTCGAGCTCGACGGCGTGAGCAGGGTGGTCATCAACGCACCGTCGCGTTGGGAAGCCACAACGAATGGTGCGACCTCCCAGTTCACCGTGCATCCAGGGTCGGCGCGAACGGTCACGCTCGCCACGGCGAACACCGCACCGCACGCGAGCACGATCCAGCCGGCGATCACCGAGTGGCGGCGAAGAATCCCTGGTATACGAACGGACAACCGCGCCTCCTCCGGCAGCCGCGACCTCCTCGGCATCACCGCCGCGGTTCTCCTGGGCCTGCGACGCAACGGTGGCGGCATCGTCGCCGCACCGACCACGTCACTCCCGCAATGGCCCGGTTCCGCGCGAACATGGGATTACCGGTACTGCTGGCTCCGCGACTCATCGCTTGCCGCGC
>Ga0209380_10001365_pt1 | contig 16455 bp, 7 predicted proteins | sample HubBroMetageWFT6_FD_188347 | JGI IMG/M metagenome (GOLD analysis project Ga0209380, IMG submission 188347) | Warmed and freeze-thawed soil microbial communities from the Hubbard Brook experimental Forest, New Hampshire - Hubbard Brook CCASE Soil... | ecosystem: Environmental > Terrestrial > Soil...
AGGTAACTCGTTCGCGCAGCACGCGACCTACGGCTTCTTACCTGATCTGTTCAAAAACAAGAGCCTGGTACACATCAACATCTCTGCCGCTGAGATTAATAAGGTGTATCCAGCGGCTTGCGGCATTGTCTCCGATGCGAAGCCCGGGATCGTATCCCTCACGAAAGAACTCGCCAGCTCGGTCGGTGCGGTCGATCCAATTCAGGTAGAGAAGGATCGGCATCTCACGGCGCCCATTCTCAATCTTGAGCCAAATCATATCCATCCAGGAGAGATGGTGCGATCGCTCTCAAAGTTACTTCCCGAGAACAGCATCGTGCTGGCCGATGCGGGTGCGCACCTCGCATGGTTGAGCTATTACCTCGTGCTTTCCGAGGGCCAACATTACCACAAGCCGGGGAGCTTTGGCCCCATGGCATGGGCAGTCAACGGCGCCCTGGGTACTAAGTGCGCGTTTCCTGACCGGACGGTGGTCGTAGGTTGCGGAGATGGTGGGTACCTGCTCTCCGGCTTCGAGCTTCTCACCGCTGTTCAACACAACATTGCCGTGATCTGGATCATCTTCGACGATAGCGAGTTCAAACTTATCAAGATGTTTCAAATCAGCGCTTGCGGAGAGTACGCCCTGGTGGACTTCACGAATCCGGATTACGTCGAATACGCCAAGGCCTGCGGTGCACGAGGCTATCGAGTCGATAGTGTCGAAGAATTCGAGTCGGCGTTTAAAGAGGCGTTGGCGTCAGGTAAGCCGACGCTGATCGACGCCCATATAACACGCTTGGCGATGCCCCATTACAGCCCGAACCCAGCCGGTTTGATGGCTGTAATTGAGGAGGACTTAGCGAAGTTTATGAAGGATTCCTAGGTAGTGTTTTGCGGTCGTCACAGCGGATACTGCGCTGCACCGGAACCGGCGGGGAGAGATTATGGCTGGGACTCATGTTGGCTTCGAAGAGATGAGTAAGTATCCGTTCTTCGAAGCGCTCTTTAAGCGGAGATCGCGGCGTATCAGCCTGGGACTTAAGTCGATCCCTGCGGGAAGTAATAGCGTTACGTCAAACGCTCCGCCTCAACCTCTCAGCGCGCTCGAAGAGGCCGTGCTGATTTCCGCGGTTGGGATGACTGGAATTACCTTCCCCGATCGTCCTTTTCAAAGCCCGACGGGGCAAAACATTCTGGGCACCCCCAACATTAATTTTCCCGGGCGAGCTGCCGGCAGCACCGACAACGCGCAGGGAACCCACTTCTTTCTGATCAACGACACCGGAGCCTATCTTCTGAAGCGCGTGGAACCGGCAGATCCTAACGAGCCGGTAACTCCTGACGTACTGGTGGCTCGCGCCGAGCAAGCTAAGGTGAAGGTTCTGGACAAACGCCCGGACTTTCCGCGCGAGTTTCCTTACTATCTCGATTCCAACCGGTTTCTCTCGAATCTCCCCGGATCGACAATCCTCTTCCCAGTTGTAGATATGACCCGGCAATACATCAACGCCCTAATGTATCTGCTGACCGAGCCGGATGGGCATCGTCCGCTCATTTTGGATGACCGCAATTTCTATTGGCCCGCCGGCGGATTCAAGTGGATGCGCAATGGCTTCATGAACAAGAAGATCAAGCTATCGCTGGGTTACCTGTACACCATGCGGACTCAGATTGAGGCGGAGTTGCTGTTGCAAAATCTTATGTTGATGCTGCAGGCCATGGGGCTAGGCGGCTGGATCCACTCATCGGTTTCACCGATGTACTTACTGCCCGCGCTCGGATTCCAATATGTGACGCCACACTATCGTGGCCTCGACTTCTTTCGCTGGGGAACGTTCTCAAGCGTGCCGCGAATGCAGCCTATTGGCCTTCCGCCGCACATTCAGTGCATGTGTCCTCCGTACTACAAATCGATGGCCGAGGCAGTTCAGACAGTGGTCGATGATAAGTACAAGGCGGGCGGACCGTACGGCGACGAGGCCTATTTCCGCCGAATCTTTCAGGGCGATCGGGGCGAGCATTATCTCAGCGAGGTTCCGCATTACGACAACAGGGTGATCGACTGCGTCAAAGATATCTGTACTTATATCTACCGGCGGCACCAGCGTTTTCCCGCTCACTGCGATGCGATTTATGCGCCCGGCGTGTGGCTGCAGGCGCACCACCTGGATTTGCAGTACTACGACACTCTATTCAGGAACGGATATACAGAGACGCAGCGGGAGCATCAGCAGAGATGGCACGCATAGTGCGGCGCAGTAACGGAAGCAAGAATGGGAGCAAGAGGTTATGAACATTTCTGACAATTTTCCTGGTCAGTCTCGCGCGAGGTTCTGGTTTGTTTTTTCGCTGTTTCTCTTGTTGATGGCTGCGGCTCACGGAGCTGCCGAACTGCAGGGATGGCTTGACGCCCAGCAACCGCCGGGCCTTCCTATGCATACGGTTCTTTATTATCGTGTGATCTTCACGATCTGGGCGGCGATTCTTCTGTTAACACCGGCGCTGTGCTTCCACGTTTTCTCCGTTGCGGATGCCCCCAATAGTTTTTGGCGCGCATTCTGGACGTTCGCCTATCTGGCTTTTCTGCCTCATCTCTATTGGACGATCGTTGGAATGTTTCACTTCAATTGGGTGGAGATCTTCCATAGCCAGCAGGGAGTGGTGATGAATCAGGAGATGGCTGTCGACCATCCCGGACCGGATCTTTTCTTGGCTGTCTGGTGGGGATTCGATGTTTTCCTGGCGTGGGTGGTAACGGATCACAAATGGGTACGAGTGCAGCGCGGTGCAGTGCACTTACTCGTGTTCGTGATGTTCTTCGCCGGGTTTACCCTGGCCACCAAAGCCAGCATGATCGCGCATCTTCTCGGCGTTGCCATGTTTGCGACTGTGGCTGTATGTTTCCTGGTATCAGCAATCGTCAGCGAGCCCGATCCCAAGTCTTTGGGGGCCGTTCTGAATGTCGCGGGGTTTCAGTTCCTGAACAAGTTCGTGGTCTGGCACAAATTGCCGACCTTCCTGGCCCTGGCCAACCTTAGCGCGTTGCGCCAGGTGCTGCGCGCGAAAAACCTGCACAATACCTGCGATATTCCGGTCACTGAACCGCAAGGCCTGCGGCCGACCGTACCCTTTCGCTCCGCGCTCCTGACCGAGCGAGAGGAAGATGGCCAATACAACGACCTGTCGAAGCCGACGATGGGTAACGCCAGCATGAATCCGAATGATCCGCTTGATAATACGGATTACACACTCAGCAATCCGAGCGCGCGCTTTGGACGGAACATTCCGCTGACCGAAGTCGATCCCACCCGCGATGCCGGGATCCTGGAACCCAGTCCGCGCCTGGTCAGCAACCGCCTCTTGGGACGCCCCATAAACAGCGACGGGACGGATGGTTTTACTCCTGCCGGCATTCTCAACTTGCTGGCTGCGGCTTGGATCCAGTTTCAGACGCACGATTGGTTTAACCACGGTTCGCCGCGGCCGATTAACGACGACCCCTTCGACGTTCCATTGCCTCCGGGTGACACTTGGCCGAAAGAAAAAATGCTGGTGCGCCGCACTCGCCCAGATCCGACGCGCCGGTTTAATGACGGTTCGGGGCCCGTCACCTACACCAATGCCGAAACGCACTGGTGGGATAGCTCGCAGATTTACGGAGACAGCCCCGTGGCGGGCGCGAAATACCGCTGCGGAACAGAGGGAAAACTAAAAATCGATCCGAAAACCAAGCTGATTCCACTGGACCCAACCGGCGTGGAAATTACGGGTTTGACCCAGAATTGGTGGTTGGGACTTAGCGTGCTTCATAACCTCTTTACTCTCGAACACAATGCCATCTGCGACCATCTTTTAGAAGCATTTCCCGAATGGAGGCAACACGAAAACTGCGACAGCGAAGTATTCCGCGCGGCTCGCCTCGTCAACAGTGCCCTAATGGCCAAAATCCACACTGTCGACTGGACCACTGCCATCCTTACTCATCCCGCGCTCCAGATCGGAATGAATGCCAACTGGTCAGGTCTGGCGGGAGCCGCTTTTAAGAAGACCTTTGGGCGCATCAGCGCCAGCGAAGAAATCAGCGGCATTCCGGGCTCTGCGACTAATCAGGACGGCGCAGATTATTGTTTGACGGAAGAATTCGTCGCCGTCTACCGCCTCCATCCACTTCTTCCTAATTCCATTCAGATTTTGTTCGCGGACGACGGGAGGAAAGGCAGGCTGTTGAAATTTATCTCGGATAACCCAGACGATCCGAACGTGATCGTCGGTCCAGACGCCATGAGGAACGCGCTGGGCAGCGATGGAACTACATTTCTGGATTTGATCTATAGCTTCGGAATGCAGAATCCCGGCGCGGTCACATTGCGCAATTATCCGAACTGGATGCGCCGAATGAATCGGCGCAACGGAGCTAAATTGGAAGAACTCATTGATCTGGCGACCATCGACATCCTGCGCGACCGCGAGCGCGGTGTGCCGAGGTATAACCGCTTTCGAGAACTGTTTCACATGCCGCGCGTCAACTCTTTCGAAGAGATGACAGATGATCCCGAACTTGCTCGCGAGCTGCGCCAGGTCTATGGCCATCCCGACAAGGTAGATCTTATGGTTGGAATGTATGCAGAGAAGCCTCCCGCTGGATTCGGCTTCAGCGACACTGCATTTCGGGTTTTCATTCTCATGGCATCTCGCCGATTCCGAAGCGATCGCTTCTATACCTTGGATTTTACGCCGGCGGTCTACACGCAGCCGGGAATGGACTGGATCAACGATAACAACATGACTACTGTCTTGCTGCGGCACTTTCCGGAACTTGCGGCCGTGCTGATGCGGACCAAGAATGCCTTCGCGCCCTGGAATCTGGTGGAGAGTCCCCCGGCCAAGTAGGGTCTACTCTCTGGAAGAGATTGAGCAAACTTATTATGAGCTGGAAGCAGATAGGTCGACTACTCCGCACGACGTTCTTTTTACGCGTGCCCTTGATCACACTCTTCGTGCTCGCTGGGCTCGGGCCTTTTGCCCTTAGACAGGGCGAACAATTGCTGGGCAATCTTTTCGACCTGAGAGTTGTAAATCCAAAACTTCTGGACGCGGCGGGCAACCCGACCGTCATCGTGGAGCTGTCCGCGTGGTATCTCTTCGCCGTTTCCTTCGCCGCGTTCATGCTTGCCTGGACGGCAGTTTCAGTTATCAATCTCGTCGTCCATTACGGGCGGATTCGCTTCGCAGATCCTGACCTTCACCTCGACCAAAAGAGACCCGCGGCGACTTTTCTACTCGGTTTCTGCTGCGCTCTTGTGCTTGTGATTTGCACGGTCTTGCAGACCCCGATCGACCGGCTCCTGCGCTATGGCATGCCGCTGCTGGGGTTACTCAGTTCCCTGGCTGTGGTTGTAATGGCAAAGGCGGTACAGCTTCTTTTGACCGATCCGAAGACTACGCCTCACCCCCCGCCCTACCTTGTATTTCCTGCGTACCTGTTCAAGCCGCTTGAGCGCCGCTTCGATGCGCTTTATTGTTGGTCTTCCCCACGGGCGGAAAGGTTCAAGGGTTACCTCAACCGGCTTATCCAATGGCCGTTGGAAATCTTGCGCGGCGCGGGGCAAGGTTATCTGGTAGATTGCGACGCTCCCGCCGGTAATCTGACATTGCGCTCGGGCCACGTGTTTGCCATTGCTATGTCGCTGATGGCGTTCGCACTTTATATCGGCATCGGTTACTACAAGGGAAGAATCAACGAAAAACCGGCAACCGTTCCAGCTCTGGCTTTCGCTCTCCTGTTCTTAATTGTTACTTGCTGGTTTTTGGGAGCGCTGTGCTTTTTCTTCGATCGCTATCGAGTTCCTTTGCTCGCCAGTCTTGCCGTGCTGAGTCTTGCGACAACCTACGCTCCTGAGTCTGATCATTTTTATCGAGTCGCGGCAGACTTAAAGTTGCCGCATTTGCTGCGACCCTCTGCGTTGGTGAAAGATCGGGCAGGGTCAGGAAATCGTAAACGCCGCCTGATTCTGGTCGCCACCGCCGGCGGCGGCATTCAAGCCGCAGCGTGGACTGCGAGAGTGCTCCATGGCCTGGAGGAAGCATGTGCACACCCCGTTATGCCTGACGATGAATGTGATTTGCGTGACTCCATCCTTGTGATCAGCGGGGTCTCCGGTGGGTCGCTTGGGGCCATGGCTTATGCACGGTCCTTTGCGCCCAATCTGAGTCCAGTTTCAGCGGACTCCGTGGTCGCCAATGCAGAGGCTGCGGCCATCGACGAAGTTGCCTGGGGATGGACCGTCCCAGATGTGTTTCGCATGATTTCGCCATGGTTCCGCAGTCAATACATTGATCGCGGATGGGCGCTGGAACAAAAGTGGAGGGCCATTCACCAGTTGCATTACGAGAAAACCCAAGCCGCCTTTCTACCGGCCGGACGAACCAAAGATGTGCTGCTCAGCGACTGGGCACCCAACCCGGGAATACCAATGCCCGCGCTCTTGCTGAACGCAACCATCGTCGAGTTGGGAAAGCCGGTGGTGTTTTCGACCACCGATTTTCCCCAGGAGAATGATCGGCGCGGGTTGGTTAACTTCTACAATCTGTTCCGGGACCGGAAACATACTTACGACATTCGCGTTAATACTGCGGCGCGCCTCTCGGCATCGTTTCCCTACGTTTCCCCGGCAGCCCGATCGAACATCGAGAACCCTCCGGTACCGGATTACCATATCGTGGACGGTGGCTACTACGATAACTATGGAGTGGTCGCCCTGCTCGCCTGGCTGGAGAGTGCCATTGAGGAGGCTGGCGACTCGAAGAAGGAAGTACACGACGACCTCGCCGATGTATTGGTCCTTGGGATAAGACCCTTCCCTTCGGCTGGCGATTCGAAGCCAGACAAAACTCATGGGTGGGGATTCCAGACCGTCGCTCCAATCGATGGACTGCTCGATGTGCGCGACACAGGACAGAGGGAACGCGACGACAACGCACTTGCCCTTTTCACGGAATACTATCGGACTCGCGGCATCAAGGTATGGCGAGCCGATTTCGTTTACCCATCGGATTTCGGCCCAGATCTGGGTTGTCTTGAGGCGCCGCTTTCGTGGAAGTTGAGTCTCGATCAGTTGGAATGTATTGAGGTGGGGTGGAAGCAATTTCTTCACGCGGCGACGAGTGCGCATGAAGTCAATTGTGTTCTGGACTATCTAAACGGGAAACCGACTCCCGACGCTACTCTCGGGAAGCCAGAGCCTAAAGATGTCTTTTGCAATCCAGGCGATGTCCCGTCGCAGTGAGGAACAGATAATGTCGGCTGAATCGAAGCAAAGAACGCACGATAAGGATATTTCCCCCGAGCTAAACCTGTCATCTGGCAGGCTCGGCACGGGACTTCTCGCCGGCGTAATGGCGGTTGCGGGGCTAATCATCGGATTCCAACTAAGAAGCGGCTACCCTTTCGAACATAATTTCCACGACAAAATCAACAGCCCCATTCTCGCGCTTGAACTCTCAGGCAGCATCGAAGATTTGAACGGGGTCTTGCATACCGAGAACCCGGGGCAGACGAATCCTGATCCTTCCGTCGATAAAGCCGTCGCGTCCCTGCGAACCAACACCTACGAAGACTTTTTCTTCATTCCGTTGTACACGTCTTTTCTGTGGGCATTCGCCGTCTTGTTCGCGGCCGGACCCGATCGGCGCCATATCACCCAACGAAGAACTATCACGGCCGTCGCGATTTTGGTTGCGGGCTTTGATTGCGCAGAGAACGTTGGAATTCTGCGTGCTCTCAACGCCTCCGGCATCAGCCTCTCGACCGCGCAGGCGATTTGTTGGCCCTCGCGCTGCAAATGGGGATTGTTTGCCGTTGCGCTATTGCTTACGGGCTGGATTCTGGCTCGCTCATCAAGCCTTCTCTATTTGCTCCCGACGCGGCGTCTGCTGGCGCTGGCATACGGCGCCGGCGGCATCCTTATGCTGATTGGGCTGAAGAAACCGCATGTCATTGAACTGGCAACCAGCGTGTTCGCGCTTTTGACCATCGTGAACATCGTTGGTCTGCTGGGTCCTTATGTCGAAGGGAAATTCCTGCGACCCCGGAGCCCCGCCTATGTCGAGGATTTCTGTGCTCGCAAAGCGCGGAAGCAGGCCGATGTTGCGGTCTACCCAAGAACTTCCGGCGCATAAATACAAGGCAGCCGAAATTCCTTCGTGAGGGATCGTTGCGTGGCGCGGAGTACCGTCGTGGTGCGACTTGCCTACTTCAACCCGTCCACAACGTACAAGTCTGAGGTGATGCGCTCGTAGTTGTAGACGTAGCTCTTTAGATCGCGTGAGAATTCCGGGGTAGCATTACCAAACAACCCCGTAGGATCCGCCGGCATGAAGGATTTCAGGAGCTTGCGTTCCTTCGTGGCCAGATTGATCTGAAAAACGCGAGCGGGAACCTCGCGCCTGCCGACCAGCAGGGACCCTCCGTCCGGGGTCCACTGCACCGTTTCTTCGCCGGGCTGACTATTGACCACGGGGACCGGCTTGCCTCCCGCAACGGGATAGATGGTTAGGTTCCCTTCCGGATCGCGCGCCGCTACTTGCCTGCCATCCGGCGAAATACAGCCACGGTGCCTGGCCGTCGCACCCTCCGGGCTGATCGGTTGAGATGTGCCGGTGCTAGGGTCTTCGATCCACAGCCTCAATCCGTGTCCCGCCTGATTGCCCATCAAAAGGATGTGACGGCCGTCGGGAAAAAAGAAAGCCTGGTGCGCCTGTACGTCTCCGGTCGAGATGGTTCCGGATTCCCCTGCACCTGTGGGCAGTTTCAGGAGGGCATGTTGCAGCGAAAAACTGCGCCCTAAAACCCATTTCCCGTCAGGAGACAAGCTTGGCGCAGTGCCGTCGCTTAACCGCACTGCGGGAGAACCGTCCGTTCCCCGCACATAGATTTCACCGGTCTCGCCCCCGGCTTCGCCAGTTTCGTCAAAAGATACGAGTTTGCCATCATCGCTAAGGTCGCGTGGAATTGTCCAATCATGCCAGCTCAGGTCCCGTTCTTTGGTCTCGCCAGGAGCGAGAGCGATCATACCTGCGCGCATATCGTCTCGCGAGAACAGCACCCTGCCATCCTTGAAAATATCGTGCAGCGTCAGTGTGCCCGTTCCCAAATAAACCAGGCGCTGCTTGCCCGCCAGAGTTACAGCCCACAGTTCACGGCTGGAGCCAGAAGTGGTGGCCGTGAACCACACCTCGTTATTGGGCGACCAAGCCAAGCCTTGCGCGCTTACGAATTGGCCGCTGAGGGTTTTCTTATTTCCCGATAGATCTACGACCGCAATAGTTCCAGAATCATCCCGTTCGTAAGGATGGTCGATGAAGGCAATCAATTTTCCATCGTGCGATATTCGCGGATGGCTAACCCATCCGGCGGTCTCGTAGAGAACCTTTCCTATGGGATATTCCAGCCGGATCTTGCCGGCTACGGGCCGCACAATGGCAAGGGCGGAGCCATCCGGCGACCAGTCCGCATATTCCACACCCGCGGCAATTTCGCGCGGAGCGCCACCCCCTATTGGCGTGCGCCCCAACATGCCGGACGGCTCGAACCCACTCAGTTCGAGATCGCTATCCACTGCAAGCTCGCCGGTTCCAGAAATTGACAGGATGCTGGTTCCGGGCATTCCTAGCGAACGCGATTCGGTGCTGCCACCCTCGCTCGCGAACAACTCACTTGGCAGCCCGTCCCAGGCTGCGCCATAGACAAGATTGCCATCCGGAGTAAAACGCGCACCCCAGATTGTTCCGCGCCGAAACGTAATACGATGCAGTTTGGGGTGAAGTTCTGGAGCCGTCGGGCGCAGCCATGCACCTGTTGCCAGCCCCGCAATGAGCAGTGCCAGACCAGCCAGCATCGTCCGCATACTCGGTTTTCGGCGCGCTGTCGAGCTCGCAACCGCCGAAGCCGAAGTCTGCGATACTGACTCGAGGTCGAAGGCGATATCATGCGCCGACTGGAAGCGTTGGCCCGGCTGCTTCTCCATGCAGTGGCGCACGATGCGCTCGAGTGCCGGCGCGATCCCGATACCGCTTCCCGCGAATTCCGGCGGATCTTCGTTCAGGATAGCGGTCATGGTTTCGGCGCCGGTATTGCGCTTGAACGCGCGCTGGCCACTAACCATTTCGTAGAGAATGCTGCCGAAACTGAAAATATCGGAACGATGGTCCGCAGCCTCGCCTCGCACCTGCTCCGGCGACATGTAGCCGACCGTACCCAGCACCTGGCCGACGCTGGTAGCGGCCATCGTAACGCCATCGATTGTTTCGGCCGGGCCGTGCGGCAGTCGGAGTTTGGCCAGACCAAAATCCAAAATCTTGAGGCGCCCATCTCGGGTGATGAAAATGTTCTCGGGCTTTAGGTCGCGATGAACAATACCCTGATCGTGAGCCGCGGCGAGCCCATTCGCAAACTGTATTGCCAGCTCGATTGCCTTCCGCGCCGGCATCCCCGACGACACGATTCGGGCCCGCAGCGTCTCGCCTTCGAGCAATTCTGAGACGATGTAGTGAATGCCATTCGCCTGGCCGACGTCATAAACCGAAACAATGTTTGGATGGTTCAGCCCGGCTACCGAGCGTGCCTCCTGCTCGAAACGCCGCAACCGTTCAGGATCGTTGGTAAAAGACTCGGGAAGGATTTTAAGCGCAACATCGCGCAGGAGTCGCGTGTCGCGTGCACGGTATACCTCACCCATGCCGCCGGAGCCGATGAGAGCGATGATCTTATAGGGGCCGAACTGCGTTTCCGCCGCGAAGGACATGGTGCGCCCGCATTATAACCGGAACTGGATGCCATTCGGAATCTCGATCTTGCCGAAATTGTGTAACTGGAAAGGGCAGGCGTGTGACAAGGAGAATGGTCTACTTTTTTGTACCGGAACATTTCTAGACAACTGGCCTCATCCTGGCACTCGAGACAGGATAGGAGCTGGAAAGCTCACCAAATCGGCTACCAAGCTAGCGTGGTTACAGAATCCGGATCCAGGGTCAAATCCAAAGCTTGCCTCTTGAGTTCACATTGAACGGCGCGTGCCTCTCCTTGGTTCGTCAGGACGAGAACGTGGCTGCCATCGGGGTTCTCAAAACCGACGTGATCGATACCCGGCAACTGACCGTCAGAAGCAATTACACGGGCTCCTCGTTGGATGAGTTTGGAATAGTGTGCAAAAGCCCAGTATTGCCCGCTATTGGAAATTTTGTGGGTTTGGGAGTCTAGAGTTACCAGTCCGCCGCAGCGGAAAGGTCCAATGTTCGGTCTCCCGTTTTCGTCGAGCAACAGGTTCCAGCCTACGATGCAGCGTGCCCAGTTTCTCAGCCCTCCGGTGAATGTATGCGACCATTTCACCCAATCGGTCGAATAGTCGGGGCTGGTAATGTCAGGCCCTCCCTCAGTCCAGTAGCAGTTCTTCTCCGGAAATGCGTTATGAACTCGCGTCATCGAATCAGGGGTTCCAACATAGGCATGCCAGGCGACCCCGTCGACATATTTGTTAACGTCCGGGTCGCTGAGTTCGTCCACCGCCCTTCCCCAAAGGTTATAGTTGTGATCCAGTATCCAGATTTTTGTGTCGAGGGAAGCGCGCTGGATCGCGGGTGCGAGATACCTTTTCACAAATTCCATCTCATATTCTTGTCCCCACAGAGCCGCCGGCATTCTGCCGTCCTGGTCGGTATCGACCTCGTTTTGAATTGTGACGGCATTGATTTTCACCCCTTCGTTCGAATACGCCTGGAGAAAACGAACGAAGTAGTCCGCATACGGACCGAAATATCTCTTTTCCATCGAGCCCCCCAACATCGAACCTCCCGCCTTCATCCAGCCAGGCGGACTCCAGGGGGTCGAGAAGAGGAACAAATCCGGATTCAGGGCACGCGCGGCACGCAACGCAGGCAGAATATATTCACGATCATGCTCTGCGCTGAACCGCTTCAACTCGGGATCGGGTTCAACTCCATCGTCAAAACTATACGCCGCCGTCGAATAGTCGCTTGATCCAATGCAGGTGCGGCAAACGGAAAGCCGCAAACCCGAGGCTCCGAACAATTCCGAAAGCAGGGCGCTTCGTTGCTCGGGGCTGAGTTTGCCCATGAGGTAGCAGGAAGCATCGGTGAATGCCGCTCCGAAGCCAAGAATCTCCTGGTACCGTTGAGTGGGATCCAGCCGGATGGCAGTTCGGGAATCGGCGATCCGGTCCCGCCAGTGAAGGGAATCAATCTCGACATATCGTTTGTCCTTTGAGGTTACCCACCCACGCACAGGGGGAATAACCTCTGCCTCAAGCAGCGAGATTTTCGATGTGCTGAGGGCGACAACTGAACTGGCGGCTATTCTCAGGAAGTCCCGGCGAGTATTGCGTAGCTTCATCCAATCCTCTCGAGCGTTCGAATCTTTACTTGGATTACATCCGCCATAAGACAAACGATTTGTCTTAGACAGTGGTGGCGTTGCGATGCGACAATGACAGAGTCTTGAGCCGGAGTCTACCCTTCGTAGATCGTTAACGCAAACGATTTTTCGTAATACCCCCCGCAACAGATTGTGCTTGACAACGCGGACGAGGGAATTGTAATGTCCCTCCCTGTAATCCGTTTGTACTAAGAGACAACCGATTGTCTATCGAATCAGTTTCCGGGCGTTCATCTGTGGGAGTGTGGGATCAACTTCTGGCGTGGAGAAACTCTATGAGGCGGTTCGTTCGCTGCGGGTTCGTGTTTTCTTTGCTGCTATGCATGTCGGGGTTGGCATTTTCACAGAGTAGGAACACCGGCGAGATGCGCGGCACGGTGACGGCGGCGGGAGCCGCTGTGCAGGGGGCAACCGTGACCCTCACGAATATCGACACCGGGGAGACAAAGGATTTTCTCACCAACCAGGACGGTATCTATGACACCGTTTCGACGCCCGCCGGGAATTACAGCATCAGCTTCTCGGCCAAAGGATTCAAGAAGCTGACCCGTGGCCCCATTGCACTCCAGATCGATGTAATCACCGAGGACGCCGCCCTCGAAGTTGGTTCGGTAACCGAAACGATCACCGTGGAAGCCGGAGGCGTGCCGATCCTGGAGACCGAAACCTCCCAGCAGGGCGCAGTTCTGGACGAGAAAACCGTAGAGCAGTTGCCCCAAATCGGCGCCGGGATTACCGGCAACGACTGGGCTAACTTCAACATCCTTCTCCCCGGCGCCGAAGGAACTGCTTCGGGCTCGGGCGGAGGCGAGGGCAGCGGCAACTACAATGCCGGAGACGCAGTTTCGATTAACGGCAACCTTCCCAATTATGCCAACTACCTTCAGGACGGCGCTGTAGTTCAATTGCCGGTCAGCAACAACGTGGACAACCTGGTCTTTGAGGCCGTACAGGAAGTGCAGGTCACAACCTCTTCCTTTTCGGCGCAGTACGGCATTGGCGGCGCTGTGTTCAACCAGATCAGCAAGAGCGGGAGTAACAGCTTTCACGGTTCGGTTTACGATTATTGGCAAAACAACATTCTGAACGCCCCCCCCTACTTTCAAACCGCTTCAAACGGAGTTATCGCCCCACAGCCGGTCCCGTACTTGCGCTACAACCAGTATGGCGGCTCCATTGGCGGGCCGATCATCAAGAACAAGTTGTTCTTCTACTTTGTCCGGGACAGGATCTACAACTATTCTGCGCCAGGTTCCGTGAACACAAGCACAGTGCCCAGCTTGGCGGAGAGGGGTCTGGGGACGGCTAATCCTGGCGCCTACGACTTCAGCGCCCTGCTCGCGAACACTAATTCGATGGGCCAGCCCGCGCCCATCATCATCTACGATCCAACGAGCTGTGGTACGCCTGGTTGTCAACGCACGGCGTTCCCCAACAACGTTATCCCCGCCAACAGAATCGATCCCGTGGCGGCGATGATTCTTAGTTACTACCCTATGCCGAACGCGGGAGCGCCGGGTGCCGTTGCCAATAACTTCCAGTTCGCGCAGGCTGCCCCTAATCCGAATCTCAGATATTTCGGACGCATTGACTACGACCTTTCGTCGAAGAACCGACTTTTCTTCTCCATCAGCCAGAAGGACAACCCGGCGCAGAATATTAATTCCACCCCCTGCCCTCTCAACTGCTATTCCGGTGACATAGACGGGTACAACGCGCAGGTTACCCTCACGTCGTCCATAACTCCGACGCTGGTGAATGATCTCCGGATGAGTTATACCAAGCAAGGCAACTGGTTCGTACCTCAAACCATTGGGTTCAATCCCGCGAGTTCACTGGGCTTGCAATACGCGAAGGCGGACGTTTTCCCCAACATAAACGTGAGCGGCGGCTCTTGCTGCGTAGAGCTCCAGGCGGGTACGAACGCCATATATATCGAGGGTCTCTACGACCCCTCGGATGTTGTGACGCTCGTCAAGGGCAAGCACATCCTGCATTTTGGGGTCGAGGTACTCATGGGGGAGGGTGACACCACACCGTGGGGAAACGTTGACGCCGGCGACTTCGGTTTTACCGGTCAATACACCCAGCAAAATGCCGCTTTCGTGGCCCCCAACACGCTCGCGGGCGGGGCGGGCCTCGCGGATTTCGTACTTGGCGACGTCGAAAACTGGGGCGCGAAGAATCAGGCGACGTCCTACATGCGGCTGAAGAGTCCGCAACTCTTCGTTCAGGATGACATCAAGGTGCGTCCGAATCTCACGGTGAACCTCGGCTTGCGCTATGTGGGAACCACTGGCATGAGCGAGATCCACAATGCTATCGGCGCCTGGAATCCGGATCTGGTGAATCCTACCGATGGGTCGCTTGGTTACTATTGGTTCGCGGGTCAGGAGAACCGAAACACTTTGCAGAAGCCGGTTTGGAACATCTTCCTGCCTCGCGTCGGCTTTGCCTGGTCTGTCAGGAACGACACAGTCGTTAGAGCCGGATACGGGCAGTACTCGTACAACTATAGTGAAGACACGTATGACCCTAACAACCTGATAGGTTTAGGATCTCCCTTTACCAGTACCAGCAACGGCACTCAGCCTGACCCGAACAGCGGAACTGGCCCGAATCCGCTGATCGCCCTTTCCGCGGACGCCACCACGGCAGGTAACACGCTTCATTACGTCGTAGGTTCGCCGCAGGCGAACAACCCCGGCCAGTACTACACTCCAGGGAAGTTCCAAGGAGCCAATTTCTTTCCGTACAATAGCGTCACGCCGGGACACATCGACGAATGGCAGTTGAGCGTGGAACACCAGTTCGGACGCAGCTATGCGGCGTCAATTGCGTATGTGGGCAGCGAAGCTTCGAATCTGCAATACCCGACGGATCTCAACCAGGTAACCAACCCGGCTTCTCTAGCGTTGATCGCGACTAGTCCGGGGCAGACCGTGATTCAGGGTCTTCGCCCCTATCCGGATTGGGGCAACGTTACCGGTAATAATTACAACGCCAAAACGCACTACGATGGGCTGCAAGCCGCGATCAACAAGCATTACTCCAACGGCTTGTTCTACAGCTTCAACTACACCTGGTCGCATTTCTTGGATGACCAGGATTCATCCGGATGGGGCAGTCGCGCCGGGAACCAGATTTGGCAGATCGGCAACAACCCAGCTTCTAATTATGGTAATTCAAACTTCGACATTCCCAATGCGTTCAAGGGATACGCTTCTTACGAGTTACCTTTTGGCAGGGGAAAAGAATATCTGAACAACAATGCGGTGGAGAACGAAGTGGCCGGCGGATGGCGGATTTCGGGAACCGTCGTCGCCCAGAGCGGGGTTCCATTCACCGTAGTCAATACTGTGAACAACAGTTTTTCGCAGTGCAGCGGCTGCTCGTGGTATCCCGATGTTGTTGGTAATCCGAAATCCGGCGTTCCCCCGGTTGCCGGGGCGGAGTTGAGCGCAGGAACCGCCATACAGTTCCTCAATCCTGCAGCGTACGCATCGGCAAGCGAAGGGACATTCGGCGACGAGGTTAGAAACTCAGTCAGGGGACCGCGCCTGACAGTCATTAACCTTTCTTTGGCTAAGAGCTTTAACCTAGGAGAGCGCATTCACTTGGAACTCCGTTCAGACTGGGTTAATGCCCTCAACCATCCGAGCTTCAACCCTCCGGGGAATACGTTTGGGACAGCAAATTTCGGGGTGATCAACAACTCAAGCGGCGTCGCGGTTGCCCCTCGCAGCGGTCAACTCAGTGCGGTCCTGAGGTTCTGATAGAAACCGCCAATCAGGGATGGAGGACCGCGATTCCGCCGTCCCCATCCTTTTCTCTCGGAGCGAGGGATTAGGCTTCCAGGTAATGGGCTAAGAGAGTGTCGCTGTGACGGACGCACCAGTTAAGCGGAGCCAGCAGATTGGCCCGCCGCGGTATTTACTAAGAGACCAACTTTTCCTGGTTTTTGGTGGCATGTCGCCTGGACCGCTGCCCAACCTTGAAAACGTGGATAGCGGCACTCTTTTCCC
>Ga0209380_10001366_pt1 | contig 16451 bp, 11 predicted proteins | sample HubBroMetageWFT6_FD_188347 | JGI IMG/M metagenome (GOLD analysis project Ga0209380, IMG submission 188347) | Warmed and freeze-thawed soil microbial communities from the Hubbard Brook experimental Forest, New Hampshire - Hubbard Brook CCASE Soil... | ecosystem: Environmental > Terrestrial >...
CGTTTTCGTGCCGGTCGGCGACGTCACCGTGTATTGCACGGTTACCGTCTCGGTCGGCATCGAGCTGAGCGACAGCACTGGGTAGAAGGAACCGGTTGGCCCGCTATGCGATCCAGAGGTGAACTGTACTGTCGGCTCTGAGGAAGTGACGGTGAAGGAAGCCTGTGCAGGCCAGCTCGGATTGTCGCCCTTGAGGTACGCGCCGGCTTGCACCACTACGTTGCCCGAGATCTCGAACGGTCCTGTATAAATCGGGGAGTTCAGCCCCGGGGCCGTGCCGGTGGTGGTGTAGCGAATCGTGGCGCCGGGCGTATTGTTGGTGATTGTGACCATGACGGGATCGGTCGCCATCGCCGAGAAGCGCGGCGAAACGCTTGGTGCTTGGAGATTGCCGTCTTCCGTGGTGACGTAAGTCCCCTCAGCATCCGGAATCGAAATCTGCGTGACCACGTTGCCATTGGGATCCCAGTGCGTGTAGCGGGTGTCGAGTTTGACGACCTGCGTACTGCCGCTCAGATTCAGGTAAACCATTCCGTTGACGAATTGCCTCGTGTACATGCGATAGCCGACGCCCGCCGAGGATAATTGTGTGCTCGTCGCGTTGGCCATAGGCTGCCCTAGCGACGATCTCATGCTCATCCACTCAGAAGGATTCGGATTGACGGCGGTTGAGCTGCCAGGTGCAAAAAAGAAGTTTGGTCCCTTGAGCAGCGAGTAGACCACGAATGAAGTCAAGAGCGCATTCGAATCGCCGCTCGGAAGCGTGGCGCGGAGAATGCCGACCTTCCCTTGAGTACCCACCCAAGCGAATTGCGTGAAGGTTTGTGAGTACCAGGAATTGCGTGTGTAGGCCGTCGGAGAGGCGTGCCAACTATAAATATCTTCCGCGAGAGCGCCAGGAACATTCGCGAAAATGGTGTTGAATTGAGTTGGGTCGGAGAGCGAGCCGACGTTGGGTATTACCTTTACATCCGGCGCGAGCGAATGCAATTGATTGAAGAATGACGCCACAGAGCTCAAGTAAGCCGCGGCGCTCTGCGGAAACGCAGAGTCCCACGTTACGTTTGTGACGAAATGATTGGAGTCATCCAACACGCCGAGCAAGCCATAGTTGAACGCACATTCATCGAGCTCGAACCACACATTGCGGACCGTCGGATACGCACCCTGCCAAACGATCGGACGAATGTAGCGGTTGATCCAGAAATTGACGAAGCGCGGATCGCCGACATTGACGGCGTACTGCCAGGCCGATGACGGCGCGGTCGCGACGTTGTTCACGAGACCCAGCGACCAGCTGAAATAAACCGGACGCACTTTGCCCGCATAAGTTGCGGTGATGAAGATGGGAGCTTTTCCTTCCGCAACTTGCTGCGATTCGTACGTGCGCAGAGCGGAGTAGGGGAATCCTCTTACCATCGTGTTGTCGCTCGTCGAAAATTTGTCGAAGCGCGCGTAGAAAATATCCAAGGCATTGGGGTCGAGCGAACCCGTCGGCGCGGAACCGATGAATGCGCCGTAATCCTCGTAGGAAAAGCCACCGGGAGTTTGGAATACGGCTCCGACTTCCTTGTCGATGACAGTGCGATACTGCGCTTGGGAACTGATGAACGGAAACAACAACAGCAGGGCGAATCCGATGACTTTTGATTTCACTTGCGGTCCACTCCCGAGTGTGAGGGTCTTGCGTCTGCGGCTCGGTGCCTGGGTGAGACGAGCGATGCGCGACGCATACTACCGTATTTCAAGAGTGAAACTACAGGAAAATACGGAGTGGGCCTACTGTCCTCGGGAACAGAAATGGTGCAGGGATTGCGTCGTGGTCATAACCTTAGAAGACTGTACGGCCCCGCGCACCCGAGTGGGGCGCGATTGGAAGTGTTGAGGGCAAGAGCCAGGGGAAGACCTCGCCCTTTGTTTTCATTCACTTAGCGCGAGACCTGCGACCGGGCTAAGCCCACGTAAGATGTTGAAATTCGCGGGGATCCATTTCGGCCATTCCTTAGTCTGGGCTTGCAGGGGTTTCTTCGCCGCGGTTGATCATGTAGAGAGCGAGTTCCAGGCGATTGGAGGTCCCGAGCTTATTGAAGATTCTAAACAGATAGTTGCGCACGGTGTGTTCGCTGAGATTCAGCTGTCTGGAAATATCTTTATTGGTGAGGCCTTCGGCGACGAGATAGGCCAATTTTGTTTCGCTTTTTGTGAGCAGATTTGAGGCGTCGCCCGCGCTTGGGGTCGGATACGCGGACGCGCGGGGAGTATCGGCGAGCGTATCGAGGGCCATGCGCAGTTGCGCGCTATTGGCCCAGACTTGACCTTTACTCACGACGTGGATGCACTTGCACAAAATTTCGAAAGGCTCGTCGCGGGAAAGCACTCCGACGGCGCCGGCGCAAAATGCCTGTGTGACCGTCTCGCGATCAATTTCGTCGAGAATAATCACTACATCGATTTTTGGAAACGACGATCGAATCTCCCGCGCCAAGCCGAATCCGGCTGCGCGTCCATCCTTTAGGGACGCACTCAGCACCGCAATGTCCGCCTGGTACTTTTCCAGTTCCGCGCGAACCTCTTCGGACGACGTGGCCGTGCCGACCACGTCGACGTGATACCCACTGGTGCGCAGAGCAGTGGCCATCAACTGCGTCGCCATGCGGCTGCTGTCCGCGATCAGAACGCTCACAACTTTTTCGCCCGTCGACTTCACTATTTCCATTCGGAGTGCTCTTTCTGGCCGAGGGTATGAAGGTTTTTGAATTCCACTTTGGAACTACGCTACTAGATAGACAAAGGGGATGGAGTCTCGCAATTGGGGGTTTCGTGTATGCCTGTACGTAGTTCTCTGTAGTACGTCCGTACTAAGTGCACGAAAAAATTGAACTCGAGGGCACTACAGGATTTCACCCACCTACTTTGCAGGATCACAGGAGTACAAATGTCACCTCGCGCTTGGGAATATAACTCTGCAATGGGATGACATTCCTTCACTTGTGGCTATGTGGCGTAAACGACTAATGTGCGGCATCGACCAAGTTGCTGTGTCGATATTGAGAGCGGATTGTACGAGCAATAGCCCACTAGAAGCGAGCCGCTTTGCTGAACGCGCCAGAACGAGCATGCGCTTTCCGTTGGAGGCGTGTGTCGTTTTCTGGTGGTGGGATGAGAGTGGGGCGTACAGAAAGACGAGAGGGCGGAGCCGGAACGTGAGCGTGCGAGGAGCGTATGTGATGTCTGATACGTGCCCGCCGGTAGGTGCAGCGGTGGGGCTGACGATCTCAATGCCGTCGAGCGTCGGGTTGGCGCGGGCGTCCCGGGTGGAAATGGCGGGACGGGTTCTTCGCGTTGATCAGCAGCCCACGGATATGGGCGATTGCGGATTTGCGGTGTCTGGTGAGGAAGTTTATTTGGTCCACTCGGGAGATGACCGGGAGAATGCGATCGGCCGGGAGAGTGGATCGCAGTCGAGCGATTGAGGCAATGCGCCGGCTGCAGTCGGATTCGGCATTTTTGGTAAGGAATGGATTTTGACCGGTAATTGGGTCTGCCCGTCCCGCAGGCTTGATTCCGGAAACTGAAAGGGACTTCGGCTCGATGGAATCCAATAGGGTTCTGTGAGTCACAGGGCGAAGCTACGCGTTCGCTTCTTAAATTGGAAAACAGATTTCAATTCGACGGGGTTTCGGTCGCGCGCGACTGGCACGTGCTTTATACACGGCATCAGCATGAAAAGACCGTGCATACGCTGCTCGCGAGCAAGGGAATCGAATCGTTGCTGCCGCTGCGTGCGACGCTTAGCCGCTGGAAAGACCGCTCCAAGCTCCTCCAGCTTCCGTTGTTTCCCTGTTATGTATTTTTCCGCGCGGCGAGCGGTTCGTGGCTGCACGTGCTGAATACGCCCGGCGTGCACATGATGGTGCCCGGCTCGAATGGGCCCGCGATTGTTCCGCCGGAAGAAATCGATGCGGTGCGCCGCCTCGCCGAAACCTGCGCGCGCGTGGAATCGCATCCGTTTTTGTCGGACGGGGATCGCGTGAGAGTGAAGTCCGGGCCACTCGCGGGGGTTGAAGGATTTTTGGTGCGAAAGAAGAGCTCGTTTCGATTGGTGGTTTCGGTTCAGCTACTGGGGAAATCGGCGGCCGCTGAGCTCGACGCCATCTGCGTGGAGCGAATTTCTCCTTTTCTACCGAATTCAGCGTCCGAGGTACGAAGCCTCACACGAGCCGCCCGCTAGTCCTTCGACATCGCGGCGGCAAATTTCATCCTGATCCCGATAAGTCAGTAGGGGACAAACGTATGACTAAAAGTTTTCGAAGAATGATCTGGAGTTGTGCGCTGCTGGCGCTCGGTTTGAGCGTTTCGTCGACGAGAACTTTCGCACAGACGGGCACGCCGGCTCCTAACCCTGCCTCTCCGCCAATTGCAACGGCGCCACCTGTGACGTCTTCGGCGTACGTACTCGGTCCAGAAGACGAGATCACTGTTCGCGCTCTGGATGTCGATGAAATTGACGGGAAGACCGCGCGCGTGGATCGCTCTGGAAGCGCCGACTTGCCGCTGGTGGGAAAGCTCAAGGCATCCGGACTCACCATCGGCGAGTTTGAAGCCGAATTGACCAAGCGGTTGGGAAAATATGTGCGCGATCCCAAAGTCAGCGTCACGGTTTCGGATTATAAAAGTCAGCCAGTTTCGGTCCTGGGGGCGGTGAATACGCCCGGAGTCTACAACCTCACCGGTCCGAGCACGCTGGCGCAGGTTCTTTCGAAAGCCGGCGGATTGCGAAACGACGCCGGGAATACTGTGAACATCACGCGGTCGAAAGCGTGGGGTCCGATTCCGCTTCCCAACGCCAAGGTCGATGCATCCGGCGAATTTACTACGGCTGATGTGAATGTGAAAAATTTGATGGACGCCAAGAATCCTCAAGACAACGTCACGGTGAAGCCGACAGACGTGATTTCGGTGCCGCGGGCGGATCTCGTTTACGTCGTGGGCGCGGTGAACAAGCCCGGCGGGTTTGTCTTGAATGAACGCGAGAATATGAGCGTACTGCAGGCCGTGTCCATGTCCGAAGGCCTGACGAAGACTTCCTCACCCAAGAACGCGAAGATCATTCGCGGTGGAATGACGCCGGAGAGAAAGGAAATTCCCGTGAACCTCTCCAAAGTTCTCTCAGGCAATTCGCCAGATATGCCTCTGCTGGCGAATGATATTTTGTTTGTGCCCAACAGTGGAGCGAAAACCGCGACCTATCGTGTACTTGAAGCTGCGATCCAAACCGGAACCGGGATCGCCATTTTTCATTAATCCGATTTTCCCCGAATCAACTTCAATCTAAATCACAACGTCCCCGCCTACGGAGCGTACGACTATGAATCAACTGTATCTGCCGCCCGGCCGTTCAGGAGAGTTACTGCCTGCCGATCCTTCTGCGATGTCGCCATACGGGCCTTTTGGCTACGAGCGCAAATCCCAGCGTAGCGCGATGGATTATTGGAGCGCCATTCGCCGCTGGAAGTGGACCGTGATTACCTGGGCGATCATCGGCGTCGGCGTTGGTTTGCTCGCGACGCTCTTGGAACCACGTCGGTATGAGGGCAAAGCCACGCTCGAAGTGCAGGATTTGAACGACAACTTTTTGGATATGAAACAAGTGTTGCCGGTAAATGAAGTGGGGCTCTCCGGAACTTTCAACGACATCCAGACGCAAGTAAAGATCGTGCAGAGTGATAGCGTGGTGGATCCGGTGATGGAGCGGATGCCGGCACGAGTGGCGCAGATTTCACCAGCGAACGAAACGATTCTCGCGCGGGCGAAGCGGCTAGTGGGAATCAAGACGCCGCCCGCGACGTTCGACGAAGATGACGCAAAGAAGCTGGCGGATACGTTGAAAGTGCGCGGCGTAGGCCAGACGCGCGTGATCGAGATCACCGCCGATTGGAGCGATTCGCGCGTTGCGGCGGATTTCGTGAATCAGATCTGCACCGAATACATGGATCAGAATATGAAGGCGCGCTGGGAGATGGGGCAGCGCACGAGCCAGTCTCTTTCGCGCTGGCTGGACGACACCAAAGACAAATTGCGCGCTTCTGAGGACGCGCTGCAGCAATATGCCAAGAGTTCGGGCTTGCTGCTGACGAACGAGAAGGCACAGCAAACCAGCGTGGCGGATCAAAAACTGAGTCAGTTGCAGGAGTCACTCTCGAGAGCTGAAGCCGACCGCATTGAAGCCCAGTCGCGTTATGAGTTGGCGAAGAATAGCCCTGGGGACGCCCTTCCCGATGAATTGAGCCAGAACCTTGTCCGCGACTATCAATCGAAACTGACCGAGTTGCAGCGCCAACGCGCGGAACTTTCTGCGACATATACCGATGACTACGGAAAAATTCGCCGCCTGGATTCCGAGATCGCTTCCGTGCAAGCCGCTATTCAGTCGGAGCACCGGATGGCGGCGCAACGCGCCGAGAATACTTATCATGCTGCGGCGCGCCGCGAAAAACTGCTGCAAACGCAATTTGCGAGTCAGACTGGAGTGGTGACTGATCTCGACCAGCGTGCCGTGCAATACCATATTCTCGAGCATCAGGTAGAAAGCAATCAGCAGCTTTACGACGAGATGTTGAAGCAGGGCAAAGAGGCCACGATCGCTTCAGCGATGAGCAGCAGCAATATTCGCGTTCTCGACCCGGCGCAGCCTCCCAAGTTGCCTTATCTTCCGAAGCCCGCGCTCACATGTGTTTTTGGCGTGATGCTTTGCTCTTTTGTCGGCGTCCTTCTGGGACTCGCGCGCGATAATGCCGATTCCTCTCTGAAGGAACCGGGTGAAGTAAATCAATTCCTCGGTCTGCCGGAAATGGGCGTGATGCTGCGCGACTCGAGCGGATACGGGCTGTTGCACTCGCCGGACACCCAATCGCTCAAGCCTGCTCAGGACGTGAACTCCATCTTGGGCGTCGGCCAGTTTGGGCGCGTTGTGAATCCTCGAGAAGCTAAGTCGGGTGGGTTGTGGCGATCCCTCTCAAATCCGAGTTCGAACGCGAACCGCTCGCCCGTGCTCGCGTTGGAATCGTGCCGGGCAGTGGTGGCCTCACTGCTCTCGAGTGCCGACGGAAACTCGCCACGATTGCTGGTGGTGACGAGTCCCGGACCTGGCGAAGGAAAGACTACGGTCGTTGCGAACCTCGGGCTCACTCTCGCGCTGATTGGGAAGCGCGTGCTGCTGGTGGACGGCGATGTGCGGCGGCATCGGCTGCACAAATTTTTCAGCCTGCATGATGAGCGGGGATTGTGTTCGATTCTCGAACGCGATCAGGCGTATGTGACCGCGCTAGATTCCTACGTGCAGAAGACGGCGGTGCCGGGCCTTTCGGTGCTTTCCAGTGGAGCTTCGACGACCGCCACTGCAAATCTGCTTTATTCCGCCGACGTTCCGAAGTTGTTAGCGCGGCTGAAAAGCGAATACGATTTTGTGCTGATCGACACGCCGCCGGTGTTTCCAGTGGCGGACGCGCGCGTACTCGGACGTTTCGCTGATGGAGTGATTCTGGTGGCGCGCGCCGGACAAACGGCGCGTGAAGCTGCCGCGGCCGCGCATCGGCGTCTCGCGGCCGATGAAGTGCGCGTCCTGGGACTCATTTTGAATGACTGGGATCCGAAGGCGAGCGCTCACACTTATTACGGCGACTACTCCCGCGAATATTCCGACGTGGAGTCGTAGCTGAAATTCCTCGCGGCACTCACCGACTTGTTCCGAAATTTGTTCCGGCACGCGACGCTCGCATTTTTCTGAAATCACCAGGAGAAATATTGGAAACGCTCGTTGACAAGAGAGGCCGGTCCTTAGGACTCGAACGTACGCCAGATGCAATCGAGCTCGGTACCGGCGTTTCTTCCGGGTCGCCGCTTCGCGGGCTTTCCGTGCGGCACAATTTCGCGTGGACGCTAGCCGGAAACGTCACTTATGCGCTTTCGCAGTGGCTCGTAATTGTGCTGCTAGCGAAATTGGGGAATGCGGAGATGGTCGGGCGATTTGCGCTGGCGCTGGCAGTGGCGTACCCGGTTACGTACATCGCGCATCTGCAATTGCGAGTCGTTTTCGTCACCGATCAGGAATCGAAATATCCGGCGGGCGATGTGCTGGGCTTGCGGTTGATGTTGGCCGCGCTGGCGATGGTGATCTTGCTGGCTACTTGCAAAATTGCCGGCTATGGCTCGCAAACGACCGCCGTAATTCTGATTGTTGGAGTGGCGCAACTAATCGACTGCCTCAGCGAAAATTACTTTGCAATCTCGCAGAAGCACGAGCGCATGGATCGCATCGCCAAGTCGCAGATACTTCGTAGTACGCTCTCGCTCACTTTGGTCACGCTCGCGCTACATTTCACTCACAGTTTGATGTGGGGCGTTCTCGGCTACGTAATCAGCCGCTCGACGATTTTGCTCACTTACGATTCAGCTCGTGGAACACTTGCTCTGGCCGGACCGCGGCAGGCGAAAGAAGGCTTTTTTGAGCGCATTCATCCTTACTGGAATTTGCGCAAGCAACTGGGCATGGCTTGGATTGCGCTTCCGCTCGGCGCCGTTACGGTCCTCGGTTCTCTGAACGGAAACATGCCGCGATACTTCATCGAAAAGACCTTCGGTCCGGCTGATCTCGGAATTTTCTCCGCATTAAATTACATTCCGATCGCCGCTGTGATGGTTTGCACGGCGCTGGGTTACGCGGCGTTTGCGCGGCTTTCGAAACTTTATTTCGCGGGCGACCTTGCTGGATTCAAGTCGGTACTGGGGAAAGCGGTCGCCGTGTGCGGAGGAATGGGTCTGGCGGGTCTGTTGGGAAGCGCGGTGCTTGGCCGGCAGATTCTCACGATTCTGTATCGTCCTCAATACGCTGAGCACGTGGACTTGCTTCTTTGGCTGATGGCCGTCGGAGCGGTTGGCTGCGTCGCATCGTGTTTGGGGTGCGCGATGTCTGCGGCGGGGCAATTTCGGCAACAAGTGCCGCTTTTTATTGTCGTGACCGGCAGCTCGTTCGTCGCTTGCTACTTTTTGATCCCGTGGCGCGGCTTGCAGGGCGCGGCATTGGCAGCGCTCGTTTCGATGTGCGTGCAGTTGATCGGAACAATATTCATCGTGTACCGCGCGCTTCAGAAGCGGGCTCGCGCTCTTCGACCGCCGGTGGCCATCTCAATCGAGCCGGCGCTTGAATCGCAATAGGTGGGAATCCGGTAGTTGGCTTCTTCCATGAAAAATTCGAAGCGACGAAAAATACTGCACGTGATCGGCGGAATGAACCGCGGCGGCGTCGAGACTTGGCTGATGCACATGTTGCGGAACATGGATCACGGCCAATTCGAGACTCATTTTCTCGTGCACAGCAATCCTGAATCAGCGTACGACCAGGAAATCGTCGCATTGGGAGGACAAATTCACTACGGCGGCACTCCGCGGAATCTTCTGCGCTATGCGTCCGACTTTTCGAAATTAGTGCGGCGGCACGGCCCGTTCGACGTGATTCACAGTCATGTCTACTGGTACAGCGGATTCGTGATGCGTCTCGCGTTCAACGCTGGAATACCGATTCGCATTGCGCACAGTCATACCGCCACGAGTGATTCCGCGTGGAAAGTTTCGCGGCAACTCTATCAGAAGCTGATGCGCCGCTGGATTCTGCGGTACTCGACTCATCGAATCGGAATTTCCCAGTCTGCCGGGGAAGCGTTGTTTGGCCGCTCGACCGAGAATCCATTCACGCTTCTTTATTACGGCATGGACTTCAGCCGGTTCGCGGATGCTCTTCCGGCGGAAGAGGCCAAGCGCAGGCTCGGAATCGCGCCGGGACGGAAAGTGATCGGGCATGTTGGGCGATTCGTGCCGCTGAAAAATCACAGCTTCACGGTGAATGTTTTTGCGCAAACTCTTGCGCGCGGAGCCGATGCGCATTTGCTGCTTGTGGGAGACGGTCCGTTGCTGCCCTCATTGAAGTTCGACGTTGAATCGAGGAGTTTGAGCAGCCGCTGCACTTTTACGGGCTCGCAGGCGGACGTTGTTCCGTTTCTCTCGGCCATGGATGTCTTCGTGCTGCCTTCGCAGTGGGAAGGCCTGGGATTAGTGGCGCTTGAATCGCAGGCGGCAGGGGTTCCGGTGATCGCGTCGACGACGGTGCCGAACGAAGTTGACGTGATTCCAGAACTGATCGAGCACATTCCCCTGGAGGCGGGCCGCGATGCGTGGTCGGCGGCAGTGAGCCGGAGAATTAACTCGAGCCGGCAGTCGAACGGCGATGAACCGCTGGTGATGGCAGGGAGCCGGTTCGGTCTGGTGCGCTGCCTGAACTCGCTTTCGGAAATTTATCTCGGACACGTAAATTAATTCTGGAGCGTCGAAATGAATCAAAAGCGAATTCTGATCACCGGTGGCGCGGGATTCATCGGCTCGCATCTCACCGAAGTCCTGCTGGCGCGCGGCGCAGCAGTAACCATCATCGATGATCTCTCGACGGGCAAATGGGAGAACCTCGAGCGTTTCAAAGGCTCGCCGCGGCTGAAGGTTCTAATTGCCTCCGCAGCGGATGCTGCACTGCTCGAGCGCGAAGTTCCGCGGCACCATTTTGTCTACCATCTCGCGAGCTCGGTCGGCGTCAAGCTGATCATCGAGCGGCCGATCCAAACGGTGCAAAATATTTTTCAGACTACCGATGCAGTGCTCGCGGCTTGCTCGAAATATCGGCGGCCCGTTCTGATTACGTCCACCAGCGAAGTGTACGGGCGGTCGGACGCCATTCCGTTCCGCGAAGATTCCGACGTGGTGATGGGCGCCACTTCAAAACGCCGCTGGGCTTATGCGTGCGCGAAGGCACTGGACGAATTTCTAGCTCTAGCACATTTCTACGAGACGAATCTCCCTGTGTTCATCGTCCGTTTATTCAACACCGTGGGTCCGCGCCAAACGGGGCGTTACGGCATGGTCTTGCCGACGCTTCTCGAGCAGGCAGTCGCCGGCAAGCCGATGACGGTGTATGGCGACGGGAATCAGTCGCGCTGTTTTTGCTCGGTGCACGACGTGGTCGAGGGGCTCACGCGGTTTCTCGCGGCTCCGCACGCCAGCGGCACCGTCATCAATCTGGGCACGCAGGAAGAAGTCTCCATCACCGGCCTCGCGCAGCGAATCAAGACGCTCACCGGCTCAAATTCCGAAATCGCATTTGTGCCCTACGACGAAGCGTATGGGCCAGGCTTTGACGACATGCGCCGCCGTGTGCCGGACGTTTCTCGAGCGGCCGAGTTCCTCGGTTGGACTCCGTCGCGCAGCCTCGACGACATAATTCGTGAGATGACTGCAGTTTTGGCCGAAGCGTCCGAAGCCCGCAAATCACGCGTGGCTGCGAGCGCCGACGATGTTGCCGCTTTGCGTTTCGCGGTACAAGCAGGCGCACGGTAATCATTCGTGTCATTCCACGGTCGTCTCACTTACTGCCCGTCCGTGAGACAAATTCTGATTTTCCAATGAGCACTCTACCCTTCAAACAAAATGCCGGGCCGATGCCCGTGCCATATCCTCTAGCGGCACACGATGCTAGGGATTGGAACTCCGCGGCGGTGGCGTTTCTGGCGGTTCTCGCTACCGTAGGTGGATTTTCAGTTGTTTCCAATCGCTTTGCGCACTGGTTCATCATTCCGATTTCGATTTGCGGAATACTGATGGGCACGGACGCGGTCGATTGGTTCCGCGGCCGCCTCGATCTCTACGATCCCCAGGGGCTCATCGGCATTCTCGGATTTCACTTCTTTTTCCTCGCGCCGCTGCTCCACGTGCAATGGGATTTCTTCATGCACGAGGTATCGCCGCCGCCGGATTGGCGCGACTGGCTCGGATACATGGGCGTCCTCAACGTGATCGGCATCGCGTGTTACCGGCTGGGACGCAGCGCGTTCGAGCGTCGCACCAAGCCCGTCGAGGAAATGTGGGAAATTAACAAGCACCGCTTTCGAATGTTTCTGCCGGTCTGCCTGTTCGTTTCCGTCGCCGCGCAGATTTGGGTCTATGCAAAGATGGGAGGAATCAGCGGTTACATCGACGCGCGCCTGAACGATCCGAACGCTTTTCTTGGGCTCGGATGGGTGTTCATGATTTCGGAGAGCGCTCCGATTCTGGCGGCGTTCTTTTTGATCGTGGAGATGCAGCGGCGAAAAGTGAGCTGGGTGCTCGCGGGCACCGCGCTGTTCGTGCTTTTCGTGATGCAGATGCTGTTCGGAGGATTGCGCGGTAGCCGCAGCGAAACCGTGCAGATGCTTTTCTGGGTCGTCGGATGCATTCATTTTCTTGTCCGGCCATTTCCTAGAAAGCTGGTGTATCTCGGATGTGTTTTTCTCTTCGCGTTCATGTACCTCTACGGCTTTTATAAGGACATGGGCGCGAATGCGACGGACGCTTATTCGAATTCAGATTCCAGAGAACAGGCGGAGCAGAAAACGGGCCGCACATCGCAGGCACTAGTGCTCGGCGATTTCGGCCGGGCCGACGTGCAATCGTTCATTCTCTATCGCCTGCTGAATGATTCGAGCGATTTCAGTTACGGTTACGGGCGCACTTATCTTGGGGCGCTGGCGATTCTGATTCCACAAGCGGTTATGCCCGATCGGCCGGACACGAAAGTAAAAGAGGGCACCGACATCGAATTGGGAACCGGCGCCTTCGTGCCGGGCGTGTTGTGGTCGTCGCGGGTTTATGGATTGGCGGGCGAAGCCATGTTGAATTTTGGGCCGGTGAGTGTGCCGTTCGCGTATGCATTGCTCGGGCTGCTTGTTGGTTGGTTTCGAAGCCGCGTTCGTGGCTTGCTTCCCGGCGATGCCAGATTCCTGCTCGTTCCTTTCGGAGTCTATCTTTGCGTTACCGGTCTCTCTGGGGATTCCGACAACCTTATATTCGGTCTTGTGAAGGACGGATTTCTGCCATTGCTGGTTGTGCTCGTTTGCTCGGTGAAATGGAAATTGTTTGTTCATGATTTTGCGCCGAGTCACCGCTAGCCCTCCAGAATCCTGTCAATAGATCACATGAATGTTCTCGTTTCATTGGAAGAGCGATTTCAACGGACGCCGGATCGAAAGGTCTGGTCGACCGGCGCGGCGTCTTATTCGTTTTGGAAACGCTATCTGGATGTTTTCGACGCAGTGCGCGTCGTGGCCCGCGTCAGCGATGTTGCCGAGACACTTCCTTCCTGGAAACAAGCGGACGGACCGGGCGTAATTTTCGAGACGGTTCCTTACTACGTGGGACCGCTGCAATATGCGCGAAAGTTTTTTGCGGTGCAGTCGACCATTCGGGCGGCGGTGCAGCGAGCCGATGCGGTCATTTTGCGCGTCGCTTCTCCAATCGCTCGGTGCGTGCAACGCGCGATGGAGCCAAGCCGGCCATTCGGGGTGGAGGTGGTCGGCGATCCTTACGAAGTGTTCGCGCCCGGGGCTGTCAGTCACCCGTTGCGCCCAATACTTCGCTCGGTGATGACCAGCCAATTGAAGCGGCAATGCCAAAAGGCGTGCGCCGTGGCTTATGTGACGGGCGGAGAACTGCAACGGCGCTATGCGGCGAATTCTTCCGCGTTTTCGACGACCTACTCGAGCATCGAGTTGCGCGATGACGCTGTTGCTGCCGCACCGCGCGTGTTTACAGATGGCCCGGCGCATCACGCCCGACGCATCGTCAGCGTGGGCACTCTCGAAGTTCCGTACAAAGGTTTTGATGTGCTCATCGACGCGGTTTCGATGTGCATTCACGGCGGCGTCGACGTTGAACTCGAAATTATTGGAGATGGACGCCTGAAGGGCGAGCTTGAGACTCGCGTGGCACGTCTTGGCGTCACTCGGCAAATCACTTTTGCCGGTCAAGTTTCTGGAGGAGCGGCGATTCGCGCGCGTTTGGACGGCGCGGATTTGTTTGCCCTGGCCTCGAAGACCGAAGGACTGCCGCGGGCAATGATCGAGGCGATGGCGCGCGGGCTGCCTTGCGTTGGCTCGAACGTTGGAGGAATTCCCGAGCTTCTCGCGCCCGGCGAGCTTGTTCCTCGCGGCGACGCGACCGCGCTGGCGCGCAAAATTGCGGAAATCGTCCGAGATTCAAATCGCATGACTCGCCTTTCTGCAGAAAATATTGCGAAATCCCGGAATTATCATGACTCGATCCTGAGCGGCCGCAGGCGGCAATTTTTTGAGCGTGTTCGCGCGGCAACCGAGAATTGGGCCGCGAATCGAGAGTCTACTGGTGTTGAAATCCGTTCGCGACGCAAGGCTAACCGTTTGCAAGCCGAGAGATCGCGATGACCGAAGAAACGCGCGGACTATTGGCCGAACCGGATGAGGTCGCGGCCACCGAACAGCCGTCGTCTGCGTATCGCAAGGAAACTCGTAGCGCGACCAGCACAATCACTGGAAATCCCACTGTGTTGGTGATCATCGCGACCGTTCCCGAAACGATTATGTCGTTTCTAGTTGAGCAGATCAGGTTTCTGACGGCGCATGGGTTCGAAGTTCACACCATCACTTCGCCCGGCATCGAGCAGATGCCCGGAAACGACGCGCTGAATAGCGTCCGGCACGAAGTGGCCATGACCCGCGCGATCAGTCCAATCGCCGACGTGATCGCGCTGTTTAAATTGTGGCGCTTGCTTCGCGATCTTCGCCCCACCATCGTTCAGACGCGCACGCCCAAAGCAGGTCTGCTGGGCATGATCGCCGCCCGCATCGCCCGAGTTCCGGTGCGAGTGTATACGGTCGATGGATTGCCAATTCTGACGCAGAAATTCTTTGGCCGCATAATTCTGGCGGCGACCGACTGGATCGCTTGCGCCCTTGCGACGGAAGTTCTCTGTGTCAGCCGCTCAGTTCGTCGCTTCATGATCGCCAATAAGCTTTGCGCGAAGGAAAAAACCCGCGTACTTGGTGATGGAAGTCTGAGCGGCGTGAATGTCGAAAAATTCAATCCAGGAGCGGACCGCGAAATCAAAGCAGCTCAAACGAAAGATCGATACGCAATTCCCGAAGAAGCCCTGGTGATTGGTTATATCGGCCGGCTCGTCCCGGACAAAGGCGTGGCAGAACTGGCCAGCGCATGGAAGATCGTGCGCGACGAATTTCCAAAAGCGCATCTTTTTATCTGCGGCTATTTCGAGCCGGCCCATCCAGTTCCCCCAGATCTCGCGCAGCAACTGCAAAACGATCCGCGCGTACATATCACGGGTGCCTGGCTCAGTGACATGCCGCCGATTTATTCCGCGCTTGATGTGTGCGTGCTCCCAACGTATCGCGAAGGACTATCGACAGTAGCGATCGAGTCCGGCGCCATGCAGGTTCCTATCGTCGCAACTCGAGTGGCGGGTTGCGTGGACGCGATTCGTAACGGAGTGACGGGACTGCTGGTCGAGCCGCGCGATTCCGAGGCGCTGGCGATGGCACTCCGCCGGCTATTGAGCGATGCGTCCCTGCGCGAAAACTTCGGAGTCGCCGCGCGCGATTTCGTCTCGAGGCATTTTTCCTCGACGCGAACCTCTGCGTTGGTCCTCGCCGAATACCAGCGGCTGGTCCAGTCGCTGGATCGTCGAGACACTGCGGCACCGGCATCAGGCGGCAAATCCACAACTGTGGCCGGCAGTTCAGCGAGAAGCGCCTCAATTCATACAGCAGCGTAAGTTCTGAAACACCAGGAGCAAAACCTTGCAAATACCATTGGCTGCACCGGACATCCGTGAAGCGGATCGAGCCGCCGTTCTCGAGGTGCTCGATTCTGGCGCACTGAGCCTCGGACCGAAACTGCCGGAGTTCGAACAAGCCGTTGCTCGAGTCTCCAGATCGCGCTACGCCGTCGCGGTCAACAGTGGCACGAGCGCGTTGCATCTCTGCGTGAAGGCGGCCGGTATCCGGGATGGCGACGAAGTGATTACGTCGCCGTTCAGCTTCGTGGCCTCGGCGAATTGTGTTTTGTTTGAACGCGCGAAGCCAGTCTTCGTCGATATCGATCCGGTCACTTACAACATCGACGCTTCTCGAATCGAAGCAGCCATCACGCCGCGAACGAAGGCAATTCTGCCGGTACATGTTTTCGGCAGGCCCTGCGCGCTCGACGACATAACCTACATCGCGCAAAAGCGAGGCCTCACAATTATCGAGGACGCATGCGAAGCCATCGGGGCGAAGTATCACAACGCACCGGTCGGCACTTCGGGTCAAACCGGAGTCTTTGCTTTCTATCCGAACAAGCAACTAACAACCGGTGAAGGCGGCGTGATCGTGACCGATGACCTATCGATCGCAAATCAATGCCGCAGCTGGCGGAATCAAGGCCGCGCGGATTCGGATGGATGGCTGGAACACGACACCCTCGGCTACAACTACCGGCTGAGCGACATCAATTGCGCCCTCGGGATTACGCAACTGGCTCGCCTCGATGAAGTAATTTTAGCGCGC
>Ga0209380_10001368_pt1 | contig 16428 bp, 12 predicted proteins | sample HubBroMetageWFT6_FD_188347 | JGI IMG/M metagenome (GOLD analysis project Ga0209380, IMG submission 188347) | Warmed and freeze-thawed soil microbial communities from the Hubbard Brook experimental Forest, New Hampshire - Hubbard Brook CCASE Soil... | ecosystem: Environmental > Terrestrial >...
CGGCCACCAGCCGGCCCGCGTACGCGTGGTAGGTGCCGATCACCGGATCACCAGCGAACGGCTCGTCCGTGTTAGCCAGGGGGACGAGCCCCGGATCCCGAGCATCGACCGATCCCGCCGGCGCATCCGGGAGTTTGATCCCGGCGCGGCGCAGGCCGTCGAGCCGCAACCGGACCCGCTCGGCCAGCTCGGCCGCCGCCTTCCGGGTGAACGTCAGGCCGAGCACGCGCTCGGGCCGCACCAGCTGGTTGGCCACCAGCCAGACCAGGCGCGCGGCCATCGTCTCGCTCTTGCCCGATCCCGCCCCGGCGATGACCGCCATCGGGCCGAGCGGAGCACTGATCACGGCTGCCTGCTCGACCGTCGGCTCCTGGGCGCCGAGCATCCTTGCCAGCTGCGCCGGACTGTAGCGAAGGGGCGCTGGCGGCGCTGCTGAGACGGTGCTCACGGCGTCACCTGCCCGCCGCGCTCATCGGCCGGGCAGCAGGACGCAACCGGGCAGACCCGGCAGCCGGGGTTCGCCGTGGCGGTGAACACCGGCCCCGCCATGCCGTCGGCGACGGTCTCGACCAGCTGGCGCGCCCAGTGCGGATCCTCGTCGGCATGCAGGCCGCGCTGGGCCTGGACCCGGACGCTGGCCGACAGGCCGGCCTTGCCGACCTGGACCAGCTCCGCGCCGCCAGGCTCGGTCAGGCCCAGGTCCTCGAACGCGCCGAGCAGGACCGCGAGCTGGTACACGCCGAGCTGCGGGTTGCGATCGAGGTCGGCGTCGGCCGGGCGCGTCGTGCCGGTCTTGAGGTCAACGACGATGGCGGCTCCGTCCTCGTCGCGTTCCAGCCGGTCGACCCGGCCGGTGATGGTGATGTCGCCGAGACTCGCCTCGAGCTTCTGCTCGATCGCGATTAGCTCGCGCGGGTTGCGGCGGTGCCATTCCAGGAACTTCGCGACCATCCGCTCGGCCTGCGCGCGCTGCCGAGCGCTGTACCAGGAGCTGCCGAAGTCCAGGTGCTGCCACAGTTCGTCGACGCGCTTGGCCACTTCGCCGTCGTCGGCGCCCTGCGCGGCCAGCGCGGCCGCGGCATGAATCACGACGCCAAGACCCTGCGCGGTGCCGGGCGTGCCCGCGCCGACGGCCGCTTCCAGCAGCCAGCGCAGGCCGCACTTGGTGAACGACTCGACTCGCGACGGCGAGATCTGCGTGCTGCCGGGCAGCCGTTCGCCCGCCGCGGTGAACTCGGTGAGCGCGTACCACTCCCGCGGGCTGGCCCCGCGCACTCCGGCGGCAGCGAGCCTGGCCAGCTGCCCGGCCGCCGCCGCGCGGACGTGGTCGGGCAGGCTCGTGTCCGCCGCGGACCGGCGGAGGTCGGCGGTCAGGGCCGGCAGCGACAGCCAGCGATGCCCGGTGCCGGCCACGCGCTGAATCTCGATGTCGTCACCGGCGAGCTCGGCCAGGAAACGGGACGGCCGTTCCTCGGTGTCGTCGGCGCCCACCGCGGCTACGACCAGCGCCTGCCGGGCCCTGGTTACCGCGACGTAGAACAGCCTGCGCTCCTCGGCGAGCAGCCTCGCGCTGACGGCGACCGCAGCGGCGTCGGCGGCGGCACCGACGTCGCGCCCCGCGACCACGTCGATCAGCTCGTCCATGCCCAGCAGTGAGCCGCGCTGACGCAAGTCCGGCCAGGTGCCTTCCTGTACGCCCGCCACGACGACCAGGTCCCACTCCAGGCCCTTTGACTTGTGCGCCGTGAGCACGGCGACGCTGTCGCCCCTGGGGGCGTGCTCGGCGAGAGTGTCGCCGGTGATCTCCTGGCCGGACAGGCTGTCCAGGAAGAGCCGCGTCGAGCCGTGCGGCATCCGCGCGGTGAACCTCGCGGCCGCGTCGAAGAGCGCCAGCACGGCGTCGAGGTCGGCATCCGCGACCGCGCCGCGGTGGCCGCCTACTGCGCTGGCCGCCTGCCACTGCGGCGCCAGCCCGGAGGCCGACCACACCGCCCAGAGCACGTCGTGCGGCGTCCCCGCCGCCTCGGCCGCGCGGGCGACCTCAAGGAGTCCAGCGACCCGGCGCGCGGCCGCCAGCGCCCTGGTGATCGGCCCGTCGTCGTCCGCCTCGGCCGGCCAGCCAGCCTGGACGAGCTCGCGCGGATCGCGCAGTGCGGCCGCGAGCGGCTCGGCCGCGGGCGGCTCACCCGCAGCGCGCGCGGCGCCCAGCAGCCCGCGGCGCAGCCGGCGCAAGCCGAGCGCATCGGTCCCGCCGAGCGGCCCGGTCAGCAGTTCGGCGGCCGCCTGCTCGTCCAGCGTCTCCGGCCGCAGCGCGCAGCCGATGAGCTGCAGCAGCGGCCGGCTGCCCGGCTCGGCGGCGAGCGGCAGCTCGTCGCCCGCCACGGTCGCGGGCACGCCCGCCGAGGTGAGCGCGCGCTGCAGGACCGGGGCCTGCCGGGCGGCAGAGCGGACGAGGACGGCCATGCGCGACCAGCTGATCCCGTCGAGGAGGTGCGCGCGGCGCAGTGTGTCGGCGATGAGCGCCGCCTCCTGGCTGGCGCTGGCGGCGGTGATGATCCGCACCGAGCCGGGTGCGGCAGCGGCCAGCGGGAGCAGCGCGCGGTGGTCGCGGCCTGCGCCCGCGTCGGGGCGCGTGAGCGCGACGGGCAGCCTGGCCGCGATGCGGCGCGATGCGGCGAGCAGGGCCGGCCCGCTCCGCCTGCACGTCCGAAGCGCGACGACGTCCGCGGGCCGGCCGTCGGGCGTGCGGAACCGATCGGGAAAGCGCCGGATCCCGTCCACGTCGGCGCCGCGGAATGCGTAGATCGACTGGTCCGGGTCACCGACCGCGATCAGCTCGCGCCCGTCGCCTGCGAGCTGCACGAGCAGCTCCTCCTGCGCGGGGTCGGTGTCCTGGTACTCATCGACGAACACCGCGTCGTAGGCGTCCCGCTCGCGCATCCGGACCGCGCCGCGTCGCAGCAGCGCCCCCGCGATCCTGACGATCTCCGCGTAGTCATAGGCGGGAACGGGCGCGAGGTCGAAGCGCGCCGCGTACGAATCGAGAAAGCGTCCTGCCGCCGCCCAGTCGTCCCGGCCGTGCAGGCTGCCCAGCGCGGACAGTCCGCCGCCATCCAGTCCGCGCTCGGCCGCGCGCAGCAGGAAGTCGCGCAGCTCGGCGGCGAATCCCCTGGTGCCGACCGCGGGGCGCAGCCGGTCGGGCCAGCCGCTGCTGCCGTCGCTTGACTCGCCGCGCAGCAGCCGGCGCACCTCGAGCAGCTGCTCGGGGCCGGGCAGCAGGATTGGCGATTGCTCACCCGCCAGCACGAACTCGCGCCGCACGAGCGCGAACGCGTAGCTGTGGAAGGTCATCGCCAGCGGCTGGCGCAGCGTGCGGTCGAGGCGGATTGCGATGCGCTCGCGCAACTCCTCCGCGGCCTTGCGGCTGAACGTCAGGACGAGCAGCCGGCCCGGGTCAATGGCGCGTCGAACCACGCGGTCGACCACCGACTCGACGATCGTCGTCGTCTTCCCGGTGCCGGGACCAGCAAGGACAAGCAACGGTCCGCCGCTGTGCTCGACGACTCGCCGCTGCGCGGCGTCGAGGGCAGGCGCTGCCACCGCGAGCGCAGGCTCGCGGACGAGCCGGTAGACGGGCAGGGCGTTTTCCATATCGCTCTGCATTCCAGCAGAAGCCACCGACACTGGCCCGGGGATTGCGCCAGTGTCGGGTCAGTCAGCCGAATCCGCGAGCCCGGCGCATGTCAATTCGCGGTGTACCGCCATCAGCCGGATACCGGAGCGGCGTGCCCTCGTCCTCGTAGTGCCGGATGGCCTTGCGTTCGTGACCGGCCAGCAGCGATCCATCCGCGTGAACCACGCGCCACCACGCGACGCCGCCACCCCACAGGGCCATGACCCGGCCAACCTGCCGCGGGCCGCCTTCGCCGAGATACTCGGCCACATCGCCGTAGCTGAGCACCCGCCCGGCCGGGATCGAGTCGACGACATCGAGGACCCGTGCGGTGTAGTCGTCGACTGCGCGTGCCCCCACCCTCATTGCAGCGCGTCACCGTTCCCCGGTCCGGCGGGCTCGGCCGACCCGGACTCGGCTCGACTACGCGGGGCCGCGTGCCGGCCGGGCGGGGTCGCGTGGATCCGGACCCCGTAGTGAGCCTCGGGGACAATCTCAGGCCGTCCGAGCTGCCGGTCCCTGAGCGCGAACAGCCGCGAAACGGCGACCGCGATCAGCGTCAGGCTGGCGAGCCCGAGCACGCAGTAGAGCAGCAGCGCCTGCCGGCCGCGCGGCTGGACCGGCGCCGCCGGGATTGCGGCGGACCCGCCGCCGAAGTGGCCCGCGGCCGCCATGGCGACCGCGGGCTTGGCCGGCCGGGCGAGCCGCGCGGCGGCCGTCATGGCATCGCCCGCGTTGACCTCACCGAAGCCGACCAGGTCGTTGTACCGTCCGGCCGGCCTAGTGCCGGGCGTCGTGCTGCTGGTGATCGCCTCGCTGACCTGCTCGTCGGTGAGGCGGGGATACTCCGCCTTGATGAGCGCGGCCACGCCCGCGGTGAGCGCGCAGGCCGGGCTGGTACCGCTCACCAGCCAGTACCCTCCGTCGCGGCCCTGAGCCGGTACCTGGTAGCCGGGCGCCGCGACCTGGACCGAGAGGTTCTCGCTGGAGAAACTGGCCGGCTGGCCGGCCTGGTTGACGGCCCCGACTGCCAGCACGCCCGGATAGTCGGCCGGGAACGAGTACGGCGCCTGGCCCTTCCCGCTGGCGCCGGCCGCGTTGCCGGAGTTGCCTGCCGAGGCGACGACGAAAACGTTGTGCTGGTAGGCGTCCTGCAGCGCGGCGCGCACGACGGCGCTCGGCATGCTGTAGCCGAGCGACATGCTGATGACGCTGGCGCCGGAGCTCACCGCGTACCTGATCGCCGTCGCGAGTTCGCCCTGGCTCTTGGCGGCGGGCTCGTGCTCGTATTTCTTGAAGTTCGGGTCGTGCACGTCGGTGATGACCCGGATGGACAGCACGGTCGACTGCGGGGCGATGCCGATAATGCCGTCCTCGCCGTCGGGGCCGTGCCCGTGCCCGGCGATCAAAGACGCCATCCAGGTACCGTGCACTCCCCAGTACTTGTTGGTGGTCGAGGTGTGCACACCGGTCAGGTCGGGGCCGGTTCGCACGGAGCCGACCAGGTCGGAGACATCCGCGTCGACGCCGCTGTCGATGACCGCCACCTCGACGCCCTTGCCCTGGGTGATCGCCCAGGCGGGCTGCACGTTCAGCGCGTCGAGAACCCACTGCTGGGTCGTGCGGACGCTGTCAGCGCTCGCGGGCGCGGCCAGCACGACGGCAGCCCCCTGCAGCGTGGCCAGCGCCGCGACGGCACCGGCCAGCATCTTCCGTCTGCGGGGGGATCCGGGGGGTCGTCCCCCCGGGGCGGCACGTCTGCGGGGGGCGGTCAGCATCCCGGCGACCCCGGGCACCTCGGCTCGGCCGGCTGGACGCCAATGGTCCTGGCGACGGCCTCCACCAGGCTCTGCGTGAGGCTCTGCATCTCGAAGTTGTAGTAGGCGTCCTCCGAGAGCGGCACGGCGCGCCGCTCGTCAGTGAAGCCGGCCGTGGACATCACGACATAGGGGCCGGCTCCGAGGGCGTAGGACAGCTGCCGCTGCCGGTCGCGGAATCCCGCCGCGGGCGTGCCCGCGACCGGGAGTGCCTGCACCGTCAGGGACGTCTTGTGGCCGGCCTTCAGCGCCGCCACCGCGGCCGTAGCGGTCTGGCGGTCCGGCAGGACCGCCACGCCTATTGTCGCCACCATGCTCCCGGAGGCGTCCAGATAGGTTGCCCGCAGGACGATCGAGCAGTGGTCGGCGGCCAGGACACGGGCGGCCGCCGCCGATACCGCGCGGGAGCAGCTGGCCTGAGCGGCGATGCCGAGCCTGGTCGCATCGAGCACGGGGCCGCCCTGGTAGGCCAGCGGCCCGGGCTCGTACGGCACGACGGCCGGGAAGATCGCGCCCGCGTCCAGGGCCCGCCAGCGGCTGGTCATTTCCCAGGTCATGATCTGCTGCTGCTGCGCGGCGGTGAACCGGCGCGGCAGGACCTGGTCCACGGCCCCGACCGCCGCCGCCGCGAGCCCGCATACGCCGAGCGCCAGGAGCGTCATCATGGCCGCCCAGCGCACTCCGCGGCGCGAGCGGGATGACGCCCGGACCGGGCCGAGGTCAGGGTCCGGTCCGTCCGGCGGGTCGGGATACCCGCCGGGGAGCACCCCGCCGGTGTCCGGATACGGCAAGCCGGACGGCTGCGCCGCCCTCCTGTCGGCCGGCTCCGGCGGGAAAGTCACACGGGAAGCCTACGGCCTTGGCCGGGTATCCGGGCCGGACAGCGCTTCTGACCGCCCTGACCCGTCGCGTCAGTAAGTCGGCAGGCTCGGGTCCACCTGGTTGACCCAGGCGAGCACGCCGCCGCCGACGTGGACCGCGTCGGAGAAGCCGGCGTTCTTGAGAACCGCCAGGCACTCCGCGCTGCGGGCTCCGCTCTTGCAGTGCAGCACGATCCGCTTGTCCTGCGGGAGCCGCTCGAGCGCTGCCCCGCTGAGGATCTGGTCCTTCGGGATCAGGGTCGCTCCGGGGATGGACACGATCTCGTACTCGTTGGGCTCGCGCACGTCGATCAGGAAGATGTCGTCCTCGCGGTCGAGCATGTCCTTCAGCTCGGTGGCGGTGATGGTCGAGCCCGAGGCGGCCTGCATGGCGTCCTGCGACAGGACCCCGCAGAAGGCGTCGTAGTCGATCAGCTCGGTGATCGTCGGGTTCTTGCCGCAGATGGCGCACTCGGGGTCCTTGCGAACCCGGACCGTCCGGTAGCTCATCTCGAGGGCGTCGTAGATCATCAGCCGCCCGGACAGGGTCTCGCCGATGCCGGTGATGACCTTGATCGCCTCGTTGACCTGAATCGATCCGATCGACGCGCACAGCACGCCGAGGACGCCGCCCTCGGCGCAGGAGGGGACCATGCCCGGCGGCGGCGGGTCCGGGTAGAGGCACCGGTAGCACGGGCCGTACTCGGCCCAGAACACGCTCGCCTGGCCGTCAAACCGGAAGATCGAGCCCCACACGTAGGGCTTGCCGAGCAGCACGCAGGCGTCGTTGACCATGTACCGGGTGGCGAAGTTGTCCGTACCATCCACAATCAGGTCGAACTGGGAGAAGATCTCCATCACGTTCTCGACGCTGAGCTGCTCCTCGAAAACGATCACGTTCACGTAGGGATTGATCTCGGCGATGCTGTCCCTGGCCGACAGCGCCTTCGGCCGGCCCACGTCGGACTGCCCGTGGATGATCTGCCGCTGCAGATTCGACTCGTCCACGATGTCAAAGTCGATGACGCCGAGCGTGCCTACACCCGCCGCGGCCAGGTAGAGCAGGGCCGGGGAGCCCAGCCCGCCCGCGCCGACGCAGAGGACCTTGGCGTTCTTGAGCCGCTTCTGCCCGGTCATCCCGACCTCAGGGATGATCAGGTGTCGCGAGTAGCGCTTGACCTCGTCAACGGTCAGCTCGGCAGCTGGCTCAACGAGCGGTGGCAGTGACACTGATTTCTCCGGTGTGCTTGGGGCTCAGGGGGCCGCGGGATAAGTCCCCCGGCTGTTAACCAAGAACCAGCTTGGCATCAGCGGCATTCCGCCCGCCGGAAATGTCACCAGGACCGAGTACAACTCCAGACATGGAGCTCAATCCCCGCCCCGAATTACCGGCTCGTGTCCCGGAATCACCCGCCGGGCCCACGGTCGTGCCGATGCTCCCGACCCGGCTGCCGCCAGGCGGGCAGCGCCCGCTGCCCGATCCGCAGGCCGTGCAGCGCATGGAGATCCCCGACTCGGCGCCGCCCTTAGACGGCGACGAGGCACCCGGCCAGCCTGGATCGGCGGTGCCAGTCCCCGATCCGCAAGCCAGTGACCAGCCCGACCAGCCGCCTGATGACGGCAGCGGCGACGAGTCCGGCCCCGGCGGGCCCGGCTCCGGCGGCCAGCCTGGCCCGCCAGGGGCCGGCCAGAGCGGCTGGCCCAGTCAGTTCGCCCAGGTGCTGGCCGAGACTCTCGCCGGGTCCCGGCCGGCCAGGCAGCTCACGCCGTGGACCACCGAGCAGACCCGGCGGCGGATCCGCCAGCTGGGCCCGATGCTGTCCACCGGCCAGCGGCCCAGGGTCCGGCGGATCATGACCTCCGCGCCCAGCCGGGACGTCCTGGAGATGACGGCGGTGGTCGGCTTCGGCTCGCGGGTCCGCGTGCTCGCGCTCAGGCTCGAGCGCGGCGGCGACTCCGGCCAGCAATGGCGCTGCACGGCGCTGGAGTCCGCGTGACCCAGAAGCCGCGAGGCGGCCGGAGTGGCCGGCCCCGCGGCAGCCCGTTCCGCTCGTAAATCAGCGGTTGCGCGGATCGCCGTGGCAGACCTTGAACTTCTTCCCTGAGCCACAGGGGCAGGGCGCGTTGCGGCCGACATTGGCGTACTCGGCAGTGGTGGCCGGACCAGTGGTCCGGTGCGCGGCCTGCCCGGAGGCATCCTCGTCCGGAGCGCTGTAGCTCAGCTGGCCCGCGCGCTGCGGGCGCGCGACGCCGCGCGCCAGCCCGGCCGGGAGCGCCGCGTCGTCGCCGTCCTCCGGCTCGGCCTGCCGGCGGTGCTGCCCCTGCGGGCGCTGGGCCGCCGGGCGCATGGGCTGCGTCTGGCGCTGCGGCCGCCCCTGGCGCGGCGGGGCATCCTGAGGCGCGGCTGGCACCGCGGTGAGCCCCGGAGCCAGGGCGGCGCTTCCGTTCACCGCGTCAGCCTCGGCAATGATCGGGTTCTCCTGGACCTGGACCTGGAGGTTGAACAGGCTGGCGACCGACTCCTCCTTGATCCCGTCCATCATCGTGGTGAACATGTCGTAACCCTCGCGCTGGTACTCGATCAGCGGGTCGCGCTGGCCGTAGCCGCGCAGGCTGACGCCCTCGCGCAGGTAGTCCATCTCGTACAGGTGCTCGCGCCACTTGCGGTCGAGGACCGAGAGCACGACGCGGCGCTCGAACTCGCGCATCACGTCGGGCGTCAGCTCCTCCTCCCGCCGCTCGTAGGCGGCGTGGGCGTCGGCCTGGATCGCCTCGGTCAGGACTTCCCTCGACAGGTGCGACTTCTCGCCGCCCGCCTCGTCGACGACCTGGGCGATCGTGACGCCAACCGGGTAGAGCTGCTTGAGCGCGCGCCAGAGCTTGTCGAGGTCCCATTCCTCGGGGAAGCCATCGGCGGTCGCGCCGGCCACGTACTCCGCGACGACCTCATCGAGCATGCCGTCGATCTGACTATGCAGGTCAGCGCCCTCCAGGACGCTGCGCCGCTCGTCGTAGACAACGCTGCGCTGCCGGTTCATGACGTCGTCGTACTTCAGGACGTCCTTGCGGATCTCGAAGTTCAGGGACTCGACGTTGCCCTGGGCCGAGCGGATCGCGCGGCTGACCGGCTTGGACTCAAGCGGCATGTCCGGCGGCGTCTTCAGCAGCTGCATCAGGTGCGCGATCTTGTCGCCGTTGAACCTGACCATCAGGTCGTCCTGCAGTGACAGGTAGAAACGCGACAGGCCGGGGTCACCCTGCCGGCCGGAACGCCCGCGAAGCTGGTTGTCGATCCGGCGCGACTCGTGCCGCTCGGTGCCGAGCACGTACAGGCCGCCGGCGGCGACGACCTCCTCGTGCTCCTCGGCGACCGCCTTGCGGCACTTCTCCACTGCCTCCGGCCACGCGGCCTCGTAGTCCTCCGGCGTCTCGATCGGCGAGAGGCCGCGGTGGTGCAGCTCCTGGTCGGCCAGGAACTCGGGGTTGCCGCCGAGCATGATGTCGGTGCCGCGGCCGGCCATGTTGGTCGCGACGGTGACCGCGCCCTTGTGCCCGGCGCGCGCGATGATCGCGGCCTCGCGCTCGTGGTACTTGGCGTTCAGGACTTCGTGGGGGATGCCCTGGCGCTTGAGCTGCCGGGAGACCAGCTCGGACTTCTCCACGCTGGTCGTGCCGACGAGGACCGGCTGGCCCTTGCGGTGCCGTTCCACGATGTCCTCGACGAGGGCGTCCCACTTGGCTTCCTCGGTCTGGTACACGAGGTCGGACTGGTCGTCCCTGATCATGGGCATGTTCGTCGGGATCGGGACCACGCCGAGCTTGTAGGTCTGGTGGAACTCGTTGGCCTCGGTGACCGCCGTTCCGGTCATCCCGGCGAGCTTGTCGTAGAGGCGGAAGTAGTTCTGCAGCGTGATCGTGGCGAGGGTCTGGTTCTCGTCCTTGATCTGGACGCCTTCCTTGGCCTCGACCGCCTGGTGCATGCCCTCGCTCCAGCGCCTGCCCTGGAGCATGCGGCCGGTGAACTCGTCGACGATCAGGACCTCGCCGTTCATGACGACGTAGTCCTTGTCCTTGGTGTAAAGCTCCTTGGCCTTGATGGCGTTGTTGAGGAAGCTGATCAGCGGCGTGTTGACGCTCTCGTAGAGGTTGTCGATGCCAAGCCAGTCCTCGACCTTCTGGACGCCCGACTCCAGGATGCCGACCGTGCGCTTCTTCTCGTCGACCTCGTAGTCCCCCTCGCCGTCCTCACCCCGGCGCAGCCGCGGCGCGATCTTGGCGAACTCCTGGTACCAGATGCTGTTCTGGTCCACCGGCCCGCTGATGATCAGCGGGGTCCTGGCCTCATCGATCAGGATCGAGTCGACCTCGTCCACGATCGCGAACACGTGGCCGCGCTGGACGCACTCCTCCAGCCCCCAGGCCATGTTGTCGCGGAGGTAGTCGAAGCCGAATTCGTTGTTGGTGCCGTAGGTGATGTCGGCGGCGTACTGCTTGCGCCGCTCCTCGGGTGCCATGTCGCTGAGGATCACGCCGACGGTCAGGCCGAGGAAACGATGAATCCGGCCCATCCACTCGGCGTGATACCTGGCCAGGTAGTCGTTGACGGTAACGACGTGCACGCCGCGGCCGCTGAGGGCGTTGAGGTAGGCCGGGAGCACGGAGGTCAGCGTCTTGCCCTCGCCGGTCTTCATCTCGGCGATGTTGCCCATATGCAGCGCCCCGCCGCCCATGAGCTGCACGTCGAAATGGCGCTGGCCAATGACGCGATGGGCGGCCTCCCGCACCGTGGCAAACGCCTCAGGCAGCAGCTCGTCGAGAGACTGGCCCTCCTCGTAGCGGTGCTTCAGCTCGTCGGTCATCGCCCGAAGCTCGGCGTCGCTCAGCGCGCGGAAGTCCTCCTCGATGGAGTTAACCTGGCTGACGATCGTCCTGAGCTTGCGCAGCGTCTTGCCCTCGCCAGCGCGAAGGACATTGTCGATGATTGCTGGCACTTGGTGTCGCGCTCCCTGCGATCGTCTGGCTTGAGGTCTAGCTGGCCGCTACCAGCGCCTTTCTCGGCAACGGACCGCCTGGCCCGGCGGGTCCAGGACGGGCGCCCGGATGCGCTCAGAGCATGGCAGCGGTGGCCGCACTGGCTTCATCCTCATGGTAGGCGACCAGAGGGCCGGTGCCGAGTCCGCGCGGATCCGCACTCGCCGATTTCGGCGTGAGTGCCTACCCCGCTTGGGCCTCCTCCCACAATGATAGGTACATTGGCCACGCCGCAGGAGAGGAGCAGCGCGCATGGCAGAGCAGGTCAGGCCTAGCTTCGCAGGGAGCGTCGTACCCGGGGCCGAGGGTCTGCCCGGCAGCGCCGGAGCCAGCGCTTCCTCGGAGCCTGCTCCCTTCGTGTCGCAGATACCAGGGACGCCGGTCCACTTCCCGCACTACAGCGGCCGTCCGGTGTCCTGGGTGGCCGTTTCCCTGATCATCGTCGGGTTCCTGGCCGGCGGGCTGGCGCTGGTGTTCGGCCCGACCTGGTGGGTGTTCTGGGTCGGCATCGCTGTTGCCGCTGTCGGCGGGCTGATGGCCCTGTCGACCGGGATCTTCGACGACTGGTATTAAGCCGACACAAGCGATTCGCAGCATTAACCCGGGTCGGCTCGCCCAGCGCGCCTTAACCCGGCGGCCGAGCTGGAGCTGACTGTCGGCACCTGCCGGTAATCTCCGTCTCGTGCCCGGTCCGATGCTCCCTGCGCCCAAATTCACCCTAAGTCCGGATGAAGCCCGCCATATGATCCTGCGCGCCCAGGGTTTCCTCGGGGCCGAGGGGCGGCGCGGCGGCGTTCCGGGCATGCTGAGGCGGCTCGGGGCGGTCCAGCTGGACACGATCAGCGTCCTGGCCAGGTCCCATGAGCTTGTGGCCTACGCGCGGCTCGGGGCGATCGGCCGGTCGAAGGTCGAGCAGGCGTACTGGCACCAGCGGCGGCCGGGCGCATTCGAGTACTGGTCGCACGCCGCCTGCGTCCTGCCGATCGAGGAATGGCCGTTCTATGCGTTCAGGCGGCGCGCTTTCCGCGTCCGGGGCCTGCGCTGGCATCAGAGCCATCCGAACGTCTGCGAGGAAGTGCTGGCCAGGATCCGTGCCGAAGGGCCCCTGACGGCGACCGAGCTCGGCGGGGCCAAGAACGGCGGCCCCTGGTGGGACTGGTCGGACACCAAGATCGCGGTCGAGTGGCTGCTCGACACCGGCGACGTGGTCTGTGTACGCCGCACCGGCTGGCGCCGCGTCTACGACCTGCCCGAGCGCGTGCTTCCGGCCGAGCTGCTCGGCGTGGACCGGTCCACCGAGGAGTGCCTGACACGCCTGGCCGCGGTGACGGCGCGGGCGCTCGGGGTAGTGACCCACGCCGATCTCTCGGATTACCCGAGGCTGAGCTTCACCGGCGGGGAGCTCAAGCGAGCCGAGAGCGGCGTGAACAAGGCCTGGCGCGGCACGACCGCGGCCGGCGACGCCCTGACGGCTGCCGGTGCCGCCGAGGCCGCAGGGCTCATACCAGTCGAGATCGCCGGCGGCCGGGGCAAGCCCGCTGTCCGAGCCTGGGCCGACCCGGCCGCTCTGCAGCCCGACGAGGCCATGGCCGACCTTGCCGGTGCACCCGGCACGCCCTCGGCTCCCGGTCGGCAGCCACGACGCGGCCGGCACCGCACGACGCTCTTGTCGCCATTCGACTCGCTGGTCTGGGATCGCAAGCGGACGCTGCGGGTGTTCGGATTCGAGCACAGCCTGGAGGCCTATGTGCCCCAGCACAAGCGTGTCCACGGGTACTTCACGATGCCGCTCCTGGCGGGCGGCCGGCTCGTCGGGCGGGTGGACCCGGCCCGCGAAGGCGGGACGCTGGTTGCGCGCAAGCTGAGCCTGGACAAGCCATCCGCAGCCGAGCCGATGGCCCGGGCGCTGCTCGAGGCCGCGAGCTGGGTCGGCTGCGACGACATCCGCCTGGAGCTGGTCGAACCAGACCACCTCCGGCCGCGGCTGACCGCCGCGCTCGCCGCCCTCGGGGCCTGACCAGCGGCTCGCAGCCATTACTCCTCGCCCGAGAACCGCTCCCACGCCGACTGACGCGTCATCCCGAGCGCCTCGCCGATTCTGGTCCAGGTGAGCCCGCGCTTGCGGGCCATGCGAACCCAGCCCGTGAGCTGCTGCTCGACCTGAGCGCTCAGCGCGGCGATCGACGGCAGGTGCGCGAGCACCTCCTCATCCGACAGGCCCCGCTCCCACGCCTCGACCCCGTGGTGATCGTCTCGAGGAGGATTCTCCGCGATGATCTGGCTGCAGAGGCCGATGCACTCGTCGCAGATGAAGACACCGGGGCCGGCCACGAGCTTGCCCACGTCGGCAGCCTTCTTCATGCAGAACGAGCACGCGAGGTTGGCCCGCAGACCGGCCTCCTCGGCGGCGTCCTCCGCAGGGGCCTGGCTCGTGGTCTGCTCAGCGGTACCGCCCGGTGCTGCCGTGTCCTGGGCCGTACCAGCGTCCGCCGCCGCGGTCTCCGTCATACCGACTCCTCGCTCGCCTCGACTGTCAGGCAGCGCCTGACAAGCTGTCAGGCGTTACCTTACGCAGTCAGGCACAGCCTGACAAGCATCTCCGCCCGGGGGGCGCTGAGGCGGCTGCCTCCTGCGCGATAGTCGCGAGACGGCCAATATGGACGCTCTTTGAGCACTGTTGGCCGTCTCGCGACTATCAGCTCCGCTCTGAGCCGCCGGCGATCCCACCGCCCACACAGCCGCACCCGGGCTCAGCCGAACTCGATCAGCTTCTCCCTGACCGCCACCATCACGGCCTCCATCCGGGAGTGAATCTGGAGCTTCTCCAGGATGTTGCGGACATGGTTCTTCACGGTGTTCTCGGAGATGAACAGCTCCTTCGCGATGTCCCGGTTGTTCATCCCCCTGGCCACGAGCCGCAGGACCTGGATCTCGCGCTCGGTCAGCCGGGGCGCGGGCAGGTCCCGGGGCGGCTCTTCCTCGTCCCGGCGCGCCAGCGCGGCGAACTCAGTGAGCAGCTTGCCGGCCATGGACGGGTTGATGAGGGACTGGCCTCCGTTCACGGCCCGGACCGTGTCCGCGACCTCGTCCAGCGGAATGTCCTTGAGCAGGTAGCCACTGGCGCCGGCGCGGATGGCCTCGAACAGGTCCTCTTCCTCGTCGCTGATCGTCAGGATGACGATCTTGGCGCTCGGCACCAGGTCCTTCATGGCCCGGCAGGCCTCGATGCCGCTGCTGCGCGGCATGCGGATGTCCATGAGAACGACGTCCGGCAGCGACTCCCCGGCCTTGAGAACTGCCTCCTCGCCGTCGCTGGCCTCGCCGACCAGCTCGATGTCCGGCTCGGACGCCAGCACCATCTCCAGCCCACGGCGGAACAGCGCGTGGTCGTCCACGATCAGAGTCCGGATCGGCTCGGGCTCATCCCGTCCGTCCTCGGTCTCTGCGCTGGACCCGGCATTGCGGTCCATGCATTTCCTCCCTTGCGTACCAGGGACAATCCCCGCCTGATACGCCACAACCCCTGACCCCGCGATGCCCGTGCCTGAACTCTTGCCGACGCGCGGCCCGGTTGCAAGTTGCAGGCCACGGCGCGTCGCCGAGCCGCCAGACCCGCCCCCGCTCCGATAAAGCCGCCCGGGCTACTGGCTCGCTATGCGCCCGGCATGGGACCGGCCCGCGCCGGCCTCCGCCGCCGCCCGCGCGGCCGCCTGCACCACCGACTTCGCGGCCGCCTGGTCCGCGGACCGCGCGCTCGCCTCGGCGGCGCGCTCGGCTGCCGCCGCCGACTGGGCCAGCTCATCCGCGGTCATCGCGGCATTCCCGCCGGCCGCCGTGCTGCCAGCCAGGCTGGTCTCGGCGCCCGAGGCGGGCGCGGCGTCCGAGGCGGGCGCGGCGTCCGAGGCGGGCTCCTCGACGAGCCTGATCACTCCGTACTGGTAACCGCGCCGCCGGTACACCACGCTCGGCAGGCTCGACTTCTCGTCGGTGAACAGGAAGAAGTCGTGCCCGACCAGCTCCATCTCGAAGAGAGCCTGGTCGATGCTCATCGGAACGGCCGCGTGGAACTTCTCGCGGACCAGCAGCGGTCCGTCGCCCTGCATCTCGACGGGAACCACGTCTTCCTCGTCCGCCTCGGGAAGAGCGGCGGCCTCGTCCTCGGCCGCGTCGGCCCTGTCCGCGGCGGCGGCCATGGCCGCCATCGCGCTCGCGCCGTTGTTGCTGGCCAGCAGCCCGCCGCCGGCACTGAGGCGGATCGCGGGCAGTTCAGCGTCTGAGGCCAGGTCCGCCTCGGGCACGTCACCGAGCCTGACCGGCGTGTGCGTTCCGTGCCTGCCCTTGCGCCGGTCGGCGGCACGGCGCAGCCGCGCGTCGAGCTTGGCCAGCGCCATGTCCAGCGCCGCGAACCGGTCCTCCGCCGCCGCCTCGGCGCGAATAGCGGGTCCGCGCGAGGTCACCGTCAGCTCGACTTTTTCCTTGCGACCGGCCTGGCGGGGGTTGCGCTCGGCCGAGATCTCCACATCAACCCGGATGGCACGCTGGTCCAGCTTCTCGATCTTCGCGAGCTTCACGGTCGCGTGCTTCCGGAACCGCTCCATCACCTCGGTGTGCCGGCTCTTGAAGATGATGTCCACTAGGAACCCCCTTCTGCCGAGATCAGAGCGGCACCCGCCCGGCCGACCTGGTCTTCTACCCCACATTCGCCTGCTGAGAGCCTCGCAGCGCTTACGCCACTACTACTCTTCTCCCTTTACCCGGGGGACATCGGGTCCCCCGGTGAGGCAGGACTTACTTCTAAGCCGCACCGTGATCGGTCGACGAGAAGTCGCCTTACGTGGGCCGCTTTGCCTGCGGCTGGCATCGGCTTGCCGGCCTCGCGCCCCGGTGACGGGGCGTGTGACCTGGCGCAACCACGGACCCAGGCGGGTGCCATACAACGACGGTAGTCGCCCGCGGCCCTGCCGGCCAGCGGTGAGGAGGGATCGGAAGCCCTTAGGGGGCATGCCCGCGCTAGAGTCCTGATTACCCCATTATTTCCGGGAACGTA
>Ga0209380_10001370_pt1 | contig 16417 bp, 11 predicted proteins | sample HubBroMetageWFT6_FD_188347 | JGI IMG/M metagenome (GOLD analysis project Ga0209380, IMG submission 188347) | Warmed and freeze-thawed soil microbial communities from the Hubbard Brook experimental Forest, New Hampshire - Hubbard Brook CCASE Soil... | ecosystem: Environmental > Terrestrial >...
TCTCCGCCTTCGCCCAGGCCGACCGCCATCGGCAGCATGCCAATGATCATGGCCATGGCCGTCATGATCACCGGCCGAAAACGAGTGAACCCGGCCTCTTCCGCGGCTTGGACAGGAGTGAGCCCTTCCTGAACCCGTTCTTTTGAAAAGCTGACCACCAGGATGCTGTTTGCCGTGGCCACGCCCATGCACATGATCGAACCCGTCAGCGCCGGCACGCTGATCGTCGTGTGCGTCACGAACAGCATCCAGACGATTCCGGCCAGGGCCGCCGGCAACGCGGAAATGATGATGAACGGATCGAGCCAGGACTGGAAGTTGACCACGATCAGCAGATAAATCAGCAGGATCGCGAATCCCAGGCCGGCCAGCAGGCCGACAAAAGAACTGCGCATCGTGTCGATCTGGCCGCGAACAAAAATCTGCGAGCCGCGCGGCAGTTGGCTGCGGTTCTTGTTGACGATGGCTTCAATTTCGTTGGCGACTCCGCCGAGGTCGCGCCCTTGCGTGGAGCCATAAATGTCGATCATCGTCTGTGAGTCATAATGCGATACTGTCGCCATTCCAACTCCCCGGGAAACGGTTCCCAGATTGGCCAGCTGCTGCCACGGGGCGTGAGCGCCGCCAGTGGAGGCTCCGGTCACGGGAATATTCTCGAGGTCCTGCAAGGATTCAATGTCATATTGCGGCGCCACGGTGGCGACGGTGTAGCTGACGCCGGACTTGGGATCGAGCCAGAAGGATGGGGATGTCTGGAAGCTGCCGCTTAAGGAAACCAGCAAGTTGGTGGCGACATCCTTTTGGGTGAGGCCCGCCTGCAAGGTCTTGGTGCGGTCTACGTTGATGTGCAGCTTGGGCTGGTTGAAAGGTTGCTGAATACGCAAGTCGGCTATGCCGTTGATCGAACTCAATTGCTTCAACAGATCTTCCGCGAACTGATGATTTGCATCGACGTCGCGTCCCATGATCTGAATATCAATCGGCGCCGGGAGGCCGAAATTCAGAATTTGGCTGACGATATCGGCCGGCGGGAAATAAAACATCACGCCCGGGAATTCCTTCGTGAGCTTCATGCGCAAATCATGCATGTACTGATCGGTGGGATGGTGTTTCGGGTTCAGCGAGATCATGATGTCGGCGTCTTCCGGACCGATCGGCGCCGACGTGCTATACACGTAATTGTAGGCGCTGTAGGGGAGTCCGATGTTGTCAATCACCCCTTCAATCTCATTCGCCGGAATCAGTTCGTGGATCGATCGCTCGACGTCGCCTAACAGGGCAGCCGTTTCCTCAATGCGAGTGGCGGTCGGGGCGCGCACGTGGAGCTTGATTTGCCCGGCATCCACGGACGGAAAGAAATCCTCGCCCAGCCAGGGGTACAGCGCGAAAGAACCGACGCATACCGCCAGAAAAATAAGCGGAAAAAGCACCGTGTGCGCCAGGCAGGTTTTCAGGATCCCGCGGTAGAAATTCCTAAGCCGCTCGAATTGCAATTCGAAAAGCCCCTGCAAACGGACCAATGGATTCGTGCTGGCCAGCGACTCCGCGGCCGACTCTTCCACGTGGGCCTTCAGCAGATACCGGGCCATCGTCGGCACCAGCGTGCGCGACAGCAGATACGACGCTAGCATCGCGAACACCACGGCCTCGGCCAGCGGCACGAACAAATATTTCGCCACACCCGTGAGAAAAAACATGGGCACGAACACGATGCAGATCGAAAGCGTGGAGACGAACGCCGGGACGGCAATTTGCTGCGCCCCGTCCAGAATGGCCTGAATAATTTCTTTTCCCTGGGCCAGATTGCGATTTATATTTTCGATTTCAACCGTGGCGTCATCCACCAGGATGCCCACGGCCAGCGCCAGCCCGCCCAGCGTCATGATGTTGATGCTCTGTCCGATGGCGCTCAGAATTATGATCGACGTCAGAATCGAGAGGGGGATGGAAACCGCGATAATCAGCGTGCTGCGCCAGCTTCCCAGGAAAATCAGGATCATGAGCCCGGTCAGGCAAGCGGCGATGACCGCTTCCCGGACGACTCCGTTAATCGAAGCGCGCACAAACAAGGACTGGTCGGCGATCGGCCGGACTCGAAGGTCCGGCGGCATTCCCGCGAGAACGATGGGCAGGCGCTCCTTGAGCTTGTTGATGATGTCCAGAGTCGAGGTGCTTCCGAGCTTCATGACGGTCATGAGCGCGGCTCTTTGTCCATCCACCAGGACGATGTTGGTCTGCGGCGGATTGCCGTCGCGTACGTGCGCGACGTCCCGGATGTAAATTGTGTTCGTGCCAGTCGTCTTGATCGGCAGGTCGTTCATTTCTTCCACGGTTTTCGGGCTGCCGTTCATGTCCACATCGTCTTCAAAAGAACCGATTTTTACGGTTCCGGCGGGCAGAATCAGGTTTTGCGAGCCGATCGCGGTGACCACGTCGCTCGGCGAAAGCCCTTTGGCCTGAAGCGCGGGGATATTCAGATCCACCTGAATCTGACGCTGCTTGCCCCCATAGGGGTTCGGGAAGACGGCGCCTTGCACGGTCGCCAATTGGTTGCGCAGGAAATTCGCCGCCAAGTCGTTCAGCTGCTGTTCGGAAAGATTTTTTCCGGAAAGCGCGAGTTGAATGATGGGGACCGAGGAGGCGTTGTAGGCAAGGATGAACGGCGGAGTTGTCCCCGGAGGATCCTGGCGCAGGGCGGACTGCGCGATGGCCGTGACCTGCGACATGGCCATGTCAATGCGCACGTTGGGGTAGAAAAAAATCTTGATGACGCCGAGCCCGTTCAAGGATTGCGATTCGATGTGCTCCACGTCATTGACCGTGGCGGTAAGCCCGCGCTCGTAGGTGACCACCAGCCGCTCGGAGACGTCTTCGGCGGAAAGTCCGGGATATCCATACACGACGCTGAGCACGGGAATATCGATATTCGGGAAAATATCGATGGGCGTGGTATACACCGCCAGCGCCCCGAGAATCAGAATCAGCAAAGACATCACCACAAAGGTGTAGGGTCTTCGCAGGGCTAAACGAACAATCCACATACCGAAACCTTAACTCCTTGGCCTGCCCGCGCCGGGCTTTGCCGACACAAGCGCGAAAATCATCAAAAGCAATACCAGCGATTGTATTTCAGTCCGATTTCCCGCGAATAAATTCCGGTCTTCGCTGGCGAATCTGAAGTTTTTTGATAGCCTGCGTCTTACTTTCCTCAACTCGCGTCTCTCGGGGGATAGGCCGAGGCACGTCTACTGTACTATCTTCAGATGCGTGAATCTGAATTCCCGTTACATTTGCATTCGATTATGCCACTACGCCGGGCGGCTAACCTGCCTGGGCGCAGCATGAAAAAAGCGAATCGAAAAATAGACCAAGAACCTGGCGGACATCGCCGTCCGACAGCGTCTTGAGGTCCAACAGATGCTCGAGCAGCAATCCTTGCGAGACCGCACCGAGGCAGGCCGAAGCGGCCGGATAGGCGATCGGAATGGTTTTGCCGAGTGCGCTCATGATTTCGCAAAACAGCTCGCCGAACGACGCCCGAATGCGGCGGTGCCTGTTGCGCAAGCGGTAATGCGCCTCGGGGTGTCGCAGGGCGAACAGCTTGAATTCCAGGGAGATCAGAACCAGGCGGCGGTCCGTGGCCAGCTCCGCGTAATGGGTGCGCAGGGCCATCAGTTTTTCGGCTGGATCGGAGTGGCGGCGCAGGGCGCTGGTGAGGGTTTCGATTCGCTCCCGCACCCACTCCTCGAACAGGGCAAAGAAGATGTCTTCCTTGCTTTTGAAATTGGCGTAAAAAGCGCCGCGGGTGTAGCCGGCGCCGGCCGCGATGTCTTCCAGCCGGGCGCCTTCGAAGCCATCCTGCGCGAAAATGCGTTTAGCGGCGTCCAGCAATTTTCGGCGGGTGGCCCGGGTGCGCTCGGCCTGGCGGGTGCGGGAACGCGCGGGTGGGGAAGGGCGAGCCCGGCCCCTCTTTTTGCCCATGGGAATCAACAGTTCTCTCATCCACCAACCTTGCGCAGCGCTTCCCTTGACATGATACATGCGTGTATGTATCTTACTTGGGCGTCCTTGGCCGCGCAAGCCCCAATTGCAAGATCGGACCAGCCGCCCTGCCTCCCCCTTGGATAGCAACTCCCGAGCGCGGCAGGCGCGGCTGGCAATTCCCGAAGAATCGAGCGGTGCTCATGCGAACTTCCTGGCTTCGTTTCTTTTTTTTGACAATCGGCCTGCCGGCTCTGGCGGTGGGCGCCGTGGCCCAGACCGGCCCGTATGAAGGAAGCGCGAGTTCGGGCCCTCCCTCCGATCAGCCGCTGTCGCTGTCCCTGGACGAGGCCCTGAAAATGGGCCTGCGCTATAACCTGGGCGCGATCACTTCGGAGCAGTCCTCGCAGCGGGCCAAGGGAGAGAACATCGTGGTGCGCAGCGCGCTGTATCCCAACCTGTCCGGCGGCCTTCGCGAGAACGTGGAGCAAATCGATCTGTCCTCGTTCGGTTTCAAATTCAAATTTCCTCCGAGCTTGGGAGTCAATATTCCGAACATCGTGGGCCCGTTCAACTATTTCGATTTGCGAGGCTACCTGACGCAACGCGTCGCCGATCTGCAAGCATTCCGCTCCTATCAATCCTCCCGCGAAGCGCAAAGGGCAGCCGAACTATCCGCGGCGGACGCGCGGGAAATCGTGGTCTACGTGGTGACGTCGGCCTATCTGCAAGTCCTTGCCGAATCGGCGCGCGTGGATTCGGCCAAAGTGCAGGTGAACAGCGCCCAGGCTATTTTCCAGCAGGCCTCGGATCGTTTTACGGCGGGCCTGAGCGCAAAAATTGACATGACCCGAAGCCAGGTGGAACTGCAAACGCAGCAACAGAGGTTGACGGCGGAAGAGGCGGACTACGCCAAGCAGAAAATCGCGCTCGCGCGTTTGATCGGATTATCGCCCGCGCAGACATTCACCCTGGCGGACAAAATGCCCTATGCGCCGCTCGAAAATATAACGCTCGAACAGGCGCTCACCTTGGCCGCGCAAAACCGTTCCGACCTGAAAGCCGCGGAAGCGCAGCTGCACTCGGCCGAGTTCGCCCGCAAGGCGGCCGTGGCGGAGCATTATCCGACGCTCGGCATTGTCGCGGATTACGGCGTGATCGGCATCAACCCGGCGAATTCTCACGGAACATTCGACGTGAGCGGCCAACTCCTGTTTCCCATTTGGGCGGGAGGGCACACGCACGGCGACATCGTCGAAGCGGAGGCAACATTGAAGCAGCGGCGCGCCGAATATGAAAACTTGCGCGATCGGGTGGAAGCGGACGTCAGAAACGCGTATCTGGATCTCAACGCCGCCGCGGAACTGGTGCGCGTCGCGCAAAGCAGGCGTGAACTTGCGCGGGATGAGCTGACCCAATCGACCGACCGCTTCTCATCGGGAGTTGCGGACACGGTCGAAGTGACGCAGGCCCAGGAAGTGGTGGCCAGCGCGGAGTCCGACTACATCGCCAATTTGAATGCCCACAACCTGGCCAAGGCCAGCGTGGCGCGCGCGATCGGCCAGGCCGAAAAAATCATGCGCGATCTTTTGAGGAGCCAATAACCATGGCCGTCGACCAATTGCAGCAATCCGGCGCTTTCCGGCCTGCCGAATCTGCCGGAAGATCCAATGAACCAAACGATACCGGGAGCAATGCCGAGGGGCGGCGCAGGACGCTGCTATTTGCGGCCATCATGGGCTGCGTGATTCTTGTCGGAGCTGCGTCGTTCTGGCTGTATTCGCGCACCTACGAAACGACCGACGACGCTCAGGTGGACGGGCACCTCAACGGCATCACGGCGCGGATCGATGGGGATGTGAAAGCGGTGCACGTGGAAGAGAATCAGTCCGTGCAGGCGGGAGATGTGCTCGTCGAACTCGACCCGCGGGATTACGAGGTCGCTGTCGAGCAGGCGCGAGCGCAGCTTCTGAAAGCGCAAGCTGGCGAGCGGGCCGAAAATCCGAATCTCCCCATCACGCAAAGCACATCGCAGACCAGCGTGTCCACAACCAAGTCCGAAGTGGCCAACGCCGAAGCGGCGGTGGCCGCCGCCGAGCGGGACCAATTAGCCGCGCAGTCACGAGTGCTGGAGGTGCAAGCGAATAACGGGAAGGCCCAGGCCGACGTCGCGCGCTACAAGGCGCTGGTGGACAAAAACGAAGTCGCGCGGGCCGAATACGACCAAGTGGTGGGGACCGCAAATGCCTTCGCCGCATCCGTCGATTCCGCGAAAGCCTCGGCCGACGCCGCGCAAAAAGTCGTGGAGCAGCGCCGGGCGCAACTTGACCAGGCGCGCAGTATGATGGAGTCCGCCCGAGTGAACGCGCCCAATCAGGTGGCTATTTCCAAGGCCAACTTGCAGTCCAAGCAAGCCGACGTGCAGGCCATGAAGGCGCAACTGGACCGCGCGCAACTCGATCTCAACTATTGCAGGATCGTCGCGCCGGTGGCCGGGGTCATCAGCAAGCGCACGGTCGAAGTCGGCGAACACGTCAGCAAAGGCGCGCGCCTTGTCACGCTCGCGGCCCTGGGCGATTTGTGGGTGACCGCCAACTTCAAGGAAAGCCAGCTGAAACAAATGCATGCCGGGCAATCGGTCAGGATTTTCGTGGACGCGTTCGACGAGAATTTCGATGGGAGCGTCGAAGCCATGCCCGGTTCAACGGGCTCGGTCATCAGCTTGCTTCCTCCGGAGAACGCGACAGGGAATTACGTAAAGGTGGTCCAGCGCCTTCCCGTTCGCATCCGTTTCAAGCCGGGGCAGCAGGGGCTGGACCGCCTTCGGCCCGGAATGTCGGTCGTCCCGAAAGTTTGGTTGAAGTAGCACACGCTTCAGCCTGCGTGGTAACTCGTTTTGGTTTTTGTAGCGCGCGCCTTGAGGCAGGCACGTGCTTGAATCCACGATGCCCGCCTGAAGGCGGGCGCTATAAAAGCTTTCGAAATCTGAGTTGTCACACTGGCTGTAAAGCTCTTGCCGCAGGATGAATAGCGTGACGGACACTCTAGACGCTCCTTGGAAGCCAAAATATAACCCGTGGCTGATCGCTCTGACGGTCACGCTGGCCACCTTCATGGAGGTGCTGGACACCTCCATCGCCAATGTGTCCCTGCCGCACATTGCCGGCAACCTCTCCGCCAGCCAGGAAGAGTCCACCTGGGTCCTGACCAGCTACCTTGTTTCGAACGCCATCATTCTGCCGATCAGCGCCTGGCTCTCGACCATCATTGGCCGCAAACGCTTTTACATGACCTGCGTCGCGCTGTTTACGGTCAGCAGCTTTCTTTGCGGACTTGCGCCGAGCCTGGGCATGTTGATCTTTTTTCGAGTTTTGCAGGGCGTTGGCGGCGGTGGCCTGCAACCCAGCGAGCAGGCCATCCTGGCCGACACCTTTCCCGCGTCCAAGCGCGGCATGGCATTCGCCGTGTACGGAATGGCCGTGGTGCTCGCTCCGGCCATCGGTCCGACGCTCGGCGGATACATCACGGACAATTTCAACTGGCGTTGGATTTTCTACGTGAACGTGCCGATCGGTATGATTTCGCTTTTCCTGACCAATCGCCTGGTGGAAGACCCGCCGTTTTTGAAACGCGAGCAGGAGCGAAGAAGGGGCATCCGCGCCGATTACGTAGGGCTTGGACTGCTCACGCTGGCCATTGCCAGCCTGCAGATCGCGCTCGACAAGGGGCAGGAGTCCGACTGGTTCTCTTCGCGCTGGATTACTTCGCTCGTGATCCTTGCGGCGTATGCGTTCCTGGTGTGGATCGTCTGGGAGTGGCACCATCCGAATCCCGTGGTGGACATCCGCATGTTCAAGAGGCGCAATTTCGCAACGGCCATGTTTTTCAGCTTCACGGTGGGGATCGTGTTGTACGGCACCACCGTCATGATTCCGCAATTTCTGCAGGTGCAATTGGGATACCCGGCGGTGGTGGCGGGCGAGGCGCTGGCGGGCGGCGGTTTTGTCATGATGTGCGTGCTGCCGTTCGTGGGGACGATGGTCTCGCGCGTGGACCCGCGCAAGATGATGGCGTTCGGCTTCGTGTCAATTTCCGCGGCGATGTATTACATGTCGACATTGTTCAGCCTGACCATGGATTTTCGCGCGGCATTTTTGATGCGCACGCTGCAGATGTTTGGCCTCGCGTTCATCTTCGTCCCGCAGAATGTCCTGGCGTACGTGGGCGTCCCGCGCGAAAAGAACAATCAGATTTCTTCCATGAACAGTTTCATGCGCAACGTCGGCGGAAGCATAGGCATCGCGCTCATTTCGACGTCGATCGCGCGCGTCGCCCAGAGGCGCCGCTTTTCGATGGTCGCGCACGCGACGCCTGGAACGCCGCAATACGACAGCCTCGTCGCCGGGCTTTCCAAGACCTTCGAGGGAAAAGGAGCCGGGAGCGTCGACGCCACCCACCAGGCTTATGGGCTCGTTTCGTACATCATTGACAGGCAGGCCACGACGATTGCCTACGTGGAAGTCATTTCCGTTCTGGCCGTCATTATCCTTTGCCTCGTCCCATTCCTCCTGATCATGAAAAGAAATCGGCCGGCAACGGGCGAGCAGACCGTCGTTCACTAGGAACTTTCGTAGCACAGACTTCAGTCTGTGGGTTTCCATCTGATCTTGGCTCGTGTGTAAGGCCTGGGCTAGTGAACGGACCCCCACAGACTGTGCTACTAATTCGGGTATACTGTCGCAGCTCGCAGGCCGGAAAAATCCGCGCGACGACGGGAGACCGATTGTATCCCTTCATTCACATTGGCCCTTTGACGCTTGGTTCGTACGGCCTGATGGTGGCGATCGGGCTGATTTGCGCGTTTTTTATTCTGCGCGCCGATTTTGCGCGTCGCGGAGTTTCCGCCGACGCCGAGGCGATCATCGGCATTGCGGGGCTCGCGGGACTCGCCGGTTCGCGGCTTTACCATTTGCTGGAAAGCCCCGCCGAATTTTTTGCCGATCCGTGGCCGCAGCTTTTCAGCACCATGGGTTTTGCGTTTGCCGGCGCGATCATCGGCGGATTTTTTGCCCTCCTGCTTTTGGCGAAGCGCTTCAAAATGTCGCCGCTGCTGATGCTGGACGCAGCTTCTCCTACGGCGGCGCTGGGTTACGGCATCGGACGAATTGGCTGCCTGATTTCCGGCGACGGCGATTACGGCATCGCCACGGACCTTCCCTGGGGGGTAGCCTTTCAACCTCTGCAACCGGGTTCTCGAATTCTCCATTTCATTCAATTTGACCACGGCGCTCTAGAGCCCAGCTACGGTTCGAAAGTCGGCGGCTTGCCCCTTGATACCGTTGTCCGCGTCCATCCCACGCCGATTTACGAATTCCTGGTAGCCATTTTGATTTTCTGGATTCTCTGGCGGCTTGGCGCGCGCGCCTTGAAAACACGTGCACCGAACGGAATCATTTTCGCGGCGTACCTCGTGCTCACCGGGATCGCGCGCTTTCTCGTCGAAATCATCCGCATCAATCCGCGCTCTTTCTACGGACTCACGAACGCACAGGTGGCGAGCGTGGTTTCAGTGATTGCCGGTGCGGCGCTATATTTGTATTGCCGAAAGGCGAAGCCTGTGCCGGCCAGGTAAGAGGAGAGTCCAATGCCTCCACGGATCAAAACTACAGGGGTCGGCAGCTATCCCGTCCCTTCCTGGATGGTCGGGAACACCTCGCGCCTGGTCCTCCGCGACGCGGTCATGACGGTCTTGAAAACGCAAGAACTTGCCGGGCTGGACCTTGTCACCGACGGGGAACTCATGCGCTTTGACCCGAGCCATCCAGAGACGAACGGGATGGTGGATTATTTCGCTTCGCAGATGGAGGGCATTCGCAAGGAATTCACCCTTTCGGATTTCGACCGCTTCCGCGCCGACCGCGCGCCTGGGTTCCGGCTTCTCACGGCGGGCATGGCCGTTGGCAAGATTCAAGAGGGAACGCTCAACCTCCCGAGCGATTACGAGTTCGTGCGCGTTCTGACGAAGTCGCCGCTCAAATTCACCTGCACCGGTCCGCACATGCTGTCCAGGGTTCTCACCAACTGTTACTACAATGACGTTCCCGACCTGGCCATGGATTTGGCCGAGGTGCTTCGCCGCCAAATTGAACTGATCGAGGCGGACGTGGTGCAATTGGACGAGGCTTGCATCGTCGGTTTTCCTCAAGACGCCTCCTGGGCGGCCGAAGCCATTAACCACACGCTGGATGGCGTTCTGAACGAAAAGGCCGTGCACATTTGTTTCGGCAATTATGGCGGGCAGCCCATGCTCAAAGGATTCTGGCGGGATCTTATTCCATTTCTGAATTCACTCCGAGCGGACCATCTGGTGCTGGAATTTGCCCGGCGCGGGTACGACGAACTGCCATTTTTCACCGATCTGGATCCGAAGATCAGCCTGGGGATCGGCCTGGTCGACATCAAGGACAACGAGGTGGAAACCCCCGAACTGATCGCGTCGCGCATCGAGAATATTGTGAAAACGCTGGGGCCTGAGCGGCTCCGCTACATTCATCCGGATTGCGGGTTCTGGATGCTGCAGCGCAGCGTTGCGGATCGCAAGATGCGCGCGCTCGTCGAGGGAAGGGAATTGTTCGAAGGACGATTGTGAGCGAGCTTCCAGGAATCGGGCGGACGAGGCTGCAGGAATGGCTAACATCTCGCTGACGGATGACGACAAGGCCAGGGTTCGTGCGACTTTATTCAATCATCTGGCCGGAATCGTTATCATTCCAACTTTGAAATCTCTACTCGACCGCAGGGTCTTCAATCAGTTTAGTATTTTGTCGGAATTCGTGGAACTCGATCAAATCGTGAATCGGACTCATGGCAACCGGGGATATTTGCGGGTGGCTCTCCGCCTGTTGGCTTCCTGCGGATGGATGGTGGAGCGAGCGGGCCGAAATGGCGGCAATGTAGCCTACTCGTTGACGGCCAAAGGCCAGATCGCCACGAAAGTTGCCGCCAGTCATTGCGGAGAAGTGATGTCCTTCCTCCCCAAGGCAATTTTCCTCGAGGATTTCTTGTTCGGGAAATCCGACGAGGCCATTCTTCCTTCCCTCGGAGCTCTTGTTCAGAAGGCCAAAGTCGATTGGGGCCTAACGGCGCAAGGGGATCCTGTCGAGGCTGAGGTATCCCGCCAGGTTCGCGAATATTTCGACGGCGTCCTGGTGGGGCCGGCCATGGTGTCCTTGGCTCGCGGCGGAATTTTGGAAAGGCTCACGCAGGGACCGGAACAGCTGGATGCGCTTCCAGGCAATCATACGAGCCTCGGCCTGGTGTTTGACTTGCTGATTGCTCAGGGATGGATGGCGCGAGAGGAGAACCAAGTCTGCCTCACGCCCAGCGGATTTTACGCGGCGCAGATCGCGACATCGTACGGTGTGACCGTCTCGTATCTTCCGCAATTCAACGTTGTCGGTACCCTTCTTTTCGGGAACCCGCGCATTCCCCGAGTCGATGAGACCGGTTCGGAACTGCTGGTCAATCGCGGAATGAACGTTTGGGGTAGCGGCGGCGCTCACAATACGTATTTCAAAAAAGTGGACGAAATTATCATTGAGATTTTCAACCGCCCGCTCGAACAGCAACCCGAAGGCATCTGCGATATGGGGTGTGGAGACGGCACGCTGCTCGAGCATTTGTATTGCGTGATCAAGACGCGCACCGCACGAGGTTCTGTCCTGGACAAGCATCCGCTGCTGGTCGTCGGAGCGGATTTCAATAAGGTGGCGCGCCGGATTACCAAGCAGCGATTGCGAAAGGCGGATATTCCAGCGCATTTCGTCATTCACGGAGATATCAACCGCCCGGCCTTGCTCGCGGGAGATATCGAGGCGCTGGGGCATGACGTGCACAACTTGCTGCATGTCCGCTCGTTTCTCGATCACAACCGGCCGTACTTGCCGCCTGCGAATTATGTCCGTGGAACTCGAACCGGAGAATCCAGCGGCGCGTTTGCCCACCTGGGAGAAGAGATTCCCTGCGATGAGCTGGAAGAAAATTTAGTCCGGCATCTGCGCCGCTGGGCGCCGTACGTCGGCCGGTTCGGTTTGCTCATCCTCGAGCTTCATACGCTGCCGCCGGAACTTACCGCGGCAAATTTGGCGAAGACGCCCGCGGTGGCCTATGACGGGACGCACGGATTTTCGGATCAGTATCTCGTGGAATTGCCGGTATTTTTGAAATGCGCGCGCGAAGCCGGATTGCAAACGGACCCGCGATATCAGTGCAAATTTCCCTCTTCGGATTTAGCCACGGTGAGCATCAATTTTTTCACAGCTGCGGCCCCATCGAATTGAACCTCTTCAACCTGTCGATTTATGTGAAGTGAGCTTTGCGCAATATCCCAATCTGGTCGCCCACGGTTTTAGGAGGGCCGAGCTTCAGCTCGGCCATTCAGGTTGCTCTTGATTACGGGCTTCAGTCCCTGAAGCTTCAGGGGTTAAAACCCCCGATCGATCGGCGTTATTCGTCGGGACTGAAGTCCCGACCTCCGAAGTCACTGCGCGCTCGCATCTTTCGGTTTGTCTGATTGCGCTGCGTTTTTCCCGGAGGCGTCCACGATTTCAACAGGTCCATATTTTTCAAGAATTGTTTTGATCTTGTCGGCGTCTCCGACCGCCACCACCTGCATGGTTGCCGGATTGATGTATTTCCTGGCCACGCGCTGGACATCGTCCGCTTTGATGGCCGCGATCTGCGCGGGATATTTGTCCCAGTAATCGGCGGGGAAGTTGTACGCCTTTCGCGTGATGGCGTAGCCGATGAGCTGCTGCGGCGATTCGAGGGAGAGCGCGAAACGCGCGACGACCGAGCGGCGGGCCGCGTCGAGTTCCTCGTCCGGCGCCTTTTCGTCGCGGATGCGGTTCAGTTCGCGCAAAAATTCGGTCATGGCTCCGTCGGTCACTTCCGTGCGCAAGTTGCCGCCCGCGGTCCATGGCCCGGCATATTTTCGCGCAATCAGATTGCTGTACACGCCGTAGGTGTAGCCTTTTTCTTCGCGCAGATTCAAAAACAAGCGGCTCGCCGATCCCGCGCCCAGGACTTCGTTCATCACCACCAGCGCCGGATAATCGGGATTCGTCCGATCGATGGCCAGGTTGCCCATCAGCAGAGTGGTTTGCACCGACGCGGGCCGGTCCACCAGAAATATCTTCTCCTTGCTGGCAGGCGGCGGACCGGCAGCAAAATGCACGGTCGCTTTCGAGCGCGGCCACTCCGCCAGCCATTGGCGCAGCTTGGGGATGAGCGTCTCCGCGTGGACATCTCCCGAAATCGCCAGAATCGTGTTTTGCGGCGCGTAATGCTGGTCGTGCCAAGCCGCGAGCATGGCCGGCGTCAGGGAATCCAGAGACTCGGGTGTTGTGGAAACAACCGCCGCCGGATACGTTCCGTACAACGCGCGGCTCATGGTTTGGTTGACCAAAAATCCCGGTTGCGAGCGCTGCTGCAGCAGCGCGGGCTTGGTGCGCGCCTGGTATTGCGCCAGTTCATCAGCCGGAAAACTCGGATGGAGGAGGACATCCGCAGTCAGAGCGAACCACTGTTCGAACGTGTCCGACAGCCCCGAGGCAGCCACAATAGCTGAACCGGACCCGAATGCCGCGGATGCGGAAAGCGACGCGCCCAGGGAATCGATTTGCTCGGCAATTTGCTTGCTGGTGCGCGTTTTTGTCCCCTCAGCCAGCAGGCCCGCAGCGGCCCCGGCGAGGCCGGGCTGGGCGGCGGGTTCATACATCGGTCCGGCGCCGTCAATGTCGAATTGCACGGTAATCAGTGGAACCCGGTGGTCTTCAAGAATCATCAGGTTGATGCCATTTGGAAGCACGGTCTCGATCGGACGCGGCAGCTTTACTTTCAGGATGTCTTTCGAAACTGGCGCGCGATTCAGGCGCTCGACTTTGCTGGTGGGGATGGATTTGTCGGCGGCGGATTCACCCTGGCTCCATCCTGCTGCCGCTAATGCGGCCGCCACGATTGCGACTGCCGCTGCCTGCATTGGAAACCTGATGCTCATATAGCGCTTCATCGATATCCTCTTCGAATTTAACGAGCCGGCGCGGCTTGCGCTTTTGGATTTGTCCACACGACGGTTCGCTGCGCAGCGCCCAGATACTGGCGTGCCGCGCGCTGGATGTCGCCGGGAGTGATTTCGCTGTATTTTGCAAGAACCGTGTTGATCAGGTTCGGATCGTGGAAATACACGGCGTATTGGCCCAATGTTCGCGCGCGGCTCATCGTGCTTATCATTGACTCCGCCTGCTGCAGGCGATCCTGGATCAGGATCTTTTGCATTTCCGCGGGAGTTACGCCATCCATTTTGACGTGCTCGAACTCCTCATAAATCAGCTTCTCGACCTCGGTCGCGTCCTGTCCCGGCTTGAGCATGGCAAACGCTTGAAACAGCGCCGGTCCGCGCCGAAAATCGACTCCCCCAGACACCTGTAGAGCCACTGCTTTTTCCTTCACCAGTTTCTGATACAGCCTCGATGACGGCCCGCCAAACAAAATATCGCCGAGCATGTCCAGCGCGTAGAAATCCGGCGTATTCGCGGGAACCGTCTTGTAGACGATGTCCAGCCGCGGCAGGCGGGCGAAAGAATCTTCGACCACGGTTCTGCGCTCCGCGGTTTGCGCGGGTTCGGCCATATCCACAGCGGGAGGAGCAGGCTGCGAGGGAATGTCCTCAAAATATTTTTTGATCCTGGCAAGAGTATCGGCTGAGTTGAAATCGCCGACCAAAGTCAGCACAGCGTTGTCGGGGGCGTAGTAGGTCTTGAAAAACCGGGCGACGTCCTCGAGGCTGGCCGCGTTCAGATCGGCCATCGAGCCCATCGTGGAATGTTTGTACGCAAAGTTGTCGTAGGCCAGGTCTCCCATAATTTCGCCGGTCTTTCCGTAGGGCTGGTTGTCCATGCGCAGGCGCCGCTCTTCCTGGACGGTGTTGCGCTGGTTGTCAAGATTCGCCTGCGTGATTCGCAAGGCGCGCATGCGGTCGGATTCGAGGAACAGCGCCATGTCCAGCTGATTGGCGGGCACGCGCTCGTAATAATTCGTGGAGTCGCTGCTGGTGGTGCCGTTCACGTCGCCGCCGTTCACGCGGACGAGGATCAAGTGTTCGCCTTTGCCCACGTTCTCCGAGCCCTGGAACATCATGTGTTCAAACAGATGCGCAAATCCGGTGTGGCCGGGCAGCTCGTTCCGCGATCCGACGTCGTAGGTGACGCAGAGCGATATCGTCGGCGCCGCATGGTCTTCCGAGAGCACCACGCGCAAACCGTTCTTCAGGGTGTATTGCTGAATGGGAATCTGTACCTCTTGAGAGGCGGTGGATTCGGCCCGTGCCGGCCGGCTTCGCGGCGGTGCGGCCATTGTGCCGGCCGCAATTCCCGGAATCAGAGCCAGCGCGGCGGTCAATAGGATTCTGAAACGATTCATGTTGTGCTCCGGCAATACGCATTACTTGTTGACACTCTATCCTACTTTCAATAGACGGGCGCCGGCAGTAATTGTTTCTTCCCGTGTCGCAAAACATGCCTTGGAACCCTCATGTCGCATCCAATGCTTCTCCGAGGTAAACTTTAGGATCCATGGAAACCACCCCCGGCGCCAACGTCATAGAGGTTCTCTCACTTACACGGCGGTACGCGCTGCTTGTCGCGGTCGATCACCTGACGTTTTCCGTCGCATCCGGCGCGACCTTCGGCTTGCTCGGGCCAAATGGCGCAGGGAAGAGCACGCTGATCAAAATGTTGACGACGCTGCTGCCTCCCACGGAAGGCACGGCGAAGATCGCCGGCTTTGATCTGGTGAAGCATATACCAGAAAGTCAGATCTCGCATCATTTGTCAGGCATGATACATTTCGCTAAGCTACGATGGGCGCTACTAGCTGAGTACGACATATGAAGAAGAAAACCCTCGGTCAGGTTTTGAAAAGCCAGCGCGAGATTCTCGGGCTTACACAGCGGGAACTGGCGCTTAAGCTCGAGGTCAAGGCGAGTCACGTCGCATACCTCGAAAATGGACGGCGCCGCCCTTCCCTTTCGCTGCTGTCGCGGATTGCGGATACCCTCGAGCTCGACAAGCGGCGGCTCTTTCTGCTCGCGCATCCTGAGGCGCAGTGGATCGTCGGCGATCGGCGCGAAGCGTCCCCTGCCAAGCGGCGTGAGGATGCGTGGCGCAAGTTTGCCGGAGATCGCGGGACGCTGGCGCGTCACAAGGTGACGGAGCGGGAGCTCAAGGTGCTGAAGAACGTGAACATGCTCGGCCGCGTGTCGGCGCCGGGTCAGTTCCTGTTCATTCTCAATTCGATCCGGCAGGCGGTCGAAGAGGAATAGTTCTCTCGCGCCCGGTTTCAATTTCCTTTTGCCGGGGGCACACCGATTCCCTTGAGG
>Ga0209380_10001371_pt1 | contig 16414 bp, 14 predicted proteins | sample HubBroMetageWFT6_FD_188347 | JGI IMG/M metagenome (GOLD analysis project Ga0209380, IMG submission 188347) | Warmed and freeze-thawed soil microbial communities from the Hubbard Brook experimental Forest, New Hampshire - Hubbard Brook CCASE Soil... | ecosystem: Environmental > Terrestrial >...
CCGTCCGTCTGCGCGTTGCCGGAGATCACCTAGCACGGGAAGGCTCCCGTCAGCCTGGGTGCAGCGGTCATTGCAGCCCTCCAGATCTCACCGTCCGGTCAGAGCGCGGCGCCAGGTCGCCAGCCTACAAATGAGCTGTGTCCGTCTGCTCGTGATACGTCTCGCAGAAACATCTCCTAAGGTTTTCCGGGTTCGTGTCTGCTTGGCTGACCCGGCGCGTCGGCGTGCCCCCTGGGCCCAACCGGGCCCGCCTCCGTTAGGCTCGATACCGCAAACTGACGCGATTACAGGCAAGCGATTACAGGCAAGGAGCCCGACGGTGGCGTCCATTGAAGCGGTGCATGCCAGGCAGATCCTGGACTCGCGGGGAAACCCGACCGTAGAGGTTGAGGTCGTCCTCGACGACGGCTCAGCCGGCCGGGCCGGCGTGCCGAGCGGCGCCTCCACTGGCGCCTTCGAGGCCGTCGAACTCCGTGATGGCGGCACCGAGTACGGCGGCAAGGCGGTCACGCGGGCCGTAGACGGCGTCGTCGACGAGATCCAGCCTGAGCTGCTCGGCCACGAGGCCGACGACCAGCGGCTCGTGGACCAGGCGCTGATCGACCTTGACCGCACGCCGGACAAGTCACGGCTGGGGGCCAACGCGATTGTCGGGGTGTCGATGGCGGTGGCCCGCGCCGCCGCGGAGTCGGCGGGCCTGCAGCTGTTCCGCTACCTTGGCGGCCCGAACGCGCACGTGCTGCCGGTGCCGATGATGAACATCCTCAACGGCGGGGCGCACGCGGACTCGAACGTCGACATCCAGGAGTTCATGATCGCGCCGATCGGCGCGCCGACGTTCGCCGAGGCGGTGCGCTGGGGCGCGGAGACCTACCACGCGCTCAAGTCGGTGCTCAAGCAGCACGGCCTGAACACCGGCGTCGGTGACGAGGGCGGGTTCGCGCCCGACCTGGAGCACAACAGGGCCGCGCTCGACCTGATCATCGAAGCGATCGGCAAGGCCGGGTACACACCCGGCCGGGACATCGCGCTCGCGATCGACGCCGCGGCGACGGAGTTCTACCACGACGGCGCCTACCAGTTCGAGGGCAAGCCGCAGAGCTCGGAAGAGATGACCGCGATCTACCTCGACTGGCTGGCCAATTACCCGCTGGTGTCGGTCGAGGACCCGCTGGCCGAAGAGGACTGGGCCGGCTGGCAGGCCTTCACCGCCGCGGCAGGCGACCGGGTCCAGGTGGTCGGCGACGACATTTTCGTGACGAACCCGGAGCGGATCCGCCGCGGCATCGCCGAGAAGTCCGCCAACAGCCTGCTGGTGAAGGTCAATCAGATCGGCACCGTGACCGAGACCTTCGAGGCGGTGAGCCTCGCGCAGCGCGCCGGATTCACCTGCATGATCAGCCACCGCTCCGGCGAGACCGACGACACGTTCATCGCCGACCTCGCGGTCGCGACGAACGCGGGCCAGATCAAGACCGGCGCCCCGGCGCGCGGCGAGCGGGTGGCGAAGTACAACCAGCTGCTGCGCATCGAAGAGCTGCTCGCCGACGCGGCGAGCTACGCCGGCGCCGCCGCGTTCCCGAGGTTTAATGGCTGAACTAGCCCCCGGGGGCCAACCCCCCGGTGACCCCCCGCACGGGGGGGCTGCCAGCCCCCCCGTACCCCCCTGGGCGCTGGCGGCGGCCGCGCGGTCGACGCGGCTGACCGGGCGCGCCGCGGTGCTGGCCGTGGTGATCTGCGCGATCGCGCTGAGCCTGGCCTACCCCGTCAGGGAGTACATCGCCCAGCGGCAGCAGATCGACCAGCTGCTTGCCCAGCAGCAGACCCTGTCGGCGCAGGTGCAGGCGCTGCAGCAGCAGGACACGAAGCTGAGCCAGACCTGGTACATCGAGCAGCAGGCCCGCGCCCAGCTGCACATGTGCTTCCCTGACGAGCAGTGCTACGAGGTAATCTCCGGGCAGCCGCCGCGGTCGGCGGCCAGCAGCAAGCAGGCGGCGTCCGACCCCTGGTACGACAAGCTGCTGCAGTCGGTCAAGCACGCGGACGCCAAGCCAGGCAAGTGACACAGCCAAAGCACATGACACAGCAAAGCCGATGATCAACCCCAAGGACGCGGCGGCCGTCGCCGCCCAGCTCGGGCGTGCCCCGCGCGGCCTGCGATCGGTTGCCCACCGCTGCCCGTGCGGGCTGCCCGACGTGGTGGAGACGGCGCCCCGGCTACCGGACGGCACCCCGTTCCCGACGCTGTACTACCTGACCTGCCCGCGCGCCGCGGCTGCGGTGAGCGGCCTGGAAGCGGCGGGCCTGATGCGTGAGATGACCGCGCGGCTGGCCGACGAGCGGCTCAAGGCGGAGTACGAGCGCGCCCACCGCGACTACCTGGCGCGCCGCGATGATGCGGCCAGCAGGTCCGGCGTCGCGCCGCTGCCGCCGGGGATGCAGAGCGCCGGCGGCATGCCGGACCGGGTGAAGTGCCTGCACGCGCTCGTGGCGCACGAGCTCGCCGCGCCGGGCACGAACCCCTTCGGCCGCGAGGCGCTCGCCGCGGCGGGTCGCTGGTGGTCCCGCGGTCCGTGCGTGACCGTCGCCGCCGGGGAGGAAGAATGAGGAGGCGGGTGGCCGCTGTCGACTGCGGCACGAACTCCATCCGGCTGCTGATCGCGGATATCGATCCAGAACGTACGGTGCTGACTGATATAGCCCGCGAGATGCGCATCGTGCGGCTGGGCGAAGGCGTGGACAGGACCGGACGGCTCTCGCAGGCCGCGCTGGACAGGACGATCGGCGCGCTGCGCGAGTACGCGGAGCTCATCGGCCAGGCGTCGCCCGTTGCCGTCCGGATGGTAGCGACCAGCGCCACGCGGGACGCCGAGAACGCGCAGGAGTTCACCGGCCGGGTGAAAGAGGTGCTCGGCGTCGCGCCGGAGGTGGTGACCGGCGACGAAGAGGCCCGGCTGTCCTTCACCGGCGCGACCAGGGAACTGTCCGGCACCCCGGCGCCCTACCTGGTCACCGACATCGGCGGCGGCTCAACGGAGTTCGTCCTCGGCGGACCTGAGGGAGTCAGCGGCGCCCGTTCCGTGAATATCGGCTGCGTCCGGATGACCGAGCGGCACCTGCACGGCGACCCGCCGGCGCACGCCGAGATCGCCGCCGCCACCGCGGACATCGACAGCGCCCTCGACCTGGTCGCCGTCAGCATCCCGGCCGGGCAGGCCCGCACCCTCGTGGGCCTGGCCGGATCGGTCACCACGGTCGGCGGGATCGCGCTCGGCCTGCACGGGTACGACTCGGAGCGGATCCATCACTCCAGGATCCCGGCGGCGCGAGTGCACGAGATCGCGACGGCGCTGCTCGGGCAGACCCGCGCCGAGCGCGCGGCGATCGGGGTCATGCACCCCGGCCGGGTCGACGTGATCGGCGCGGGCGCCCTCGTGCTTGACCGGATCATGATCAGGTTCGGTTTCGCCGAAGTCCTGGTCAGCGAGCACGACATTCTCGACGGCATCGCATGGTCGCTGGTCCCGTAGCGCCGGGCACCGGCTGGCCTGGCGACCCGGCGACCGCGGCGACCCCCGTCGCGGACAGCGCTGAGCAGGTGCGCGAGCTGGCGTCCGGCGCGGCGTCGCTGCCGGAGCTGACCGCGCGGCAGTCGGTGTGCCGGGCGTGCCCGCGCCTCGTCGCCTGGCGGGAAGAGGTCGCGGCGCTGCGCCGCAAGTCCTTCGCCGCCGAGCGGTACTGGGGGCGCCCGATCGCCGGCTGGGGAGACCCGGCGCCGTCGGTCCTCATCGTGGGACTGGCCCCGGCGGCTCACGGCGGCAACAGGACGGGGCGGATCTTCACCGGCGACCGCAGCGGCGACTTCCTGTTCGCGTCGCTGTACCGGTGCGGGCTCGCCGTGCAGCCGGCCAGCGTCCGGGCCGGGGACGGGCAGCGGCTGATCGGCGCGCGGATGGTCGCGGCGGTCAAGTGCGCGCCGCCGGAGAACAAGCCGACGCCGGGCGAACGCGACACCTGCGCGCCGTGGCTCGAGGCGGAGCTGCGGATGGTGGCGGGGAGCTTGCGGTCGATCGTCGTGCTCGGCGGTTTCGCCTGGCAGGCGCTGTGGCCCGTGCTATCGGGCGCCAGCTTCACGCTGCCTCGCCCGCGTCCGGCGTTCGGGCACGGCGCTGAGGTGGAGCTAACCGGCCCTGGCGGAACCCCCGTGCTGCTCATCGGCTGCTACCACCCGAGCCAGCAGAACACGTTCACCGGCCGGGTGACCGGCGAGATGACCGACGCGGTCTTCACGCGGGCCCGCGACTACCGCGGCTAGATCCTGTCGCGCAGCCGGCTGGAGAGCCCGGTGCGGTGCAGGACCCGTCCGGCCGTGCGGCGCATCCCCGGATGCCTGCGCAGCGTGTCCAGTGCGCGCTGCCGGCCGGCGGCCCTGGCGAGCTGCGCGAAGCCAAGCGGGGTGCGGGTGTAGACGGTGCCCTCGCCGACGAACATGTCGTGGCTCTTCAGCTCCTGCGCGTAGGGGCTGGCGCCCTTGCCCATGCGGATCTCGGTGATGCCGATGGCGGCCAGCGACTCCGCCATATGCCTGATCTGGAGCATGCCGGGGGAGTACCTGCTGAAGCGCAGGTCGTACGCGGTGAACCAGCCCTCGCAGACGCTGCCCGCGCGCAGCCCGAACTGAATGGAGACGCGCTCGGTGCCGGCGTAAACGGTGGTCACCAGGCCGGACAGGTGCGGGGTGTCGGTGACGAGCAGTTCCTCGAGCAGTGCGCGCAGCCATGGCTGGCCGAACTTGTCGAAGCGGTTCGACCGCCGGTACTGGCTGGATTTCCAGTCCGTGAGCTGGGACAGCGGCTTGGCGTCGGTGTCGGCCACCATGTGCACCTCGCCGGCCTCGCGGCTCAGCTTGCGGCTCTTGCGCTCGAGTTCCCTGCAGAACTGGTGCGCCTTGACGTGGACCTTCGCGTAATAGGCGGCGAAGCCATCGGTCACGTCGATGATCGGCGCCGCCTCGGTGCGGGACAGGTACGGCTTGAACGGCGCCTGTCCTGGTATCAGGTTGTCGAACTTCCAGGCGGCCAGCCCGCAGCTCCTGACGAGCTCCCTGGCGTCCCAGGGTGCGCCTGGCAGGTGCACGACGCCCTGGCAGCCGGACAGCCACCCCGACAGCGGCACGCCGACGCCGAAGTCGCGTTTGCGGATCTCGAACGGGAAGAACCCGGTGACGGACTGGCCGTCCATGAGCACGCCCACGCGAGAGTCCGGCCGGTGGCGCCCGACGGCGATCGCGAATTCCGGTGACAGGAACGGGTTGCCGTACCACGGCGAGGCCTGCTGGATCTCGTGCCAGCGCGCGATCTCGCCCGGGCCAAGCTCACCCGGATGAATGGTGTGTACGTGCATCAGCCGGCATTCTGGACGGGTTCCGCCGGCCTGAACCTGGCGCGCAGTTCGCCAAGGGACGCCAGCCGTCCCTTGGCGTGATGGAGCGCGTAGCCGACCCGCGGCGACAGGCTGGCCATCAGCGGCGAGCGGCGCGCCCACAGCAACTCGCCCATCTGGCGCGGCTTGAGGTCAACGTACCGGTCGATGTTCTCGAACCACCGTTCGCTGAACCTGGCCTCGGCCAGGATCCTGGCGATCTCGGCCTGCCGCCTTTTTCCGTACCGCATCAGCGCGGCATCCATGTCGGCGCTGCCGTCCAGGCTTTCCGCTAGCGCGATGGCGTCACCGATGGCGAGCGTGGTGCCCATTCCGATGGTGAAATTGGCGGTCCGCGCGCTGTCCCCGGCGAGTACGACCTTGCCGGAATGCCACTGCTCGTTGCTAATGGTCCTGAAGTTGGCCCACCGCGCTTTCCCGCCGCCGCCGAGAGTTCCGACGAGCCGGTGGCCGTCGAGGTAGTCCGCGAATATGCGCTCCAGAATCGGCAGCGCTTCGTCCGTCGACATCCCGCCGAAACCGAGTCCCGCCCATGTCTCCGGCGTGCACTCCACGATGAAAGTGCTGTTCTTGTCGTTAAAGGCGTAGGCGTACGCCCAGAGCCAGCCCTTGTCGCTCGGCGCGAACAGGTAGCCGAACTCCGTGAACAGCTTGTCCGAGCCGAGCCAGATGTGCTTGTTGCGCCCGGCGGTCTCCGTGGTATTGAAGCTTTCCGCCTGCCGCATACTGCTGTTGATCCCGTCGGCGGCGACAATGAGGTCGGCGTCCGCCAGATCCGCGGGGGCGCCGACCTCCTTGCCGTGCTCGATGCGGACGCCCAGGTCCCGCGCCCGCGTTGTCAGGATCTCGAGCAACCGCGCCCGGCTGATGTTGTAGACCTCGCCGCCGCGCAGCACATCCCTGGCGCCGCGGATCTCCAGGACCTGCTCCTGCCAGCAGATCACGGCCTCGCGGATCTGCCGGGCCGACTCCGGGTCGCTGCGGCGCAGTTCCCGCAGCAGATCCTCGCTGAACGTCACCCCCCAGCCGGGCGCCGTGTCCGCGCTGTTCCGCTCGTAAACACAGACGTCGTGGCCCGGGTCGCGGAGCTTCATAAGGACCGACGAGTACAGGCCGGCCGGCCCGCCCCCGACACATGCGATCCTCACGCAGGCCCCTTTCCTCAGCGCTTCCTTGGTACGGGATCTGCGACGGCCGCGCCGGATACATAACCGGAACACAAACTAACTTGCTTAGGTGCGGTAGCAGCCGTTCTTGATGAGTCCTGTGCGGTGCAGGTCAGTCTGCCTGGTCGGCGCCGCCCGCCATCCCGCGGCCGCTCGGCAGGCGCCGCAGGCGATCCAAACCTGGCGGGCAATATTCACGCATTGTGAAAATTGCCGCCCGTGTTTGGTGCCGCACAGAAAATCTATGGTCTGGAGACAGATAACGAAATCGCGTTATTATTAGGGGTGCCCCCGTAGCCCAAGGGCAGAGGCCGGCCCCCTAAAAGGGTCCGCAGTGTCGGTTCGAACCCGACCGGGGGCACCAAATGCTTAAACGATCTTTAGATCACGATAACGTGCATCTGCATCTGCATTCGCCTATGCATCCGAACATTCAACTGCACGCTCATAAGAATGTGCCTTTATTAGCACGAGCAGCCTGGAAGGGATTAATGGCCTCATTCAAGGTCGGCGGCGGCGGCTGTTCGCCGGCCCTCGCCTCGACGACCCCCATGATCACCCCAGCCTCTCCAGTCGCCAGAGCGCCATCCTCCCCGGCGCGGGCGGTAACCGACTGACCTGCGCGTGGGATGGGCCACGGGCCAATGGCGGGCAGCAGAGCTAATCAGCCGGCGGGCGGCAAGCGCGCAGCGGCGCGCGCCCAGGGGGCCGGCGAACGGGGATCGCGGAGGGCTACCCCGCGAAGAGGCGCAGGCGGCGCCGGATCTCGTACTCGTGGACGATGGCGGCGGCGTACCTGTCGCAGATGCCATGCTCGTCAGCAAGCCAGTTCGCGCGTTCTTCACGACGCAGGAAGGCGGGTCCGGACTCCAAGTGGGCGAACCACTCGGCTAGTTCGCGGCCCGTTTGGAGCGGGATACGCGCGATGAGGCTTTTGTGCATGTCGGGCGTGTGCGTCAGCGACATTGGCACCTCCGAGGGGAAGCCGCTTTCCCATGAGACTGCCTTACCGAACGGCCCCTGACAAGACCCGATCGCAACCTTCCCGTAATGTCCTGTTCGACGCGGCGCCAGCCTGTGCACGCGTGGTGACCGAGGGGCCCAGGTCGCGTCAGTTGAGGCGTTCGAAGACCATCGCCATGCCTTGGCCGCCGCCGACGCACATGGTCTCCAGGCCGATCGTCTTGTCGTGGAACTGGAGGCTGTTCAGCAGCGTGGTGGCGATCCTGGCCCCGGTCATGCCGAACGGGTGCCCGACGGCGATCGCCCCGCCGTTCACGTTCAGCCGGCTGATGTCGATCCCCAGGTCACGGTAGGACGGGATGACCTGCGCCGCGAACGCCTCGTTGATCTCCACCAGGTCGATGTCCGAGATCGCCATCCCGGCCCGGCGCAGCGCCTGCCTCGACGCCTCGACCGGCCCGAGGCCCATGATCTCCGGGGACAGCGCGCTGACGCCCGTCGACACGATCCGCGCCAGCGGCGTGATCCCCAGTTCGGCCGCCTTCACGTCGCTCATCACGATCACCGCGGCGGCGCCGTCGTTCAGCGGGCAGCAGTTGCCCGCGGTCACCGTGCCGTGCGGCCGGAAGGCCGGCTTCAGGGCGGCGACCTTCTCCAGCGTCGTGCCCGGCCGCGGCCCGTCATCGGCGACCACGACGTCGCCGGACGGCAGCGCCACCGGGGTGATCTCCCGCTGCCAGAAGCCGTTCGCGAGCGCTTTCTCCGCCAGGTTCTGCGAGCGGACGCCGAACTCGTCCTGCTCCTGGCGGCTGATGCCGCGCCACGCGGCCACGTTTTCCGCGGTCTGCCCCATCGCGATGTACACGTCGGGCAGCTCGCCCTCGGCGCGCGGGTCGTGCCACGGGGTCTCCTCCTCGGCGGTCCGCGCCGTGCGCCCGATGGCGGTGTCGAACAGCTGATTCTTCGTGTCGGGCCAGGTGTCGCTGGTGCCCTTCACGCCCCGCGACACGCACTCGACGCCGGCCGAGATGAACACGTCGCCTTCGCCGGCCTTGATCGCGTGGTACGCCATCCGGGTGGTCTGCAGCGAGGAGGAGCAGTACCTGTTGACCGTCGTGCCGGGGACGGCATCCAGGCCGAGCAGTATCGCGACCACACGGGCCATGTTGAACCCCTGCTCGCCCCCTGGCAGGCCGCAGCCGAGCATCAGGTCGTCGACCGTGGCCGGGTCCAGCTGCGGGACCTTCGCGAGCGCTGCGGATACCATCTGCACCGCGATGTCGTCTGGCCTGATCGAGGTCAGCGATCCCTTGAACGCCCGCCCGATCGGCGAGCGGGCGGTTGCGACGATGACTGCCTCTGGCATGAGCTGGCGCCTCCTCAGATCCGTTCACAAACACGTTAACAGCCCCCCGGGCCAGTACTGTCATGCACAGGGAGGGCAAAAATCATGCAGGTGTATGACTCGCTCGCCGAGGTGACCGGCGGCACGCCGCTGGTTCGGCTGCAGTCGGTGACGCGCGGCATCGCGAAGACAAGGAACGTTCTCGTCAAGGTGGAGTACCTGAATCCTGGCGGCTCGGTGAAGGACAGGATCGCGCTGCGGATGATCGAGTCCGCGGAACGCGAGGGCAAGCTCGCCGCGGGCGGCACGATCATCGAGCCGACGTCAGGCAACACGGGAGTGGGACTGGCGATCGTCGCGAACAACCGTGGTTACAAGTGCCTGTTCGTGTGCCCGGACAAGGTGGCGCAGGACAAGATCAGCGTGCTGCGCGCCTACGGCGCCGACGTCGTCGTCTGCCCGAGCACGGTGTCGCCCGATCACCCGGACTCCTACTACAGCGTGGCCCGGCGGCTCGCCAGGGAGACACCGGGCGCGTGGCAGCCCGACCAGTACGCCAACCCCGACAACCCGGCCGCGCACTACCACTCCACCGGCCCGGAGATCTGGGCCCAGACGGAGGGGAAGATAACCCACCTCGTGGTCGGCATCGGCACCGGCGGCACGATCTCCGGCACCGGCCGCTACCTGAAGGACAAGTCGGGCAACAAGGTACGGGTCATCGGCGCGGACCCGGAGGGCTCGGTGTACTCCGGCGGAGGCGGCCGCCCCTACCTTGTGGAAGGCGTCGGCGAGGACATCTGGCCGGCCACCTACGACAGGGACATCGCCGACGAGGTGATCGCGGTGAGCGACGCCGACTCGTTCCTCATGACCCGGCGGCTGGCCCGCGAGGAGGCGCTGCTCGTCGGCGGCTCAGGCGGGCTCGCCGTCGCCGCCGCCCTCAAGGTCGCGGAAAAGGCGCAGCCCGACGACGTCATCGTCGTCATCCTCCCCGACGGCGGCCGCGGCTACCTGTCGAAGATCTTCAACGACGACTGGATGGCCGACTACGGCTTCCTGCGCGCCCAGACGGCCGAGCCCACCGTCGCGGACCTGCTGGCCGCCAGGGACAATGGCACGATGCCCGCGCTCGTGCACATCCATCCGGAAGAGACCGTGGCTCAGGCGATCGCCCTGCTGCGCGAGTACGACGTCTCGCAGCTGCCCGTCGTCGGCCAGGAGCCCCCGCTGATGGCCGCCGAGGTCGCCGGGGCGGTCGCCGAGCGCGACCTGCTCGACGCCCTGGTGGCCGGCCACGCGAAACCCGACGATCCGGTCAAGGACCACATGGTGCCGCCACTGCCCGTGGTCGGCCAGGGCGAGCCGGTCAGCCGCGCCGCGAAGGCGCTCGAGACCGCGGGCGCCGCGCTCGTGCACGTCGACGGCAAGCCCGCCGCCGTGCTCACCCGCCAGGACCTGCTCGCCTTCTACGCGAGCACCCCATACCCCGGGACGGAACAATGAAGTTCGAAACCCAGGCCATCCACGCAGGCCAGGACCCCGACCCGCTGACCGGCGCCGTGGTCCCGCCCATCTACCAGACCTCCACCTACAAGCAGGACGGGGTCGGCGGCACGCGCGGCGGCTACGAGTACTCGCGCAGCGGCAACCCGACCAGGAAGGCCCTCGAGGAGTGCCTCGCCGCGCTGGAGAACGGCATGGCGGCGTTCGCGTTCGCGTCGGGCATGGCCGCCGAGGACTGCCTGCTGCGCACCCTGTGCCGCCCCGGCGACCACGTCCTCATCCCCGCGGACGCCTACGGCGGCACGTTCCGCCTGTTCGACAAGGTGCTGAGCCGGTGGGGCGTGAGCTACGAGACCGTTCGGCAAGATGATCTCCAGGCCGTCGACCGAGCCGCGGCGAACAGGAAACCCAAGCTCATCTGGGCCGAGACTCCCACCAACCCGCTGCTGTCGATCATCGACATCCGGGCGCTCGGCGAGGTGGCCCACGGGCACGGGGCGCTGCTCGTCACCGACAACACGTTCGCCTCGCCGTACTTGCAGCGGCCGATCGACCTGGGCGCGGACGTCGTGGTGCATAGCACCACCAAGTACATTGGCGGGCACTCCGACGTCGTCGGCGGTGCGCTGATCGTCAAGGACGCGGCGCACACGGCGGACCTCGCGTTCAACCAGAACGCCACCGGCGGCGTGGCCGGCCCGTTCGACGCCTGGCTCACGCTGCGCGGCGTGAAGACCCTGGCGGTCCGGATGGACCGGCACTGCGCCAACGCCGCCCGGATCGCCGAGATGCTGACCGGGCACCCCGCGGTCAGCGAGGTGTTCTACCCGGGGCTGTCCGGGCATCCAGGGCACGAGCTCGCGAAGGCCCAGATGCGCGACTTCGGCGGGATGGTGTCATTCCGCGTGGCCGCGGGCGAGCGCGCGGCCGCCGAGGTCTGCGACCGCACCAGGCTGTTCATCCTCGGGGAGTCGCTCGGCGGCGTCGAGTCGCTGATCGAGCAGCCGGCCAGGATGACGCACGCGTCCGCGTCCGGCTCGCCGCTCGAGGTGCCCGCCGACCTGATCCGGCTGTCCGTCGGCATCGAGGACGCCAGTGACCTGCTCGACGACCTGCGGCAGGCGCTCGGCTAGCCGCCGGTCCAGACCGCACGGCAGCCCGGGACCTGGCCAAGCTGGGCACCAGATCCCGGGCGCCGGCGCGGTCGCTGCCGCAGCCCGGGCCGGGCTAGTGGGCCGCGGGCTCCTTGGTGGAGGAACCAGCCGGGGTAACCGCCTTGCCCTTGTACTTCAAGGCGAACCAGGCCAGGACAGCGAAGACCACGCCGACAATCAGGCAGCCAGCCGCGCGCAGCGGGTGGTGCCCGGTCGAGCCGGCGACGTGGCCCATGAAGCCGGGGAGGGAGCTCGCGGGCACCGCCACGTAAATGATGCCTGCAACGATGAATACGAGCGCGATGACGGCCGCGATGATCGCGGTCGCCGTCCGGCCGGAGGAGCCGGATCCAGTCGGGGAACTCACTACGTCGTCCTCCTAATTAGGTACTCAGCTCTCTAATTCTCTGTTCTGTAGCCGCAAATCTACCGCTGACGCCTTGCCCCGCGGGTACGAAGGAAGTCGTTTACGACATATTCGCCGAGATGTTCCGGAGCGGCCCGCAGCACGCGGCCGCCGTTTCTCCTGGCTACATTGTCCACGAATGCGCTCAGCCTATCGTCCTCGGCCAGCATGAAGATGTTCAGGGCCGCGTGCCGCCTAGTCATCTTGTCCACCTCGGCCAGCGTCAGCTCGAGCGTCTCCGGCGCCGGCGGCCAGTCGAACCACGGCCTGCCGTCCCGCTGCAGGTGCGCGGTCGGCTCGCCGTCGGTGACGATCAGCACGACGGGCTCGTGCTCGGGGTGCCGGTCCAGGTGGCGGCCGGCCAGCATCAGGGCGTGGTGCAGGTTGGTGCCCTGCACCATGTCCCAGCCGAGGCCGGCCAGTTCGGTCTCGCGCAGCTCCCGCGCGTAGTTGGAGAACCCCACCACCTGGATGGCGTCCTGCGGGTACTTGCTGCGCAGCAGCGCGTGCAGCGCGAGCGCCGTCTGCTTGGCCGCGGCCCACGTGCCGCGCAGCGCCATCGAGTAGGACAGGTCGACGAGCAGCGACACCGCGGCGGAGTTGCGCCGCTCGGTCTCCGCGACCTGGAAGTCTCGCGGCGAGAGCTTGACCCGGCCCCTGCGGCCTTCCGCGGCCCCTCGGGGGGTTGCGGGGGGCAGTCCCCCCTGGCCAATACTGCGCAGCAGGGCGCTCCGGACTGTCCGCGGGACGTCGATCGGCTGCTCGTCACCGAACTCCCACTCCCGCGTCGCCCCGGTCAGGTCGCCCGCCTGCCCCGCGTCGTGCAGGTCGTGGTCGCCGGACCGCGTGCCGTTCTCCAGCCCGGCGAACACCCGGCGCAGCGCGGTGTCGCCGATGCGGCGCACCGCCTTCGGGGTGAGCTCGAGGTTGCCGCCGTTGTTGGTCAGGTAACCCTGCCGCTGCAGCTCGCGCTCGATCCGGCGCAGCGCCTCGAGGTCGTCCACCGCCTGCCTGCCGAACGCCCGCCGCACCGCCTCCTCGTCGACGTCATCGAGGTTGGCCCCCGCGTAGTCCTGGCCGAGGGCGCTCTCCAGTTCGGCGAGGTCGGCCAGGTCGGAGACGGCGCTGGTCGCGTCGCCTAGCCCGAGCGGGTCCTCGCCGGACATCCGCACGCCGCGCTGCGGAGCGCCAAGCTCCGGCCGGCGCGCCCGCAACGCGTCGCCGAGGGCTGCCATCTCCGCCGCCAGGCCCGCGTCCTCCAGCGCCTGCGCCATGAGGTTAGCCAGCTCCTCGCGCTGCTCGTCGGACAGCGAGTTGAGCAGCCGCTCGGCAGCCATCATCCGCCGGACCAGGGAGTCCACGAGCTCCTCGAGGTTCTGCGGGTTCTCGGGGAACATGTCGCCGTATTCCCCCATGAAGCGCTCGAAGTCCTCCTGGGTGTGCTCTCCGCGGGTATCCGCGTCCAGCATCGTCCGCAGGTCGGCGAGCATGTCCTTCACCCGCTGCATGGCCGCGGGATCCGGGTTCTCCAGCGCCTCCTTCATGCCGCGGAACTGGCTGTCAAGCACCTCCCTGCGCAGCAGGTCGCGGAGCTTGTCGAACGTCTCCCGCGCGGCCTGCGACCGCCAGTCGTAGTCGGCGAGCTGCCTGATCGCGCGCGAGGTGTCGTCGGGCAGCGCGTCCAGGTCGGCCTCGCGGAGCCGCGCGTCGTCGCTCGGATCGGGGAACAGCTCGGCGCGCTCTTGCCCGATCGCCGTGTCGAGCAGCGCGCGGGCCTGCTCGAGCATGCCATCGAGCCGCCCGCGGCTGCGCAGCTCGCGGGACCGTTCCCTGACCCTGCGCAGCAGGTCGTCCAGGCCGCGGCGGTTCTGCCAGCCGCGCCTGAGCAGGTCCCGCAGCGCTTCCGCCGGGGTGCCGCCGCCCAGGATGTCGTCGCCCATGTCGTCGAGCGCGCCGCGGACGTCATACGGCGCCGCCAGCGGATCAGGCCCGCCGTCGTATTCCCCGTACCGGTAGTTAGCCATCGCGCAGCTCCTTGCCCACCTAAGTCCTACCCGCGAGCCATGTGCCTCACGGAGTCAGCCGCCTACGTTCGGGATCATTGATCGCCTATTGCCCGTAGATGGAGATGCCGTCGGCGCTGTCCTTGGAGAGGCGACGCAGCAGGTACAGGCCCTCGAGGGTGAACTCGATGGCCGCGGCCGCCTCGCCGAAGGACTCGCGGCCCTCCATGCCGAGCCGCGCCATGATCTTTGCCAGGCCGGGAACCTCGCCGGTCCGGCGCAGCAGCTCGCTGGCCGAGACGAGCTCGCCGGACTCGATCGTGCCGCCGTCGGCGAACTTGTTCAGCAGGCCGGTCAGGTCGGCGCCGCCGAGGCGAGCCCGGAACGTGTCCGCGATCGCGCGCCGCAGCAGGTGCGTGAGGATCTCCTCTTCGCGACCCTCCTCGCTGACCTCGAACTCGACCTTGCCGCGCAGCGTGCTGACGATGGTCGGCAGGTCGCAGACCCGCGCGACGGGCACCTCGTCGTGCGCCTCGGCGATCAGCGCGGTGCGCCGTACCGCCGCCGCGGCGGTACTCTCCGCGGCCGCGATCGCGAACCGCGCCGACACGCCCGATCGCGCGTCGGCCGCCGGGGACTCCCGCACCAGCCGGGTGAACCGCGCGATCACCTCGACGAGGTGCTCGGGCAGCTCGGCGCCCGGGTCACCGCCGTCCCAGGCGACCTCGGCCTCCTGGGTGATCAGCGCGAGCTCGTCCTCGAGCGTGACCGGGTAGTGGGTGCGGACCTCCGCGCCGAACCGGTCCTTGAGCGGCGTGATGATCCGGCCCCTGTTGGTGTAGTCCTCCGGGTTCGCGCTGGCGACGAGCACGACATCGAGCGGCAGCCGCAGCGAGTAGCCGCGGACGCCGATGTCGCGCTCCTCGAGCACGTTCAGCAGCGCCACCTGGATCCGCTCGGCGAGGTCGGGCAGCTCGTTCAGCGAGAAGATGCCGCGGTTCGTGCGCGGCACCATGCCGAAGTGGATGGTCTCCGGGTCGCCGAGCGTCCTGCCTTCGGCCACCTTGACCGGGTCGATGTCGCCGATCAGGTCGCCGACGCTGGTGTCGGGCGTGGCGAGCTTCTCGCCGTACCTGTCGGACTGGTGCCGCCAGGTGATCTTCAGGTCATCGCCTTGCTCTCGCGCCAGCCGCTGGCAGCGCGAGCAGACCGGGTAGTAGGGGTGGTCGTTGATCTCGCACCCGTCGATCGTGGGCGTCCACTCGTCGAGCAGGCCGACCATGGTGCGGATCAGCCTGGTCTTCCCCTGGCCGCGCTCGCCGAGCATGATGATGTCGTGACCTGCGAGGAGCGCCCGTTCGACGTGCGGCAGCACGGTCTGGTCGAAGCCGACGATGCCGGGAAACCGGTCCTGGCCGGCGCGCATTCTGGCGAGCAGGTTCTCTCTGATCTCCTGTTTGACGGTCCGGTAGACGTGGCCGCTCGCCCTTAGCTCGCCGACTGTGGCCGGCCTGGGCGGAACGCTGGCGGTGGGATGCTGGCTGTTCTGCTGCACATCTTCGACACTATGTCGGCCACTGGAGTGTTCGCATCTTCCGCAGGTCAGCGGAGCGGCTAAGGTTCGCAAAGGTTCACATTCGCAAAGCTTCGCTAAGGTTCAATGGCATGGCTTCCATCTCCCCGCTGGTGCAGCCGGATGACATCGTCGCTGCCCGTGAGCTGCTCCGCGACGTCATCTCGCCGACCCCTGTGCTGTACTCCCGGGTGCTGTCCGAGGCCGTGGCCGGCCCGGTCTACCTGAAGTGCGAGAACCTGCAGCGCACCGGCTCGTTCAAGGTGCGCGGCGCGTACACGCGGATCGCGCGGCTGTCCGACGACGAGCGGTCGTCAGGGGTGGTGGCGGCGAGCGCGGGCAATCACGCGCAGGGCGTGGCGTTCGCGGCGGGCCTGCTCGGTGCCTCGGCGACCGTCGTGATGCCGGAGCGGGCGCCGATCCCCAAGGTGGAGGCCACCCGCGGTTACGGTGCTTCCGTCGTGCTGGCCGGCGCCTCGGTGGAGGACGCGCTCGAGACCGCCCTCGACTTCGCGGCGCGCACAGGAAGCGTGTTCATCCACCCGTTCAACCATCCCGACGTGGTGGCCGGCCAGGGCACCGTCGGCTTCGAGATCATCGAACAATGCCCGCAGGTCAAGACCATCCTGGTCCCGGTCGGCGGCGGCGGCCTCGCCGCCGGGATCGCGGTGGCGGTGCAGGGGCTGGACCCGTCCGTGCAGGTCGTCGGCGTGCAGGCCGAGGCGGTCGCGGCGTATCAGGCGTCGTTCGCCGCCGGGCAGCCCACCGCCGTGGTCGGGCGGCCGTCGATCGCCGACGGCATCGCGGTACACCGGCCTGGCGACATCGCGTACGGCATCCTGTCGGAACTGGCGTC
>Ga0209380_10001376_pt1 | contig 16383 bp, 16 predicted proteins | sample HubBroMetageWFT6_FD_188347 | JGI IMG/M metagenome (GOLD analysis project Ga0209380, IMG submission 188347) | Warmed and freeze-thawed soil microbial communities from the Hubbard Brook experimental Forest, New Hampshire - Hubbard Brook CCASE Soil... | ecosystem: Environmental > Terrestrial >...
CCGGGCACGATGATGACCTTGGAGGCGTAGGCGAGCTGGATGGCCGCGTCGTCGGCGGCGATCGAGCGGATCTGCGCGTCGCCGGCCACCACCGCCGCGACCGCCGCGTCACCGGTGCCGAAGCCGCCGAGCATGATGTTGGCGAGCGACCGGTTCATCGCGTCGGCCATCAGCTTGGTGAGGATGCCGCCTGATGCGCCGACGAGCGCCCCGGCGATGATCAGCGCCCAGTTCTGGATGACGAACCCGGCCATGGCGACCGCGGTGCCGGTGAACGCGTTGAGCAGCGAGATCACGACCGGCATGTCGGCGCCGCCGATCGGCAGCACCATCAGCACGCCGAACGCGAGCGAGGCGAGCACCACCAGCAGCAGCGCGGGCAGGCTCGCCGTGGTCAGCATGTACGCCGCCGAGCCCAGCGCCACGACGATCAGCGCGAGGTTGATCACCCGGCCGCCCTTGATCAGCACCGGCGAGCCGGTGATGAGGCCCTGGAGCTTGCCCGCGGCGATCAGCGACCCGGTGAACGTCACCGAGCCGATGAGCACGTCGAGCACCGTGAAGACCGTGGTGCTGCCGAGCACGCCGCCCGCGGCCGACTCGTCGTGGATGTAGCTGTAGACCGCGACCAGCGCGGCGGCGCCGCCGCCGACCGCGTTGAACATGGACACAAGCTGCGGCATGGCGGTCATCTGCACGGTCCTCGCGGACCACAGGCCGACCGCCGAGCCGAGCAGGGCGCCGACGATCAGCACGGTCCAGCCGACCGCGGTGACGGTGCCTTCGTGGATCAGCAGGACCAGCGTGGCGATGACCGCGATCACCATGCCGGCCGTCGACACCTGGTTGCCGCGCCTGGCGGTGGCCGGCGAGTTCATCAGGTGCAGGCCGACGACGAAGCAGGCGGCCGCGAGCACGTAGACGAGCTGGATGCTGTTGGTGAAAGTGGTCATGACCGCACGCTCTCCCGCTGCTCCGGCGCGCCGGCGGCCTCGGCCGGCTGGGGCGCTGGGGCTGCCTTGGCCGGCGCGGGTACGGCCTTACGGCGGAACATCTTCAGCATCCGGCCGGTGACCACGTAGCCGCCGACCACGTTCGCGGCGGCGAAGAACGCGGCCACGAACGCGAGGATGTAGCCGACGGCGTTGTGCGCGGTCAGGCCGATGAGCAGCGCGCCCACTATGACGATCCCGTGGATCGAGTTGGCCGCCGACATCAGCGGCGTATGCAAGGTCGCGGGCACCTTGCCGATGACCTCGATGCCGACAAGCAGCGCCAGCACGAAGATGGTCAGGTCAGTTACCAGCGTGGTCGACATCGTCGTCTCCTCCGGTTCGCTCGGCGGGACGCAGCAGCTTCGCCACGGCCGGGTGCACGACCTGGCCGTCGTGTGCGACGACGACCCCGGCCTGGACCTCGTCGGCCGGGTCGATGACGAGCGCGCCGTCGGTGACCATGGACAGCAGCAGCGCGGAGATGTTCCGCGAGTAGGCGTTGGACGCGGCGGTCGGCACGCTCGACGGCAGGTTCTGCGCGCCGATGATCGTGACGCCGTTCTCCGTCACCACGGTCTCGCCGGGCACCGATCCTGCGACATTGCCGCCGAGTGCGCTGGCGCCCATGTCCACGATCACCGAGCCGGCGGCCATCGCCTTCACCGCGTCCTCGGTGACGAGCTGCGGCGGCCTGCGGCCGGGCACCTGCGCCGTGGTGATTACCACGTCGTGCCGCGCGATGTGCGCGGTCAGCTCGGCCTGCTGGGCCTGGCGTTCCTCGGCGGTCAGCTCGCGGGCGTAGCCGCCCTGGCCGGCGCCGTCGCTGACGGCCGTGAGCTCGATGAACGTGGCGCCGAGCGACTCCACCTCGCCTTTGGACGCGGGCCGCACGTCGTAGCCGCTGACCTGGGCGCCGAGCCGCCGCGCGGTGCCGATCGCCTGCAGGCCGGCGATCCCGGTGCCGAGCACGAGGAACTTGGCGGGCCGCGCCGTGCCCGCGGCGGTGATCAGCAGCGGGAAGAACCTGCCGTACGCCCCGGCCGCGATCAGCGTGGCCTTGTAGCCGGCCACGTTCGCCTGCGACGACAGCGCGTCCATCGCCTGGGTGCGGGTCAGCGTACGCGGCAGCCCGTCCAGGGAGATCGCGGTCACGCCCTTGCCCGCGAGGGTCGCCGCCAGCGCGGGGTCGATGAGAGGCGACAGCATGCCGATCACCGTCTGGCCGGCCCGGAGGCTGCCGACCTGTGTCTCGTCTGGCCTGGTCACCGTCAGGATGACGTCCGCCGTCGCGTACAGGTCATCGGTCTTGACTATGCTCGCCCCGGCCTTGCTGTAGGCGCTGTCCGGGAACCAGGCGCCGTCTCCGGCACCCTGCTCGACCAGCACCTCGAGACCGGCCTGCGTCAGCCGCGGCACGGTCTCAGGGACCAGGGCGACGCGCCGTTCACCGGGCGCGCTCTCCTTGACAACAGCCACCTTCATCGGTGTGACCTTCTCATATAGGCACCCTATGCTTCGCTGCTCTGCGCGGTTTAACCGCGTTTTCGACCCTAAACCGCGGCAGCCCGCGAGCGGTAGGACCAAAGGCCGTACGCTTCGCTAACGAGATGCCCGTAACAAAGCCGGCTTATGTGTTGTTGGTGCCCGGCGCAGAAAGGGGCCCGGCGCTGGCCTCCGTCCTGAGCAGGTCACTTACCTTCTCCCCGGCCGCGACGACCGCCGCGGCGTGCAGCCGCCCCGGCGACCGGGTCAGCCGTTCGATCGGGCCTGACACGGAGATGGCGGCGAGCACCTTGCCGCCCGCGCCGCGGACGGGGGCGGACACCGAGGCGACGCCGGGCTCGCGTTCCGCGGCGCTGGCGGCCCAGCCGCGCCTGCGCACGCTGGCCAGCGTGGCCGCGGTGAACTTGGCGCCGCGCAGCCCGCGGTGCATCCGCTCGCCCTCTTCCCAGGCGAGCAGCACCTGCGCGGCCGAGCCCGCGGTCATCGGCAGCGCCGCGCCGACCGGCACCGTGTCGCGCAGGCCGCTGGCCCGCTCGGCGGCGGCGACGCACACGCGGACGTCGCCCTGCCTGCGGTACAGCTGCGCGCTCTCTCCGGTCAGGTCACGCAGCTGGACGAGCACCGGCTGGGCGAACGCGAGCAGCCTGTCTTCTCCGGCGGCCGAGGCCAGCTCGGCGATCCGCGGTCCGAGCACGAACCTGCCCTGCACGTCCCTGGCGAGCAGCCGGTGATGCTCGAGCGCGACGGCGATGCGGTGGGTCGTCGGCCGAGCCAGGCCGGTGGCGCTGACGAGTTGCGCGAGGGTGGCAGGACCGCTCTCCACGGCGGCGAGAACCCAAACGGCTTTGTCCAGCACGCCGACGCCACTAGTATTGTTCATGTGCTGATATTGCCGTCTCAAATCTTGAGACGCAACTTCAAGAGAGCCTAGCCAGAGGAGATGGACCGCATGAGCAGCGCGCCTCGCACGCTCGCGGAGAAGATCTGGGATGCCCATGTGGTGCGCAGCCAGCAGGGTGAACCAGACCTGCTCTTCATCGACCTGCACCTCGTGCACGAGGTCACCAGCGCCCAGGCCTTCGACGGCCTGCGTGCCGCCGGCCGCAAGGTCAGGCGGCCCGACCTCACGATCGCGACCGAGGACCACAACGTCCCCACGACTCCCGGCATCGGCCCGGGAACGCCGATCGAGGGTCCGGGCAGTCCGGTGTCCGACCCGGTCTCCCGCACGCAGCTCGAGACGCTGCGCAGGAACGCCGGCGAGTTCGGCGTCCGGCTGTACCCGATGGGGGACGCCGGCCAGGGCATCGTGCACGTCATCGGCCCGCAGCTCGGGCTGACCCAGCCGGGCCTGACGATCGTCTGCGGTGACTCGCACACGTCCACGCACGGCGCCTTCGGCGCGCTGGCGTTCGGCATCGGCACCAGCGAGGTCGAGCACGTGCTCGCCACCCAGACGCTGCCGCAGATCAAGCCGAAGACGATGGCGATCAACGTCGAGGGCGCGCTGCCCGACGGCGTCACCGCCAAGGACCTGATTCTCGCGATCATCGCGCAGATCGGCACCGGCGGCGGCCAGGGCTACATCGTCGAATACCGCGGCGAGGCGATCCGCTCGCTGTCGATGGAAGGCCGGCTGACGGTCTGCAACATGTCCATCGAGGCGGGAGCGCGGGCCGGCCTCATCGCCCCTGACGAGACCACGATCGCCTACCTCAAGGGCCGCCCGCACGCTCCGCAGGGCGCCGACTGGGACGCGGCGGTCGAGTACTGGCGGAGCCTGCCGACCGACGAGGGCGCGGTCTTCGACCGCGAGGTCACCATCGACGCGACCACGCTGAGCCCGTACGTCACCTGGGGCACCAACCCCGGCCAGGCGCTCCCGCTCGGCGCGTCCGTGCCCGCGCCGGGTGAGACCAAGGACCCGAACGGCACCGAGCGGGCCCTCACTTACATGGGCCTGACGGCCGGCACGCCGCTGCGCGAGATCACGGTCGACACGGTCTTCGTGGGTTCCTGCACCAACGGCAGGATCGAGGACCTGCGCGCGGCCGCCGACGTCATCAAGGGCCGCAAGGTAGCCGACGGCGTCCGCATGCTGGTCGTCCCCGGCTCGATGCAGGTCCGCGCGCAGGCCGAGTCCGAGGGGCTCAACGAGGTCTTCACGGCGGCCGGTGCCGAGTGGCGCAGCGCGGGCTGCTCGATGTGCCTGGGCATGAACCCCGACACCCTTAAGCCGGGGGAGCGCTCCGCCTCCACCTCCAACAGGAACTTCGAGGGCCGTCAGGGCAAGGGCGGCCGCACCCACCTGGTATCACCGGCCGTCGCCGCCGCGACCGCGGTCACCGGCCGCCTGACCGCCCCCGCAGACCTCTAAGGAGACCAGGACCATCATGGAACCGTTCGTCACGCACACCGGCAGGGCCGTGCCGCTGCGCCGCACCAACGTGGACACCGACCAGATCATCCCCGCCGTCTACCTCAAGCGGGTCACCCGTGAGGGATTCGGCGACGGCCTGTTCGCCGCCTGGCGGGAAGACCCGTCGTTCGTGCTCAACCAGCCCCGCTACGCGGGAGCGACGATCCTGGTGGCGGGGATCGACTTCGGCACCGGGTCGTCGCGAGAGCACGCTGTCTGGGCGCTGCTCGACTACGGCTTCCGCGCGGTGATCGCGCCGCGCTTCGGCGACATCTTCCGCACCAACGCCACGAAGGCGGGGCTGCTCCCCGTTGTCCTGCCGGAGAAGATCGTCGCGCTCATCCAGGACGCGGCCGAGGCTGAGCCGCCGGCCCAGGTCACCGTCGACCTCGATAAGCGCGAAGTCCGGGTGACCGGCGACGCCCTCGCCGAAGATCTGGTCGAGCCGTTCCAGATCGACGACTACACGCGCTGGCGGCTCATGGAGGGGTTTGACGACATCGGCCTGACGCTGCGGCACGAGGACGCGATCGGCGCGTTCGAGGCGTCCCGCCCCGGCTGGCTGCCCGTCACGCTGTAGCCTGATTCGCTCACAATGCGGGTGATTTGCGCCCCCGCCGAACCCCTGATTAGGCCCGACACGCAGGCCAATGTTTGCCGAGGTTATTGTGTAGCAGAGCTAGATCGCCTAATTTCGGGCTGGTCAGGGGTTCGCGAAGCAGGCGTGCAGCCCGCCCGCGGCCTCCCAGTGGGGGAAGGCAGGAGTGAATATGAACAAGCGTGAGCTGATCGACGCCATCTCCGATCGCCTGGGGGACAAGAAGACCGCGACCGAGGCGCTGAACGCGGTCCTCGAGACCATCCAGTCCGCCGTGGCGAGCGGCGACAAGGTCGCGATCACCGGGTTCGGCGTCTTCGAGAAGAGCGAGCGCCCGGCCCGCACGGCGCGTAACCCGGCCACCGGCGCCCCGATCGATGTCGCCGCGTCCTCGGTGCCGAAGTTCCGGCCGGGCGCGGACTTCAAGGCCCTTGTCAACGACGGCGCCAAGGCGGCCCCGGCGAAGGCGGGCTCCGCCAGGTCCGGCAAGAAGAAGTAGCGGCGGACTTAGCCCGGCGTAGCTCGTCGCGGGCGGCGGTACTGGGGCGGGGTGGTCTCCCGTTTCCGCCGTCCGCCGTCCGCCGTTCCTGGCGCTGTGCCGCCGCGCGCCGCCGCCGCCGTCCGCGGGCCCCGCGGCTAGCGCGCCTCCGCGGACTTGCGCAGCGCCGTCTGGATGATGCGGTCGATCAGCGCGGGCATCGGCAGGCCGCTCGCCGCCCACATCAGCGGGAAACCCGACGACGGGGTCATGCCCGGCATGGTGTTGATCTCGTTGATGAGGACTTCCCCGGCCGTGGTGTAGAAGAAGTCGACGCGCGCCAGCCCCTCACAGGAGATCGCGTCGAACGCCGCGCACGCGAGCTGGCGGATCCGTTCGGCCGCCGCGGCGGGGATCGGCGCGGGAATGTCCATCCTCGACTCCGCGCCCAGGTACTTGGCCTCGAAGTCGTAGAACGCCGAATGTGGATCGACCACGATCTGCCCGGGGACGCTCGCTTCCGGCGCTGCGCCGTCTATCCCTTCGAGCACGGCGCATTCCACCTCGGCGCCGTCGACTGCGGCCTCTACGAGTACCTTGCGGTCGTACCGCCTGGCGTCCTCGATCGCCGCCTCCAGGTCGTCCAGCCTGGTCACCCGGGAGGTCCCGATGCTGGATCCGCCGCGGGCGGGCTTCACGAACACCGGCCAGCCGAGCTCCGCGATCTCGTCGAGCACGCGCTTGCGCTCCGCCGCGGGGGCGTCAGGGCCCCAGTCCCGCTCGCGGACCACGACGTACCGCCCGATGGGCAGGCCGCGGGCGGTGAACAGCAGCTTCATGTACTCCTTGTCCATGCCCGCCGCGCTGGCGAGCACCCCCGCCCCCGCGTACCTGATGCCGGTCATCTCGAGCAGCCCCTGGATGGTGCCGTCTTCGCCGTAGGTGCCGTGCAGCAGCGGCAGCACGACGTCGACGTCGCCGAGCCCGGCGGGGATCTCGGCCGGGCCGGTGATGACGAGCGCGCCGCTCCCTGACCCGGTTCGCGGTGTCACGGACACGCCAGGCGTGGCGACGGCATCGACCGACGGCAGTTCCCCTGACCCGAGCGCGAGCCGCGCGGGGTCGCCAGACGTCAGCACCCATCGCCCGTCGCGCGCGATGCCGACCGGCACGACCTCGTAACGGTCCCTGTCGATGGCCCCGAGGACCAGGCCGGCGCTGGCGCACGACACCGCGTGTTCCGCGCTGCGCCCGCCGAACACCACGGCGACCCTGATCTTGCGCTGCTCGCTCATGCGCTCACCTCCGCTGCCCAGTCAACCCCCAGATGGTAGTGCCTGACCGGCCTCCCGCGGGGTGCCACGCCGTTTCGCCTGGCGCCAGCCCTGCACAGCCATCCGCGACTCCGCTGTTCAGCAGACGCGGACCCGTTTTTCGGCCGCGTCCCGCAACTTCCCATCAGTTTCGGCCCTTTCCAGGCCGGTTGAAACGTTTCAGAAGGGCCAAAAATGATGGGAAGATGGCCAGGGTGGCCACGGCACGGGACGGCCCCGCCCCGCGCGGCGCTAGCGGCCGAGGCCCTCCAGGGCCACGAAGGCGTCGCTGATCAGGTCCTCGGCGTCTTCAAGGCCGATGGAGAAGCGGACCGCGCCCGGGTCGATCCCGGCCGCGCTCAGCGCCCGGTCGTCGAGTTGGCGGTGCGTGGTGGAGGCGACGTGGGAGGCCTTGGTGTGCGTCCCGCCGAGCGACGTGGCCGGAGCCGCCAGCCGGAGCCTGGTCACGAAGGCGAGCCCCGCGTCGCGGCCGGTGTACGGCGTGACCGTCACGATCGCGCCGAACCTGACCCCCTCGGGCCCCGCGTCGAACTGCCGCCTGGCCAGCTCGTGCCCGGGGTGGGTGGGCAGCCCCGGGTAGTCCACGTACGCGACGGCCGGGTGCCTGGCCAGCGTCGCGGCGAACACCGACGCGGTGGCGCACTGGCGGCGCACCCGGACGGGGAGCGTCTCCAGGCCGCGGCGGAGCAGGAAGGCGTCGTCGGGGGAGAGTGACCCGCCGGTGTCGATCCTGGTCGCGCGCAGCTGGCTGACGAGCTCGATCGGGCCGGTGACCACGCCGCCGGTGACGTCGGAGTGCCCGCCGATGTACTTGGTCGCCGAGTGGAGAACCAGGTCGGCGCCGTGCTCGAGCGGCCGGCAGATCACCGGCGGGGCCAGCGTGGAGTCGACGACGAGCAGCGCCCCGGTCTCGTGCGCGATGTCCGCCAGCCGCCTCAGGTCGGCGACCGCCGTCGTCGGGTTGGCGATCGCCTCGGTGTAGAGGATGCGGGTGGCGGGCCGCATCGCCGCCCGGACCGCGTCGAGGTCGGAGATGTCCACGAAGCTCGTCTCGACCCCGAACCGGGACAGCACGTTGCGCAGCAGGCTGTAGGTCCCGCCGTACAGCGCGGCGGACGCCACGACGTGCGCTCCTGCCCGCGCGAACGTCCAGAACACCCCCGAGATCGCCGCCATCCCCGACGCGAACGCCTGGGCGGCAGGCCAGCGCGACATGTTCGCGCCCTCGAGGGCCGCGACCGCGCGCGCGAACGCGTCCACGGTCGGGTTGTCGATCCGGCTGTAGCTGTACCCGGGCACCCGGTCGTTCAGCACCGCCGCGTACTCCTCGGCACTGGAAAAGGCGAATGCCGCTGTCCGGTAGACGGGCGTGCCGAGCGGCCGCTGGGCGGATTCTGGTGGCGGCGGCAGGTGCACTGCCCTGGTGTTCTCGCCGAGCTGCCTTCTGGCTATCTCCACGCGTTTAGGCTCCGTACCACTCCGGTTTGGCTGACCGTGACGCTAGCACCGCGGCGGCTTCCATGACCGGCAGGTGGCCGCCGATCAGCGCCGCGACCACCTCGGTGATCGGCATCTCCACGCCGTGCTTGCTGGCGAGCTCGAGCACCGGCTCGCAGGAGGTGATGCCCTCCACCGTCTGGCTGGTGACCGTCCGCGCCTGCGCCGCGGTCATGCCCTGCCCGAGGTGCTGGCCGAACGTCCTGTTCCGCGACAGCGGCGAGCTGCAGGTCGCCACCAGGTCGCCCATCCCGGCCAGCCCGGCGAATGTCCGCGGGTCGGCGCCCATGGCCTCGCCGAGCCTGGTGATCTCGGCCAGCCCACGGGTGATCAGCGTGGCTTTCGTGTTGTCGCCGAGGCCGAGCCCCACCGCGACCCCGACCGCGATCGCGATGATGTTCTTCACCGTGCCGCCGAGCTCGCAGCCGGTCACGTCGGTGTTCGAGTACGCCCGGAAGTACCCGGTATGGCAGGCACGCTGCAGCAGCCGGGCGCCTGACTCGTCGGAGCAGGCGACCACGCTCGCCGCGATCTGGCGCTCGGCGATCTCCCTGGCCAGGTTGGGCCCGGAGACCACGGCGACCCGGGACTGCGGGACGCCGAGCACCTCCATGATCACTTCGCTCATCCGCTTGGAGCTGCCGAGCTCGATCCCCTTCAGCAGGCTGACCTGGAGCGCGCCGGGCGGGATCAGCGGTGCCCACGATGCCAGCGACGCCCGCAGCGTCTGCGCGGGGACCGCGAAGACCACCAGGTCCGCGCCGTCGAGAGCCGCCGCGGGGTCGGTCGTCGCGGTCAGCGCGGGAGGCAGCGAGATCCCCGGCAGGTACCGCGGATTCTCGTGGCCGGCGTTGATCGAGTCGGCGATGACCGCATCGCGCGCCCACAGCACCGCCGGCGTGCCGGCGTCCCAGAGGACCTGCGCGAACGTGGTGCCCCACGATCCGGCGCCGAGCACCGTAGCCTTCACGTGCTGTCAGCTCCGGCTTCGGTCGCTGGCGCCGCGGCGGAGCCGGTGGCGGTCCTGGAGTCGGCCGGGATCGTTCTGGATGCCGGGGACGGATCGTAGGGGACAGCCGGCGGCTCTTCGTCTCGCAGCTTCGCGACCAGCGCCGTCACGTCCGCCATGATCGCGGCGGTGGCGGCGCGCAGCGCCTTCGCCGATGTCTGCTGGCCGGCCCACTGCGACAAGTCGACCGGCGGCCCAGCGATCGTGCGCACGGTCTTGCGCGGGAACAGTTTGAGCTTCTTGCTGCCGTACGGGAGGATGTCGTACGTGCCCCAGTGCGCCACGGGGATCACCGGCGCGCCGGTGGCCAGGGCGAGCCTGGCCGCGCCGGTCTTGGACACCATCGGCCACAGGTTTGGGTCGCGCGTCGCGGTCGACTCCGGGTAGATGACCACGGCGGCGCCTTCCGCGAGCTTCTTCTCCGCGTCCTTGAGCACCAGGGCGGCGTCGGCCCGGCCGCGGTGCACAGGGAGCTGTCCCGCCTTGTGCAGGAACGGGCCGATGAATTTGATCTTGAAAGCCGAATCTTTGATCAGGAACGTCGGGTACCGTCCGGACACGTGGAGGAACAGCGCGTCGGTCCCCCAGTCCACGTAGGACAAGTGATTGGGGGCGATGATTACGGGCCCTTTCCTGGGAATGTTCTCCCGGCCGGCCCACTTGTTCCTGATCAGCAGTGTCAGCAGTGGTCGCAGCACGATGACGGAGATCAGCCGCCACGTGGGCGAGTAAGACTTGCTCATCGGGGAGGCCTTCCCATGGTCCGGTTCCGCACGTCATGCACGTCATGCTCTACATTCTGCCGGTGGTCACCTGCATGACCGAAGATGCCCTGTTCACCTGGACAGTGGTGCTGCCTGTCAAGGTACTAGCCCGCGCCAAGTCCAGGCTCGCGCTCCTCGCCGGTGCACGCCGCGCGGACCTGGCTCTCGCCCTGGCGTCGGACACCGTTTCCGCGGTTGTCGCCTGCCCTGACGTCACGCGCGTGCTGGTCGTCACGTCCGACGCGAAGGCGGGCTCGCGGCTCGCGGCGCTCGGTGCGATCGTCGTGCCCGACGAGCCGGACGGCGGGCTCAACGCCGCGCTGCGCCACGGGGCCGCGGTGGCGTCGGATCGCTGGCCGGACAGCGGCGTGGCCGCGCTCGCCGCCGACCTGCCCGCGCTGCGATCCGGCGAGCTCAGCCGGGCGCTGCGGGCGGCGGCCGTCGCGGCGGGCGGTGCCGCGTTCGTGCCCGACGCCGCCGGGATCGGCACGACGATGTACGCGGTTGCGCCCGGGGTGGCTTTCCGGCCGATGTTCGGCGGCGCGTCGCGGGCCCGGCACGCGTCGGCCGGCGCCGTCGAGCTGTCCCTCGACGGCGTGCCGGGACTGCGCCGGGACGTGGACACGCCAGAAGACCTGCGGGCGGCGGTCGCGCTCGGGGCCGGGTTCCGCACCGCCGCGGTCGCGGGCCAGTTGCTGGCCGGGACGTGAGCTGGGTGGCCGCGGCTCAGAAATGCACGACCGGGCAGGTCAGCGTCCTGGTAATCCCCTCCACGGCCTGAATCTGTGTCGCGACTAGCTTGCCTAGCTCGTCCACGTTCTCTGCGCTGGCGCGCACGATGACGTCGTAGGGGCCGGTGACATCCTCCGCTTGCATGACTCCGGCGATCTCCGCTATCTGCCGTGCCACGCCGGCGGCTTTGCCGACCTCTGTCTGGACGAGGATGTATGCCTGCACCATGGCGTCCTCCTGGGGGCAGCGTAGGACACCTGCCCGTAATGTGTCACGGTACCGTAGTGGTCCAGACCTGTATCACAACGTGCGACTGTTTTTTTCGGCCAGCGGTAGGCGGGACCGTTCCGGAACGTGGAGGCGGCGATCACTGAATCCAGCGGTGCCCCTCGCTCGGTTGCCGACCTGGGCGAATGGGGCGTGATCGCGGCGCTGGCGGCCCGGATGCCCGCCGGGCCGCTGACCTCGGTGGGCATCGGCGACGACGCCGCCGTGGTCGGCACGCCGTCGGGCAGCGTCGTCGCGGCCGTCGACCTGCTGCTCGAAGGGCGGCACTTCCTGCGCTCCTGGTCGTCGGCGTACGACGTGGGCGTGAAGGCGGCGGCGCGCAGCCTGGCCGACATCGCGGCCATGGGCGCGGTGCCGACGGCGCTGCTCGTCGCGCTCGCCGCACCCGGCACGCTGCCGGCGAGCTGGGCGCTGGAGCTGGCCGACGGGCTGGCCTTCGAGGCCGGCCGGGCGGGGGCGGGCATAGTGGGCGGCGACACCGCGCGCGCCGATTCCGTGCTGCTGTCGGTGACAGCGCTCGGCGACCTGGCCGGCCGGCCGCCGGTGCGCCGGTCGGGCGCCGCGCCGGGGGACGTGGTGGCGGTGGCGGGCCCGCTCGGCCACTCGGCGGCCGGGTACGCGCTGCTGCAGGCCGGCGTGACGACGGCCCGTCCTGAGCTGATAGCCGCGCACCGGCGGCCCGCGCCGCCCTACGAGGCGGGCCCTGAGGCGGCGCTGCTTGGCGCCACGGCGATGATCGACGTCAGCGACGGCCTGCTCGCCGACCTCGGCCACGTGGCGGCGGCGAGCGGCGCGGCGATCGCAGTGGAAAGTCGCCGGCTCGCGCTCGGTGACCCGCTAGCAGAAGCGGCGACCCTCGTCCTGGCTGCCGGTCCCTCGTCATCCAGAACGTCCTCGGCTGACTCCCCGGCCTCACTTGCCCTTGGCTGGGCGCTGACCGGCGGCGAGGACCACTCCCTAGTGGCCACGTTCCCGCCGTCGGTGGCGCTCCCGCCACGATGGCGCGTGATCGGCGCCGTGCACGCCGGCGACGGCGTCACGGTCGACGGCAACCCCTATCAGGGCCCCGCCGGCTGGGAACACTTCCGCTGACAGACGACCGCCAGGTCCGCCAAGGCCCTCATCCCATCTTCCCATCAGTTCACTTCAGGCCTCTGGAACCGGACAAACCGGACGCAAAAAGGGCCGAAAGTGATACAAAGACGAAAAGTGATACGAAGTCGCCAGTCCAGGGAGCCGCGAGAACGCGGCGCCGGTGTGGCTAGCGGGAGACCTTGCCTGCCTTGATGCAGGAGGTGCAGACGTTCAGGCGCTTGGGCGTGCCTGACACGACAGCGCGAACGGTCTGGATGTTCGGGTTCCAGCGGCGGCGGGTGCGGCGGTGCGAGTGCGATACGTTGTTGCCGAAGCCCGGCCTCTTGCCGCATACGTCGCAGACGGAAGCCACGGTTCGCTCCATTGTTCGTCGGAAGGTCTGTCGGGTGCCGCACCGCGCCGGGACATTAACGCCGACACGAACTTAGGCAGCCTGGGAAGCATACCCGACAGCCCGCCCCTCGCGCGAACCGTCGCCGGACCTGCGTTCCGTCACCGGAATGTCGGCGGGTGCTTCTATGCTGCCAAGTGTGGCCACGCTGCGCGATCCGCTTCCGCTGGGCGGGAAGAAGACCAGCGAGGCGTTCGAGAAGGTCTTCGGCATCAGGACGGTCGGGGACCTGCTGCGGCATTACCCCCGCCGGTACTACACCCGCGGTGAGCTGACGCCGCTCGCCGAGCTGCGCGAAGGGGATCACGTCACGGTGCTCGCCCGGGTGGAGAGCGCGACCCTGGCCCAGTATTCGAGATCGCGCTTCCCGAACGGCGGCCGCAAGACCACAGACCGCGCCGAAGTGACCGTTACGGACGGCACGGCCACCCTCACGCTCACCTTTTTCGGCGGGGCTGGACACCACGTCCGGGTGCTCCAGCGCGGCAAGATCGGGCTGTTCGCGGGCACGGTGTCCACGTTCCGTGGCCGGCGCCAGCTGGTCCACCCGGAGTACGAACTGCTGCCGGTCGACGCGGTCGACGCCGAGACCACAGCCGAGGCGGCCGCCGAGTACGCGACCGAGCTGATCCCGGTCTACCCGGCGAGCGCCCGGCTGAGCTCATGGCACATCTCCAAGGCGGTCCAGGTCGTGCTGAACACCCTGGACATCGGCGAGGACCCGCTGCCGGAAGACGTGCGCCAGCAGCACGACCTGTGGCCACGGGAGATGGCGATCCGCGCCATCCACCGGCCGCAGGACCGGTCGGACCTGCAACGCGCGCGCAAGCGGCTGAAATGGGACGAGGCCTTCGTCATGCAGGCCGCGCTGGCCCAGCGGCGGATGGCCGCCGCCGCGATGCCCGCGATGCCACGGCCGCCGGAGCCGGACGGGATCGCGGCGGAGTTCGACCGCCGCCTGCCGTTCACGCTGACCGAGGGGCAGCGGTTCGTCGGCGAGGTCATCGCCCGCGACCTGTCGTGCGCGTACCCGATGAACCGGCTGCTGCAGGGCGAGGTCGGCTCGGGGAAGACCGTCGTCGCCGTGCGGGCCATGCTCCAGGTGGTGGACGCCGGCGGGCAGGCCGCGCTGCTCGCCCCCACCGAGGTGCTCGCGCAGCAGCACTACCGGTCGATCACCGCGCTGCTCGGGCCGCTCGCCTCCGCCGGGCTGCTCGGCGGCGCGGAGCACGCCACCCGGGTGGCGCTGCTGACCGGCTCGACCGGCGTGAGGGCGCGGCGCTCCGCGCTGTCGGACGCCTTCACCGGTGACGCTGGCATCCTCATCGGCACGCACGCCCTGCTCGAGGACCGGGTGCAGTTCGCCGACCTCGGGCTGGTGGTCATCGACGAACAGCACAGGTTCGGCGTGGAGCAGCGCGACGCGCTGCGGGACAAGGCCGTCGGCTCCCGCCCGCACGTGCTCGTGATGACCGCGACGCCGATCCCGCGGACGGTGGCGATGACCGTGTTCGGCGACCTCGAGGTCTCCACCCTCGCCGAGCTGCCCGCCGGCCGTTCCCCGATCGCCACCCACGTCGTGCCGGCCGCCGAGCGGCCGCGGTACCTGGAGCGGGTCTGGCAGCGGGTCCGCGAGGAGATCGCGGCGGGCCGGCAGGCGTACGTCGTGTGCCCGCGCATCGGCGACGAGGCGCCGGGCGAAGCGGCCGGGGACGACGGCGGGATCGCGGCCGACGACGCGGACGCCGACTTCACCGCCCGCCGGCCGCCGCTGGCGGTTCTCGAGGTCGCCCCGGCGCTGGAGGGCGGGCCGCTGTCCGGGCTGCGGCTCGGCATCCTGCACGGGCGGCTGAACCCGGACGAGAAGGACCGGGTGATGACCGCGTTCGCGGCAGGGGAGATCGACGTGCTGGTCGCCACCACGGTGATCGAGGTCGGCGTCGACGTGCCCAACGCAACGGCCATGGTCGTGCTGGACGCCGAGCGCTTCGGCGTGTCTCAGCTGCACCAGCTGCGCGGCCGGGTGGGCCGGGGCGTGGCGGCCGGGCTCTGTCTGCTGGTGACTGACGTCCCGGAGGACAGCCCGTCAAGGGAGCGGCTGGACGCCGTGGCGGCGACGTCCGACGGATTCCGGCTGTCCAGGCTCGACCTGGAGCAGCGCAGGGAAGGCGACGTGCTCGGCGCCGCGCAGGCGGGCCGGCGCAGCAGCCTGAAGATGCTGCGGCTGCTGGCCGACGAGGAGCTGATCGCGTTCGCCAGGCAGGAGGCGTCGGCGGTCGTCGAGGCCGACCCGCAGCTGGCGGGCCATCCCGCGCTCAGGGAGGCGATCGACGACCTGCTCGGCCCGCAGCGCGTCGAGTTCCTCGACAAGGCCTGACCTGGGACACACTGGGAGCATGACACGGGTCATCGGCGGCACGGCCGGCGGGCGCAGGCTGGCCGTCCCGCGTGGCACGTCGACCAGGCCCACCAGCGACCGGGCCAGGGAGGGGCTGTTCTCCTCGGTCCAGTCCGAACTCGGCTCCCTGACCGGAAAGCGGGTGCTCGACCTGTACGCCGGTTCCGGCGCGGTGGGTCTCGAAGCGCTGTCCCGGGGGGCCGGGCACGTGCTGCTCGTGGAGTCCGATGCCCGCACGGCCGCGGTGATCAAGGCGAACGTGGCGGCGATCGGCATCGCCGGCGCGACAGTGGTCACCGACCGCGCCGAACGCCTGCTCGGTCGGCCGCCAGGGCCGGCCGACCGCTACGACCTGGTCTTCGCCGACCCGCCGTACGCCATGACCGCGGACGAGGTCACGCGGATGCTGACACTGCTCGCCGGCGGCTGGCTGGCCGACGGCGCGCTGGTCGTGGTGGAGCGCGCCACCCGGTCAGGAGCCCTGGAGTGGCCCCCCGGCTACCTGCCGGGAAAGTCGCGAAGATACGGTGAGGCCACCTTTTGGTATGGCTGGCATGGCGATGGCGCTTGAGGAGTGAGGACCGAGTGCACCGAGTGGTATGTCCTGGTTCGTTCGATCCGGTCACGAACGGTCACCTCGACATCATCAGCAGAACCGCGGGCCTGTACGACGAGGTCATCGTCGCCGTGCTCATCAACATCACCAAGCACAGCCTGTTCAGCGTGGACGAGCGGATCGACATGCTGACCGAGGTCACCAAGGGATACGGCAACGTGCGGATCGAGCGCTTCCACGGGCTGCTGGTCGACTTCTGCGCGGCGAACGGCATCACTGCGGTGGTCAAGGGGCTCCGCGCGGTCACCGACTTCGAGTACGAGATG